>JAEEGL011393828.1_pt1 | contig 53384 bp, 39 predicted proteins | sample 9134231 | NCBI WGS metagenome assembly JAEEGL01 (sample SAMN16246548, study PRJNA631951) | gut metagenome | biome: gut microbiome; feature: rumen; material: fiber-attached | host: Bos | place: Iran: Karaj | collected 2018-10 | reverse complement strand
TTTGTACTTTCTTAGTAACAGCATTTTCTTTTTCAGAATAAACTAAAAGCCCCTGATTTAATTTTTCCCTCAGTACATTTTTTGAAGCAAGAGCCAGCAGCTTTTTAAACTCAGGATTTTTTTCTGCATAGGAAAGCAAATACTGTGCAGCACGCGCAAAACGTTTTTCACTCAGCATAATTACATCACAGCCGGCTTCAATTGCTTTAACACAGGCAACTTCTGGTGGAAAGCCATTTTTTTCAAGGGCAGCCATAAAAATATCATCGCTGATTATAAGCCCCGTATATTCATACTTAGTTTTTAGAACTTCACTGATCCAATAAGAACTTAAACACGAAGGATTTTTTTCATCATTATTTTTTACCTGAATGTGACTCATTAAAATTCCTTCTGGTCTTGAAGAAAGAGAAAATTTAAATGGAAGCAGATAAGTGTTGAATAATTCAGCTTCAGTGCAGTCTAAAAAAGGAAGTCCTGTATGAGGGTCAGTATTTGAGTTTCCCGGGAAATGCTTCAGGACACAGGAAAGATTTTCGCTATGAAAGGCTTCTACTTCTGCAAGCGTATAAACACAAGCCTCTGGTACACGGCCAAAGCTCCTTGAAAGAAGAAAAGCTTTATTTGTTTCCGTTAAAGGCTCTGCTACCGGGCTTAAATTCAAATCGACGCCTAAAAGCTTTAACTGTCTGGCCTGAAGTTTATAGTATTCGTAAGCCTGCATTGGATCCAATTTGGCGGATACATTTTCCTGCGAGGTAAAAACACTTGTAATGTTTTTAAAGCGGTTTACAAAGCCACCTTCCTGGTCAACAGAAATATATGGAAGCACCAGGTTTTCATCTTTATAAAACTCTTTAATGCTTTTTGTAAAAGAAAAAACTTTCTCTGCACTGGAAGCGATATTGTAATTAAAGAGAAGAATTCCGCCCGGCACTAAAGCTTTATTCTTTAACTGCGGATTATTTTTTACCAGCGAAGGAATTTCACTGCATTTTTCAACAGGATAAAATTTTTCATTTCCCTCTATATTAACTAAGAATAACTGCTCAATTTTTTCATCATCACTTAACGTCAAATAAAACTCATCTAAAGCTTTCTCTATTCTTTCTTCATCGATTAAACTTTCAGCATATTCTGCCCAAAGCGGGAAACTATATGAATGAAATAGAATTATAAAAAAACAAAAACTTAAACTGGAAAATAAACGCTTCATTGCCACAATACTTTAATGAATGAATTGATATTTTACAACAGAATGTGCTGCATCAAAAAAAAATACTGTACAAATAAAATATTACTGTTAGAATAAACGGCATGAGAAAAATAATAATTGTGACTGGAGCTTCCAGCGGCTTAGGCTCAGAGTTTTCAAAAATCTTAGCAGAAGAGCCCTGCGATGAACTTTGGATTTTAGCAAGAAGAAGCGATTTACTTGAAAACATAAAAAATCAAATTGAAGCGAAAAAAACTCATCCGCTTGTAAACGCAATTTCCATTGATTTAAGCGGAATCGAAGGTGCAAAAAAATTTAATGAAATTCTAAAAGCTGAAAATGCAAGAGAAGAAATTTTAATCACATACCTTGTAAACAATGCGGGCTTTGGAACTTATGGTGAATTTGCAAACACTGACACGGAAAGAGAAATGCAGATGATTGACCTGGACTGCACTACCCTTACAGGACTTACAGGATACTGCCTTCCATATATGAAAGCGGAAAGCAGGATTATAAATGTTGCAAGCCTTGCTTCTTTTATGCCTCTAGGAAATTTTGCAGTGTATGGCGCCTGTAAATCCTTCGTCTTGAGTTTTTCTGTTGCCTTGCGCGCCGAACTAAAGCCGAAAGGAATTTCTGTTACTGCAGTCTGTCCCGGACCTGTCGATACGAATTTTGCAAATGTTGCTTCCAAGGGTGCAAGAGTGAAAGTGCTTCACGGAAAGTCTGCATATAAAACCGCACTCCACGCTGTAAAAAAAGCTAAACGCGGGAAACTGTATTCAATTTATGCGTTTAAGTGGAAGTTCAAAGCCTTTGCAAGTCACTTTGTAAATAAAAGCTTAGGTGCCTGGTTTACATACAAATTTTGTAAGAGACCAAGTAATTGTTAGAAATAGTTTTTTCTGTTAAATTTTATCTATATAATTTTATCAATAAAAACATAAGAAGAGGTTTTTAAATGAATAAAGAATTTTGCAAGAATGCACTTTTTACTGACTTTTATGAATTGACAATGGCTCAGGGCTACTGGAAACAGAACATGAATCACACGGTTGTATTTGATATGTTTTTTAGAAGACAACCATTTAACGGCGGCTTTAGTATTTTTGCAGGAATTGAACCTCTACTTGATGCAATCACAGAATTTAAATTTGAAGATGACGACATAGAATATTTAAGAAGCCAGAAAATTTTTGAAGAAGGCTTTTTAGATTACCTCAAAACCTTTAAATTTACAGGCGATTTATATTCCTTTGAAGAAGGTTCCATTATTTTCCCGCAGGAACCAATCGTAAGAATTCACGCAAATCTTATAGAAGCACAGATTCTTGAAGGGCTCGTATTAAACATCATAAACTTCCAGAGTCTTATTGCAACAAAAACAGCACGCGTATGGCTTGCAAGCAAAAAAGGCAATGTAATGGAATTTGGTCTTAGAAGAGCACAGGGACAGGATGGTGCAATGAGTGCAACACGAGCTTCTTTTATTGGAGGAGCTGCAGGAACAAGTAACACCTTAGCTGGAAAGCTTTATGGAATTCCTGTAATGGGAACTATGGCTCACTCATGGATTATGTCATTCCCTAGTGAACTTGAAGCTTTTGAAGCATACGCAAAACTTTATCCAGAAAAAACAATTTTCTTAATCGACACATACGATACATTAAAGAGTGGAATAAAGAACGCAATAAAGGCCGGAGCAAAACTTGTTGAAAAAGGCTACAACTTTGGTGTTCGTCTTGACTCTGGTGATATTTCATATTTAACACAGGAAGTAAGAAAGGAATTAGATAAAGCTGGTTTCCCTCAGGCATTTATTTCTGTTTCAAATGAACTGACAGAAGAAATAATTGAAACACTCATTCAGCAGAATGCACCTATAGCAAGCTGGGGCGTTGGAACTCACATGGTAACCGGCGGAAACGAATCAAGCTTTACTGGAGTTTATAAACTTGCAGCCCGCTATGATGAAAAAACAAACACAAATATCCCTGCAATGAAATTCAGTGATAATCCTGCAAAAACTACAAACCCTGGAATAAAAAATGTTTACAGGCTTTACGACTCGCAGGATATGGCAAGAGCAGATATTTTAACCTTAGAAGATGAAACTATAGAAGAAGGAAAAGAATACAGGTATTACCACACTATGGTTGATTACAGACAGTTTACTTTTAAGGCAGATAAAGTTGTTCCTATGTTAAAGAAGAGACTTGAAAAAGGAGAACGAACAGAACCTAGAATGAATGAGCACGAAAGACTCCTTTTAAGCCGTGAGAGAATGATGAAGGAAATAGAAACTTTAGATTCTTCATACAAGAGAATTCTAAATCCACATATTTATAAGGTTTCACTCTCTCAAAAACTTGCTGATTTAAAATTAAAGTTTATAAAAGAAAATATAAAATAAATTGCGCCTTGGGGGAGAGACAACCACTACTTGCGAAGCGTGGTTTTCTTTCCCCCAAACCCCTAATCTTTCCCGCACGCTTTAAAAGTCGCTGAAAGAAAATTTAGTAATTGTTTCATATTATACAATCATTTCTTTTGCTTCTTTACGATAAATGTAATACATAAAACACAGGCAGCACAAACACAGGCAATAAGTGTGATTATCAAACCTAAGTTTATTTCTGAACGAGGTTCAACATAAGGTCTTTTTGCAACGATAAAATGGCTTTCTACAATATCGCCGTTTCCATCTAAAAGTGTATGTGTTAATCCCTCTTTTGTAACTTTGAAATAGCTTAAGCCGCTTTCATATGCTAAATCAGAGCTTGTGATTCTGCTTTTTATAATATCAGGATAAATTGTTCCCTGCATTTCACGGGCACGGTCACCGATTTGAGGACATACAAAATATGTTGTACCCTTCTTTTCAGGCTCAGCAGATGTTTTTTTGTTGTACAAAGCATTTGACTGTAAATAAACGTGGTGATCTCCTGACAGGGCTAAATCTACACCGTATTCATCAAATAAAACCATCCATAAATAATAGCTTACATTTGGACCACCAAAACCGCCGTTAAATCCGCTTATATAAGGATAATGCTGAAATACAACCAGATACTGATACTTGCCCTCATTTTGTTTCACTACATCTTCAAACCATCGTTTCTGATCGTTAAGGTAAGAAGTATCAATGCTGTCGATTCCCACAAAAAGAATTGAGTCATACATAAACCAGAAATTACTTTTCATAACTTCAGGACCATTATCAGGCTGATTCTGTGTAACATCCCACCAGCGGGCATCTACAGTCTGCTGACCTTTTTTAGGGAAAACATCGTAATATGTGTGATTACCAGGACAACCTGCCCAGACCTTGCTGTTTATGTAGCCGCCCTGCCATTCCTGCCAGTTATCATAATAGGCACCGTAACAAACTTCATCGCCGGTACTGATAACTAAATCCATATCGCCATTAAGTTTAGCTTCTGCTGACAGAGCAAGCTTTTCTGAAAGAAGACGACGGATAGCAATATCAGGATGAGTATGAACATCGCCTGTCCATAAAAATCCAAATTCACCGTCATTATCTGCTGTACTAAAAGAATAAACTTTTGATTCATAGCCCGAGTCCAGCAGAATCTTATACTGATAATTTGTATTTGGCTTTAAATTCTTTAGAACAAGCTGATGTAAGAAATATTTTTCACCTTCATGGAATTCAACAGGTGTATCAGTTCCAGTAGATTTTATTTTCTTTGCATGCTTGAACTCTGTATCAGAAGCTTTTGTAAACAGCAGAACTGATTCTTCTTCGGTTGTATGCCAGGATAATCTCACAGAATGTGCACAGTCTTCACCAGGATTTGTATAAACTAAATCAACTGGTTTTGGATTTGCATAAACAAAAGCACCAGCAAATAATAATATAAGGCTAAAAATTATACTTTTTTTCATTTCATCCTCTCTATAATTTTAATTCTAACTATTATATACCCATTAAAATAAAACCGCTACCATCTAAAAACGGCAATAGTAAGAAAAATGGCATTCTGTTATAATGATGAACAAAAATGAAACCAACGGGAGAAAATCATGCTTTTAAAAAATTTTGTTGTATTTGAAGGAATTGATGGCGCGGGAACTTCTACTCAATTGAATCTACTTAAAAATGACCCTGACTTTGCAAATGCATTGTTTACAGCAGAACCTACTTCAACACAAACTGGAATTTTTCTAAGGAGCATGCTTAAGGGTGATATAAAAATTTCCAATGAAACTGCATGTTATGTGTTTGCTGCAGACAGAAACGAACATGTAAACGGACAGCTTCTTGTAGAAGAAAATAATTTAATTACAGGAATTAAAACTGCCTGTGCAAACGGAAACCTTGTAATCAGCGACAGATACATTTTTTCCAGCCTCGCCTATCAGAGCATAAACTGTGAACCAAAAATCAGTGAAGCAGTAAATCAGTTTTTCCCGTTACCGGAAATTTTATTCTACTTTAACATTTCACCAAAAATCTCCCTCCAGAGAATAACCGGCAGAGAAACAAAAGAAATTTATGAAAAGGAAGATTTCTTAAACAAAACCGTAGAGCAGTATGAGAGAATAATAAAAATGTATTCGGCTCCAGAAAAAAATGAAGGAATGAAAATTGTAAGGATTGATGCAACTAAATCTAAAGAAGAAATTTTTGGCATAATTAAAAATGAATTACTTGCTCTAAAAAAATAATTTAGAATCCAATAGAAACAGAAACTAAAATTAATCACTAAAAAAGCCGATAATAAAGTGATGAAAAAGATTTCAAATCATCTTATAAAATTTGTTATAAGTTTTTTTATTTTACTTTTATTTTCACAGATTAATTCTTACTCTTACATGTGTAAATACAAAGAGGATTATTACAGGCTCTTTCACACACACTATGCCCATAATCCTGATGATTATATGGAAAACATTTACTGGCTTGAAAGGGCTGTTAAAGCAAGCTTTGCAAATCCGCTTTACGCAAATGCAAAAATTGAAAACGAAACGCAATGGGAAAAATACAGATATTTATTTCAAATGCACTTGAACCTTAAACTTGTAGAACAGCACTTAAGGTTAGGAGCTGTATATGATAAAAAAGTTGCATACTTTTATGATGCTCCCTGGAAAGATGAATATTTAAGGAATTTAGAAAATACAAAAGCCTGCTACAATACCTGCTATTATTACTGGAAAGAAGCTAAAGCTTATGCAGAAAAAGCAAATGTAGGAAAATTCAAATTCCTGTACATAAGTGAACTGCAGGGCTGGGAAGATGAAAGGGAAAGAATTTTTACAGGCGAACTTGATTACGAAAAAACTTTAGACAGAGAATTAAAACGCGTTGAAAAAGTAATTTCGGACCTTGTTGCAATGAAATCTAAAAATTATTAAATTATGTTTTATGAATAATAAAGCACTGACTCTTGCAATAAATTATCCGGAAGAAACGGGTTTTACCAAAACAGATATTTCTATTCACAACGAAAAATGCGATTTGACTTCAAGATATTTATCTGAAGAAAACAATATAAAGCAGCTTTTTGTAACTGATTCAACAATTGCAAATCTTGAAAGCGTAAAAAGTTTTTTATCTGAAATTGACTCAAATAAAACTGAAAATGATTTTTACATAATCCTTGGCGCAGGGGAAAAATATAAAACAATAGAAAATGTACTTGCAATAGTTCAGAAAGCTTTGGAAAACAATTTCAACCGCAACAGTTTGTTTATTGGAATTGGCGGCGGAGTAATCTGTGACATGACTGCCTTTGCCGCAAGCATTTTTAAGCGCGGTATAAAAGTTGATTTTGTTCCTACAACACTTTTGGCCGATGTAGATGCAAGCTTAGGCGGAAAAACAGGCTGTGACTTCTGTTCCTATAAAAATATGATTGGAACCTTCTGGCCTGCAGGAAACATTACAATTTATCCGGAGTTTATTAAGTCTTTACCCGAAAATGAATTCTTTTCAGGGCTTGCAGAAAGTATAAAAACAGCTGCTTTATTCTCAAAGGATTTAACACAGTTCATTATTGAAAACAAAGATAAAATCATTGCAAGAGATTCAGATGTAATGACAAAAATAATTGAAGAATGTGCAAGGCAAAAAGCTCATACTGTTGAAATAGATTTCAGGGAAAAAAACATAAGGGCATTCTTAAACCTCGGCCATACATTCGGGCATGCATTGGAAAGTGTTGCGGGTCTTGGAACTGTTACTCACGGAGAAGCTGTTGCCTGGGGAATGGAAAGAGCAAATGTACTGGGCGAAATGCTGGGTATTACATCAAAAGAAACTCACGAAAAGATTAAACTGATTCTTGAAAGTTTTGGATATGACACAAAGCCATTACCAGATGCCTTAAAAGGTGTTGAGGACGCTAAGAACAAACTTCTTAACGCAATGCATAAGGACAAAAAGAATAATTCTTCTGTAATAAAAATTATATACTTAAAAGAAATTGCTTCTCCTGTAGTTTTAGATACAAACGATTCTGATATATTAAAGGTTTTCTAGAGGAACAAAATGTTTAGAAGAGATCATTATTTTGATTGGGCAGCAACTTCACTGCCGGACGAAGAAATATTACAAAAAGCTCTGAAGGTTTCTCTTGAAAACACAGGAAATCCTTCCAGTTTGCACACAGCAGGAAGTGAAGCAAAAAAAGCCTTGGAAAATGCAAGAAACAGATGTGCAAAATTCCTGAATGTAAATCCTGAACATATTTATTTTACTTCGGGAGGAACGGAGAGTAATCACCTGGCCCTGCTTTCAGTTTTAACAAAACCTGTTAAAGGCTCAATTGTTGTAAGCGGCATAGAGCATCCTTCTATTAGAGAAATGGTAAAAATGCTTTCAAACTGTGGAATCAAAGTAATTACTGTAAATTCTAATAAAGAAGGGATTGTAACAAAGGATTCAATTTTAAATGCAATCGAAAGTGATACTGTTTTAGTTTCAGTCATGGCAGTTAATAATGAAACAGGAGCAATCCAGCCAATATATGAAATTGCAGACGCTTTAGTTGAATACTCCAAGAATAAAAGAAAACCGTTTTTCCATATTGATTGTGTGCAGGCAGCGGTAAAAATTCCTTTAGAATTAAGTCACAACGGAATCGACAGCGCTTCATTTTCTACACATAAGTTTTGCGGGCCAAGAGGCTGTGGTTTGCTTTATCTTTCAAAAAATATTGTTTCATTCCTGCGTGGCGGCGGACAGGAAAAAAATATCAGGAGCGGGACAGAAAACTTATTTGGAGCAGAAGCAACTGCATTATGCCTTGAAAAATACTTTCTCTATGACAGCAATTCCATGATGAAGGAAAGACTTATAAAGCAAACTGAACTGACACAGAATTTCATACACTCGCTTTTGACTTTGCCTAAAACAAAAATTATTCCTGAAGCACGACAAAATGAAGAAAATGCTAAAAACTATTCGCCATGGGTTTTGCAGGTTTCATTTGAAGGAATTCCAGGAAAGGTTATGCAGCGTGCTCTAAACGAAAAAGAATTCTATATTTCAACAGGAAGCGCCTGCTCTTCTGGTCACCAGGCACATCCGGTTCTGGATAATTTACAGTTAAGCGCTAAAGACAAGGAAGGCACTGTCAGATTCAGCTTTGGAGAAGAAACTACTGAAAAGGCAATGAATGAATTATTTGAAGCAGTAAAAGAAATTGTGATGTTATTTACACACTAAAAATTTTTTGCTATATTCAATTAGTCTATTGGGTGCAGCAAACGCACATATTTTATAATCCAGTTACATTATCAAGGAAGGACAAAATGGGTATTAGAGGTGAAATCTACACAAATCAGGTTACATTAGATAATCGCTCATATTTTTTTAATGTTAAAGAAAATAGAAACGGCGATGTATTTCTTCAAATTGTAGAAAGCAAAATTAAAGATGGTTTAGATGACAGAAGAGCTATTGTTGTATTCGCTGATGATATGCAGAAATTCTTAAGCGGAATGGAAAGCTCTTTAAACTTTATCGAAAAGGACAGAAAAGAAAAGGCTAAGATTAAGGCAGAGAAAAAAGCTGCAAAAGAAGCAAAATATTCTGCATCCGGCGATGAAAAAGAAAAGGCAAAAAAAGTATACAGAAGAAAAGGTGAAAGCCGCTTAGTTGCTGAGAAAAAATCAGCTAAAGAAGCAAAGAAAGAATCTTCTGTTAAGAAAACCGGTAAAGTAATTCATGTAACATCAAAGAGAACTACAACCACACAGGAGTTCTAGTTTTAGGCAAAAACTAAAAGCTTAATACTTAAATGAAAGCCGCTGGATAGGAGAAGGTCCTATCTGGCGGCATATTTTTTTGTGTTCAGGAGTAGGATATCCCTTGTGCTTTTCATAGCCGTACTGAGGATATTTTTTTGCATACTGAACCATTAGTCTGTCGCGGCTCACTTTTGCAACAATACTGGCTGCCATTACTTCACAATATTTTGCATCAGCTTTTACGACAGCTTCACAGGGACTTGCAATTTGAGGAACATAAAGACCATCAGCAATACAATGAATATCACTTAAATCGCCGTTCCAGACAAGATTATTTTTCTGTACAAAATCATCCAGCTTAGAAAGCATATTTTCCCACGCAAGTTTCATTGCAAGAAGACTCGCATTTAAAATATTTATTTCATCAATCTTTTTATTATCAACTAAAGCTAAACCCCAGCACGCTTTTTCAGTAATAATTGCAAAAGCTTCATCCCTCTTCTTTTCAGAAAGCTTTTTTGAGTCATTTAATATTTCAACTGGAAAGTCTGGAGGTAAAATAACACAGGAAGCACTTACCGGGCCGGCTAAAGGTCCTCTACCCGCTTCATCTAAACCTGCAATAAACTGATTACTTTTCATAGGCCGTAAAAACTCGAATCTTTTTCGCTGACATGAGAGCCTGCATCTTTCCAGATATAGTCCAAATTCTTTTTGTTTTCTTCTGCCCTGAATGTAAATTCGTTTGAAACTAATTCTGAATTTGTGTCATAAAAATCGATGCACCTTATTGTATTTCCAATAACAGAGAAAGAATTATTGATGAAATAAGAATTACCGCCTTCCAGAACAAAATTAACACAAGTTGGTGAAATTGAAGTGAATCTCGAAGAATCAGAATTTACAGCACAATCAGTTAAAGAAAAAATGCACGAATAAATTGAAGACTGAATTGTAAAGCCGGAAGATTTTATATTGATTTCGGATAAACTTGCTTCTGTAAAAATTCCGTTCTTGTCAAAACAAACTACAACTTCGGAAGAGTTAAATGTAAGTACAGAATTATCCAGATTAAACAATGAATTATTTTTTGTAGACTGGCAGTTTAGAATCAAATTATAAAATTCAACTGTAGCATCAGAAGCTTTAACAAAAGTCTTTTCGCCAAAATTTAATTTGTGTGAATTACCGTTTATGATACAGTTTGAAGTCAGATTATATGTTTCATTTTCCAGATTAATGTCCGAAAGCAAAGTTAAGCGCGTGATGCTGTCTTTATTAATTACTTTTAGCGCATCACTGAAACTTGTAAACGGCTCAAAGTAAGAACCATCATTTTTGGAAGCAGTTAAATCTTCATTAATATAAAAATTAAACTGATCTACAATTACATAAAACTCAGCGTTGTCACTTTTATTTCCTTTTTTATCAACGGAGTATGCAACAAGCTTATGGAAGGTTCTTTCAATTCCTTCTGATGCGAACTGAAAAACTTTTCCGTCATAGGGTAAAAATTCATTACACTCGACAGAAGAATATAATTTTTCGTTTTCGCTCTGGTCTGTGCTTGTTAAAATAAGGGGCTCGCTTAAGGCATAAAATACCTGGCAACCTTCCTGCCCCTGTATATAAGCACTTACAACTTCCCTTGAATACGAATCATTTCTGGAAGAAACAATTTGCGGCGGAACAGGCTGCTTTTTTAAGATTTCAAGATTTACACCAATCTTACCCTGAAAAACATTTTCGTAATAAATATCAAAATTTAACTGGCCGTCTATAGAATCTGCAAAAAATGTATCTATGCACAAATTGTTGTACATTGCTTTTTCTATATGTCCGATTGAATTAGAATCACTTGAAGATGAAAGCTGGAATTTATAATTCTCTGGAATCGATAAGGTCTGGCTTCCGTCAGAGTTTGAAGCGACAACAACATTTGGTTTTACAGGAATTACGAATTCTGAAACAGGATTTCCTTTTTTATAATCCACAGACTGCCAGCGGATTACATGGCTTATACTTCTGTCCAGGTAAATTTTATTTTTTGACCAGGTCCAGTTTTCATCATCAATTTGATAGATTAAATTTTTACCCGTGAAATACAAAGAGTCCCAGTCAGTAAATTTAAATGGAACCGTTCTCTCTAAAAATTCCCCGGCACTAAAACCTGCAATTTTTGAAGGCTTTATGTAAAGCACAAAGTGAAAATTAAAATCACCATTAGTTGCCGTACAGGGAATATATCTGTTCAGGGCATTCATTGAATTCACTTTTAAATCTCTTCCCTGTATATAAGGCTCCAGAGAATTATCAAATGAAAATTTGAATGAAGAAGGAATGGAAAATTTTTCTCCGCTGTTATAAATATAAACCGGGTTCTGATTTATATTTTCTGCAAAAGAAAATTCTTCTGTAGAAAGATTATAGTAATTTTTCTTTTCAACATAATAGTTAATCTGATAATCGCTTCGTCTTCCGTCGCCTGCAATTACAACAATATTAACAGAAACATCACCTGTTTGATTTAGAATAACTTCACCGTCATAAGAGAAACCTGAAACTAGAGGATCTGAATTTGTCAGCGAATAATATATTTCACAATCTTCAGACGAGGTTATTACTAAAGGCTGTACATTTGACCACTTGCCTTCTACAGGGCTTAAAATATTCTCTTTACTAAAAGCAAAAACTGAAAATGAAACAGAAATAAATGTAAGTGATAAAAATATTTTTTTCAGCAAAGATATCAACTTAAGGCCTCTTATTTTTGATTGAAAATCGGTTCCAGTACGCTTCGCAATTCAGGATATGGCTTATAGAAATTCTGTTCAAGTTCAGTTGAAGTTAAACCTACTAATTCATGACTGTTATAATTTATCCATGGATTATGTTCAGGATCTTCAATTTCAAATTTCCTGCACCAGTAATCCGGCTGAATTGGCAAAGGCTCTCTGTATTTATAAATTTTATAATCATGAACAACAACTTTTATGCTGTCACGAGGCACACCTTTTTCAAGTAAAATCTGTACGAGATAATTCAATGTTTTTCCGCTGTCATAAATATCATCTACGAGCATTACTTTATCGCCCATTCGCAAATAATCTGGTGAATAAGTCCAGCCGTCAATTCTTACAGCATCATGTTCAGAAACATCGGTATAGCTTCTTGCAACAACAGCAGCATACAAAACGGGCTTATGATTTTTCAGGGCAACCTTATAATACTCACTGATTACATTTGCCATGTATGCACCGCCGCGAAGAGAAGTATAAATTATATCCGGCACAAAACCGTCTTCCATATAAATTTTATGGCTTAACTTAAGGGCATTATTTCTAACATCATCATACTGTAAAAATTCTTTCATTTAATATCTCCAAAAAAAATTATAAATTATATTAAACCTAATGTCGAGTTTACGGGTATCAAGTGCAGTCTCATTAAGCTGACAACTTTTACTTCCTGTATTGATGATATACTTCTGCAATTATTTTTATACCCTCTTCAAGCTCCTGATCTTCACGCGCATAGTTGATTCTGATGCACTTATCATAATGAGGGTGATTTTTCAAGTTTTCAGTATCACTTCCAAAAAAGAAGTATTCTCCGCTGACGATTACGACTCCCCTTTCCTTCAGTTTTTTATAAAACTCTTTTGATGTGATTTGTAAATCCTTCATTAACACCCAAAGGAAAATAGAGCCTTCACCTTTATGAATTGCATAATCACCGCCTGCAAAATATTTGTGAATGAATTTCTGGGCTTTTAAATTCTGTGCTTTATAGAACGGCATTACAACATCATTTGAAATTTTTATTAATTCACCGCTTTCAATTAAATTCTTAGCAAGAGCCTGTCCAAGATTTCCTGAAGCAAGGGCAATTATTGAGTTCAGATTTGAAAGGGCCGAAACAATTTCTTCTTTGGCAATAATTATTCCGCATCTTGCACTTGGTAAACCGATTTTAGAAAGGCTCATGCTCAGGATAATATTTTCATTCCAGACAAGTTTTGCTTCATCATTAAAAATAATATGTGGCCAGGGCAAACCGTATGCATTGTCTATAATCAAAGGAATTTTATATTCACGGGCAAGCTTTGACATTTCTTCAATTTCAGCATTTGTTAAAACATTGCCGGTAGGATTTGTCGGGCGGGATACACACATGGCAGCAACTTCAGGATGATGTTTTAAATAATTTCTTAAAGCGCTTAAATCAACAAAATACTTAAAGGTGTGGTCTTCATATTCCTCGAATAAGGATGGAATGCTTGCAAACATATCCTTTTCAATTCCCTGATCCGCATAGCCTACATATTCAGGAACTAAAGGAAAGAGAATAGTTTTTTTTGTTTTAGAATTATTTTCAGTAGAAGTGCCGGCCAGAAGATTGAACAGATAAAAACAGGCACTCTGGCTTCCGTTTGCAATGCACACATTCTTTGCGCTAATCTTCCAGTTAAAATTCTTATTCATGCAATTTACAACTGCATTTATAAAAGCATTATTTCCCTGCGGGCCGTCATAACAGCCTACAAGGTTTTCGAAAGTCCTTCCATCAGAAAGAATATTCTGCATTTCCCTTCGATAAAGTTTTTCTACTTCAGGAATTTGATATGGGTTACCACCGCCTAAAGCATAAGTTTTTATTCCGGAAGGTTTTTCGCCTAAATCTTTCATGAGGCTCAGGATACCAGACTGTGCATTTAATTTTTCACCGAAATCAGAAAACATTTTTATTCTCCCAATTATTCTTTTATTCTATACAAAATCATTATAAAAACAAAAGGACTTTCCAAAAATGAAAAGCCCCTAAATAAAACTTACCTCAACTAAAACTAAGCATTATCTACTTCCAGAGCTACTGTTTTGATGATTGTAGTTTCATCATTTTTATTTGAATCACTTCGTTTTGTTCTGTTTTGTTTTTTAAACTTAACAGAAAGTTTATCATCAGCACAATCAATAACAATTTCTTTTGCTTTTGTATCCTGACTTTTTAATGACAAAAGTAAATCAGCAACTTTATCTTCTATTTCTTTCTGAATTAAACGGCGCATCGGGCGGGCACCCATTGAAGGTTCAAATCCATTCTTAACGAAATACTTTCTTGCACTTTCTTTTACATCAAGCTTAATATTTTTATCCAGCAGTCTTTGTCGTAATTCACTGAGCTGAATGTCAAAGATTTTGCTGATTTCTTTTTCGCGAAGAGGATTGAAAACAAGAACATCATCGACACGATTAAGAATTTCAGGAAGCATGATTTTCTTTAACTCTTCCAATGAACTTGATTTAATTTCGTTATATGGCAGAACTCCAGATTCAAAAGTTGAAAATCCCATTCGGCTTTCAGCAGTAATTTCTCTGGCACCTGCATTACTTGTCATAATTATAATTGTATTTCTAAAGCTTACTGTATGACCAAGATTATCTTTTAACTCACCTTCCTCCAGCAACTGTAAGAGCAAATTAAAAATATCATGATGAGCCTTTTCAATTTCATCCAATAAAACTACTGAATAAGGATGCTGCCTTACCTGCTCTGTTAAAGTTCCGCCTTCTTCATATCCAACATATCCTGGAGGAGCACCAACTAATCTTGAAGCAGTATGTTTTTCCATGAAGTCAGACATATCAACACGAATCAAAGACTGTTCACTTCCAAATAAAAACTTTGCCAGGGATTTTGCAAGCTGAGTTTTTCCCACCCCTGTAGGGCCTAAGAAAATAAAGGAACCGATCGGGCGTTTAGGAGAAGCAACACCAGCCTTGTTTCTTCTTACTGCATTGCTGATAGTTTTAATTGCTTCGTCCTGACCAATTACTTCTTCGCCAATAATTTTTTCCATTGAAAGCAGGCGTTCTGTTTCATCATCATTTAACTGAGAAACATCAATTCCTGTCATGCGGCTGAAAACTTCAAGAACATCTTTCTTTGTAATTCGTCTGTTCTTCTGGTAATTGGAGTTTTTCCATTCAAACTTAATTTCATCCAGTTGCTTTTTTAATGAATGAACCTTATCCCTTACATAGGCTGCCTGTTCATAATTCTGCATTGCTACAAGATTTCTTTTTTCTTCAGATAATTCACTGATAATTTTTTCGATTTCATCAATCTGCTGAGGACGGGAATCTGTTGTAATTTTTTTTGCAGAACCTGCCTCATCCAAAATATCAATTGCCTTATCCGGTAAAAATCTCTCGGGAATGTATTGCTTTGAATACTTTACGATTAGAGGAATTACATCATCTTCATAAATTACCTGATGGAATGATTCATATTTTTCTTTTATTGCATTAAGTATTTTTTCTGTTTCACTAACATCTGGTTCTTCTACAAGAATTTTCTGGAAGCGTCTTACTAAGGCTGAATCTTTTTCAAAATACTTTCTGTATTCTTTTAATGTTGTAGCACCGATAATCTGCAGCTCCCCGCGGCTCAGTGCAGGCTTTATCATGTTGCTGGCATCCATTGAACCTTCAGGACCACCTGCTCCAATAATCGTATGAATTTCATCGATAAACAGAATTATATTTTTATCTTCACGGATTTCCTTCATCACTTTCTTTAAGCGCTCTTCGAATTCACCGCGATATTTTGTGCCGGCAATCATTGCAGCTAAATCTAAAATCAATACACGCTTTGAAAGCAGATCGCGGGGCACATCACTTGAAGCAATTCTTTGTGCAAGGCCTTCTACGATTGCAGTTTTACCGACTCCAGGCTCACCTATTAACACAGGATTATTCTTTGTCCTTCGACATAAAATTTGTACCAGGCGCTGAACTTCATCTTCGCGACCTACAACAGGATCAAGCTCTTCTTTCACTGCCTGCTGAGTTAAATCGGTACTATATTGAGCAAGTATGCCGTTATTTTTTTGTTTTCGTTCAGCTTCACCATTATTCATAAAAGGCACAGGTTCTTTCTTTAACGGTGAATAGTCAGCTTCATTACTTTGATTTGTATCATAAGAAGAAGGAATTTTTCTTTCGATTTCTGAAACGACATTTCTTACATGATCAAATGAAAAACCAATCTTTTTAAAATATAAACTGACTAAAGACTTATCTTCAGCAACACAAGCTAAAAGTAAATGCTGGGTTCCTAAATAATTTTTACCGGCTGCATTTGCATAAAAATCTGCATGCTCCATCATTTTTGCAAAGCGCGGTGATTTTGAAATCATTTTAATTTCTTTGCCGGGAACATGAGCCGGGAGACTTTGTTCAATAGCAAGCTGCATTGTTAAAACATTTATTCTCAACTGCTGTAAAACAACATAAGCAATTCCGTCAGCAGATTTCAAAAGTGCAAGCATTACATGTTCAGGTTCCATTATATCTGAACCGAGTTTAAATGCTTCCTCTGGGGCTAAAGCCTGTATAAGTCTATTTGCTCTTGGCGAAAGAATCTTTGGCATGAAAACAACCTCTTAATAGTTTAATTCAAAAAAACACTTTTATATATTTTCGGTAAAATCTTAAATGAATGTTAGATAATTATTCTTCTATAAGATCAACATGTTCCAAGGTCTCCTGGATGATTAAAGCCCTGAGCCTGTCTTTTTTCAGTTCAATTGATTTTTCTATGTCTGTATCAAATTTAAAATGTCCGTTTGCAAGCACAAAATCTAAATTTGAGGTTTGAATTTTAAATAACAGGGCATGCAAATCAGGAAATGTAATACCCTTTAAACGATTTATACAAAGCCCCAGTTCAATTCCGCTTATAATTTCAACCGCTTCCCTTATAGAAATAAACAGGCTGAAACGGGCAACAGAAAGGGAGCGCAAAATATAATTATTGAATATGCTTGAATAAAGCTTTGAGCACTCACTTCTTTCCTGTCTTTCCTTTACAATAAACGACTGCACATAGCTTGAAAAGGATGCAAGATTTTGTATTTCAGATTCTGATGAGCAGGATGTAGTAGAAAGTTCATAGTAACAGCCCAAGGAACCTGTCGTTAGATATGGATTTAAAAGTGAGGTCCCGCGGCTTCCAAAAGGTGCTGAAAGATTATAGTGCAGATTAAATGACTGATTAATGAGTTCCGGAATTTTATTCTGCAATGTAAGGCACGGCAAAAATAACCTGACAGAAAGTTTTAGTCCACTTCCACTGTCCAGAACTTTTGAATTTAAATAGCCGAAATCATAGCTTGCTGCAAACTGAATGTAGTTCTGGAGTTTTTTATCAAGTTCACTCAATTTAGTTAATGCTGCTTCAGGTGAAAAGCCTGCTAAAAAATGAACAAGCCTTAAATGGTCTACCTGATTAACAGTTGCAGAAATAACAGAATCAGAAGAAATAATAAGTCCGGAAGGAGTTTTATTCGGCGAATCCAGAAATCCATGCTCGACTAAAATTCTTAAAGGTAAATCTTCCAGTGAGTTTACACCGATGCACTGAAACTTTTCTCTATCCGGCAGCTGGTTAAAGGCATCGAAAATAATTGAAATTACACGCTCTGCTTCATCAGAATCAAGCTTATGTGGAAAAGGAAAGTTTGCTAAATTTCTTGCAAGCCTTACTCTTGTAGAAAGAACAACATCCAAATCTTTTCCGTCGAAGGTATACCATTCACCAGAGGTTTGATTAAAATCTATAGACATTTATAAAATCCCAACTTTTATTCTTCTACGAAATTAACTGCTTTTTTTTCTAAGGCTTTTAAATAATCTCTATACATTGCAGCTTTTTCGTATTCTTCTTTTTCTATTGCTTCATTCATTTTATTCTGTAAAGCAATTCTGTCTGTTAAAACTGAATGCACTGAAGAAAGTCTGGAAGGCATTTCACCACTGTAGCGAATTTTTATTCCATTTTTATTTAATTGATTTCGGATGGAATCTTTAAAGATTTCATAACATTCAGGGCAACCAACAATCTGATTATTTTTAATTTCACCCAGTCGGGTTGCACAGACAGGACACGCTTTATTATTTTCACTAAGCGTTTTCTTTACTCTTTCAGTTAATTCTGTAAATAAATCCTTTACATGAGATTCGATGTTTTTAGAATCAGGTTCGATTCCTCTTGCCATTGCACATTCAAGACAGATATTCAACTTGCGTCTTTCACCCTGAGAGTACTGTTCTAAAAAGATTATAGCTTCATTTTCCTGACAAAAATCACAAACCATTTTTATCCCCAAAAAAGTTTTATGAACAGTTCTATTTTACCACAATTTAGATTTTACGCAAAGTAGAAACAGGTTTTTCTTTTCCGGCACGAATCGAAGGCAACAAACTGAATAAAAGAGAAAGAAAAAGTGTTCCTATACAGATTCCAATAATCTGTCCTATAGGAATTGTAACGGGAATATCCTGCAAATAATATTCTGGATTCAGTATGTGGATGCTTGAAAAACTTGATTGAGAGTGATGAAAAATGAACCAGAACACTTTCCCGAAAAAGTTCAATATTTTTTCCATGGCAGAAATTAATGGATTAACGTTCAGCGAAATTATAAGCCCCAGAGGAAGCCCTATAATAATTCCACCCAGCCCGCAGACAAAACCGACTGTTAAAAATGATAAAGAAATTCCTTTCGAGGTCGCGCCACAGCTTTTTAATATAGCTATTTCTTTTCTTCTTTCCATTACAATCATAACTAAGGCTGAACTGATATTTATACTTGCAACAAGCAGAATTAAAAGCACAATCAGTAAGATGAGGATTTTAGTTGATGAAAAATTTTCATACTGGGAAGCATTTATTTCATCCCAGCGGTCAACATAAGCTGTTGTCAGTCCAAGATTTATATTAATGAATCTGTTTAAATCCTTTTCCAGCTTTACGAGTTCCGGAGAAAAGGTTTTGTCAGTTGTGAATCCAATTATAAACTCGCTGTATGTATTCTTGAAGGAAGTAAAATAGCTTTCCAGAGGAATAAAAACCCAGAGCGCATCAAGTTCCTGATAGCCTGAAGAAATAATCCCGGAAACTGTATAAGTAGAAACTTTTGGAATGACTTTGCCATTAGTAAAACTTTTTGCCGTTATAAGTGAAATTTTATCGCCAACAGAAAGATTTAATATTTGAGAAAGCTTTTCGCCGATTACTGCATTTTTATTTCCATGAAAAGTTTTTTCGCCTTCTATAACTGTAAAAAGGTCTGAGAAGCTTTTATTCTCTTCAAAAATATCAAAGGGAACTGCACGGACACTTGCCCCGCTCCTGTTTTTTTTGCCTGCACTCAAACACGAAAACCTTACTTCTGGATAAATGCCTGTAAGCTCTGAATTAGTTTTAAAAAGATTCGCTGTGGTAAGAAAACTTTCATAAGATGAAGTTTCAAGTGAACTCGAATTGAGCTTGACTTCCAGATCATAACTTGAAAGCTTAATCATGCGTTCTGTAATGCCTTCTATCATTCCATTGCTGACACATAGAATTGCAATCAGAGGAATTAAACTTATCCCGATACAAATCATTGCACCGATTAAAGACTTGCGGCCTCGCTGGGATTTATCTTTATCCGAAGAGAATAAAATTTTAGAAGCATACAGCAGACTTGATTTAAAACTCATACAGAAGCCTCTTGTAATTTCCCTGAATTGATTAAAAACTTAACATCACCCTGCTTAGCAAGATTCATATCGTGTGTTACTAAAATCAGTGTTTTTTTATATTTATCAACAATGTCAAATAAAATATTGCCGATTAATTCTGCATTGGCAGGGTCTAAATTTCCCGTAGGTTCATCTGCTAAAATTAAATCAGGCTCATTTATTAAACAGCGGGCAACAGCAACTCTCTGTCTTTCTCCGCCTGAAAGCTGTGAAGGTATATGATTAAAACGCTCAGAAAGACCAACTTCATTCAATAAGTGCTTTGCTTTTTCAATTGCATTTTTTTTAGACTCGCCTTTCATATAAAGCGGCAGATATACATTTTCTAAAGCAGTAAAATCTTTTAGAAGATAATGAAACTGAAAAATAAAACCGTATAAGCTCTGGCGCAGTCTGGTAAGTTCTTTTTCATTAAGGGCTGTAATATTATAGTCATCAATTAAAACTTCACCGCCCGTAGCTTTATCAAGACCGCCGATGATATTCAGCAAAGTAGATTTTCCGCTTCCACTCTGGCCGACAATAACGCACTTAGAACCGCGTTCAACATTCATGGATAAATCTTTTAGAATCGTTAGAGTTTCACTTTCTGATTTATAGGTTTTCTCAAGATTATTTATTCTTAGGATATAATCATTATTCATTTCGCAAAACCTCCGAAATTGTAAGCTTAAGGACATCTCTGCTTGCTAAAAATGCTGCAAAGAAAGCTGAAAAAATTCCAAATAAAAATATAAAAACTACTTCTTTCAAATCCATTCTTGCAGGAATAGAAGCATAAACTTCATACATAGGATTTTCTGAAAGGTAAAAAACATTATCCGGAGAAAAAATCGAGTACAAAGCGTATTGAATGAAATACTGTGCTTTAGAAAGAAAGATAAAAATGCTTTTCATATTACGGCAGATTATTATGCTTAGAATTAAACCAGGAAGAGAGCCTTTAAATCCTGTCATAAAGCCCTGAAATGAAAACAGGAAATTTATTTCTTTTTTAGTTCCGCCTAAAGCCGATAAAGTTGCAATGTCTTCGCGGCGTTCATAAATCAGCTTTTTCATTCCGTTATAAATATTGATAAAAACTACAACGAAAATTAAAAACACCAGGAGGAACAAAACATTTTTTTCCATTCGAAGTGCGCCAAAGAAAGAACGGTTATATTCCCGCCAGCTCAAGCAACTGATATTACCGAAAGCATTTTTTACCTGAGAAGCAAAATATGAATCAGAAGAAGAGTTTTTTAACTTAACGCCAAAAACTAAAGAAGAAGGATTCTGTTTCTTTTCATTAGCAAGAGGGATAAAAGCGTAAGAGGAATTTATATCAGAATAACCGCAGTGAAAAATTCCTTTTACAATATACTCCTTTGAATTTGATAATAGGCTTTCATCAGTAGAAGTTGAAAGAGAAAACAAAGTTACTTCGCTTCCGATTTTTAATTTTAACTGAGCTGCAAGCCCGCTTCCTACAACAATAAAATTTTCCTGCGACAAATCATAGCGGCCGGAATAAAGCTTTAGTTCTTTTATAAAGTTTTTATCGTCTAAACTTGCTTCATAATCGATTTCGCGAATCATTGATGCAGTATAGTTTCCGCGGGGACCTGTAATTAAACTCTGAGATTCGCAGAAAGGATAAGCACATTCTACAGCCTTTGATTTTTTACAGTAATCGGAAAACTCTTCGATTTGATTTTGACTTTCCAGATTACCAGCACGCAAATGATACGAAGAGATTTCCATAATGGAATCGATAAAGCTTCTTTGAAATCCGTTCATTACACTCATTACGACAATAAGTCCCATTACACCAAAGCAAACTCCAACTGAGGCAAGATTTGATGTAACGGCAGTTCTTCCGCTTCTGTCAACTTTACTTATTCTTCTTGAAACAAAATATATCCACTTAAATCTAAACTTCTTCATATAAATCCTAAAAAGTACCAAATATATTTTCTGGCGTTATGATTTTTTCATCAACTTTTATACCGTCTTTGAACTCAGTAATTATTTTAAAATTCGAATCAAAATAACGGGTTTCAGTATAATCAGTTTCATTCTTATATTCACGCTTTAAGTGCAGCACAGAATTTTCATAATACTTTATGTCAGGCGTTTCTAAATTGCTTTTATAAATGTATTGTGTCTTGAACTCATCATCAACAATGATTTCCTCATCATAAAAATCAGTTTTTTTAGTTTTAGTTTTTACAGTTTCGCAAATCACTCTGTCATCATTGTCATATTCATAAATTTCTGTTTTATATAAAAATGGTTCTTCATTTTCACTTTCTGTATTTTTTTCTTCTTTAGAAACTTCAGGGAGCCTGTAATATTCAATTCGATTCACAAGATTCTTTTGAGTGTAAAAAATTTTCTTCAATATGTTTTTTTTGTAATCAGTTTCAAATCTGGAAATAGTGTCATCGTAGAAAAATTCAGTTTTATAGATTACATTCGTTTCATCTAAAGACTTTGCCTTATTCCATTTTGTTTCAATTTTTTTTCTGTATTTATCATCAAATTCTGTGAGCGTAAAATATTTATCATTTACAGAAACAATGGATGTATTTTCGTTTTCAGGCGAAGAAACAGCAATTGCTTCTGAATTAATTTCATAAAGCCTCAAATGATTTTTTACATCAGTATAAAGCCTGATTTTATCTGCTTCAGTTTCACCCTCTTCTTCTTCATCGATATTTTCTTCAAGTTCATTTGTTTCAGGGCTTTCAAGACTAATTGAATCTAAAAAAGCATTCATTTCACGCCTTAAAACAAATTCATTTTCTGCATTTGGGAACCCCATTACTGCACGGGTTAATGCAACCTGACTATCGTTTAAGACAGGAAAGAGAAGATATAAATTTAATAGTAAAACTGCAGCATCCATAAATCAGCTTATACCCAAAAACTCATCAACAAATTTTTCGCAATTGAATTCACTGATGTTCTCGTACTTTTCTCCATCGCAAACATACAGAACAGGAATTTTCAGTTCACGGGCAATTGTAATCAAGCAGCCGCCCTTTGCAGTTGAATCAAATTTAGTTAGAACGATTGCATCAAGTCCAACAGCCTCATTAAAAACTTCTGCCTGCCTGAAAGCATTTTGACCTGTTGTAGAATCAATTACAAGAATTCGCTTATAGCAGTTTTCATCAGCTTTCGATGAAGCAATTCTATCTATCTTTTTCAGTTCATTCACAAGGTTTTCTTTATTATGTAAACGGCCCGCAGTGTCAGCTAAAACAAGCCCACCGCCACTAGCTTTAAGTGCTTCACAGGCATCAAAAACTACAGCGCTTGGATCACTTCCCATTTGATGCTTTACAACACGGATTGAAAGGCGCTCTCCATGCATGGCAAGCTGATCTACGGCAGCAGCCCTGAATGTATCTGAAGCGGACATAATCACATTAACATTTTTCTTTTTATAAAGATTTGCTATTTTTGCAACTGAGGTAGTTTTTCCAACACCATTAACACCAAGAATCATAAAGACATTTACTTTAGAAAAATCCAGGTCAAATTTAACGGCTTTCAAATCCGGTAGAATTAAGCTTTTAAGGGTCAAAAGAATTTTCTCTTTATCTGTTATTTTTTCTTCCTTGCATTTCTGTTCAAGTTCATCAACAAGTGTAAAAGCAGTTTTTGTCCCTACATCACCTTCAATTAAAGCATCAGTTAATTCTTCGAAAAACTCCTGTGACTGGGCATTATATAAACCGAATAAAGATTTTATTTTTTGTGCAAAAGACATTTTAGCCATAAACTATTTCTCCACTTCCTTTATTTCATTTGTAGTTTCTGTATCAGATTTTTCTTCATTTGCAGATTCATTATCCTGATTTTCACTTGCAGTTTTTGCTTCACTCATAAAAAGAGATTGCGGAACGGCTTTTGCATTAACAGGTAAAACAGAATTAGCAGCACGCAAATAAAAGATTACATCAATTAAGAACCAGGCTGTACAAATACTTGTTATACCGACTGTTGTATAATGTGCAAGCTCCCAGAAATTCTCATTCATTCCCAGAGCATTTGATTTTGTTTCGTACTGACCATTAGCATACAGAATAAAAGGCATGGAGAAAACTAAAGCAGTATATGCCGTGTAGGTTCGCTTTCTCCACTTTTCAATGTATTCAGAACTGCTGATAGGAATTGATTTTACGCTGAATGTGCTGTTGCTTTCATAAACTTTTGGATCTATGTAGAAGAAAAAACTTAAAGGCGGATCTTCAGTTTCCACCATTTTCTTTACTTCATTGCCGTCATCATCTTTTGTAATTTCTTCTTTTTCCGAAAAACGTTTTTCTGAACTGATAAACTGTCCGATAACAGGAAAGCCATTAACCTGAATAGAAGAGGAATTTACTTCTTCATTAAATGTGTCTGTATGCTTTCCATTTACATAAACATTTCCGTCAAAATCGTTTACAAAGTAATAATCTATTGTTTTTAAATTTTCCTTAACTAAAGGAACTTTTATAGAATACTTTATGTTTCCTTCAAAAACATAACTGAAACTTCTAGAAAGAAATCCCTTGCATTCAAACTCAAATCTATGTAAGCCTGCATCAAGCATAACGGAAGAAACTTTTGACTCGAGTAAATTGCCGTCAACTAAAATTTTTGTCTTGTCCTTAAACTCTTCCGGCTGTATATCAAAAATAATTTCCAGGGGAAGTGAATTGGTAATGGCAGGAACCAGCTTTTGAGAAATATTTGATGCTATTAGAAGCAGATTCTCAAGAGAGCCAGCCTCTGTAACAGAAGCAATTTTTTTACCTTCAGGAAATAAATATAAATCGCAGGAAACACTTGCATACCGGCCATAAGTAATTATGTTACCTGTAACAAGTGCATTTATTTTTTTGTCCAGGATTTTTTTCAGGGCAGCACGGGAAAAGGTTCCGTTAAAATTATTCAGTTCATCCAGGGCCAGCAGGTGATTTTCATTTGTTCCATATAAAGCAATCTGTTCGTCTTTTTCATTTATTGCATCTTTATCCTCAGCCTTAAAACTTGAAGTAAAACTCTTAAAAGCAGAAGTAAATTTCTTAACAAAATTTTCATCTGCTGCATTTTCATTTTTTTCGGTTCTGTATTTCTCTTTTAACTTTTCGGTCTCTAAAAGGTTGTCATCAATTTTCTTGTATAAATCCTTCAGCTTCTTATCGCTTTCGGCATATTTTTTTTTTGCATTCTGTGGATTCAAAAATATTGCATCGCGGCTCTTCATTTCCTTTGAAAGCTGTAAAAGCAAAGACAATCGTTCATTATATAAACTTTCTTCCTTGCGGCTGACAAGTTCAGGTACTTTTGAGCGGCGGATTAAATCGGTAGAAATGTGTTCTACAATCAACTGCGGCAAAAGCTCCTGAACTTTAGTCTCTGAAGAATAGCGGTCAATATTCTGCAAAAACTGAAACTTAGTTCCAGCAATAACCCAGTTATCAGCATATAAATTTGATGTAAACAAAAGAAACAAGCTAATGAGAAAAAATAAATTTTTATGTTTAAGAGCAAGCTTTATTTTATTCATCACCAAAATCTTCTGTATCTGAATCATCACCAGAAGGAAGTCCTTTCCATTTTGCAGAAAGATACGAATCTAAAAATCCATCAATGTCGCCGTCCATAACACCCTGAATATTTCCTACCGAATATTTTGTGCGGTGATCTTTTACCATTGTGTATGGCTGGAAAACATAGGAACGAATCTGGCTTCCAAAAGAAATGTCTTTTTTTTCACCGGCAAATTTTTCGTTTTCCTTTTCTTTCTGGTCTTTGTAATATTCGTAAAGTCTTGAGCGCAAAATACTCATTGCAGTAGCTCTGTTCATAAGCTGAGAGCGTTCACTGTCGCAGGCAACAACGATACCGGTTGGAATGTGTGTAAATCGAACAGCACTTTCTGTTTTATTTACATGCTGACCGCCTTTACCTCCGGAGCGATATGTATCAACACGCAAATCTTTTGGATCTATATTAACTTCAATACTGTCATCAAGAACAGGGAAAACATAAACAGAAGCAAAGGAAGTGTGTCGTCTGGCGTTTGCATCGAAAGGAGAAATTCTTACAAGGCGATGAACACCTGCTTCACCCTTTGTGTAGCCATAAACATAGTCACCGCTTATTTTCATGCTGATTGATTTAAGTCCGCCTTCAACTTCTTCCTGGTTTAAAACTTCTACCTTATAGCCGTGTCTTTCTGCCCAGCGCTGATACATTCTTGAAAGCATAAAGGTCCAGTCGCAGGCTTCTGTTCCACCGGCACCTGAATGAACAGAAAGGAAGCAGTCGTTTTTATCGACTTCATCAGAAAGCAAATTTAAAATGCTCTGATGTTCATATTCAGCATTTGCTTTTTCATATAGCTCGCGGAGTTCTTTTTCTACACTCTGATCGTTTTCTTCAATACCAAGCTCATATAAAGTTTCCATGTCATCTACTTGCTTTTGCAAATCTTTCCATGGTTCAACTCTACCCTTTAAGAGTTTGATTTCATTTAATACTTTTGTAGCTTTATCGTTATCATCCCAGAAATTTGGAGCCAGGGTAACAGCTTCTTTTTCAGCTATTTTTTTATAAATCTCGTCCGAGTCAAAGACGCCCCCAAACGTCTAAAATATTCTGCTTCAACTGAGAAATTGGTTCTTGTAAATCTTCTAACATTTTAATCCTCTAAAATTTATTTTTTATTATTTAATTTTTGATTTGGCAAAGGCTTTTTTTTCTCGCCTGATAACTGACATTTTTTCCATTTCTTTTGCTTCAATTCAGTAATGACAAACATTCCGTCAATCGGGAACTGATAAAAACGAATTTTATCATAATAATCTGTAACAGCATCTAAATCTTTTTTTAACTTTGTAAGGACAGAATCATTTACGCGCATATTTTCCCAGCATGCCTTCTGCACTTTTACAAATCCTGTTTGAGATAAAATACTTACAATAGCTTCACCTGAATCAATACTTCCAGGCTCAACAACAACTGAAACAAACATATAATATAGAATAGTTTATTCAATTCATCTTGTCAAACTGTGAAAAAATGCCGAAAATAAAAGTATGAAATTTAACGTATCGAAAAAAACTGCAATTACATTATTATTTGCATTCATATTATTTAAAACCTTTTCACAGACATCTCCTGTAGTTACAAGAATTGATGCAACAGGTGAATCTTCAAATTTAATCACTGTTTCATGGTCACTGCCTGAAAACTTAAAAAATATCTATGTGTCATCATTTTACATTTATAAATCAAACAAACCGATTACAAGCTATGCTTCAATACAGGATATAAAGCCTCTGGCAAAGCTGCCTCACGGGACTTTAGCCTACAATGATTACACAAGCGAAAATGTTGAGTTTTATTATGCTGTAGTTTCTGCAACAACTGAAGGAGAACTAAACTCCAACGGCTTATTCTGGGATGAAGAACTGGACAAGCTCGAACAGAAAGGTGAAGAAAAAATTTATCCGCTGATAATTCCCGGTGTAAATGCAACGATTAAAGGCGCAAAGATTAAAATCAAAAAGTTAAGCCAGACAGAAGCAAAGCCGCAAGTAAAAGATGAAACAAAAAAAACTTATGAAAACAATAAGCTTAGGGAACAGCCCTTGCCTTTTGTAGATGTTTTTGGAGAAGAGAAAAATCACATTGCAAAAATTTCCAAGAACACTGAATACAAGGCAAAGGATTTAGGAAATACAAAACCAATTCAGAAAAAGCTTTTAACCCCATACATCTTTGAAGAAGATATTATTTTACCTGCTGGCGGAGACGATTACTTTTTATTTGATATCCTGAAAAAATATTTCATCAATAAAAAATATAAGCAGAGCATCACTCAATTATCTGCTTTTCTCGCACAAAACCGTTCAACAGAAGTTCAAAGCAGGGCAAAATTTTATCTGGGACAGTCTTATTATTTCGAGGGCGAATACTCTAAAGCTTTAATAAACTTTCTGGAAATCGAAGACACTTATCCAATCCTTACAAAAAAGTGGATGGACAGTGCATTAGATTTTTATGAGGCAAATTAGTTCGTACGCAGACCTTTTAAAAATGCCCGATATTTTTTATAAGCGTAAGGAGTTCAGTCTCTTTTATATGAATTTTCAGTTCTTCTTTTAAAAGCTGCTGTTTTTCTTTTCTTGCTTCATCAGAAACTGGATTTCCTTCTATATCAGCATTAGGGCGGGTATCATTTTCAATTGATTCAGTTTCATTTTCTTCAGGCTTTGTATTTTTTACAAGAATGAGTTCATCGCCTTCCGTCAAAAGATTATAATATCCCTTCTTATAGAACTGACCTTCCGAAAGCTCCTCGTTAACCTTTTCAATTTTAAATGTTCCCAGAGTATTTGACTCTGTACAGAAAATGCCCGGTTTAGAATCATTTGTAACAATTGAGCCCTGTTTGCATACCTTAAATTCATCGCCCAAATTAGCGCCGTCATTCTTACCTAAATCTGCAAGAATAACTCCTGAATGAAGCTGCAGGATTTTTCCACGCACAGGAAGCAAAGAAAGTAACTGGCTCCTGAAAATTTTAATGCATTTAGAAACACGATCATTTCCGGTTCTATAAACATTAATTTCATCAATTAAAGTTCCTGTCCTTGCAGAATAAACTTTTGCATTTAAAGAAAAACTTCTCTCACTTTCATTTGCAGAAAGAATTACAAAATAATCTCTTGAAGTTTTACGCGCATAACTGTAAGCCAGAGCAAAGCTTTCAACACTTCCGCTTATAACATCAACAGTTGTAGAAGGAACGCCGTCGAAAGAAGACTTGCAGGCCAGGGAAACAATTTCCTCTAAGTCAGAATGAAATAACTGTAAGTTCTTCTTGTTATAGTAAAATGCAATATTCCATCTGGATTTATCTAAATAGAAAGGATTTACATTCCATTTGCGGCTTAAATTATTTGACATCAAGCTTTCCAGCGCTTCAATTGAATCCTGGTTTTTGATTTCCTGAGCCGATTTTACGCGTACAGGAGAGTTTTCATTTTTCTGGATTTGATTTTCTTCTTCAAGATTTTCATAAAGGGTCGAAATAAAATTCAGCTGTTCCAGATACTGCTCCCAGTTTCCGCTCTGTTCAAGAAGAGCTGCATACTGCTGCCTGATTTCAATATCTAAAGGGCAAATCTGCAAGGCTTTCTGAAACTCAAAACGCTGTGCCGAAGAATCATAATTCTTTTTATATTCATTTGCTTTATTTAAATGGAAAGATGCCCAGTTTTTTCGTCTGGTGTCTTCCAGATCAACTGATGAATCAACTAACTGTTCAAGGGCAAGCCTCATAACTTCATCATCACCTTTTACTGCAAGCCCTAATTCCCAGCACTCTAAAGCTTTTTCATTCTGTCCGAGATATTTATAGGAAAGCCCCATCAAATACCAGGCATCAGAGAGGTTTCTGTTTCTCCCTGTCCTGAATTCACACAAGTCAATTACATCTTCATAGCGTTTTTGAGCGTAAAGAATTTGTGTTAACAGCGCATAGGCTTTTTCAAAATCACCGGAAATTTGAACTGCACTTCGAGCCCGTGTTTCTGCAGTTTTTAAATCACCGTTTTTGCATGCAATATATGAAGCAAAATAATGAACTTCCCTGTCTCCGTTATGGAAAGAAAGTGCCTGATTAATATAGTTCTGGGCGAGTTCCTCATTACCCTTTTCACACGAAATAAGTGCCAGACTCAATAAAGCTTTGCGGTTTGAAGGGTCACGCTTTAATGCCTGCAGATAAAAATCCTGTGCCGAAGAAACCTTACCGTAAAACAGATCAAGTTCAGCAAGTCCGAAACGGGATTCTACATCATTGGGATATTTTTTTAAAACAGAAGTAAATATTTTTTTTGCACCGTCTAAATCACCCAGGGCAATTTTGCACATAGCCTGAAGATTAAGGCATTCAGTTTTTTCAAGAAAATATTTTTCTGCTTCATTTGCATAAGTTTCTGCCAAATCATAATTTCCAAGATAGTAATTGCACTTAGAAAGATTAAACCAGGCTAAACCGTAATCAGGATTCTTTTCCAGCGTTTCTCTATAAAACTCAATTGCTGAAAAATAGTCTTCGGCATTTTGAGCATCTAAACCTTTTTGAAATAAATCCAATGCGCTTTCACTGAATACATTCGACACGAAAAATATCAGTGAAAAGCAAAGAAGCAGCTTCTTAATTTTCATAAAATCCCCTACTCTTCTTTTTTATGATAAATTACTTTAATCACATTTACCTTATGGCCTTCCATTTCCTGTACAATAAAGTCGTAATCATTCCAGGTAGTTTTTTCATACTTTACAGGAATTTTTCCAAAACGATCAAATACAAATCCACCCAAAGTATCACAATCGTCTATAGGTAAATGACTTCCAATTGTTTCATTAAAATCTTCGAGATTAACACGCGCATCACACAGCCACACATTATCTGACAAAGGAATAATGTCTTCCTGTTCATGGTCAAATTCGTCCTGAATATCACCGACAATTTCTTCGATAATATCTTCCATGCAGACAAGACCGCTCATTCCGCCGTATTCATCAATGGCGATGGCAATATGCAAATGTCTTCTCTTAAACTCACGGAGCAGGCTGTCAATTTTTTTGCTCTCAGGAACAAAGTATGGCTTTCGGATTATTTTTTCAAGGTCAACAGCTTCTTTTGCGGCATACACCTTGATTAAATCCTTAACATAAAGAATGCCAACAACATTATCAATTGAACCGGAATAAACCGGGAAACGCGAATGTCCGCTATTTGAAATTTTAGTCAAAAGTTCTTCTACATCAGTTTCAAGAGAAATAAAGTCTACATCAATTCGTGGAATCATTACTTCCTTTACAGTTGTTTCGCTGAGATCTTCTATTCCGCGAATCATATCATTTTTTTCTTCAGCTAAAAGTTCTTCCTGCTTAGTTTTGAGTTCATCTTTTTTTTCTGTTTTCTTTTTTCCAAATAGAAATAGTCCCATTTTTATTTTCCTGCAATTAAAATTATATCACTAAATTTTTCCATAAGTCTCTTTTGAATCTTAAGCATTTCACATTCAGGTTCAACGCCTTTTTCTACATGTTCTTCACCATGATCATAGCCGTTTAAATGTAAAACACCATGAATCAAAAGTCTTTTTAATTCTTCATTTTCTGACACTTCAAAGTACTGTGCATTTTGTTTCAACATATCAAGACTGATTGCAATATCTCCGGCAGAAAACCATTTGTTTCCTTCTTCATCAGTATACTCTAAACCATTTTCAAAACTTAAAACATCTGTGGCCGAATCAATTTTTCTGTATGTCGAATTTAATTCCTGAATGCATTTATCATCACAGAACATAATGCTTATTTCTTCATCATCATATTCAAGCTCTTTCAATACATTATCTACAAAGCCTTCAATCAAATTGAGCCACTCAGGGCAGGCTGTATTTTCATCAACTGAAACTAAAATTCTATTTGCCATTTATTTTTCCTTTGTATTTTTATTTTTCCTGGAAGAATTTTTATTTTCCGATAAAGTCTTCTCTTTTTTTACTGGATTGTTTTCAGATAAAGTACGCTCTTTTTTCGAAGCATTATTTTCAGACAGGGTGCGTTCTTTTTTTACTTTATTGTTCTCAGACAAAGTGCGCTCTTTTTTCTCCTGAACAATTTCAACTTCTTTTTTCTCGCTGTTAGTTTTAGAGTCAGGATCTTTCTGGTCAGGATATTCAATTCGAGAATGATAGTAACCTGCCAGAAGCTGAACGAATGAATCATGAATCTGTGCAAGATTTTCAAAGGTTAAGCCGCAGTGATCCAGCTGATGATGTTCAATTTTAGAATTGATTAAAGTCCAGATAAATTTATCAAGGCGAGGAACAGAAGGTTTTTCCAGAGTTCTGCAGGCAGCCTCTACTGTATCGGCAAGCATTACAACTGCACTTTCACAGCTTGTTGGCGGAGTTCCTGTGTATGAATAGTCTTCTGGATTTACATTTTCATCTTTCTGTTTTGCTTCATTATAAAAATATGCAATTACCTGATTTCCATGATGCTCAGAAATGATATTGCAGATTTGCTGAGGAAGTCTTAGTGCATGAGCTTTCTCAAGACCGCGCTTTACATGACTTCGAATAATACTTACTGACAGAGAAGGATTTATATTTGCATGCAGGTTCTCGCAGCTCTGCTGATTTTCTACAAAGTATTCAGGGTTATCGATTTTACCAATGTCGTGATAATAAGCCCCAACCCTTGCAAGCAGCGCATTGGCACCAATTTCATTACAGGCAGCCTCGGCCAGGGAAGCAACCATCATAGAGTGATTATAAGTGCCGCTTGCTGTAACAAGCATTTTTTTCATTATAGGATTATTCAAATCACTTAAATCCATGAGCCTGAAAGGAGATGCAGTGTTAAGCAGAAGTTCCAGCGGGGTAAGCATTCCAAGGCACAAAATGCCGGAAATAAGACCATTGAATGCAAGGCCACCAATTTCCAGTAAAGGACTTGTAAAGGTTTCATTAAAAATCAATTTGAATATGGTTAAAAATACAACGCTTAACAGAGCCTGCAGCAGCGAAACAAAAACCATATCAACGCGTCGGGCGATATTCCTTACGATTCTTACAGCAGAAAATGAAATTGACAGTGTGTAGAAAAAGCTTAGAACATCATATGAACTTGCATTAAATACTGCAAAAGAAATTACTATAGAAAAGAAAACTGCATTTAATTCGCCAAAAAGAATTGCGATTATATAAACGCAGAAGCACGAAGGTATAATAATCATTCTGGACATTGAAGTTGAAAAGAATGAGGATTTACACGCAATCACTGTCAGAAGATAAATCAGAACATAAAAAATACATTCAGTAACTAACTCTTTAATCGTCAGCTTTTTTTTTCTGAACAGAATATGACTGAAGAAAAAGAACAGGACAATCATCAGCAGGTGATAAATAACTGAATCAGCAAAAGCCCTGTAATCGATATAAGCAGGCGATTCAGAAAGTCTCTTTAATTTCGCATAAGCTTCTTCTGTAATCTGAAAACCCTTGCGGATAATTTTTTCATCTTTTTCAACAGAAATAGGATTCAGCATGTCTGCAGGAAGTGCTTTGGATGCTTTTATTGTAATGTCAGCAATCTGACCTACTTCATAATCATTTAGATTAAAAGAAGAAATTGTGGAACTTGTAGCAATTTTTGCAAACGAAATTCCAATCACAATCAGATAAGTAAAAAATAAAACTACAAGAAGTCCAATATTTTTTTTCAAATAAGTTCTAATTGAAAAGCCTATCGAGGGGCCTTGTTTTTCATCAGCTTTCTTTTTCATCTTCATACGCCTGTATAATTTTCTTTACCAGAGGATTTCGAACAACATCATCAGCTTTAAGTTCAACCTTAGCAATTTCAGGAACATTTTCAAGTACAGTTAATGCATGCAAAAGCCCTGATTTCTGGTTTCTGCCTAAATCGATTTGAGTTGGATCCCCTGTAATAAATATTTTCGAGTTCTCGCCCATTCGGGTCAAAAACATTTTCATTTGTTCGCGGGTTGTATTCTGTGCTTCATCTAAAATTAAAACACTATTGTTCAAGGTTCGTCCACGCATATACGCCAGCGGTGCAATTTCAATTACTCCGCTTTCAGTAAGCTTTCGGACTGTTTCTTTTGGAATCAAATCATTTATGGAATCGTACAAAGGCCTTAGATAAGGATTCAGTTTTTCCATATAATCGCCCGGCAAAAAACCTAAATTTTCACCAGCTTCAACAACAGGTCGGGTTAAAATTAAATTCTTCATTGAATGATTCAGGATGTATGCCAGAGCTTTTGCAACACAAAGATAAGTCTTTCCGCTTCCAGCCGGGCCGTAAGCAAAAACAATATCGTGAGTCTTCATGGCTTTCAGGAGTTCATATTGTCCTAAGGTTCTTGGAACAATTTTCTTTAAACCGCCGGGAATTGTAATACATTCTTTTGAATAATTTGCATCAGAATCATTAATGTTCAAAACAGACTGGACTATATCATAATCAGTAATTTGAGTTTCTGTTTCACTCATTTCATCTAAGATACGGTCCAGAATGAATTTGAATTTTTCGCAGGTCTTTTCACTATCGCAATCGATGGAAAGTTCATTTCCATATGCATAAACGGAACAGTTTAAATGATTTTCAATGAGTCTCAAATTATTATCATTCGTTCCGCAAACTCTAGAAAGCAAAACAGAATCTGGAACAACAACAGTAAACGCCGACACGAATTAAATTAAAACCTTTCTATTTTGCATCATAAGAATCAGAAAAAACTTCTTCTGAAAGAACTTCATTTTCTATAGGAGATACATCTACAGAAGCTGCAGTCTCTGTTTCTACGCTTGCAGGTGAAGGAGCTGTAACTGTTGCAGGAGCTGCCGGCACAGTTTCTTCAACGACCTTTCTTACAACACGGAAACCTAAATCAATGCCTCTCAAAGAAGGTTCTGAACTTGCCCTGTTTTGGCTTCTGCAGAATTCTTCATCACTTAAAACTGAACCGCCGCGCCTGATTTTTCTACCGGTTTTATCTACATCGTTTACACCGTCAGCAGTTTTATACCAACCGTACCAGTCCTGGCACCACTCCCAGACATTTCCGTTCATATCGAAAAGGCCGTTTGCATTAGCAGCTTTTGTTGCAACCTGATGTGTTACTTTTTCACTGTTCAGCGCAAACCACATTGAATCATCTGCTTTTGTATACGAAGACGCACTAAGTTCCCATTCAGCTTCTGTCGGGAGTCTGTATCCTGTTGCTTCGAAATTACATACAACCGAATTCCATTTGTTCTTTTCTTCTTCACTTGCAGTAATTCTAGGAACTTCGCCCCATTCTTCTACATTAACGGAACCATTCAATGAATAGCAGGGTTCTAAATTTGATGCGGCACTCAAGAGATTACAGAACACAACTGCATCGTACCAGCTCACCTCTTCTACAGGGAGTACATCACCTTTGTTATACGAAAAATTATGATTTACAATAGCCTTGTATTCGGCCTGAGTAATTTCTGTATTATGAATTAAAAACGATGAAACATTAACTTTGTGAGCAGGAGCTTCATTTTTTTCAAAATCAGCACTTCCCATTACAAATTCAGTTCCATTTATTTTCACTAACTTCTTTTCAAAATCACTTAAAAAATCAGGATCTGCAGCAAATAAAGATATAGAACTTACAAAAAGAACAAAGATTAAAAACAATCTCTTTATATACAAAATAAAACCTCCACAGAATGTTTTTATTCTATAGTATGAAATTATAACATCTCAAATACTATATTTCAATAAAACTACAAGCCAGTCATGCAGCACATATTTACTTATTCACTTGATTTCTTAGAAGTTGATTTTTTTGCTGTTGAAGTAGTTTTTTTGGCAACACCAGTTTTTGAAGCCTGTGACTTTGAAGCAGTTGTCTTTGTTGCAGCAGATTTTGTACTTCCAGAAGAAGCAGTTTTTTTAGCAGTAGTTTTAGCTGCTGGCTTTGCTTCATCGCTTGCTTTTGCACTTGTTTTTTTTACAGCAGTTTTTGCTGTTCCCAAAGCTGCAGTTTTTTTTGCAGCGGTTTTTGGAGTGCTAACAGTTTTTTCTGATTCTGCATCAGTATTTTTTACGTTTGATTGTGAAAGATTGTCCTGTCTTGTTACAATGTCTTTTGAAAGAGCCTCAATCTGTTTGTATAAATCTGTTATCTCTTCTGATTTTTGTGTAATGGAAACAAATTTTGATTTAGAAAGAACAGCATAAACTGTTTTTCCCAATTCTTTATAAAGCTTATCAAGATTATTTTTTTGCTGAGAGATTTCAAACTTCTGAACTGATTTATCGCCAAAATCAGAAATTTTTTCTCCGGCAGTTTTAAATCCCTGCTTTGAAGCAGTTACAGTTTTATCTAAAAAGCTAAAAAACTTTTCCTTAAAAGACTTTTTGTTCTCATCCTTTTTGTTTTCTTCTGACATAAATCCTCCACATTTATATAAATAATTATTAAAATTTATTAATAAATTATAAATCCAAATTTTTTGTAAATCAAGATTTTTAAAAGTAAGGTGAAGCTCCTGCGGTGGTTGATATTGCGGTGGTAGCGGGCGTTGCCCCGACCCCTTCGAATTCGTCCTTCGGCAGGCTCAGGAACCACTCAGGGACCGCAGGCTCAACCACCACAATATTACTAATCGAGTTTCCATTCGCCGTATTCATCGAGAATCTTTGTTTTCATACTGCCCATTGGACGCCATGAAACTGCAAAGGTTATATACGGGTCATAGTAAACTTTTTTCTTTCCGTTTTCAGAAACTGTTCTTGGTGAAATCTTTAAGCTGGCAATCATATCCCAGTCACAAAGATTATGAGTTAAAGAAATTCCTACGCTTTTCATCTTAAAGCCTGAAGAACGTCTTGCATCTTCCGAATACCAGAAGCTGTCATCCCCCCAGAAACCAAAAGACTTAATCAAATCCCTGAATGGATTTTCTTCTCCCGGAATCTTAATGTCTAAATCTGAATACTGCTGCATGTATCGGAATACGGCAGTATTTTTTGACTCAAGATTAAATGATAAATCAAAGAACTCAAAAATCTTAAATGTCAGAGACGGTGAAAATGAAAGGTACGAACTTGTCGGGCGGATAAAATCATATACAAAATTTGATCTCAAAGACGGCGCATAAGATATTCGGTTCTTCCATTTATAAAAGGTTTTAGTTTTAGTTGACCACGAAATATTCAGCGACTGCATGATGAATTCTTTATCAGCCTTAGCAACCCACTTGTTGTTGGTAAATTCATAATCAGTTGTATAGCTCCAGTTAATTGCAGCACTAAAATTATTCCAGCTGAATGAAACTCTTGCAGAATCGGAGTGAATTCTGTTTTCTTCTGTAAAGGATTCGTTTTCGGTATCTTCGAAACGTACACTGTAACTTCCGCTTAATGAAGCATCCAATATTTTTATTGATACAGAGCTTTGAAACGGATCCCAGATAAAGTGCTCGCTTTCTTTATCTTTTTGAGAAAGACCTGTACTAAAGGATGAATTTACATAAGGGAATACAAGACTCAGATTTCCGCTGTAAGATTCTTTCATTGGCCAGAGCTTTGTTGAAATTGTAAACACCTGAGAGAAGTTCTGTTCTACAGCAGAAAAGGTTGCACTTAACGAATGTGAAGTAATGAAATCGTCCCAGTCGTTGTCCTTATCATCATCGTCATCGTTTGAATCTCTTCCAATAACGCTGTATTCCCAGAAGCTCATATCATCAGTATATGCCCAGGCAGTATCTTCCAAATCACCTAGGAATTTTGTCTTAAGAATTTTGCCGCCAAGATTATAGTCAAAGCTTGTGTTCTTAAAAATATTTGTATTGATAAACGGTTTTAGTGAAATTGAATTTGTAGAAGTTAAATCACTTTTCTGAGCATTGTAGTCGGAGCGGATTAAGTTTAAACCTTCCCTGTTCAAGTCAAACTGGTCATACTCGTTTATTTTCTTTTCGCCATTGTCGAGGTTATAATAATCATCATTTAACATAGGGTGTCTTTGCCATGAACCTGAATAATTTAAAGAGTTATTCATTGAAAGGAAAGAACTGAATAAAGTTAATTTACTTGTAAGGGATGCCGGAACACTTGCCTGCCAGTATTTAGATTTATAATTGGATTCAAAATTGTTTATATCAAAATCAGAAGGCCTTTTAAATGAAGCAGAGTCAATGTTTACCTGAGTTGTAATCTGCGGAGTAACAGAATAGGTTAAAGAATAAGTTATAGGACCTGATGAAGAAGAGCTTGATGAAACGGAAGTTTCCAGAACAGGATTTGTAAGGCCTGCAAGATTTTCATCCACATCACTTTTTTCTTCTTCAGACTTATTATTTTTATCTTCGGCAGCAGTTTTTTCATCACTGTTTTTTTCTGCAAGCTTTTTCTCGTATTCTTCGCGCTCTGTTTCTGTCATGATTTCTACAGGCTTTTGTAAAGGAACATCAAACTGAACGGCTTTAGATTTCTTGGAACTTGAAGATGATGAGGATGATGAATTGATTGAAACCAAAGTGCCGGAAATTGTTGCCGAAGCTTTTAATGGATTTATCTGGCTTGGATAATAGAAGCTTCTTAAAGGAGTTGAATTCGCCCAGGAATAAAAATCCCCGGAATCAATACCAAGCTTTACATATTCCATAACTTCTTCTTCATCTGCTGAATATTCTTTCGGGAAGTCAGTTTGCTTTGCGCTGAAAGTAAAGACAGAATTAGCTGTTAAAGAAACTGACATATAGTTCTTGAAAGCAGAAGGAAATGGAATACTATACGAAGCTTTTCCAGACCATTCAAAAGATGAAACTGTAGAAGCTGTAGTATCTTCATCTGCTTTATCGTGATTTAGAAAATATCCGATCCAGTCTATGCTTTCCATTCTTTCAGAAAAATCATCCTTAAAATATGGATCTGAATAGAAAGGAAGTGAAACAGAAATTGAAAATGGTTTAGAAAGCGAAAGTTCTAAATCGCCGCTATATCTGAACGGCAGCTCAAAGCCCATAAAGTTTGAAGTGTCGTAATAAGTGTTTCCTGAATCAAAATATGGAACATAACCGTCACCGTTTTTAGTAATTGAATTTGAAAAGCCCAAATAAAAATTTGATGACAGATTTGAAAATATTTTCTTAGGATTAAATACACCATCAAGTCCCACCATAGCACCTAAATTAGAATAAAGATCTACCATAACTTTTAAGTGCTTGGATGAATCGCCTGTATAATCTTCTTCAAGATTATGTAATACAAAGCCTTCGCGTTTTTGTTTTTTCAAAGACCCGGTTTTTATAAAGTTAAAGATGCCTTCAGTAATATCTTCTTCATCGCTTGAAGATTTAGATTTTGAACTTGTATCTAAAGGTTTTCTTCCATAAAGATAAGTTGTAGTCTGAAAATAATAGCCCTTTCTTGCATCGTATCCAAAGCTTGGGTTAAAGATTAATTCATCTTTCGGGTAGTAAAATCCCGGTAAATAAAAGACTGGAATGCGGCCTACAAAAATTCCTGCATTAAAAAAAGCAAATTCTCCGCCGGGCAAAAGCCAGATATTAGAAGCTTTAATTTTCCAGTGAGGATTATCTTCATCGCAGAAAGTTAAATCGGCATTTTTAAATGAAATTGTTCCAGAAGAATCGCGGCCAAAAATTTCTGACGCAACAATAAGCGTAGAATCTGACGGAAGATTAATTGCATCACTTTTAGTCTGAATTGCTTTACCGTTATCAAAAATTCCTTCAAGCGTACTTGAGTTTAATAAAACTGTTGTCGCCTGCAAATTCTGTTCGCCGGCAGTTGAGCCTGTCTGTTTTATAATGACACTGCCGTTAGCAAAAAGCATTTCTGTTTTTCTGTTGTAGGTTACATCGTTTGCTTCAATTCTTACGGTTGTGCTTCCCTTTGCAACGCTTACCTTTACTGAGCCTGACAAAACAATTTCGTCATCACCGGTCTGAGGATTTTTACGGTATTCACTTCGCTCTGCACTTTCGATTGTGATTACAGAGGTATTGGAATTCTGTGCATAAATTGAAAAAGAAAAAAACGAGTAGATTAAGAATAAAACTAAATGTAGAAAAAAATTATTTCTCTTTTGCATCCCGCGCTTTTTCCCTTTCCAGCATTTGTGATATAAACCTTCCTGTGTAACTTTCCCTGCATTCAGCAACTTCTTCTGGTGTTCCTTTAGCAATAACAAGACCACCGCCATTGCCGCCTTCAGGACCTAAATCAATTATATAATCAGCCTGACAAATTACATCAAGATTATGTTCAATCATAACGACAGTATTACCTTTGTCAACAAGTTTTTGAATCACTTCCATTAGCTGCTTTATATCCACAAAGTGCAGTCCTGTTGTCGGTTCATCTAAAATATATAAAGTTTTTCCTGTAGAAGGACGACACAATTCTGATGCAAGCTTTACGCGTTGAGCCTCACCACCACTTAAGGTCAAAGCATTTTGTCCAAGCTGAATATACCCAAGACCAACTTTTATCAGCGTATTCAGTTTTGATGCAATGTGAGGAATTGAAGCAAAGAAATCACACGCTTCTTCAATTGTCATATCAAGTACATCGCTTATGGATTTTCCCTTATACAGAACATCCAGTGTTTCCTGATTAAATCTTTTTCCGTGGCATACATCACACTGAATAAATACATCGGGCAAAAAATTCATTTCAATTGTTATGGTTCCAGAGCCCTGACAGTTCTCACATCTTCCGCCCTTTACGTTAAAGCTGAATCGTCCGCCTTTAAAACCTTTCGCCTTAGCGTCCGGTAATGAAGCAAACAATTCGCGAATTCTGTCAAAAACCCCGATGTAAGTTACAGGATTACTTCTAGGGGTGCGTCCAATCGGGCTTTGATCTATGCTGATTACCTTATCAATGTTTTCAAGGCCTTCTATGGATTTGTAATTGCCGACAGGATATTCTGACTTCATTATTTTATTGCTTGCTGCTGGGAAGAATACATCATTTAAGAGAGTTGATTTTCCGCTTCCAGAAACACCCGTGATGCAGGTAAATACTCCAAGAGGAATTTCAACATTTACATTTTTCAGGTTATGCTCTTTTACTCCGGAAAGCTTTATGGAAGAGCCGTTTGACTTTCTTCGGTTTTCAGGAATTTTCATACGGATTTTTCCAGCAAGATATTGTCCCGTTAAACTTTCTTTGCACTTCATTACCTCAGAAGGAGTTCCAGAGGCAACAATTTTTCCGCCATGCACGCCGGCACCTGGTCCTACATCAATTAAATAATCTGAGGTCAAAAGTGTCTGCTCGTCGTGTTCTACAACAATTACAGTGTTTCCCAGGTCGCGAAGATATGTAAGTGATTTAATTAAACGCTCGTTATCCCGCTGATGCAAACCGATTGAAGGTTCATCAAGAATGTACATGACTCCTGTAAGTCCGCTTCCAATTTGTGTAGAAAGCCTGATTCTCTGTGCTTCACCGCCGCTTAAAGTTTGAGCCGAGCGTTCAAGTGTCAGATACTCAAGACCAACGTTTTTCAAAAAGCTTAATCTCGAAGTAATTTCTTTTAGAATTTGTGAAGCAATTGATTTTTCAGTTTCATTCAGTTTTATTTTTTCAAAGAACTCAACAGATTCTTCTACTGACAATTGAGTGAGTTCAAAAATATTTTTATTTCCTACAGTAACGCACAACGCTTCAGGTCTAAGTCTCTTTCCTTTACAGGTCTGGCACTGACACTTAGTCATGAACTTTTCTTCCATGTTTTCTCTTTGCGCATCACTCCAGGCTTCTGAGTAACGCCTTTTCATATCAGAAATTACACCGGGCCAGGCTCGCTTGTATTCACTGTAACCTTCACCGCTTTGTTTTCTGTAAATCCAGTGAAGTGTTTTTTCTGCGTCTCCGTTCCATAAAAAGTCAAACTGCTTCTTTGTTAATTCATTCAGCGGAGTGTCCAGACTGAAACCGCCGGCTTCTGCAACAGCTGCAAACATAGAAGAGTTCCATTCACTGTCAGGATTATAAAACTTTATGGCACCTTCATTAAACGAAAGGCTTTTATCAGGAACAATCAAGTCCATGCTCCATTCCATTTTTTCACCAAGACCGGAACAGTCAGGGCAGGCACCAAACGGATTATTGAAAGAGAAAAAACGCGGCTGTAATTCAGGAATTGATATACCGCAGTTCGGGCAGGCATTTTTCTGAGAAAAGAAAATTTCTTCTTCTATAAAATCAGCATCCCTGTCATATTTTGTGCCTTTGGAATCGAGCTGGCGGGTTACAGTTTCATAAGCTTCATCAGTTTTATATACACGGCGCAAAACATTAAGGATTCCGTTTGAGCTTTTCAGTGCAGTCTCTACAGAAGACGCTAAACGTGAGCGGATATCATCTTTTAAAACGATTCTATCAACAACAATTTCAATCGAATGTTTTTTCTGTTTATCGAGCTTTATGGAATCTTCAAGTTCAACCATGAGCCCGTCAATTCTTGCACGCACAAAACCAGATTTTTTTGCATCATCAATTATTTTCTGGTGCTCGCCTTTTTTACCGCGAATAACAGGTGCCAGCAGAGTTAATTTTGTTCCTTCTTCCCAGGAAAGAATTGTGTTTACGATTTGATCTACGCTCTGCTCTTTTATTTCCCTGCCACAAACAGGACAATGAGCAATACCGATTCGTGCAAACAAAAGCCTGTAGTAATCATATATTTCTGTAACTGTACCAACCGTTGAACGCGGATTTTTATGAGTTGTTTTCTGTTCAATTGAAATGGCTGGAGAAAGCCCTGTAATCATATCAACATCAGGTTTATCCATGCGGCCTAAAAACTGGCGGGCGTAAGAAGAGAGACTTTCCATGTAACGCCTTTGACCTTCTGCAAACAAAGTATCAAAAGCAAGAGAAGATTTTCCTGAACCGCTTAGACCGGAAATTGCTACAAATTTATTTCGGGGAAGACGAACGTTTATGTTTTTTAAATTATGTTCGCGAGCCCCCTGGATAACAATTTCATCATCAGAAAATAAATTTTGTGTTTTCATTTTTTATTAACCTGAAAAAAAGTCATACTCTAAAACACTATGTTCATTACTTCTTCAACATGAGAAACCGGAATAAATTTTATGCCCTGTTTTACATGAGAAGGAATTTCTTCTAAGTCGCGTAAGTTTGCTTTAGGAATGATTATAGTTTTAATTTTATTTCTTTTTGCTGCAACAGTTTTTTCCCTTAAACCGCCGATTGGAAGAACCTGTCCTGTCAAAGATAATTCTCCTGTCATGGCCAAGTCTTTCTTTATCTTTTTATTTTTGATAAGGGACATAAAGGTTGTAGCCATTGTAATACCGGCAGAAGGACCGTCTTTTGGAGTAGCCCCTTCAGGAATATGTAAATGAATTGTATTTTTCTCAAACCATTCACTGTCTTTTAACTCATGCTGCAATGCATAGCTTTTTACCCAGTTGAAAGCAATCTGTGCACTTTCTTTCATTACATCGCCCATTTGACCTGTAAGCTGAATGCCGCCCTTTTCACTTTTGAATGCAATGCTTTCAAGCAAAAGTGTATCGCCGCCCATTGAAGTCCAGGCAAGACCAATTGCAGTACCAGGGATGTCAGCTCTTTTTATCTGGCTTTCATCAAACACAGGCTTACCCAAATATTTTCTTACTTCATCAATTCCAATTTCAACATTTAAATTTGAGAAGGAAGAAGCAATTTTTTTAGAATCAGTTTTTGTGCCTTTCTTTTCAATAGAATTTACTTTTTCAAATACAAGCTTGCGCAGAATCTTATCGATTGATTTTTCAAGATTTCTGACACCTGCTTCACGGGCATATTCGTTTGCAATCAAAGTAAATGCAGCTTTTGTAAATTTAACCTGACCTTTTTTAAGTCCATTCTTTACAAGAGTTTTTGGCAACAGATACTTTCTGGCGATTTCAATTTTTTCCTGATCTACATAGCCTGAAAGCTCAATGATTTCTGCCCTGTCCAGAAGAGGCTGCGGAATTGTATCCAGAGTGTTTGCAGTAAGGATGAAAAATACATTGCTCAAATCAAACGGCAAATCCAGATATGTATCGCGGAAATTTGAATTCTGTTCAGGGTCCAGAACTTCAAGCAGTGCTGCACTCGGATCACCCTGTGCACTGGCATTCATTTTATCAACTTCATCAATCATGAATACCGGCGATTTAGATTTAGTAAGCTTTAAACCGCTGATAATCTGGCCCGGCATAGAACCAATGTAAGTTCTCCTGAAACCTTTTATTTTTCCTTCATCGTGTTCACCGCCGACACTGAATCTGTAAAACTTCTTTTTCATAGCGTGTGCAATTGAACGGCCTACACTTGTTTTTCCAACGCCAGGAGGTCCAACTAAAATCAGGACTGCACCCTTACCGTCGTTCTTTAATTTTCTAACGCTCAAGTATTCAAGAATTCTTTTCTTAACATCTTCAAGTCCATAGTGATCATTGTTAAGGATTCTTTCTGCTTCGTGCAATTCATAGTTTTCTACAGGAACGTCATTCCATGGAAGGCTTGTAACCAACTCTAAAAAGTTTCTGCTCGAATTATATTCAGGGTCATGCGGATCCATGAGCTTAAATTTTTCCAGCTCGCTTTCTACAGATTCTTTTACTTCACCTTCAAATTTAAATTCATCGACTTTTGTCTTGAACTTCTGGTAATCACTTGATTTTGAATTCGAAGCAATTCCAAGTTCTTCCTGAATAGTCTTTAATTCTTCACGCAAAAAATATTCACGCTGACTCTTATCGATTCTGTCATTAAGTTCATTCTGGATTTTCTTTTGAACGCGTAAAATTTCCTGTTCCTTTTTGATGTAAACTAAAACCTGTTCAATTCTTCTTCTGACATCAATTATTTCGAGGACTTTCTGCTGCTCTTCTTTTTCAATGTTTAAAATGGAAGCAACAAAATCTGCAATGCGTCCGGGATTATCAATGTTTACCATATTCAGTCTCATTTCTTCACTGAACATAGGATTGTTTTCGCTGATTTCCTTTAATTCACTGAGTAATGCACGGGTTAAAGCTTTTGTCTCAAAGGAATTAATTCCTGTTTCATCAAGATAATCGACAAAACACATGATTGGAGAATTTGTATTCAATACCTTCTTGATTTTAAAGCGCTGTAAGGTTGAAACAAATACATTGAATCCGCCGTCAGGTAAATTTATTTTCTTTATGATTCTGACAACAGTTCCGATTTTATATAAATCTAAACTTGTAGGAGATTCCTTATCATTTTTTAAAAGTACAAGGCCTAAATAGCCGTCTGATTTTTGAGCTTCTTCTATAACTTTTTTATCATCTTCACTGCTTATCATTAATGGAGTAAATACGCCCGGGAAAATCGGTCTGTATGCAACAGGAATAATCGGTAATTTTTCAGGATACTTCTGTTCAGCAGGAAGACCTAATAATGCTTCTAATTCTTTATCTTTCATAGTTCAAATATAATAAATTTCATTTATGCTTGCAAATGGTAAATTTGTTTACTGTCCTCCTGAATGCTTCGACAGAGTGCTCGTCCCTCTCAATGACAGCCTTTTTTATTGAACAGATTAAATTGCTTTGCTATACTTTTTTTATGAAGAAAACTAAAGTTGTTACCTGGCTTATAAGCATAATTTATATTTTAACACTTCTTGTTTATGGAATTTCACTATTTTTAGAGTTTAATTCAGGAAAAAAATCTGCAGGCACTCAGTTTAACAGTATTACAGGCACAATCACCAGGATTATAAATAATGAAGAAAACAGCAGAGAGAGATTTGAAGAGCTTTCTAAAACACTCACTCTTTCTGACAGTATTCAGTCAGTAACTCTTGAATCAGAAACAGAACAAGTCTTTTCGTATTCAATTTCAAATGCCGCTAACAAAGAAACACCGCTTGTTAAAAAATTCAGCACAAGCATAAAAGCACGAAGCGGAGAGGATTTAACTTTAACTTCAACGATTTTCACTCTGCCTCCAACTTCTATTTTTACGAAAACAAAAGTTGCATTTTTAATTATTTTAGTCACCCTGATTTTTACACTAATCTATTCTTTTGCAGCTGTAAAAAAACAGGATGCCGGTAATGAAGAAATAATTTCAGAAAGAAAGAAAAGCGCTAAAAAAAATGTTAATAATGAAAAAAGTTTATTTGAAAATGAAGAAGATAGTATAGAACAAAAAGAAGTATCCGGCAAAAAAACTTCAGGCGAATTTGAATATGCCCTGAACCAGGAACTGAAATACGCTTCTGAAAATGAAACAGATCTTACATTATTTTTAGTGAATGTAATAAATATTGACTGGCAGTCTGAAGCAGCAGAAAAAATTCTTGGCATATTTACAAATAATACACTTAATGCTGATTATATTTTTAAGAAGGATGATGATTCGTTCTACGCAATTTATTCTGATATGAATTTTGACGAAGCCCTAAAACTTGGTGACGAACAGTTAAACAAAATAAAAGAGATTGCAGCTTCAGGCGGATTAAGCATAGTTCCTTCAATAGGTTTTACAACAAAATCCATGAGAATCATCTCAAGTGAAAGATTAATAAAAGAATGTGATATGGCCTTAATGCATGCAATGGAAAAAGGTCAGAATGGAGTTGTAGGTTTTAAGATTGATATTGATAAGTATAAGAAATTTTTGAATTCGAAATAGTGGTTTCGATACGCTTCGCTACTCAACCACCACGGACTCTTGCTGTTTCACCAGTGATTCATGTCACACTGAATTCATTTCAGAATGACAGTGTATTTAGTTTTCTCCAGCAGTTTCTGTAGATGATTCTGATGCAGGGTCGGAAATTTCTTTAGATTCTGAAGGTTCTGAATTTCCCGAAGATTTTTTCGCTGCCTTTTTAGACGCTTTCTTTCCCTTTTTGTCTTTATCTTCACTTTCCTTTTTTGCTTCATCTTCAAGCTTCTTTATTGCTTTTTCAAAACTTTCTATTGAATCTTCTGTTTTAAAATTTTCTTTCAGATAATCTAACTGGGTTTTTGCGGCTTCTACATCTTTTTTGGCAATTAGAATGGAAATGTAATTCTTTAAGAAGGTAACATCTGTATTGTTCGCTTCAAACAATTCCTTGTATATTTCAAGAGCCCCGTCTAAATCGCCAGACATAGCCTTAATGTATGCAAGAGAAGATTTTAAGCTCCCGTTTTCACTATCCAGTTTTAAAAGCTTTTCAAAAGACGACTTTGCATTTTCCCAGTCTTTGGAGTACACATAGCACAGGCCAATCTTATAATCACAGGTGCGTTCAAGTTCTTTATTGGCTTTTGCCTTAGAATAAAATTCAATAGCCTTAGTATAATTCTTCTGTTCTTCATAAACTTTTGCAATATTATAATACTCATTGCTGAGATTATTTCTCTCTACACTTCCCTCGCCTGCAAAGGAAACTGAAGTACAGGAAATGAAAAATAGAGAAACAAGCGAAACTAAAACTAAGACTATTTTTTTCATATTGATTACAAAGTTCCTAAAACGGTCTGCTCAATTTTTCTCATCTGAGAACGATAAAGACCAGAAATATTTGAGCCGTAATCTGCAAGAAGCTGAATAATATTTCGTGGAGCTTCGTGGCTGTCAACACCATTCAGTCTGTCTCCGGCATCACCAAGTCCAGGCATAATGTAAGCTTTTTCATTAAGAACAGGATCCATCCACAAAGTGTAGCAGGTGCAGTTTTCCAGGGCACGGGTAACACGCAGGCTTCCTTTGAGGGCAGAAATTACATTAAAGAATTTAATTGATTTTGGTTTAACGCCCTGACTCTGTAAATATTTTACAACAGTAACTAGAGAACCGCCCGTAGCATTCATTGGGTCAGCAAAAACCCAGTCCTTTCCGTCAAGTTCCTGAAGGTTGAAAAATGAATTCTTTAAGTTAAGAACGTACTGCATGTCATTTTCTTTTTTTGTATCATCGCGGCTAATCTTAAACAAAGCAAATGGAGTTACATAATCTGATGAAGAATACTCCTGAATTTCCTTTGACATAATCATACTTGGAAGCAAGGCACCACGGAGCATAACGCACATTACTGAATTTTCAATTTTAGAATCAATGTCAGGGATTTTATGAACTGCAAAATTCTGCACAGGAACACTAACAGGTGTTTTTACAACTATATGATTTTTCTGATCAGAGTGTTCATCAGTATAGGCAAGTCTGAAAAGCATTTCAAAAGCTCTCTGTGTATAATACATGAACTCTGCATGATCTGTTTTTACATCACGGAGTTTAGAAATTACACGGCTGGCTTCTGCATGAGCGCCCTCTTCTGTTTCAAATGAATACACTTTTATATTCGGGTGCTTTGAACAAATCTGCTGCATCTTGTGACCCATTTCATCAAAGCTTTTTATAACTTCATCTTTCTTGAGAGGATCAAAAGCCTTTAAGGTATTTGCATACATTCCCTGTAATTCCTGTAAATCTTTCTGATCTTCTTCGGTTAAATATCCGTCTAAATCTTCTGCTTTTAAAATTACTTTGTCGTCAGCCATAACTGCCCCCTATTTTTTATTTTCAGAATATATTTTTTCACCTTCAACTCTAAAATGCTTTCCAGTGATTGGGTCTCGGGTAAAAAGATTTTCTATCTGCTTGTATTCAACGCTTAAGTTTGAAAGCTTTATTGTATTATCATCATACTGTGAAACTTTCGCACCTGTCATTCCCATAGAAAGCTTTAATACATTAACAAAAGGTTTAACTGCTTTCTTTTCTGGAAGATACAAATACATTTCAACGAAGTATTTTTTGTCTGAACAAGTGAGAGAACCCCACACAGACTTAACGCCCACAGAAACCTGAGAGCCTATAAGAGCAGTTAAATACTGGCCGGGACGAGTAATGTAAAAAAGAATATCCTGCGAATCCTGTGAAAGCCATTCATAGCAGTCAGTCTGGGCAACTTCTGCTTTTGCTGCATGCTTAGTTAAAAGCGGCTCAATACTTTTTGCACAGCACAAAATATCTGAAGAAGGGAAACACAAATTAAGCGGTGAATCGCTTCTATATAAAACTTCATAAACTCTTGGTAAAGGTAAGGCTTCACTTTCTATAGAAACAGCCTTTTTCTGCCAGCCGTATTTTTTAGTCAAAAAACTTTTTTTAGCAATTTCAGGAACATTTACAGAAGCAGAAACTTCAAGGCGTGAACGGTCAGAAACAATCCCAAGTCCTGCATAAAGTTCATCGACATAGCCTGTTAAGGTATAAGCATTTTTCTCAGAAAGACCAGTGAGCTGAGTCTGCAAAATCATGCCTGTAAGTTCCCTGTGATTTTCAACAGGAACTTTTACATAAATACTTGAATCTGTACTTAACAGAGAAAGCGGATTACACTTTTCTTCTTCCACCTGAAGCGTCTTACAGGAAAACGCTAAAAGTGAAAGAGAAAGTGCAGCCAGAATAAAAAAGTTAGACTTGTTTTTCTTACAGCAAATAATACTCATCAAAAACTATTCCTAAAATATTTTCCTTATGCTTTTGAAACTTTTACAAACCAGTTTTCTTCATCAGCTTCAATTTTAACACTGTCGCTTAACGAAGAAACCCATTCATAAGATTTTGAAAGTGTTTCATTACAAATCATATCTTTGTACATTTCAAATGCTGCTTTAAGTTCATCAGAACCACTTACTTTTAAATCGATTCTGTCTGTGATTTCAAAGCGGCTCTCTTTTCGAAGATTCTGAATTCCACGGATTAAATCGCGTGCATAACCTTCTTTTTTAAGCTCATCAGAAATGCGTGTATCCAAAGCTACAGTAAGAGTTCCGTCGTTGATTACTTTCAGGCCTTCTTTTTCAATTCTTTCTACAATAACTGCATCGCTGCCAATATCATATGAAGTTCCGTCTACAGTAATTGAAAGAGTTTCGCCGTCTACAATTTTTGCAATATCACTGCCAGAAAGATTTGCAATCTCAGCAGCAACTTTTTTCATCATAGGTCCTAACTGTTTTCCCAAGACTTTAAAGTTTGCCTTTGCCTTGTATTCAACTAAATCAGATTCTTTATCGTGGAACTCAACTTTCTTTACATTCAATTCTTCTGCGATTGTATCCTGGTTGCTTTCCAAAGTTGCTCTTTCATCTGCATTTTTTGTAACAAGAACAACTGAGTTCAATGGCTGGCGATTCTTTAAGTTAAACTGATTACGCAGGCTTCGTCCCATAGAAACTGATTTTTGAACAAGCTCCATTATATCTTCGAGTTTTTCATCCCTGAAGTTTTCCTTGTAAACAGGATAGTCCATAAGATGAACAGAAATTTTATCTTCATCAGTCCTTAAGTTCTGCCACATAGCTTCTGTAATAAACGGCACAAATGGACAGGCAACCAAACAGAAGGTTTTTAATGCGGTATAAAGTGCTTCGTATGCTTCAAGTTTATCAGCATCATTTCCGCTCTTCCAGAAACGTCTTCTATTTCGTCTGATGTACCAGTTATTGATTTTATCAATGAATGAAAGCATAGGATCAATTGCAAGTGACAGATCGTAATTATCCAGAGCCTCTGTAACATCCTTTACCATTTTTTGTGTAACAGATAAAAGCCAGCGGTCCAGAGGATTTGAAGCCTTGTGATTATCAAACTCATGACCTGTGCAGGTGATGCCGTCAATATTTGCATACTGAACGAAGAAGCTGTAACTGTTCCACAAAGGAAGAATTATTGACTTTATAACTTCGCGGACACCATTGTCTGAATAGCGTAAATCATCAGCCTTAACGACAGCTGAGTGCATGAGGAAAAGTCTTAGTGCATCGGCACCAAACTGATTGATTGCTTCTACAGGATCAGTATAGTTTCTTAAAGACTTAGACATTTTGCGTCCGTCTTCTGCCAGAACTAAACCGTTAACGATACAGTTTTTAAATGCAGGCTTATCAAAGATACTGCTTGCAAGAACTGTCAATGTATAGAACCATCCGCGAGTCTGATCCAGACCTTCAGAAATAAAATCTGCAGGGAAGTGTTTTTCAAAGTACTCTTTATTTTCAAAAGGATAGTGATTCTGTGCGTAAGGCATTGAGCCTGATTCGAACCAGCAGTCAAATACTTCTGGAATACGATGCATTACTGAACCGCATTTTTTACATGGGATAGTGATTTTATCAACATACTGCTTATGTAAATCTTCTGCAAAAACTCCGCTTAAAGCTTTTAACTCTTCTCTGCTTCCTACACACAGAGTTTCTTTACATTCAGGATTATCACATCTCCAGATTGGAATTGGATTTCCCCAGTAACGGTTTCTGCTGACAGCCCAGTCACGGCTTCCTGCAAGCCACTTACCGAAACGGCCCTCTTTAATGTGTGAAGGCTGCCAGGTAATCTGCGAATTTGCTTTTAATAAACTGTCGTGATGATCAGCAACTTTAACAAACCATGAACCGATACCTCTATAAATTAAAGGTGAAGAACAACGCCAGCAGTGCGGATACTGGTGAACGATTGTGTCGCGCTTAACGAGTTTTCCTTCTTTCTTAAGGCGGTCCATAATGTCTTTATCGCAGTCTTTTACAAAGCGGCCCTGATAGTCAGAAACTTCGCTTGTAAATTTACATTCTGCATCAATTGGTTCTACGCAAGGAATTCCTGTTCCCTTAAATACAAGAGCATCATCTTCACCAAAGCTTGGAGCAATATGAACAATACCTGTACCGTCTTCTGTAGAAACGTAGTCAGCATTAAATACTCTGAAGGCACCATCGCTTCCATCTTCATTTACAGAAAGCTTTTCAAAATACGGGAATAACGGCTCATACTTAGCACCTAAGAATTCTTTTCCAAAGTGCCTGTAAATGATTTCGTAATCTTCAGGATTTTTGTAATAAGCAGATAAGCGGCTTTCTGCGAGGATATAATAATCGCCGCTTGCTTTATCTAAAATCTTAACATATTCAATTTCCGGGCCCATACAAAGACCTTCGTTTGAAGGCAAGGTCCATGGAGTTGTTGTCCATGCTAAGAAGTATGTTTTTCCATTTGTAATTTCAGGATCAGAAAAAGCAGCTGGTCCTCTGGTTACTTTGAATCGGATTGTAATAGCAGGATCCTGTTTTTCTTTATAGCCCTGTGCAATTTCATGTGTAGAAAGAACTGTTGCACAGCGAGGACAGTAAGGCAGGATATATTTTCCTTCGTAAATGCGTCCTTTATCCCACAAAGTTTTTGCAACCCACCAGATTGATTCCATATACTCAGGGTTCATTGTTTTATAGTCATTATCAAAATCAACCCAACGGCCCATTCGAGTAATTGTTTTTCTCCATTCTGATGTATAGCGCAAAACTGAATCGCGGCATTTATCATTAAAAGCTGCAATACCATAAGCTTCAATTTCGTGCTTTGAATTTATTTCAAGTTCTTTTTCAATCAAGTTTTCTACAGGCAAACCGTGGCAGTCCCAGCCAAAACGACGCTCAACCTTTTTGCCTTTCATTGTCTGATAGCGAGGTATAATATCTTTAATTGTAGAAGGAATAAAATGACCAAAGTGTGGAAGACCTGTTGCAAATGGAGGTCCATCATAAAAAACATATTCTTCACAACCTTCACGCTGCGAAATAGATTTTTTGAAAACATCATTTTTCTCCCAAAACTCTAAAACACCTTCTTCCTGTTTTGGAAAATCAACCTTAGAATCTACATTCTTATACATAATATTATTCCTCTACGAATCAATAAAATTTTATCAGCAGATTATAACATATTTAATAATTAGTGTTCAATTGAAGACAAATTTTACTTTTTTACAGATTTACTTTAATAAACTCCTTGAAGATGAAAATTATATTCACTAAGATTTTTTCTATGGAAAAACACATTCTGAAAGTTGAAGATAAAATCAGATTAGATGGGCTTCTTCGCAAAAGACTTCCTGAAATTACAGGGACAGAAATTTCTAACAGTAAAATCAGAAGGCTTATATTCAGTTCATCAGTTTTTATAAATTCTAACCCGACAAGAAATCCTTCGTTGATTTTAAATCGAGGCACAAAAGTTGAAGTTCAGCTTGATACAGATAAATTGTTATACGAAAAAAAATGTAATGACATTGAATACACTCTTACAGAAAAAGACATTATATATGAAGATGATTATATAATTGCTGTAGATAAGCCGGCATTTCTTCCTTCAGAAAAAACTTTTGTTAATGAAAGAAATAACATGAAAGACTGCGTTATAAATTATCTCTGGAGTAAGAATCAAAGCTTACCAACCCCTCCTTACGTTGGAATGCACCACAGACTTGATCGTGAAACTTCAGGTGTTTTACTTTTTTCTAAAACGAGAAGCGTAAATAAAAACCTGCACGAACAGTTTGAAAACCATACAATTACAAAAAAATACAGGGCAGTTTGTGCTGCGAAAAAAAATCCTCCTGCTGAAAAGAATTTTATTGTAGAAGGAAATATGTTCAGGCTTTCGTCTAAAAGTGAAGCATGTAAAATGGGACTTTCAAAAACTAAAGACGGTTTATACAGCAAAACAAAATTTACAATTAAGGGCGAAAAAAATATAAACTCAAAGAAGATTTTTTTTATTGACTGCGAATTGGAAACAGGAAGAACTCACCAGATTCGCGTTCACCTTTCTTCTGTTGGACTCCCGATTGCCGGCGATAAACTTTATGGAGCAGACTTTGCATTTAAGGAAAACAATGAAAGGATTATGCTTCATTCATT
>JAEEGL012131444.1_pt1 | contig 53391 bp, 55 predicted proteins | sample 9134231 | NCBI WGS metagenome assembly JAEEGL01 (sample SAMN16246548, study PRJNA631951) | gut metagenome | biome: gut microbiome; feature: rumen; material: fiber-attached | host: Bos | place: Iran: Karaj | collected 2018-10 | reverse complement strand
GAATGATCATGTGCACGCTCAGAGGACTTTACGCCCTGTCGGTCAGAGGCTGGGGACCCAAGCCGGAAGTACTGAGCGAAGTCGATCAATCGACGGGAATGCCCTTGAAGTGTTCCATCATCGGTGTCGGTCTCATGGGCTTCTGGCTCTTCCAGACTTCTACGCTTTTCTTCCAGGGACCTCTGGCTTTCAACGGCACCGGGAATCCTGCCTGGCTTCTGGCCTGGGAAGCGGATGAGGTCTGCATCATCACCTTGTATGCGATGTATATCCCAATGTTCATCCATATCATGATCCACAAGGATTCCTTCTCTGTCCTGTATCGGTATATCCTGCCGCTGCTCTCGATCGGCGCTTCCCTGTTCATGTGCTATTGCAGCTATGTCAGCTACGGTATACAGATCCTCTATTATCTGATCTTCTATGGAGCGGTCATGGCTGTCGGTTTCCTGTTCATGGCAGGAAAGAGCTACTGAAATAAAAAATCTCTGTTCAAGCAGAGATTTTCTTTTTGAATGGTGCCTTCACCGTGAATTGAACACGGGATTCATCCTTACCATGGATGCGTATTGCCGCTATACTATGAAGGCTTCTACCTCAATTCTACTATATTCGACAGGTCTGTCAAAGATATTTTTTCAGACGGTGATACAATTCCGCCACAGGCAGACCGACGATCGTGTAGAAATCGCCGTGGATCGTACGGATGAACTTCGCACCGTCTCCCTGGATCGCATAGGAACCGGCTTTGTCCATCGGCTCGTTGGTACGGACGTATTCTTCGATCTCTTCCTCGCTGAGAGGATAGAAGGTCACTTCGGCAACGCTGGAAAACGTTTCTCTGCTTCCGTTACACAGGATCGTCACGCCGGTGACTACCTCATGGGTATTGTCCGAAAGCAGACGGAGCATCTTCTTCGCCTCTTCGATCGAATGAGGTTTGCCCAGGACCTTGTTGCCGATCTTGACGATCGTGTCGGAACCGATGACCAGGGCATCCTGATGTTCTTTGTAGACGGCTTCCGCCTTCTGGAAGGAAAGCTTTTCGATCTCCTTTACCAGATCGTTTTCCGGATCGATCTGTTCCTCGATGTCGGAAACGATCACTTCAAAAGGGATCCTGAGCAGTTCCATCAGTTCTCTGCGACGCGGAGACTTGCTGGCGAGGATCACTCTATTCATTTCCGTACCTCCGGCAGATGTAGTTGAGACCCTTCGTGACGAAATCCGGATCGTATTCATCGAAGAAACCGATATACGGTGCGACCATCTTTCCCAGGCCGCCGCAGCCGATGATATACAGGTCTTCGCCGATCTCCTTGCTGATGCCTTCGACCAGCGAGTTCAACATTCCGAGATAACCGTTGTAGATGCCGACGTTCATGGCGTCGACGGTATTGTCGGCCAGATAGGTATCCGTATGCTTCAGTTCGAATTCCGGCAGCTGTGCCGCGTTCTTCCAGAGCGTTTCGGCGATCTTGGAGAAGCCCGGTGCAATGATGCAATGTTCGAATTCCCCGTTCTTGTTTACGTGGCAGATGACGGTCGCCGTACCCATGGATACGATCAACAGTTCACGGTGATAAAGATTGTAGGCATAGGAACACATGACGATCAGATCATCTCCGGTATCCTGCGGACTCGGCATGACGAGTTTGATGCCGTAATCCCGGTACGGATTGATGTCGACGATATTCTTTTCTCCGACGATCCCTGCCAGGGCATCATAGATGCTGTTGTAGGCATGCGGAACGACGCAGGAAAGGATCGCCTTGTCGATGGCGTCTTCTCTCAGGTTGGATTTGTAGATAAACGAAAGGATCAGACTGCGGTAATTGTCGATGGCTCCATCCACGCAGATGAAACCTTTCTGCACATCCGCATCGAACAGGCCTAATTTTGTGCTGGTGTTTCCCAGATCTACTGTCAGTAACATACCTTAATATTATATAGGTTTGGATTTGCTTTTTCCAGTCGCATATTATAATATATATTCACGCCCGGGCTTGGCGGAACTGGTAGACGCGCCAGACTTAGAATCTGGTGGGCGACCGTGGGGGTTCGAGTCCCTTAGCCCGGACCATTCTGAAAGAATACCCGGATCTCACAGGATCCGGGTTTTCATTTGCCTGAGAAGAAAAGGACATATGAGCGATCCTGCAGGTTCTGTTAGAATAAAAGAAAAGAGGGACGTCTCAGGATGAACGAGGACAGAAAGATGATCTTTGAACACACGAACAGAAAGGGTTTTCTGCTTGGTTTCATCGATTTCTGCACCGCCGGGCTGTTCTTTCTCGTATACATGCAGCTCGGACTGCAGGACGAGATCGACTGCATCCTGGGAAGGAAGACGCAGAGATACTGGGTCGCCTATCTGCTGGGGATCCCGACCCTGTTCCTCTATACACTCGTATGGATGGCCCGGATCGCGGAAGAGCTGAAAGAGAAAGCGATCGGGCTGGGGATCGAAGGACCTTATACGTCCTACCGCCACATGTTCGACTGGAACGTCTTCGGCATTCTGGTGCTCGTCGGTCCGGCAATTGCGACGGAACGGTTCTTTGATACGCTCAACAAGGTGGAGATCGAACTGAACAGAAGGAATGAAGACAGGGAGGAGAGAAATGAAACGACTGGATCTTGAAAACTGGAAAAGGAAGGAAGTCTACGAATTCTTTTCTAATGTATCCGACCCTTTCTATATGGTCACTTTCCGGCAGGACGTGACAGAGCTGTATGAATATGCCGAAAGAAAAGGGCTGTCCTTCTATTACGGAATGGTCTGGATTTGTACGAAGGCGATCAACGATGTGGAAGCTTTCCGTATCGCCAGGAAGGACGATGAACTGATCGTTTATCCGCTGCGGAAACCGAGCTTTACCGATCTGAGAAAAGGGGAGGAACAGTTCTATATCGTCACGACGGATTTCACGGATGACATCGATGAATACTGCCGGCTCGCCCGGAAGAGATCCCTGGAACAGAACTGCTTCATCGAGGCGGAAAAGGAAACGGAGGATCTGATCTACATCTCCTGTCTGCCGTGGATCGATCTGACGGCACTGACCAACGAAAGAGATCGCAGCGATCCTTCCTTCGCCGATGACAGCATCCCTCATATCGCCTGGGGCAAGTATACCGAGAACGAGGGGAGAAAGATCCTGGGCATCTCCCTGGAAGTGAACCACCGTTTCATCGACGGGATCCACATCGGAATGTTCAAGGAAAGACTGGACCATTATCTGAAGGAACTGGCAGAACGCTGAGGACGGTTTGCGTATATAGATCGTACGCGATATAATTGATGTATGACAGAAAAGATGGACGACAGATACGAACCGCTCCGCCTGAGGAATCAGCTGTGTTTTCCTCTGTATGCGGTCGCCAACAAGATCATCCGCAGCTACAAGCCTTTTCTGGATAAACTGGATTTGACCTATACCCAGTACATCGTGATGATGGTCCTCTGGGAGGAAGAAAACATCAACGAGAAGAAACTGGGGGAAAGCCTCTTCCTGAAGCCGAACACTTTGACGCCTCTGTTGAAGAAACTGGAAGAGAAGGGCTATGTCAGGATGAACAGAAACCATTCGGATGAGAGAAATCTGGTAATCTCTCTGACGGAGAAGGGGAATGCCCTGAAAGACAGGGCGGTGGACGTTCCCGCATCGATCGCCCGGACGGTCCGTCTGGAGCCTGAAGAAGCCGGGTATCTGTACTCGATCCTGTACAAGATCCTGGAAGAAGAATAAAAAAGAAAAGCAGAACCGGAGTTCTGCTTTTTGTTCACAAAGTGAACGGATTATGGGGGCTCGAAATGAGTTCTACTGTTTCTTGTTGACCAGATCGGTAGGGATCGTTGCGGTACCCTGACCGTAGAACTTGAAGACATCGACCATTGTCTGGATCTGTTCATCGGTCATTCCGTTGATCTTTCCGTCAGGACAGCAGGCTCTGGCTGCGAGATAGGCTTTCGCCGTCTCCTCCAGATAGACTGCGGCATACATCGCGTCTTTCAGAGTCGGTCCGATCGTCATGACACCGTGATTGGACAGGATGACGGCACGGGCAGAGCCGGCGTTGTTTACGACGTCGATGCCCATATCTACGGAACCCGCATTGGAATAAGGCGTGATCGGTACGTTGCCGCAGCAGGCGTTCGCCATTCCGGTGAAGCACACTCTGAATTCGTCCATGCCCGGGATCAGGGACAGTGCAGTCGCATACGGCTGATGCGTATGGATGACACCGTTGACGTCCGGTCTGTGCTTGAAGATGTAGAGGATGGCAGGAGTATCGGAAGAAGGTTTCTTGTCACCTTCGATGATATTGCCGTCGATGTCGCAGACGATGACGTCGTCTTCGACCATCTTTTCATACATCATTCCGGATGGAGTGATCAGGATCTCTCCGGTCGGCATACGGATCGCCAGGTTGCCGCAGGTCAGTGAGACGAGCTCGTATCTGTCCAGCAGCATGCCGTATTCAATGATTTGTCGTTTCTCTTCAGAAAACATCTTATTTCTCCTTAATGATTTCAAGTATTTCTTGGGGACGATCGACGATGTACCGGGGTTGATATCCCTCCAGTACATCCTTTTTCTGATAGCCCCAGGTCACGGCGGCACAGTCGATGTGATTGTTGCGTGCCGTCAGGATATCGACCTGTGTATCTCCGATATACAGGATCTTTTCCGGTCTGATCCCCGTTTCCCTCAACAGAGGTTCAAGACACCCCGGCTTCGGTTTGGAAGGGTGATCGTCGGACTGTCCGCAGACGAAGTCGATCTCATCCCTGAAGAAGGTCTTTACGATCTGCTTCGAGATGCTGTCGAACTTGTTGGAATGGACCGCGTTGATGATCTGCAGCTTTTTGAGTTGAGAGATCGTTTCCTTCACATCGGGAAACTCTTCGATCAGTCTCGTACAGTCGCTGCGGTACAGATCAAAGTCGTACGCCGTTACTGCAGGCACAAGTTCATCGATCTTCTCAGGAGGACAACCGCCCATCTGAAGCATGTTTTCATAGTACTGACCGAGCGGATACTTGATCAGTTCGTAGCTCTGTTCAAATGTGACCGGCTGGAATCCAAAGTGTTCCAGAGTCAGGTTGTCGAAATATCTGAGACCGGGAAGGGTGTGCAGGAGGGTACCGTCAAGGTCCCAGACGCACATCTCATAGTGCATATTACACTTCCAGGAAGTCGACGAAACGAACTTCTTCCAGGTCTTCTTTCTTGATGTTGAGTTCTTTTCCGGTCAGGTTTTCCACTGCCTTGACCAGGTTCATGGCGTTGATGCCGTATTTTTCCATCAGATACATCTTGGATGCACCGTGTGCGTAGCCTTCCAGACCGATCTTGACCAGTCTCTTGCCGAGACCGTGTTCCGCCATCAGATCTGCCGTAGCGGAACCCAGACCGCCGATGTTCAGATGGTTCTCGATCGTGACGACACCGTACTTCGCTTTGGCGATCGCTTCGACAATCGTCGGATCAGTAAACGGTTTGAGTGTCGTGACATGCATATGCTGAACGGAGATGCCTCTTTCCTTCAGGACAGCCGTTGCACGCATCGCTTCTTCCGTGCAGATGGAAGAAGAAAGCAGTACGACGTCATCGCCTTCGGAAAGGACTCTCGCTCTGTTGAATACGACCGGTTCATCCGCCGGGAACAGACGCGGGACTTCCTTGCGGAGCTGTCTGATGTAGACAGGACCGTTGTACTGATAAGCCAGATCCAGTACGTAATCGATATCGGTCGCATCGCCGACATCGAAGATCGCCATGTTCGGAACGGAACGCATGACGGCGACGTCGTTGATGGACTGGTGGGAAACACCGCCCGGTGTCGTGATGCCCGGCACGAAGCCGACGAAGACGACCGGAAGGTTAGGGTAGGCAACGGACATTTCGACCTGATCCAGAACTCTTCTGTATTCGAATACGGCGAAGGTGTGGATGAAAGGTCTGTATCCTTCTCTGGCCAGACCGGCAGCCCATGAGACCATGTTCTGTTCGGCGATGCCCATCGTGAAGTAGCGGTCAGGATAGACTGCTCTGAATTTCTTTACTTCGCAGGATGTGCCAAGGTCAGCAGAAAGGACGACGACTTCGGGATGTTCCTCCGCAAGACGGAGAATATTCTTCTCATGTGTATTGACTTCGATTTTCATTCTGTTTCTCCTTCTTACATTGCATCGTAGATCTTCTGGAATTCTTCCTTCTCTGCGGCTGAGATCCTTACAAAGTGTAAGAACGGCCAGCGCTTCTCGAGAGGCGGAATGCCTGTCGTACCGCGGGTTCTGCCGATGACGACCAGCGGTTTGCCTTCATGAGGTGTTTCGAATGCCTTGCAGAAAGCTTCGATATCGTGACCGTTGACTTCGACGCATTCCGCTCCGAAGGATCTGAAACGGTCGACCAGCGGTTCTTCCGTCATCTGGTTCTCGATCTGGCCTTCGACCTGCTGGTCGTTGGCATCGATGACGACGATCATGTTGTCAAGCTTATAGTGGCTGGCAGCCTGGATGCATTCCCAGGTCTGGCCTTCCTGCAGTTCGCCGTCTCCCAGCATGACGAAGCATCTGCCGGTATCGCCTCTTCTCTTTCTGGCATGGCAGGTACCTCCGGCAATGGAGATGGTCTGTCCCAGAGATCCGGCGGTATTCTCGAATCCCGGAGAGTGTTCGGCACCGATCATTTCCATGTTCCAGCCGTCGACGTTGAATTTATCCATGCAGTCAGGAGAGATCCTGCCTGTTGCAGCCAGTGCGCAGTAGATCACGGATGCGTAGTGGCAGCAGGAAACGAAGAAACGGTCCTTGTCCGGAGCAGGTGCACCGTTGTACATCGCGCCTTTCGGATAGTCCATGTTGTCCGGACCCGGTACTCCCGGGAACGGGATCGGTTCCCACAGACCTTCAGACGGACCGAGGTTCATTACGTTCGTGTAAAGCGAAGCCACGATCTCAGCAGAAGAGCATGCCTGAGCCAGGTAACAGCCACCCGTTCTTAAAGCGATCCCCAGGATCTGCTTGCGGATGCTGTTGGCAATGGCTTGGATCTCTTCAGTAGAATAGATTTTTTTGTCCATTGTTCCCTCCTTTATATATTTTTTATAAGTTACTGCTTTAATTCTATTATTCTTTTTTTGTGAACAGATGTCAACCTCGGTGTTACAAAAGTAAAAAGTAAGTGCTTACAATTTTGTTGACGATGAAATAGGTATCTTCTATAATGAATTTAAGAATGCATTTTCATCAAATTGAAATAATGCGATTAGAAGAAGGCGGGAAAATGAAAGCTGTAGTAAAAACTGAAGTTGGCTATGACCATATGGAATATATGGACATTCCGGAACCGGAAGCGACAGGGGATCTCGTAAAGATCAAGATCGCCTATTCCGGGATCTGCGGTACGGACCTGCATGCATTCAAGGGATCGTATGCGAGCACGAAGCCGCCGGTCGTTCTGGGACATGAGTTCTCCGGAATCGTCGTTGATGTCGGACCGGATGTCAAAAAGATCAAGGTCGGTGACAGAGTCACTTCCGAAACGACATTCAAGACCTGCGGAGTCTGTCCGATGTGTCTTAGCAAGGATTACAACCTTTGTGGAAACCGTCAGGGGATCGGTACACAGATCAACGGTTCCATGGCGGAATATCTGGTCTCCAGAGAAGAATCCGTACATGTGCTTCCGGACAATGTCAGTCTGCTCAGCGCGAGCCTGACCGAACCGTTAGCCTGCGGCGTCCATTCCGTCATAGAAAAAGGAAATGTACAGCCGGGAGACATCTGTGTCGTCTTCGGTGCCGGAGCCATCGGCCAGATGGTTTCTCAGGTCGCCAAGTCACAGGGTGCGACCGTCATCGTTGCGGGTCTGACCCAGGATGAACACCGCTTCGAGCTGGCGCTTGCCGCCGGTGCAGACCGCTGTGTCGACCAGATGAAGGAAGATCTGAAGGCAGTCATGATGGAAATGACGAACAACGTCGGTGCCGACAAGTGCTTCGAATGTTCCGGTGCCGTTCCTGCTCTGAACAAAGCTCTCGAGATTGTCAGAAGAAAAGGCACGGTCGTACAGATGGGCGTGTTCTCCAATACACATGAGACGATCTGGACCGATCTGATCCTTCACAGGGAGATCGTATATGTCGGTTCCCGTTCCCAGAAACCTTCTTCCTGGGTCAAGGCGCTGGAACTGATGAGAGACGGCGTCGTCGTACCGGAAAAGATCGCGACTTATCTCACACCTCTTGAAAACTGGCGTGAAGGATTTGATAAAATGATAAAAGGTGAAGTCACCAAGGGCATCATCGTCCTGGATGATTCACTGAAATAAAAAAAGAGAGAATCACTTCTCTCTAAGTTCCAGGAGTTTCCCGGCAAGCGGCTCGTCGACGACCAGAATGTCTGCGAATCCGCCGTTGAGTGCTGCCAGGGTAGCTTCGGCTTTCTCGGCAGTGGCGTTGATGACGATGGATACCGACGCGTTGCGTATGACATCCAGCGGCGCGGAGATCGTGTAGATGTCGTCGACATCGACCTGTCTGCCCTGAATATCGATGAACCGTCCGGCGAAGGACGCGACAGCGCCTTTCTCCTTGTAGCGGTCCAGATTGTAGCTCTCGAAGTAGCCTGACTGGTGGATGGAATTCTTCCGGTCATCGAAGGAACCGACACCGTTGACACAGACATCGACGTTGTTGGCCTTGCTCAGAGCATCGCGGATCATCGGCTCATTGATAAGATAGTTGTAGACTTCTTTCCCTTCCACAAACAAAGGCGTGTTGATGGAAGAATAGGAACCGTGCATCTTACGGGCGAGACGCTGTGCAGTCGAGAATCCGTCGATTGCCGGATTGCCCATGCTGATGCATCCGACCATCTGGGCGACGTTGATGTCGTAGAAGACGTTGTCATCGATCGCATCCACGACCGCATTGACGGATCTTCCCCAGGTGACTCCCAGAGTCATTCCGGGCTGCAGATAGGTGGAAAGAAGGGCTGCAGCGGCCTTGCCGCAGATATCGATGGATTTGTCGAAATCGAAGGAGGCATTCACCACGATCGCATCGCGAAGATCGAATGCCCTGCGGAGTTTGTTGGAAAGCTTGTTGTTCTTGCTGACGGACGTCTCGATGATGATCCTGACGATCCCCTGACGCTTGGCTTCCTCGATGAGACGGGAAACGGTCGGACGGGAAGACCCGATGATCGAACCGATCTCCTGCTGGGAAAGGCCTCGCTCGTAGTATAGTTCAGCGACATAAGCCAATAAATTATCGTTCTTGCTCATACTTAAATTATATATGATAGAAAAGGAGATCGCATATGGTTAGTCAGGAATTCACAGTAAAGAACCCAACGGGGATCCATGCCAGACCGGCATCCATGCTCACGCAGCTGTGCTCAGGTCTGGAAGATGAGATCAGGATCATTACGGAAAAGGGTCTTACGATAAATCCGAAATCCATCCTCTCTGTTCTGATGGGTGCAATGGTCAAAGGCATGCACATCACAGTCGAAGTCGAAGGGGAACACGAAGAAGAATCCCTTCAGAAGATCATGGATCTGCTGGAGAGCTTCGAGGAGTAGGAGAAGACATGGAACAGGCGATTCACAGAGAATTGATCATGTACGGTGTCGATGCGAAAGACAGCGAAGATGCGATCAGACAGGTCGGACAGCTGTTTCTGAAGGAAGGGTACGTCAAGGATACCTACATCGATGCGGTCGTTGCAAGAGAAAAGGTCTTCGCGACCGGGCTGGAACTGGATGGAATATCCATCGCCATGCCGCACACCGACATCATTCACGTCAACAAGCCGGGCGTGACTGTCGCCAAGCTGGCCCATCCGGTCGAATTCGAACACATGGGTGAACCGGGCCGCAAGGTCCAGGCGGAGATGCTGTTCATGATGGCCATCACGAACCCGGAAGATCAGATCGGAACGATCACCAGAGTTCTGGGCATGTTCCAGAACAAGGAAGCTTTGGAAGCGTTCAAGGCAGCCGCTTCCGAAGAGGAAGTCTATGAAGCTGCTGCAAAGTACATTGGTTAGTACCTTGGAAACAAGGTGTTAATAGAAGCATAAGGAGGAAAATTCTATGAAAACATGCACTGTAGTTACTGTATGCGGATCCGGAGTTGTCACGTCTTCAATGATCGCACTGAAGATCAAGGATCAGCTCAGAGACAGAGGCTGGGATGCCACGATGTATGAGGCAAGCCCTGTCAGTCTGAATTCCGTCATTACAGGCAAAGACATCGATGTCATCGTCTGCGCTTCTCCGGTCACCGAAGATGTCGGCATTCCTAAAGTAAAGGGAATGGGCATGGTCACCGGTATGGGCGAAGAAAAGGTTATCAATGAGATAATCGCTGTTCTCGAAGAAAAATACAAATAAATTTGTTATTGTTCTTGTTGTTTACCGCAAAAATTTGTATTAATTCAGTATTTATTTCTTAACTTTAAAAAAAGAGGGGGAAATCTATTTTGGAAGCGTTTTTAAACACGTTATCTGGTATTTTTGGAGCTTTCGGTTCCGGCATCATCATCCCAATCATCCTTTTCATTCTTTCTAAGGTGATGGGTGTTGACACCAAGAAAGCATTCAATTCCGCGCTGCTGTGTGGTGTTGGTCTGACAGGCTTCAACCTCGTCATCAACTCTTACTCAGGCGTTATCGCTCCTGTTGTTCAGTCCATGGTCGACAATACCGGCGTTCATCTTTCTACGATTGATACCGGCTGGCAGTCAACTTCGATCATCGCTTACTCTACTACAGTAGGTATCCTGTTCATCGGTGTTGCAATCGCTCTGCAGCTCATCCTGTTCTTCGTAGGTTACACTGATGTCTTCATGGCATCCGACCTCTGGAACAACTACTCCTTCATGGTCTGGGGCTCCATGCTGTATGCTTTAACAAAGAATATGTTACTGGCTATGGCTCTGATGGTATGCCAGCTGTTCTACATCCTGCTGTTCTCTGAAATGTGCGCATTAAGATGGGGCACATACTACGAGTATGACGGATGCTGTATGACAGCTCCTCACCACCTCGAGTCCTTCCCGTTCGCCGTTCTGATGGACTGGATCCTGACGAAGCTCGGCTTCAACAAGATCAAGATCAACGCTGCTGACCTGCAGAAGAAATTAGGTCTGCTCGGTGAACCAATGATGATCGGTCTGTTTGTCGGTCTTCTGATCGGTTTACTCGGCGAATGGCCATTCCTGTTCGGTGCTAACGCAATGAATGCCTGGGGTACTGCTTTAGGTGTTGCGATCAACACGGCTGCCATCATGGCTGTCTTCCCGAAAGTCGCTGCGATCTTCGCTTCTGCATTCACTTCAATGTCAGATGCTTACAAGTCAAGGGCTGCTGCTTCTGCCAAGAACCGTCGCTGGTTCCTGTCAGTCAACGACGCCTGCGGTTACGGTGAGACAAACACTCTGGTTACCGGCGTATTGCTGATCCCAATCATGCTGTTCCTGTCGTTCATTCTTCCGGGCAACAACGTCCTGCCGATGGCTGACCTCTGCGCATTACCATACATGGTCGAAGTATTCGTCTGTGTATCCAATGGTAACATCGCGAAGTCCATCGTCATGGGTGCTATCTGGTTCGGTCTCGGTCTGATCCTGTTCTCTCAGCTGGCTCCTACATTCACGGAAGTCGCTGTCGGTACTGGTCAGTTCACCGTTCCTGAAGGCGCTCTGAACGTATGTTCCTTCGGTATCGTATGTCACCCATTAATGATCGCATTATTCTATGCGTTCTACAAAGGCGGTATCGTCGCCATCGCTGCTCTGGTAGTTGTATATGCTGTTCTGTATGTCTGGTTCAGAAAGAACAAGCAGAAGGTCTACGATTACCTGGAGAACAACGCTGCTGCTTACAAGGCATAGCATTTAGTTAAGGGTAAACACAAGAGTGATATAGGGCTATTGCTATGAAAATAGCAATAGCCCTTTAAAAAAGGAAAGGTTGTTCCTATGCTTAATGAACTGTCAAGAGATCCGCAGAAGGTTCTGCTGATCACGGATGCGAACGTCGACATCGAAGTCATGGTCGATGCCGTCAAAAAAAGCAAGATAAACTGCGGGGAGATCCGTACTCTGTTTTTCGGGCCGGAAAACAAGGAAGACTTCCCGGAACTGCAGCTGAAAATCGAAAGAAACGGTCCGGAGGACATTGAGATCCCTGAAGAAGCCTATGAGCTGATCAAGGACGCCAACGTCCTGATGGTCCATTTCTGCCCGGTATCATCGAAACTGATCGCTGCGGCAGAAGACCTGAAACTGATTATGACAAACCGCGGCGGAGTCGAACACATCAATGTCGATGCCGCTACTTCAAGAAACATTCCGGTCGTCAACTGTATCCGCAATGCGGATGCAGTCGGGGAATTCGTGATCGGAATGATGATAGATCTGACCAGAGACATTACACTGTCTCACAATTTCCTGCATGAAGGAAAATGGAAGAGGAATTATTACAATTCTTCTTTCCAGAAGACACTCAGCAATTCCCGTGTCGGTCTCATCGGCATGGGCAATATCGGCTGCGTTCTGGCAAAGAAACTGCTGGGGCTGGGTGTCCACACCCTGGTATACGATACCTTCGTTACAAAAGAATCGCTGGAGAAGAAAGGCCTCGGTGCCCTGGAATATACCGATGATCTGGACTACCTGCTTTCCACGTCGGATATCGTCTCTCTGCATCTGAGACTTGTTCCGGCGACGGAGAAATGGTTTACCATCGAGCATTTCCGCAAGATGAGGAAGGACGCCTACTTCATCAATTCCGCCAGAGGCGGCATCCTGAATTACGACGATCTGCGTCAGGCTTTGAAGGAAGGCCTGATCGCCGGTGCGGCACTCGACGTCTTCGACAAGGAACCGATCGATGAAAACGATCCGCTCCTGCAGATGGAGAATGTCCTGGTGGCATCCCATCTGGCCGGAACGACGCTGGATTCGATCGCACTGTCTCCGTATATCCTGACCAGAGATGTCGACGAGATCATAGAAAAAGACATCCCGGACAGGATCGTCAATTACAGAAAGATCACTTTATAAGAGAGGGGAAAGATATGTTACTGAAAGAAGAAAGAGAAGAGATCGTAAAGTACGGCAAGATCATGGTCGACCGCCATTTGACGGTAGGAACATTCGGAAACATCTCTGTATACAACAGAGAACTGGATCTGTTTGCAATCACACCTTCCGGCTTTGACTACTATAAGACATCACCGGAAGACTGTGTCGTCCTGAGACCAGACGGAACGATCGTGGAAGGGGACAGGAAGCCTTCCAGTGAAGTGGACATGCACAGGATCTTCTATCAGAGAAAGAACAACATCAATGCTGTCGTACATACGCATTCCGTCTACGCAACGACTCTGGCCTGCCTGGGCTGGAGCGTTCCGCAGCTGCACTATCTGGTAGCTTATTCCGGAAGCGAAGTTCCTTATATCCCGTATGTCCAGTTCGGTACATACGAACTTGCGGAAGCTGCGTACGATGCCATGGGCGACAACCGCGCCTGCATCCTGGGCAACCACGGTCTTCTGTCGACAGGCAAATCCCTGCCTTATGCCATGGATGTTGCGGAACAGATCGAATTCTGCTGCCAGCTGTATTACAACTGCCGTCTGACCGGAAAGGAACCGATCCTTCTGACGGACGAACAAATGGATGTGGTAAGAAGCGGATTCGGAGATTACAGAAAGAAGTAAGCAATGAAGTGTGTCTATTGCGGTAAAGAGTTTTCGGAAGGCGGCATCAAGATCAACGTATCCAACGGTACTTTTGATGTGTGCTCGAATGAATGCCGAAAACTGACCGTCGATTATCTGAACAAGGACAAGGAATACAAGAACCGTTCCTACATCATGATCTTCTGCGGCAGCATCGGATTCATCCTTTCCACTTTCGTCTTTTCCGGCAGATTCAAACTGGTCCCGATGTATATCGGAATGATCATCGCAGGTGCTGCCCTGCTGATATACCCCTATATCTTCTCCAGCTTCATCACGTTCACAAGATATCCGATCAAGAAACTGACGCTGATGATGAGGATCCTGGGAGGCCTCATCATTCTGGCATCCCTCTTTTTCCTGATCATGTTGTTGAGGACGGCCTAGATGATGAACAGAGATGTACTGGTCCTGATCGGCGTGATCATTGCGGACGCTGTCCTTCTGATCGAACTGCTGTATTTTATCCTGCGCCGAAACACTTCCAACAAGCTGTTTCAGGCTGCCTTTCAGGGAGATAATGAACGCTTCGAAGCGGTTTCCGGATCATTGGGTGGAAAGACGCTCAGCAAATTTGATAAGGAACTGATCCGTTTCAATGTCGCGGAGATCCGAAAGGAACAGTCCCGGATCGAAGAGTCGATCGGGAATTTCGAGAAGATGGAACTGAAGGATTCCCAGAAGAGAAAGATCTATCAGCGTATTTTCTATTATTATGTGGATCGCGGCAAGAAGACTGAGGCGAAGAAGTATTATCAGGAACTGGATTCCCTCGGTGTCTACAAGAACAAGAAGGATGTCGAGATGACATACGACACCTTCATCAATAACGGTCACCGTTATCTCGATGAGTCGCTGGAGAGACTGAAGAAAGCCAAGACGGAAGAGATCCCGACACTGGAAAAGAATATCGCCAGGATGTATGAAAACAAGGGGATCCATGCGGAAGCAAAGAAATACGCCAGGATGGCAGAAAGACACCAGCGGGAACTGGAAGAAAAAAGCAAGACAAGACGATCCCTGTAAAACGATACGAGAGAGACCGGAAACGGCTCTCTCTCTTTTTTATGCCTGGTGTATACTAAAAACATGAGGAGCCCCTATGAAAGCATATACTCTTGAGATCGCAGGCCTGACCAGGGAACTTCCCTATGTGAACATCGATGACGGTCTGGCTTTTGCGAGTTTTGTAGTGATCTCCGATACGGAACTCGTCAGCAGAGTCGCACCGCTGCTGGCGGAGAAGATCGGAAAATGCGATATGATCGTTACGGCGGAAGCCAAAGGAATCGCCCTGGCGTATGAAGTCAGCAGATGTCTCGGACTGAAGGAATTCATCGTTGCGAGAAAATCTGAGAAGAGCTACATGAAAGAAGCTCTGGAAGTCTCCGTGAAATCGATCACCACGGCTTCCGTTCAGCATCTCTATCTGGACGGAACGGACCGAAAGAAACTGAAGGACTGTGATGTCTGTCTGATCGATGACGTGGTCTCGACCGGAGATTCGCTGGCCGCTTTACAGGATCTGGTCGAAAAGGCCGGTGCGAAAGTCACGAAAAAGGCGTGTATCCTGGCGGAAGGCGAAGCGGCAGGCCGGGAAGACCTGATCTATCTGGAAAAGCTCCCTTTGTTCCGCAGAAACGGAAACGAATACGAGGTGATCGAATGAAGGATATCTTTGAATACCTGAAACACAACAGTTATCCGGGAAGAGGTCTGATCATCGGAAGATCGGAAGACAGACCGGTGATCGCCTATTTCATTATGGGCAGAAGTGAAAACAGCCGAAACCGTGTCTTCCGGAAACGGGAAGATACGGTATATACGAAAGCATATGACGAATCGAAAGTTAAGGATCCGTCCCTAATCATATACAATGCCGTACGCGGATGCGAAAACATGACGATTGTCACCAATGGGGATCAGACCGATACGGTGTATGAGTATCTGAAACAGGGAAGCACCTTCAGGGACGCCTTGGATACCAGAGAATACGAACCTGACGGACCGAACTATACGCCGCGGATCTCCGGCCTGCTGCACGAAGACGGATCGTACGAGATCGCAATCCTGAAGAAGGAAGGGGATAGCTGCAGAAGGGATTATTATCTCTATCCGGGAGAAAACGGGAAAGGCCATTTCATCTCCACTTACGATCATGACGGAGATCCTTTGCCATCCTTCTCGGACGAACCGATCGCGATTCCGATCGGAGATGATCCAAAACGGTTTGCTATGGATCTTTGGGAGAGCCTTGATCAAAATAACCGGATCAGCCTGTACGTGCGATTCGGTTCGATGGAGCGGATCTTCAATAAACACGGAGGTGCCGGGAATGAATGAATTTCCTCTGAAATACGGATGCAACCCGAACCAGAAGCCTTCCCGGATCTACATGGCTGACGGAAGCGATCTTCCGGTCGAAGTCCTCAACGGCAGACCGGGATACATCAATTTTCTGGATGCGCTGAATTCCTGGCAGCTGGTCAAGGAATTGAAGAAGGCGACGGGAATGGCCTGTGCAGCCAGTTTCAAGCACGTCTCTCCGACCTCTGCAGCACTGGGCCTGAAACTGAATGAAAAACAGAAGAAGGCATTCTTCGTGGATGATATCGAAGGACTGGATGAATCTCCTTTGGCTTGTGCCTATGCCAGAGCGAGAGGTACGGATCGTTTGAGTTCCTACGGAGATTTTGCGGCTTTATCCGACATCTGCGATCTGACTACTGCGAAGATCCTTTCCAGGGAAGTATCCGACGGAGTCATCGCTCCGGGATATACGGAAGAAGCCTTGGAAGTCCTGAAAAAGAAAAAGAAAGGCAGCTACAACATCATCCGCATCGATCCGGACTACCATTGCGCACCGATCGAAACGAAACAGGTCTACGGAGTTACCTTCGAACAGGGGCACAATGACTTCCGGATCAGTGAAGACCTGCTGAACAACATCGTTACGGAAAACAGGGATCTGCCCGATCCTGCGAAAAGAGATCTGATCGTCGCACTGATCACTTTGAAATATACGCAGTCAAATTCTGTCGCCTACAGCTATGACGGACAGGCGATCGGTGTCGGTGCGGGACAGCAGTCAAGGATCCACTGTACCAGACTGGCCGGTTCCAAAGCGGATACCTGGTTCCTGAGGCAGCACGATAAAGTCCTGAGTCTGCCGTTCCGGGATGATCTTTCCAGAGCGCAGCGTGACAACGTCATCGACGCCTACATCAATGAAAACGAAGAAGACGTGAGGGAAGAAGGAAGATGGCAGAAGTATTTTACCCGAAGACCGGAACCTTTTTCCGCAGAAGAAAAGAAGGCTTATCTGTCTTCTCTGGACGGAGTTTCACTCGCATCCGACGCTTTCTTTCCGTTTGGTGACAATATCGAAAGAGCCCACCGCAGCGGAGTGCGTTATGTCGCTCAGCCGGGAGGTTCCATCCGTGATGACGATGTGATCCGAACCTGCGATGAATACGGAATGGTGATGTGCTTTACCGGAATGAGACTGTTCCATCATTGAGATCTCATCAAAGGATATTCCGATATAAAAAAGCGTCTCAGACGCTTTTTGTTATCCCTTCACAGAATTCCTGTATTGCCGTTTCGTTTGCGGGGGCTTTCTTTTCCTTCGGATCGATCAGGATCATCTCCTGTCGGAAGCTCTCTGTCCCGAGACACTGTCCGATCCGCGAGATCGCCTTGGATCCTCCGCCTCCGCTGCAGCAGACATAGACGGACAGTTCCTTCTTCTTCAAGATCTCTCCATACTGTTTCAGGAACGTTCTGAGCGGCGGGGCAAACGTTCCGGCCCAGACGGGAGTTCCGAGAATGAATGCATCATATTCACTAAGATCTGCCGTAACGTTTTCCAGTTCCGGTTCTTCGGCCATGACAGCGCTCTTTCCGCCGAAGTAGAACTTCTTCAGACCTTTGTCCGGATATTCTTTTTTAGGACGGATGCGGATGAGATCTGCACCGAGTTTTTCTTTCAATACTTCCGCTACATATGCGGTATTTCCGGAGAGGGAATAGAAAATGATCGCTGTTTTCATAGATTTTTATCCTTCTGTCGATAAGTTCATTCTGATACTATCACATTTTTGAAAAATTGCGCTATAATAGATATGCATCTGAACGTAGCTCAGCTTGGTAGAGTGCTCGGTTCGGGACCGAGAGGCCGAGAGTTCAAATCTCTTCGTTCAGACCATGAAAAGATACGCCATCGTTGATGGCGTTTTCTTTTGCGGCTGATAATGGGATAATATAGGCAGAGAAACAGGAGGTGGATCATGAAATGTCCTAACTGTTCCGGAACACTGGTCTTCGACATCAAGAACCAGAATCTGAAATGTCGCCATTGTTCCCAGACATTTGAAATGTATGAATATCAGCCGGACGCATCCGCGGACGAGCTCGTTTTTGAAGATGCGCGTTTCTATACCTGCAAAAACTGCGGAGCGCAGCTGATCAGCGGTGACGACAGAGCGGTGGATTACTGCAGCTACTGCGGTTCGGAAGCGATCCTTGAAAGCAACATGAGCGGGATCAAAAAGCCGAAATACATCATTCCGTTCCAGATCTCCAAGAAAAGATGCAAGGAGATCTACAAGAAGGAACTCAAAAACAAGCTTTATGTTCCGAAAGAATTCAAGGATCCGGATTTCATCGACCGGTTCCGGCCTTTCTATATTCCGTACTGGATGTATTGGGTCACTTTCAGCGAAGAGCCTTTCGATCTCAAGGGCCACAAGTACTACAGCAGAGGCGGATACGACTATGACGAAGTATACGATGTGCGGGTCGCCATGAAGAAAAACGGAATGGAAGGGATCCCTTACGACGCTTCAAGGAACTTCGATGACTCCATCGCCGAAAACATCGCACCTTTCACACGCCAGGGACTGCAGGATTTCAACCCGGCATATCTGGCGGGAATGTATGCGGACAGTCCGAACGTGGATCCGGAGACCTATCAGAAAGAAGTGACAGACAAGGCGACGGAGATCGCCGTGAGGGATCTTCGGGACAATATCGGAAACAATATCCACCTGAATCTTCCGCGGGACAGAAAGATGCGCAAGATCCTTCAGACGTCCTGTGAAGAAAGTGAAACGATCCTTCTGCCGGTCTGGTTCCTGACCTGGAAAAAGAACGACAGAGTCGCCTATGCGGTCGTGAACGGACAGACTGGGAAGATCCACATCGATCTGCCTGCGGATATCCGGGAATTTGTATTCTATACGCTGATCGGAGCGGCCGTTCTGTTTGTGCTGCTATCCCTGTTCGTGACGGTCACTTCCCGGTTCGTGCTGTGGTTTTCCGCACTGCTGGCCTACCTGACAGGAGTACGTTACCGCAAGGAACTCAAGGAGATCCGCGACAGAGAGAACCACGTCTTCGACAAGGGGTATCTGCTCAGCGACGAGAAGGAACTGCCGATGTCGGAAAAAAGAAGGGAATGGGAAAGAAAGAAGAGCCGTCTGCCGATCTTCAGAGTATCCAAGATCCTTTCCATATCGTTCGGTACGATCCTGGGAATCCTCGGTTTTGCGATCGCCGGGGCACTGTATGATGAACTGGTAAGCCAGAGGGGAGCGATCGCCATGACGTTCATCGTTCTCTTCCTGGAGATCATCAGTTTCATCAAGACATTCGGTATCGGGATCTATCTGAAAAAGAAACGATCTCTGCTGATCTTTCTGCTGGGTTTCCTGGCGATCGGATACAGTTTCTGGGTCGCGGCAGCCGAACCGGTCCAGGACTGGTGGTACTACCTCGGAGCGCTGGTCTGCCTTGCGGCATCCGCGATCATGTGCGCAGATATGATCGCCCGCTACAACGAGACGTCCACCCGTCCGTTGCCGTCTTTCTATGAGAGGAAAGGAGGAAACGACCGTGCCAAAGAAGTTTAAAGTATTTCTTCTGATTCTGATGCTGATCCTTCCTGTGTTTTCCTGCAGAACGAAAGCGGAAGGGATCTATCGGGTCGTCATCGAAGATGAGGAAGACCTGCTCAGCGAGAATGAAGAGAAGAACCTGAAGACGAAGATGCAGGCGATCACTTCGTTCGGAAATGCGGCTTTCGTAACTGTCAGCCAGTATTCCGAAACGGATGCCTACGCCAAGAGAAAATACCGCGAACTGTTCGGAACGGAGAGCGGCATGCTGTTCCTGATAGACATGGGCAGAAGAAACATCTGGATCTTCTCCGATGGTGCGGTTTACCGTGTCATCAACAAGGCTTACGCCAATACGATCACGGACAACGTCTATCGTAAGGCATCCGTGGGAGATTATTATGGCTGTGCCTATGATGTATTCGATCAGGCTCAGACTCTTCTGGAAGGAGGAAGGATCGCCCAGCCGATGAAATACATATCCAACGCTCTGATCGCTTCGGTCGCAGCGCTGCTGATCAATTTCATCGTCCTGATCTTGCAACGCAAAAACGGAGTCCTCGAAACGGTCAGCGGAGAACCGGCCATGGCTAGCAGCGCCGGTATTACCGTACTGTCCAAGAAAATGCTGAAGAAGAAGGTAAGCAGGCATGTGGAATCCAGTTCCGGCGGAGGCGGTTACTCCGGCGGAGGCGGTGGCGGAGGTTCTTCCGGCGGTGGCGGAGGTTCTTCCGGTGGAGGCGGCGGACACAGTTTCTGATCCGTTGCGGATATAGTATAATTGATTTGGAGGAATAAAGAATGGAAGTCAGAATTTATCGTTGCAAACGCTGCGGTCAGATGGTCGCGATGCTGGACAAGAAAAGCTGTCCGGTAATGTGCTGCGGAGAGCCGATGGAAGAACTTGTCCCGTGCTCAACGGATGCAGCTTTTGAGAAGCATGTTCCGGTCTATGAAGTAAAGGACAATCTGGTCGTCGTGAACGTCGGCTCAGCCGATCATCCGATGCTTGAAGAACACTACATTGAATGGGTCCTTCTGAAGACGAAACAGGGGAATCAGATCAAAGCTCTCAAACCGGGGGATGCTCCGAAAGCATGCTTCGCCCTCTGTGAAGGGGATGAAGTGGAAGAGGTTTACGCCTACTGCAATCTCCACGGACTCTGGAAAGCATAAAACAGAAGCAAAACAATGGCTCTGCGATAAGCAGAGCCTTATAATAGATTCAAGGTGATTTTTATGAATGGAATTATGAAACTGTTTCATATCGATATGAAGACCAGGGAAGGGACGATATCCGGAGTCTCTTTTCTGAATATTGCCGTCAATCTGATCATTGCCCTGTTCAAGATTGTCGTCGGTGCTCTGGCTTCTTCGATCGCCATCATTTCCGAAGGTGTCAACAACGCGACGGATGCGCTGTCTTCCGTCCTGACTTTCATCGGAAACAAGCTGGCAAACAAGAAGAGGGATGCGGAACATCCTTTCGGTCACGGCAGGGTCGAATATCTGACCAGTCTGGCGGTCTCCGTCATCATTCTGGTCAGCGGCGCAGAACTGCTGATCGATGCGGTGAAACTGGTCATTCATCCGGAAGAGCTGAAGATCTCCTACTTTTCTTTGGCTGTCGTCGCAGTCACTGCGGTGATCAAGTTTCTTATGGGAAACTATACGATTGCCCAAGGAAAGCGGGTAGGATCGGACGGTCTGGAAGCGATCGGAACGGATTGCCGGAACGATTCCTTCATCTCTCTGACGACCATCGTCTCTGCGCTTGCCTTTCTGCTATTCGGACTGTCGATCGATGCCTTCGCAGGTGTCATCACTTCCGTCATGGTCATCAAAGCGGGTTATGAGATCCTTTCCCGTACGATATCGGAACTGCTCGGTCAACCGGTAGACCGCGAACTGGCAAACAGACTTTACAGTGAGATCAGAAGCACGGAAGGGGTTTTGAACGCGGTCGATCTGATCCTGCACAATTACGGTCCCGAGACTTATTCTGGTTCCTGCAATCTGGAGATCGATCACGACCGCACGGTCGGAGAGATTTATGACGTTCTGCATGCATTGCAGCTGAAGATCTTCTCCGAATACCATATCGCCATGACTTTCGGGATCTATGCCGTCGACAAAGACAGCGATATCTCCCGCAAGCTGCATCAGCAGATCGCCGACTACGTCAAGGAACATGAGCATATCCGCAGCTACCATGCGGTCTACTTTGACGAGATCAAAAACCGGATCTATTGCGATCTGGTCGTGGATTTTGAGATAAACGATTTCGATGCCGCCATCCGCGATTTCGTTTCCTATCTTCAGCCGTTCTATCCGGACAGCGAGATCATGGTCAACATCGATACGGAGTTTGTTTCCTGATCGTTTTGGATTGTCTTTTTCCCGATCGGTAAAATACAATAAAGTTGTAGATTGTGTTTTTATTGTGCATATGAGCAGGGGGAAGATGGCATATGATCAAGATCTATATTACGAAAAACGGTGTTCTTGAAAACATTGACGAGCCTCAGAAAGGCTGCTGGATCAACATGATCCATCCGACAGAGAAGGAACTCGTAGAGATCGAAGATATATATCACATCGAACCGGACGACCTGCGTGCCGCACTGGATGAGGAAGAAGCTTCCCGTATCACCAAGGAAGACGACTATACCCTGATACTCGTGGATATTCCGGCAACGGAAGACAAGAACGGAAAGAGCCGCTACACGACGATCCCTATGGGGATCATCATTACGAAGACCGCTCTGATCACGGTCTGTCTGGAATCGACCCCGGTCCTGAGTTTTGCGGGAAAAGGCAAGAAGACCGCCATCGATACGGCCCTGAAGACCAGGATGCTGCTGGAGATCCTTCTGGAGAATGCCAAACTGTATCTCAAGAGCCTGCGTCAGATCAACAAGCAGTCGGAACAGCTGGAAGTAGTCCTGCACCGTTCTGTAGAAAACCCGGCTCTGCTGGAAATGATGGAACTCGGACGAAGCCTGCTGTACTTCACGACCTCCCTGAAAGGCAACAATGCCGTCCTGGAGAAACTGACAAAGACCGCTTCCATCACCCGCTACGAAGAGGATGAAGATCTTCTGGAAGACGTCATCATCGAATCCAAGCAGGCTTCGGAAATGGCCGATACCTACAGCGGAGTCATCAACGGAATGATGGATGCCTATTCCTCCATCATCTCCAACAACATGAACGTCATTCAGAAGTTCATCGCGATCGCTGCCGTCGTCATTTCGATCCCCAGCATGGTATTCGACGCCTATGGAATGAATATCGACGGCGTTCCGTTTGAAAATTCCCGTTACGCCTTCCCGATCATCGTCATTCTGGCGCTTCTGGCTTCCGGAGCGGTATACCAGTATTTCAAACGCAAGAGGATGTTCTAGTCCCGGGCAGTCAGGATAAGCACTCAGAAACCGAAGATACCGTCTTCGGTTTTTTTCATTTTCTGTTCAGGATCAGTTCAGACGGAATTCACATAACTCCCATAGGATAGTAGACATAGGAGGGACAGAAGATGGAAACATTTCAAAGGATCGAAAAGAAGTATCTGCTCAATGAAGAACAGTTTCGGGAATTCAGTGAGAAGATCAAACCATATGTCAGGGAAGATCGCTATCATCTGACGAAGATCCGCTCCCTCTATTACGACACGAAGACGTTCCAGATGATCCGCCGGTCGATCGAAAGACCGGAATACAAGGAAAAGCTGCGGGTAAGGTCCTACGGAGACGCGGAAGAAGAGAAGAAAGTGTTCGTGGAACTGAAAAAGAAGTTCGACGGAGTCGTGTATAAAAGAAGGACGAAGGCTCTTTGCAGCGAGGTGATGAAGGACCTGTATACGTGCAGGTTCAAGGATCCCCAGGTCGGAAAGGAGATCCGCTATGTTCTGGACTATTATCCCGGTCTGCATCCGATGATCTATATCGGCTGTGACAGAACATCCTATGTTGGAAAAGAAGAAGATGATCTGCGGATCACCTTCGATCGAAGCATTACCTACAGGATGAAAGATCTGTCACTGCATGCCAGCTCTCTGGACAGGAAACTGACAGATGCGACGGTAATGGAACTGAAGATCGCCGGAGCGATGCCTGTGTGGCTTGCCGGGATCCTAGATGAAGTCAAAGCCTACCCGAGAGGATTCTCGAAGGTAGGAACTGCATTTTTAAAAGAAGTGGAAGGAGTAAGATCATGACAAATCTATTCGGAAGTATTTTCAACGGAACACTTACACTGGGGCTGTTCCTACTGGCAGTCTGTGCCAGCATGGTGCTGGGGTTGGTCCTCGCCCTGGTGTTCATGTATAAGAATACCTATACAAAATCATTCATCAGTGCACTGGTGCTGATCCCGGCCGTGGAGACGGTCGTCATCATGCTGGTAAACGACAATCTCGGTGTCGGCCTGTCCGTCGCCGGTTCGTTCGCCCTGATCCGTTTCCGTTCCGTAAAAGGAAACGCCAAGGAACTGGTGGCAGTATTTATCGCCATGACGATCGGCATCATCTGCGGTACGGGATACGTAGCCATCGCCGGTGTATTTACGCTGCTGCTGTGCGGAGTGATGTTCTTTATGACTATGCTTGATTTCGGAAGACAGTCCGAAGATGACAAGTATCTGAAGATCACGATCCCGGAATCATTGAACTACGATGAAGTCTTTGACGGGATCCTGAAAAAGTACTGCAGAAGCTACGGACTGGAATCCGTGAAGACACTGACTCTCGGTTCTCTGTTCAGAGTGGAATACCGGATCATCATGAAAGATGCCAGGCAGACAAAACAGATGATCGACGAGATCCGTACCAGAAACGGAAATCTGGAGATCATGTGCGGAAGAAGCGCAACCGACAGGGAAGAATTATGATGAAAAAGATATTTCTCTTGATGACAGTACTGTTTCTGCTGTGCGGATGCAGTACCGTCATCTCGGTCAATGAGACCGAAGAAGACAGTTCAACTTATAATCTTAGTTTCAGCGAAGATGATCTGGATGCATCCTATGCGGTGAACGGATCCACGTACATCGAACTGGGAAATGAGGATATTCAGATCACAAAAGCCGGAACCTATATCCTGGAAGGAACCATGAATGACGCAAGCGTTATCGTCAATGTGTCCAAAGATGACAAGGTTCAGCTGGTACTGAACAACGTAACGATCGGTTCCGGAGATTTTGCCGGGATCTACATCGTCGAAGCGGATGAGGTAACGATCACCCTCGCAGAAAACAGCATCAATACGATCAGCGATTCCGGGACCTATGCCCTCATCGACGACAACAACGTCGATGCCTTGATCTATTCCAAAGCCGATCTGGTGATCAATGGAAACGGTACACTCAATCTCAAGTCCGCATACAATCACGGCATCGTGTCCAAGGACGATCTGACCATCGCCGGAGGCACTTTCAACATCGATGTCGCCGGACAGGCGCTTTCCGGAAAAGACTGCCTGAAGATCTCTGATGGGTCTTTCGACATTTCGTCGGGAAAGGATGCCCTGAAGTCCGACAACAGTGAAGACGAAGGACGAGGCTACGTCTATATCAGCGGAGGTTCGTTTACGATCGACACCCTGGCAGACGGTATCTACGGATACAGCCTGGTAAAGATCGAAGGAGGCGATTTCACGATCACAACTTCCAAATCATCCTCTGCAGATTCCTATAAGGCGGTCAAGTCCGATACTCTGATCGAGATCACGGGCGGAAGCTTTGCGATCGACAGCGCTGATGACGGATTGCACAGCAACGGAGATATCCTGATCAGTGACGGAGACCTGCAGATCAGTTCGTCGGATGACGGCATCCATGCGGACGGTATGGTACAGATCGACGGAGGGAATATCACCGTAACGGCTTATGAAGGCATCGAAGGGACCTATGTCCGGATCAATAAGGGTACGATCTCCATCAATGCCGGTGATGACGGTATCAACGCAGGCCAGAAATCGAATCTCTATTCTCCGACCGTGGAGATCAACGGCGGTTCCCTGACGATCGTCATGGGACAGGGAGATACGGACGGGATCGATTCCAACGGTTCGATCTATATCAACGGCGGAACGATCGACATCACAGCACAGTCACCGTTCGACTACGATCAGACTGCGGAACATAACGGCGGAACGATCATCGTCAACGGCGAAGAGACCGAAACGATCACCAACCAAATGATGGGAGGAATGGGCGGCTTCGGAGGCCAGATGCCTCAGGATGGCGGCGAAAGCGGATTCTGGGGAGGTCAGATTCCCGGAGGCGGTCACGGCCACTAAACTCATATGTACGCATATGAGTTTTTTCTTTTCAAGGAGTTTATTACAGTTTATAATTGATATTAGAAAATGAGTGAATTAAAAGAATATAAATGTCCGAACTGCGGAGGACGGCTTGAATTTGACGCACAGACGCAGAAACTGAAGTGTCCGTTCTGCGAAGGTGTGTTCGATCCGGAACTCTTCGATGAAGAGACGGATTTCGTCGTGAGCAACGAACAGTGGAACGACAGCGATCTTCTGATGTATACCTGCAATTCCTGTGGCGGAACGATCATGGCGGATGAACAGACTGCAGCCAGCAGCTGTCCGTACTGCGGAAATCCGATCGTCGTTACCGGAAATGTCTCCGGCATCTACAAGCCGAAGAAGGTCATTCCTTTCGCATTCGACAAGAAAAAGGCAAAAGAGAAATACCGCGAGTTTCTGAAGGGGAAGCCGCTTCTTCCTCCTGCCTTCCGTTCGGATGCGGTGATCGATGAGATCAAGGGCATCTATGTACCTTATTGGATCTTTGACGGGAAGGCAAATGCCGGAATGTGGTTCGATGCGACGAGAAGCCATTCCTGGAGCGACGGCGAATACAATTACCATGAGACCAGTTACTACAAGGTCTTCCGTTCCGGAAGAGTCGATTTTTCCGATATTCCGGTCGATGCGACTTCCAAGATCGCCGATGACCTGACGGAATCCATCGAACCTTTCGATGCGACTCAGGCCAAGGATTTTTCCAGCAATTACCTGCCAGGATACTATGCGGACAAGTACGATGTCGACGTGGAGGAATCCCGGAAGATCGCCAACAGCCGCATCTCCAATTCCACCGCTTCCCTGTTCAGTTCCACGACAGCGGGATACGATACCTGTGTTCCTTCCTCTTCGCGCATTTCGATCGTCAACGGCCGACAGGAATACGTCATGTATCCGGTGTGGCTGCTGAACGTAAAATATGACGGAAAGATCTATCCGTTCGCAATGAACGGACAGACCGGGAAATTCGTCGGAGAACTGCCGACGGACAAGGGCCGGTATCTTTCGATCCTTTTAGGCGTTTTCCTGGGTGGCACGGCACTTTTGAGTGCGATCCAGTTTATTCTGTATCTGGTTCTGAGGTAGACGATGAAGAAACTGTTTACGGTGCTGCTTGCGCTGATCATCACCCTGATCCCGTTAAGCGGTGTAAAAGCCGAAGATGAACACGTGATCGTCGACGATGTCGGCACGTATTTTTCCTCTGCATCGGAATACCAGCTGCTCAACAGCGAACTGAAACAGTTCAGTTCGGATTATGATACGGGGATCTATGTCGTTCTGGACGGCTCCATCGACAATGTCTACACTTACGCTCAGAACTTCCTTTCCTCGGTGGACGGCGACAACGTCGTACTTGTCGTGGGCGGGAACGACTACTATCTGGAGGCGGAAGGGACGAACGCTTCGGCGATCCTGAGCGCGGAATCTTCCCTCTGGGCTTCCTACAACAATGCCAAGACTTATAAAGACGGCATCCGGGATTTCTGTGCGGGAGTTGTCGGGATCATTGCGAAAGAAAACGTAACGGACGTTTCGAGAGAATACCGGTATATCGTCGATGATGCGAGTCTTCTGAGCGGTTCCGAGCGCGGGAAGCTGGAAGAGAAGCTTTCCCATCTGTCGGAAAAGTACGGTCTGGATTTCGTGGTCCATACGACGAATTCGACCGGAGGGATCTCTCAAGAAGCCTATGCGGATGACTTTTATGACTACAACGGATATTGGAATGACGGCGTCCTTCTGCTTGTGGATATGGGTGACAGATACATCTACCTGAGCACGAAGGGGGAAGCGATCGATCTGCTTACCGACTACGGCCTGAATCTGATCCTGGACGATATCGAAGGCGATATGGCCGACGGCAATTACTACAGAGCCTTCAGTACCTTTGCGGACAGCACGGAACAGCTGATCGTTTCCGGACGTGAAGGGGATATCGTGGATGTGGATCCGGATGACGGAACAAAGGAAGAAAAGCGCTTCGGTCTCGGGAATCTCGGGATCTCCGCAGTCATTTCCGCGATCGCATCTTTCATCACGACCGGCACCATGAAGGGAAAGATGAAGACGGTCAGCAGGCAGAGATATGCGCGCAACTATGTCGTCAGGGACAGTTTTGTCCTGACCGGCGCGTCGGATATGCTGGTGGACAAGCACGTCAGCAGAAGCCGCATCGTACATGACAGCGGTGATCACAGCAGTCACGGAGGAGGTGGCGGCTCAACGGTTCATGTTTCTTCAAGTGGTTCGACCCATGGTGGACAGGGAAGACACTTTTAGAAAATAGATTAAATTCAAAGGAGGAATTGTAATGGGTTTAATTAAAGCTTTGGTTGGTTCAGTTGCCGGAACATTGTCTGATAGCTGGAAAGATTATTTCGTCTGCGATTCACTGGACAATGACACATTGATGGTAAAGGGAACGAAGAGGGGTTACAGCGGTTCGAACGAAGTGATCACCAACGGTTCCGGTATCGTCGTCAACGAAGGCCAGTGTGCACTGGTCGTAGAAGAAGGCAACATCCTTGAAGTCGCCGCTGAACCGGGCAACTACACATTCGATTCCAGCATGTCACCGAGCATCTTCGACGGCGGCATGGCAGGGATCAAGAAGACTTTTGAAGACGCACTTGGCCGTTTCACCTACGGCGGTGATGTCAACAAGTCCCAGCGTGTCTATTACGTCAACACCAAAGAGATCATGGGCAATCTGTTCGGCACAGCAACTCCGGTTCCTTTCAGAGTCATAGATAAGAATATCGGATTGGATGTCGATGTAAAGGTCAGATGCAACGGTGAGTATACTTTCCGTATCACGGATCCGATCACGTTCTATCAGAAAGTCGCCGGAAACAAGGGAGACAGATACGAGAAGGACGAGATCAGCTCCATCATGAAAGCAGAACTGCTGAACGCACTGAATCCTGCGTTCTCCAAGATTTCTGAACTTGGTGTCCGTTATTCCGAACTCCCGGGTCACACTTATGAACTGACGAATGCGGTATCCGAAGCTCTGCAGAAACCGTGGGCAGAAGACAGAGGCATCACTCTGGGAAGCATCGCGATCAATTCCGTAAGCATTCCGGAAGAAGATGAAAAGAAGATCAGAGACCTGCAGATGGCTGCCGTAAACAAAGACAGCTCCATGGCAAACGCAACGGTGATCTCTGCTTTGGCTGACGCCATGAGAGATGCAGCGAAGAATGAGGGCGGTGCAACGACAGGTTTTGTAGGTGTCAACATGGCTCAGAACGTCGCAGGTTCCATCCTGCAGCAGACGCAGCAGACGCAGCAGGCAGCGAAATACTGTCCGTACTGCGGCCAGCCTGTTCCGGCGGAAGCGAAGTTCTGCCCGTTCTGCGGGAAAGAACTGTAATCCGCAGTCGAATCACAGCTGATCAAGCGGGCATTGTCCCGCTTTTTCTTTTACTGAGATAATGATTCTGTTATTATTAAGATAGATGCAATTCAAGGATATTCTTTCAGTTTTGTCCGGTCTGGCGATCTTCCTCTATGGCATGGAAGTCATGGGAGACGGTTTTAAGCACGTAGCCGGAGGAAAACTTCAGGATGTTCTGGAAAAACTGACCAAGAAACCCGTCGTTGCCATGCTGGCGGGTATGCTGGTAACCGCTCTGGTACAATCGTCCGGCGCTACTACAAGTATGCTTGTAGGTTTTGTCAATGCCGGGATCATGAAGGTTGCCCAGACCGTCTATGTCATCCTCGGCAGCAACATCGGTACGACGATCACCGGTCACCTGATGGCCCTGGATGTCGGACTGGTAGCTCCGTTCCTGGCCTTCATCGGCGTCTGTCTGATCATGTTTGTAAAGCAGGACAGACTCAACGCCATCGGTGAGATCATGATGGGCTTGGGATTCATCTTCATCGGCATGGAGACCATGTCCGGCGGACTGAAACCGCTGGGCAATTCGCCGTTCTTCCTGAATCTGCTGTCCAATCTGCAGAATCCTTTGTTCGGTATCTTTGTCGGTTTCCTGCTCACGACGATCGTTCAGTCATCCAGCGCTTCCCTCGGTATCATCCAGTCGCTCGCCAGAAGCAATCTGGTAGGCATCAAGGATGTCATGTTCTTCAACCTCGGCCAGAATATCGGTTCCTGTACGACGGCAATGCTGGCATCGCTCAGTTTCAACAGAGATGCCAAGCGGGTGTCCATCATCAACTTTACGTTCAACATCATCAACGCGGTGCTTTTCACTGTCCTGTATTCATTCCTGCCGTTTGACAAATGGTATGAGATGCTCGCTCCGGGCAGCGTCGTCGAACAGATCGCCATGATGCATACGATAACCAATGTCATAACCTCACTGGTATGTTTCCCGTTCGCCAAAATGCTGTCCAAGGTCGCCTATCTCATCATTCCGGATCAGGGAACGGAAAAGAAACTGCAACCGGAAGTCACTCCGCCTGCGAATATCGAAGACAACCCTGTATTCAATATGTACGGTATCAATGTTGAGATCAGGAACATGTTTAACATCGTAGAGATGAACATCCAGAGGAGTCTGGTCGCCATCCTGGATCACTATTCCGTTCTTCCGGAAGTCGAAAGCAACGAGAATACCGTCAATACCATCAACGAAGGCATCTCAAAAAACCTGATGCTTCTGATGGCTTCCAACATCAACATGCAGGAAGCGAAGCAGGCTGCATCCCTGTTCTCGATCAACGTCGATCTGGAACGGATGTCCGACCACGCGCTCAATCTGGCGGAAGCGGGGGATGACCTCGTCAGATCCGATCTGTCTTTATCGGTCAATACCTACGATGAGATCCACAAGATCTCGGCGATCCTGCTGAACAGCATGAACCTGCTCAACTACATCATCGAATCCAGAGATCCGTCCTATCTGAAGGAGATCCTGGAAAACGAGGAGATGATCGACGAACTGTGTTACAGTTACCGCAATGTCGAGATCGACCGGATGAAACGGGACAGCACGGAGACGGAAGCCGGCGTGATCTATTCGGAGATGCTGATCGACATCGAACGGATCGGAGATCACATCGTCAACGTCGCCGAAAACATCGTAGAAAGTTACGCGGAATAAAAAAATCAGTTCATCGGAACTGATTTTTTACACAATATGGGGCGAACGATGGGGCTCGAACCCACGAAATGCCAGAGCCACAATCTGGTGTGTTAACCAACTTCACCACGTCCGCCATGTGCCTTATAATTCTATCATATTCATATTTTTATTTTCAATGTTAAAATGAGAATATGATCGAAATAAAAGGGATCCGGTTCGAAGTCAGGATCGTTCATAAACGCATCAGAAATCTCTATCTTCGCCTTGACGGAAACACGATCCTGGCCAGTGCACCGATCCTGATGCCGGACTTCGAAGTATACCGTTTTATCGATAGAAAGCGTAACTGGATTTATCGCACGTACGATCGGATGACCTGGCTGGAGCGTACGACCATGAAGTATCACGGCGGTAATTTTTTTTATCTGTTCGGGAAACCCTACCGCCTGGTCCGCACGGTCGGAAAGAAGAACGTGTCGATCGGGGATGACAGGATCGTTCTGAGCTATAAGGACGACGGCGAAGACGGGATCCGATATCTGTACAAGCATCTGGATAAGATCCTTATGGAAGAAGCGGAAGGCTATCTGAGACAATACCGTGGTTTTCTGATCGATTATGGCTATCTGCGGGAACCCGAACTGAAAGCCCGTGTCATGACTTCCAAATGGGGAGTCTGTTTCACCAGAAAAAACAGGATCACGATCAGTTCCTATCTGATCCACTATCCGCTTGAGTGTCTGGAATACATTATGGTCCACGAGATGACCCATTTCATCGTTCCGAATCACTCCAGACGTTTCTATGAGATCGTCACGAAAAACATGCCGGAGTATAAAAAAGCGGTGGAACTGCTGAAACAATAAAGTGTTTTAACTTGAAACAGATACCGTTAGAGGGTAAAATATGATGTATAGGGAAATATGAATAATATGAAAGCACTGTTAAATAAGGAGAATACTGTCTTAGGGGTCGATAACTCTTTACTTGTGCTTTTCCCAAAACCGTATTTTTGAGGTGGACGTATCATGACGTTCACTTTTTTATAATCTGTTTGACAAGGAGGTTATGGAAATGGATCAAACATTGAACGACGCTCTTCTGGATGCGTGCAGTACCGGAAACCTGGATGAAGTCAACCGTCTGATCGGCGAAGGTGCCGACGTCAACTGCAAGAACGGCGACGGACGTACGGGACTGATGAGGGCTTCCAAGCGTGGATATGAAGAGATCGTTAAGAAACTGATCGAATGCGGTGTCGATGTCCGGGCGAGAGATAAGAACAATGATACGGCTTTGATGGGTGCCGCCAAACACGGTTATCGGGGCATCTGTCAGCTGCTGCTGGATGCGGGAAGCGAAGTGAATTCCCACGACAATAACGGAAGGACTGCTCTGATGAGGGCGGCGTTCCAGGGAGAACTTGCGGCGGTGGAATGTCTCGTGGAGGCCGGAGCCGATATGAACGCCTATGACAACAAAGGCAGGACAGCACTGATGGAAGCCGTTACCGCCTTCAAGGTGGATGTGATCCACTATCTTCTGGCAAAAGGTGCGGATGTCAACCGAAGAGACAATGAAGGATGCACCTGTCTGATGAGAGCCTGCTACGGTGGTTATACCGATCTGGCGATCTTCCTGCTGAACCGCGGAGCAGACAAGTACGTAAAGGACAATGCGGGCAGAACTGCCTTGGAATATGTAAGAAACAACGATGGCGAATTGATCGAATTACTGAAATAAAAAGGGGAGAAATATATGAAAGAATACTTATCAAAAGACATCAGAAACGTTGTATTGCTTGGACACTCCGGTTCAGGCAAGACTGCTTTGGTCGAATCTGCTTTGTTCAAGACGAAAGCGATCGACCGTATGGGAAAGACATCTGACGGTACCGCAGCGATGGACTATGATCCGGAAGAAGCCAAGAGAGGCTTATCCGTATTTACCGCTGTAGCTCCGATCGAATGGAAGAATACAAAGATCAATTTCCTTGATACTCCGGGATACCTGGATTACGTAGGCGAGAAAGTCTCCGGTGCTGCAGTAGCTGACCTGGCTGTCGTCGTTGTATCTGCAAAAGACGGTATCGAATCCGGAACGGAAAGCTCCGTAAAGCTCTGCAAGAAGAACAATCTGCCGATCGTTTTCTTCATCAACAAGATCGATGATGACAACGCCAACTTTGAAAAGACAGTCGATGAACTCCGCAGCAAATTCGGTTCCTCCGTCGTTCCGTTCGAAGTACCGATCATGGACGGCCACAAGATGACCGGTTCTGCCAAGGTCCTGGAAGACAGCAGCAATCCGCATTACGACCAGATCGCGGAAGCGATCGCCTCTGCGGATGACGAACTGATGGAAAAGTTCTTCGAAGGCGAAGCCTTCACTCCGGAAGAAACGGCAAAAGGTCTCAGACTTGCGCTGTTATCCGGCGATGTCAAACCGGTATTTGCCGGCAGTGCCGTCAATTCCCAGGGCATTGAACAGCTCCTTGACTTCCTGAAGGAAAACGCTCCGGCATACAGCCATCTGGAAACCGTTACCGACGCAAACGGAACCGTACTCAAGACGGAAGATTCCGAAGCATTCTCCGCACTGGTATACAAGACCGTAGTGGATGCATTCGTCGGCAAGATCAGTTATGTCAAAGTCATGTCCGGCAGTCTGACGACAACGACGCCGTTATACAACGCCAAGAAGGATCAGGCAGAAAAGGCCGGCGGTCTCTTCGTGATCTGCGGCAAGCAGCAGCTTCCTGTAAACAAGCTTTCCTGCGGTGATCTCGGCGCTTTGACGAAACTGGCTGTCACTGAAACCAACGACACGCTCTGCACGAAAGAGAAGAAAGTCGTATTCAAGGATATCGAATATCCTCGTCCGATGCTCGGAATGGCTGTTTCGCCTAAGACAAAAGACGATGAAGACAAGATGTCTGACGCCTTGAAGAAAGTCCTGGTCGAAGATAAATCCCTGAATTTCGTCAGAAATGCCGAAACAGGCGAACAGGTCCTCTATGCGGTAGGCGATCAGCAGCTCGACGTCGTTACCAGCAAGCTCAAGAACAGATACAAGGTCGAGATCCAGCTCAAGGAACCGAAAGTTCAGTACCGTGAGACGATCAGAGGAAAGTCTGAAGTTCAGGGTAAATACAAGAAACAGAACGGCGGCGCCGGCCAGTACGGTGACGTCTGGGTAAGATTCGAACCGAATCCGGATTCCGAAGAGATGGTATTTGCGGAAGAAGTGTTCGGCGGCGCCGTACCGAAGAACTACTTCCCGTCCGTTGAAGCAGGACTGAGAAGCTGCATGGCCAAGGGCCCTCTTGCGGGATGCAAGGTCGTCAATGTCAAGGCTACGCTGTATGACGGATCCTACCATCCGGTAGATTCCAAGCCGAACTCCTTCGAAGCTGCTGCCAGACTGGCATTCAAGGCAGGTATTCCTAAGGCCAACCCGATCCTTCTCGAACCGATCGGAAAGGTCACGGTCATCTGTCCGGAAGAGTATACCGGCGATATCATCGGCGACTTCAACAAGAGACGCGGCATGATCATGGATACAGGTTCTGCCGATTCCGGAGAAGCCAAGATCGATGCGGAAGTTCCGATGGCAGAAATGCTGAAATATGCGACGGAACTGCGTTCCATGACAAAGGGCAGAGGCTCCTACGTCATCGACTTCGACCGTTATGAACCTGCTCCGCAGAACGTTACCGACAAGGTCGTTGCTGCGACTGCCGCTCAGAGAAAAGACGAAGACGACGATTAATCCAAACAAAAAGCTTCCCAATCGGGAAGCTTTTTCTTTTTCACTTATTCCATTTATCTGCTTGTAGCAGCCTGCAGGACGACATTGAAATCCAATGTCTCTTCCCCACGGACGACAGTGACTTTGACCGTATCACCGATCGCATGGGAATCCAGGACCTTGGACAGATCCGCATAGGTGGAGACCTTGACATCATCGATCGCAACGATCATGTCGTTTGCTTCGATGCCTGCCGCTTCCGCACTTCCGCCTTCCAGAACTTCGGATATGACGATTCCGTCAGTGGAAAGATAGGAGTAGGACGTATAGACTTTCACGCCAAGCGTAGCCCTGTCCTTGACGTATCCGTTTTCGATCAGCTCGTTGATGATCCTGACGACGGTATTGGAAGGGATCGCATAGTTCATGCCTTCTACCGTGGTAGAGGAAGAAGAGGAGATCTTCTTGGCGTTGACGATGCCGATCAGCTCGCCGTTGATGTCGAACAGTCCGCCTCCGGAATTGCCTGCGTTGACTGCCGCGTTGGTCTGGATCACCGACATATAGACGTTATTGACATAGATCTCTTTCTCCAGGGCGGAAATGATGCCGTTGGAACAGGAGATCCCCAGACCCAAAGGATTGCCTATGGCGATGACATCCTGGCCGAGAGCCAGCCCGGAGGAATCCACGAAGGAAGCGTAAGGAAGATCCGTTGCATCGATCTTCAGCACCGCGAGATCCGTTCTCGCATCGTAACCGATCAGCTTCGCCTGATACGTATCGCCTGTGTAGATCCTGACCTGAAGGGTATCTTCGCGGGTCAGTCCGTCGATGACGTGCTCGTTGGTGACGATATATCCGTCGCTTGTGAAGATGACGCCCGATCCGGTCGAAGTGCTGGTCGTCGATCCGCCGAAGAAGAAATATCCCTGTGTCGTCGTATTGACTTCACAGCTGACCTCTACAACGGTATCGATCGCCTTGTCGATCGCTTTGGTATAGTCGTTCTTCTCGATATTGGTGTATTCGACTTCGTTGATGACGACATTGCCTGTTTTTGCATTACCATCTTTGTTTGTATAATAGGACATTACACCGAATGTGCCTAAACCGGAGCCCAGAAGAGCTACCAGAAAGATGATAACGATATTCTTAAAACTCATTTTCATACTTTATCACCTCGCAAATACTACTATAGTAGGCCTGTGTGAAGTTTATCTGAATTTTACTATTGCCTGCTAAAAAGATATAATCTTAGATATGAGCACCAAGGAACGCCATGTCAGTAAGAAATACGTAAAAAAGAAATTCAGCGCGGTCGGGCTGTTTTTGATCCTGTACGCACTGTTTGTCCTCATCGTCCCGTATTTCTTCCATATGTATCTGAAGATGACGGTCTCGCCGATCCTGAAGGATAAGCTGCTTTATTACGGGATCTATCTCATCATCGTCCTGTTCGGTACGCTGATTCCGTTCTACCTGATGCGCCGTTATTTCGGGATCACGCACAGGAAGATGAATCGCAGCATCAATGCGACGTTTGTGGATCTGTTCGTACAGACCATCGTCTGTTTTACACTGTGCATCCTGCTGACCTATGTTTCCAATATCCTGTTTTCCTATCTCGGCATGGAAGGAAGACTGATATCGAGTATCGGCTTTTCGTTCAATGAAGCGGAACTGACCGAGCCTCTCTACGTTTTCATGCTGCTGATCGTCACGCCGATCATCGAGGAATACGCCTTCCGCGGCGTTCTTCTCAACACGCTGGGAAAATACGGAAAGGTCTTCGCCCTGATCGCCAGCGCACTGATCTTCGGACTGGCGCATACGCATTTCTCCGAGATCATTCCGGCTTTTGCAATGGGCATACTGCTGGGAAAGACTTCGCTTCGCTACAGAAGCATCCGTCCGACGATCATGATCCACATCCTGTTCAACGTACTTCTGTACTGGCTGTGCATCGTTCCTTCTTCGATCGCCAGATACATGGCCTATATCCTGGCCGTCATCTTCATCCTGACGGTGTATCTGATCCTTTCAGGGAGATATGAACGCGTCAGGATCCAGAAACTGCATTCCGACCGTCTTACGAACATCCTGTTCTATTCGCGTCCGACCGTCATCCTGGCGATCCTTCTGATGATCGCGTATTCTGCGTTTTTCGTGATCCTGGGATGATATTTCATATATGGAAGAAAGATCATTTCTTCTGCTAGGAGGATTATGACTTTTATTACGGATAATTATCTGTTGCCTGATGAGATCGCCCGGAAGCTGTATTCCTTCGCGGAAAAGATGCCGATCATCGATTATCACTGTCATCTTTCGCCGAAGGAGATCTACGAAGACAGACGTTTTGCGAACATCAGCGAACTCTGGCTGGAATGTGACCATTACAAATGGCGTCTGATGCGTTCGGCAGGGATCGAAGAGAAATATATCACGGGAGACGCTTCCGACAAAGAGAAGTTTTTTGCCTGGGCAAAGACGCTGTCTCTGGCGATCGGCAATCCGCTGTATGAGTGGTCCCATCTGGAACTGAGGAACTACTTCGGATTCGAGGGAGTCCTTGATGAAGATTCAGCCGAGGAAGTCTGGCAGCTGACATCCGAGAAACTCAAGGATCTGAGTGCGAGAACGCTGATCCGTAATTCCCATGTGGAAGTCATCTGTACCACCGATGACGTCACGGACGATCTGAACTATCACAGACTGCTGGCAAAAGAGGATCTCGGTTTCAAAGTCTACCCGACCTGGAGACCGGATAAAGTCCTCTATATTGAAAAAGAAGGCTGGAATGCCTATATCGATCTTCTGGAAAAGACTTTCGGAGTCAGGATCGATTCCTTTGAGAAACTGCTGGAAGCATTGGAAAAGAGAATGGATCTCTTCGCTGAAACGGGCTGCCGGGTAGCGGATCACGGTCTGCCGCATATACCGGATGAGGACTATACCGCCGAGGAACTGGAAGAACTGTTTGTCTGCAGAAGAAGGGGAGAACGGCTGGATCAGAGACGGATCGATCAGTACCGAACGGCTCTTCTGTGTCATCTGATGAAACGGTATCATGAACGCGGATGGGCTGCCCAGATCCATTATGGGGTCATCAGAGACAACAGCACCTACCTGCTTCATACATTCGGCAACGATGCCGGAGGAGACAACATCGGTTCCGGAGGAAAGATCGACGATCTGGCCGGATTCCTCGACAGGCTCGATCGGACGGACGAACTTCCTAAGATCATCCTGTATTCCCTGAACCCAAACGACAATACGGCGATCGATACGGTCATCGCCTCCTTCCAGAGAGGACCTGCCTGTTCCAGGATCCAGCACGGTTCCGCCTGGTGGTTCAATGACAACTACGACGGAATGCGCGATCAGATGAGATCCCTGGCCTCTCAGGGCTATCTCGCCGGATTCGTGGGGATGCTGACGGATTCCAGGAGCTTCGTCTCCTATGCCAGACATGAATACTTCCGTCGGGTCCTGTGCGGGCTTCTGGCGGAATATGTCCGGCAGGGAAGATTCCCGGAAGATTACGACAAACTGAAAAAGATCGTGGAAGGCATCTGTTACCGCAACGCGAAAGAATACTTTGGATTTTAAAAAACATCTCTCAGGAGATGTTTTTAAAACTCTTTGTTTTCCATGATCCTTACCATGATCCGATAGATCAGGAAAGCCAGGAGCAGGAACAGAACAAGGGCTGTTCCGACGATCAGGATCGGAGAACCGCTGTTCAACGGAAGGGAGGATCTCTCCATCCTTCAGTTCTCCCGCAATGATCAGGCTTCTGATCTGGAATGAGACCTGTTCATAGATTGGGACCATCGAGTTGTTGTTTATGATGATTCGCATGTTTTCACCTTACAGAAAGTAAAGAACAGGACATAACTGCTGTCAACTGTTATATACTGTTTATTACAACAAGTCGGATCACTCCGGAAACAATGGAAGATACGGCAGATGACTGGTTTTCCGCAACTTGTTACAATTATATGAGAGAATAACCGATCGATACTTGTGCGGCAGATAATGAAAGAAAAGGGCAGATATACCCGGGAAGGAACGACAACGATGGACAGCTACCGCTTTTTGGAACTTGCAGACAGAGAAAAGGGATTCGAATTCTATCAGGCATTTCGCGATGAAGTCGATTGGATCATCGGGGGCAAGGACGATACCTGCTGGTTTGTGATCATGACCGACCAATCCGTCAAAGAGACGTACGTCGGAACGCTGAAAGACGGGGTGTGGACCGACCGTCTGATCAAAGGAAAAGGAAAGAAGAGAAGCATCAAGGAGATGCCTGCAGGCAGCACGATAAAACGTGTAGAGGAAAGGGCTTATTTCATGCAGGATGCAGAATGGGTCAGAGACAGGAAACCGCGGTTGATCGAAGATTCTCATCCGCATTACCACTACGTCTACGGCATGGGTGATAAGGCTTTGGACGTATCGGAAGCCTACGGAGTAAGCATCGCCTATTCCGATCTGAAAGATCCTGCTTCAGGCTTTCATCTCAGGTATCTTTATACAGGCAAGGAAGTAGAGATACCGGAGTGAGGCAGTTCTTTGAAACAGTAAGTTTTTTCAACGGGAAGCTTTAGTAGCTGAGATCGTCTGTGATATATAATGAGAAAAAGAGGATTCATTGAATGGAGGTTTATTCATGGCAATAGCAATCGGAGCTCTGATCGTTTCTTTCATTCCTTCTATACTGATGTTCCTGTTCCTCAGAAACAACAGGAAGGATGACGAAGAATACCGCAAGGACTGTCTGTCGCTTCTTGGAAAAGGCGTTCTGATCGCCTGCCTGGTCTTCCTCTTTGACCTGCTGGCAAAACTCCTCTGGTCGTTGACGGGTATCGGCAAGAACAACGTCTGGATCGATGCTTTGTTTACCTGTTTCGTGGTCAATGCGACCGTGGAAGAATTCTGCAAGTTTCTGGTCGCCAGAAAATACATCAGAAAGAATCCGGCAAAGACGTCTCGTCTGGACATCATCTCCTTTATCACGATCGCAGCCATCAGTTTCGGGCTGGCAGAGGATGTCGTCTACGTTCTGAGCACCAATATCGGACAGATCATCGTCAGAGGCATTCTGATGGGCCATGTCCCTTATGCGCTGGTCATGGGTCTGTTCTACTCCAAGAGCATCGCCGAGAAGAAACCGGCCTACAAGATCCTTGCCTTTGTCATACCGATCCTGCTTCACGGCACCTACAACTTCCTTCTCACGGATGGCCTTCCTGACTGGGCGGCTATCGTCGTGGTGAACGAAGTCATTCTGGAGACGGCCTTCATGATCTACATGATCTTCTTCATCAGAAAGAAGAGGAATGATCCGGAATACACCCGACCGGTCTTCAGCGAGGAAAAGGCTGCTGAAGAGAACTGACACTGCCGTCTTTGAAAATATCGGAAAGAAAGAGAACGTCTGAATCTGACATATACCGATATATAGTGCTGTGTCTTAATGGTATAATTCTTATGTGAAGACTGCTGCTTTTGCTTCTGAAGTACGCCGATCGGCGAGAAGGATCTGCACAGGGAGATAAAACGATATGAAGAAAACCTGGATCGTTATCGTAAACGTACTCATCATGATCGCGTTGCTGACCTTCGTGGTTTTTTATTCGCATATCGAGAGCAGAAATACGATTCAAAGGCAGATAGATCATTTTGAGAACACCACGATCACCCTGGAACACGTCACTGAAAACTATCTGGAAGGCGAACAGCGTATCTGTGACGTTTGGGCCCGCTACATCAACAGCAAGGACATGACTATCGAGGAAGCCATTTCCTTCATCCGGATCTCTCATGTGCTGCCAAACGCTTCCGCACATATCGTGTATCTTGATACATTGTCCGGTCTGTCTACAAGAGCGAGAAACGACGGTTCAGAGGACTATTCCGTTTCCTATGCACGGACAGATCTTCTGAACGATCTGAGCTGGATCCATGACATAGGAGAATCCATCAACATTTCCCGTGCCTATACCAACCCGGTCAACGGGGAACAGTCCATTGCCTTCTGCAATTCCGTCAGACTTCACGATCCGCAGACCGGAGACCTGAAGGATGCCATACTGCTGCGCATACTGCCGCTGGCAGAACTGGAACAGAAATGGATCTTCCCGCAGGAAGAGTTTGAAAACGCCGAATCCGCCATCATTGAAGCGGACGGCGACTACATCATCAAAGACCATTCCTTCAAGAACTCCAGTTTCTTTGAGTTTTACAGGTCCTATAACGCCGCAGATCCCACTTCTGTGCAGGAACTCTTCGGAAGGATCGTTTCATCGACCGGCTATCTGACCATGCTCAACTCCCGCGGGGAGGAATGCATCCTCGCCTATACTCCGGTCGAAGCGACGGGAGGCTGGACGTTCCTCAGTTTCATGCCGATGAAGGGTTTGAACGCAAACACCGAAAACTGGCTACTGATCGGCTTTGTATCGGCGGGTCTGGTGATCCTTTTCGTATTCGATCTGGCAGTCATGCTGTATTTCAACAAGAAGCTTCTTTCATCCGCTAGGGAAGCGGAGGCTGCAAACAAGGCGAAGACCGACTTCCTTTCTACGATGTCCCACGATATCCGCACGCCGATGAATGCGATCATCGGTCTAACGACGATCGCTGAAAAGAATCTGGGCGATACGGCTTCCGTAGGAGAAAACCTGCGGAAGATCTCAATGGCCAGCAATCACCTGCTTACCCTGATCAACGACATCCTGGATATCTCCAAGGTCGAGAGCGGAAAACTGAATCTCAGCCCTCTGACTTTCTCTATCGTTGAGACGGCGGAGAACCTTGTGAACCTGTCGCAGCCGATGGTCAAGGAAAAGAACATCGAATTCAATTTCCGCATCGGCAAGATGGAAAAAGAGTATCTTTACGCTGACCAGCTCAGGCTGAATCAGATCTATATCAACATCCTTTCCAATGCCATCAAGTATACGGAACCCGGGGGACGGGTCAGTGTGGACCTGCACGAAGAGGAAAGTCCGAAACCAGGCTGTGTGAGACTGGCCTACAGGGTCTCCGATACCGGCATCGGCATGACTCCGGAGTTTATGGCAAATATGTATCAGCCATTCTCGCGTCAGACAGACAGCAGAGTAAACAAGATCCAGGGAACCGGACTCGGTCTCGCCATCACAAAACAGATGGTCGACCTGATGGAAGGCACCATCGACTGCCAGAGCGAGCAGGGAAAAGGAACGACATTTACGGTGGTACTGGATCTCCCGGTTGCCGATCGGCAAAGGGAAGAAATGCAACTTGAACCGATGGATGTCCTGATCGTCGATGACGACGAGATCCTTCTGGAAACCGCAGTCGATACGTTGGAGTCTCTCGGTGTAAGAGCCGACCATGCCGGAAGCGGAAAGGAAGCTCTTGATATGATCGCCCGGCGGCATCAGAAAGGGCAGGATTACAGCGTAGTGATCCTTGACTGGAAGATGCCGGATATGGACGGTATCGAAACGATCAAACGGATCCGTACGGAAGATGGGGCAGATATTCCTATCTTGCTTATTTCCGCTTATGACTTTTCAGATATTGAAGATGTAGCCATGGAAGCCGGAGCGAACGGTTTCGTCAGCAAGCCGCTGTTCCGTTCCAAACTCTACGATAAGATCAACGCACTGCTCGGGACCGAGGCAAAATCCGTTGAACCGGAGAACGACTATTCCGACCTGCAGGGCATGAATATCCTGATTGCGGAAGACAACGACATCAACTGGGAGATCATCTCCACGATGCTCGGAATGTTCGGAATCACCACGGAACGTGCCGAAAACGGACGCATCTGCGTGGATAAAATGAGTCGGGCAGCAGAAGGAACCTACGACTTGATCTTCATGGATATACAGATGCCGGAGATGAACGGACTTGAAGCAACAAGGAATATCCGTAAGCTGGATGATCCGTGGGCATCTTCCATCCCGATCGTTGCCATGACCGCGGACGCATTTTCAGAAAACGTCACAGAATGCATGAACGCCGGAATGAACGGGCATATTGCGAAACCGGTCGACATTAAACTTGTCATAAAAGAGATTCGCAGAATCAAGGAGGAGAGATCATGAGAAAACCGTTCTGCACCATACTGGTCATCTTTACACTTATATCGATGACAGCCTGCAGCAACAAGCCGCAGGAAGAAGAGGAAACCGGGTTCAAGCCCGCTCTCGACACAGAGACAGACTGCAGGATCACTGTAGCCGGAAACTATGATAACTTTGAGGCACTGGAAGCTGAATTCGACCGATTCAACGAGTTCTATCCCAACGTACAGCTGAGCTATCAGAAACTGGACGACTACAACAACATCCTGGCGACGGCCCTGGAAAGCAGCGACAGTCCGAACATCTTCTTCTCCTATACCTGGATGATCGGGAATGAGCAGTACGCTCCGGTAGTTGCCCACATGGAGAATCTTTCCGATCCCGCTCTGGATCTGGACCTGAACTGCATCCGACCGGGTCTGGTCAATCACGATAAAGAAGACCGCATACTGCTGATACCTGTCTTCTCCAGGACCTACGGCATGCTGGTAAACAACGACCTTTTCGAAAAGGAAGGTCTCAGTGTCCCTACGACCTGGACGGAACTGATGGATGTATGCGAAGCGTTCCGCAGCAAGGGCTATACCAGTCCTATGATGGGCTACAGCCTCAAATCTTCCGGCAGTTTTATGTATACGGCAGCTTATCCTCAGTTTACAGCAACACTGTCTGAGAATCCGGATGCACTTGCGCTGGCCAATAAACTCGATCCGGCTGCAGGAGAATACATGCGTCCGGCATTGGAAATGATACAGAAACTGATCCAGAACGGATGTATCGATCTTGCCGAATGTGACAAGATCGAAGACAGCTATACCAAGGTGATCCTGCGTTTCTTTGAAGGCGATGTACCGATGATGATCTGCGCCGCAGACACCGTATCCGGAACCAAAAAGCGGGAAAGCCAGTCCGAAGCGTTTACCAACGCACCTTTCACTTACACGTTCTCGCCGATCCCTATGACGGAAAAGGGTGGATATTTCATCGACAGCCCTTCGATCGAGTTCTCCGTCAACAAGAACTGCAACGATCTGGAAATGACGAACGAATTCATGCGTTTTCTGATCACGGATGAAGAACTGAACGAGATGGCTTCGGTGAAGCGTCTGGTATCGCCTACCACGGTCCTGTCCCTTGATTCAGTCTATGCACCTTTCGGCCAGGTACCATCCGATCTCATCCTTTCTCCGGAAGTGCTTGGCATCGCGGATGCACTCACGGTCCAGATCCGGGTAGCGTCCTTCCAGGTCGGAAGAGGGGAGATCACCGTGGATGAAGCCATCGCAAAGTACGGATCTTTTGAATAAACAGGCAGATTCCCGGTTTGCATAGCTTCTAAAAATATCTCAAAACAGTAAACAAAACAAAAGCCTGAACGATCTCAGGCTTTTGTTTCACTGTAAAAGGATCTGTCCTCCCGAGGATAAGCTGTACTATTACGTCTAGTAACCCAGTTTCCTGTCTACGATGTGGACGGGTTCTTTTCCTTGGAGAATCAGCTCCATATTGTTCAATACCACGTCCATGACCGATTCGTAGTTGATCCCTGCCCGGAAACCTCCGGAGATGTGAGGCGTGATGTAGACTCTTTCCGTGGTCCACAGGGGATGATTCCTGGGCAAAGGTTCCGGATCCATGACATCGAGACACGCAGCCTTCAGATGCCCTTCCTTCATGACTTTGATCAGATCTTCCGTAACGATGGCGTTGCCTCTGCCGACATTGAGAAGGATCGCATTCTTTTTCATGAGTTTCAGTCTTCTCTCGTCAAACAGACCCTGTACATCCTCAATGCCCGGAAGACTCAAAGCGACGACATCCATTTCCGGAAGCAGTTCATCCATGCCCTCGGTGGTCACCAGTTTCTCGACAAAACCGGGCTTGTCGTGGAGAGTCCTGCGCACGCCGTAACATATCGCACCTAATGCCGCCGCCTTTTCCAGATAGGAAGTACCGATGACTCCCATGCCTACGGAAAGGATCCGGGAACCCTTGAAGCGGGTGACATCTTCCAGCAGTTTCCATCCCTTTTCGTCCTGCATATGGATGTATTCCGGCATCCGTTTCATCGCCATCAGAGTCGTCGTGATCATGTGTTCTCCGATCGATTCGCCATACGCTCCATATGCGTTGGCCAGTTTGATCCTCTCCGGCAGCCAGCCGTACCTGTTTGCGCCGGCTGAGTAGAGCTGGACGTAACGCAGTTTCGGCATTTTCTCGACGAGCTCTTTGTTTATAAAACCCGCAAATATCTGCGCATCAAGACAATCCTCTTCCTTCACCTCACTGTTGTTTCTGACAAATACGATTTCCGCGTTTTTCAGAGCCAGAAATCTCTGCCTGACTTCTTCGGTGTGTTCACCGCTGACAATGATCTTTACAGTCATATCCGATCCCTTTCCCGATCTGTCGATCACAAATTAGATATACTTTCAGAACGATCATCTTCTTTCGTTGCGTTTATACGATATGATTTCAGAACAGAAAGTCCTTTGATGTACTTTTAATACAGAGAAACAAACAGTTCAGCCAGCACGACCGTGATGATGCCGGCAGTGACGATCGACAGAGAACTCATCGCCCCTTCCAGTTCGCCGATCTCCAGCGCTTTTGATGTGCCGATCGCATGGGCAGAAGTGCCGATCGCAACGCCTTTGGCGATCCTGTTTCTGATTCCCGTCACCTTGAGAAGGGTTTCACAGATGATATTGCCGAGTACCCCCGTGATGATGATGGCTGCCACCGTCAGCGGGACATATCCTCCCAATTCTTCCGATACGCTCATGCCGATCGCTGTTGTAATGGATTTGGGCAGAAAGGTAACAAATTCTTCTTTACTGAAAGAGAAGATCTTGCACATCAGAAAGATCGAAGCGATGCTGGTAAGGACACCGGAAAAGATACCCGTCATGATCGCAACGAAATTGCTTTTCAGTTTGTCCAGCTGTTCAAACAGAGGGACTGCCAGACAGATCGTTGCAGGCGTGAGCAGAAAACTCAGGTATTTCGCCGAACTGTTGTAGTCGGCGTAGTCCACCTTGAAGAAAAGAACCGCTCCGATCGTAATGATGATCGACACCAACAGCGGATTGAAAAAGCTTGATCCAACCTTCTTTTTCAGCCATACCGCCAGAAGATATGCAACAATGCTCAAACAGATCCCGAAATATGAAGAAGAAGCGAAGAATTCTCTCATTTCTTCCTCCTTTCTGCCACGAGTTGAGTGACCAGACCGCTGACCGTCATGACCAGAACGGTCGACAGCACGATGACGAGCAGGTAGTACAGCCACTTGCCTGCAAGCAGTTCCCAGACATCGATCAGACCTACTGCTGCCGGAATGAACATTGCCGGCATGATCTCGATCAGAAAGGACGAGGTCTCTTTTATCTGTTCGGTCTTCAGGACGCCTGTCAAAAGAGCTGTGAACAGGATAAGGATGCCGTAGATGCTTCCCGGCACAGGCAACGGCAAGAAATGATGAAGCGCTTCGCCTATGAAAGAAATGGTGAGAATGATGAGAAACTGCTTCAGATACTTCATGTCAATTTGATTTTATCATCTGCGGGTCCTTCGGAGTTTAAAAGAGTTCGATATATTCTGATTTGTCGTACTGAAACGTTTATAAGAGGAGTTGCAGAAAAAACTGCAGATTAAATTCGATCAGTTTGTGTCTCATATTGTGTTAATATTGTTTTGTGAAAAATAAAAAGACCCTTATATTGGCATTAGTCTTTATCAGTATACTGCTTATACCCGTATTTCTCCATTACCGAAACGAATACCTTGAAGCTCAGGCTCTCCGGGAACAGGAGAGGATCGAAGAAGAAGAAAGAATCGCAAGAGAGAAGGAGATCGCCCGTATTGAAAGCCTGCCTGTTACAAAGAGCGTTTATATCTGTCTAGAAGAGACGAGAGACTATCCGGTAACGTTCCTTTCCGGTGATGAAGTACTCGAAATCGGTGACAGCTCTTTTAGGGCGATCGCAACCGGTGAATGCCTGGTATACCGTTCTGAGACGGATGAAAAGATAGAAGTTTCCGTTTCGGATCTCTATTCGAAAGCCCATATCGACAATTACAAAGAGAATATCTTCGAATATGCCTATACGCCCGAAGAAGCAGCCTATCTGGATAAAGCGCTGGAAGCCAGGATCAATGAAGTCGGTTATAAAACCAGGGCAGCAGTCGTTGAAGCGGCCAGATTCCTTTCGATGAATTTCAACTACAAGATCCCATATTTCTGTGAAAACGGAAGGATGACCGGAGGAGTTTACTGTGACGGGGAAGGAAGATTCTACCATAAAGGTCTGTATTTAAGCGAAGACAAATACGCTCTGATCGATCCGAAAGGGATCATCGAAGGACCTGGTATGTGGGGCTCCATGATGCATATGTCCTGCGGCGTCAACCGTCATCCGAACGGACTGGATTGCAGTGGCTTTGTGACATGGGTTCTGGTGCAGGCCGGATTCGACCCCGGAGATTACGGAGCGGGAAACAATGCGGAAGGGGACGTCTTCAGCGTTCCTGACCTTTCCGACGGCGATGCCGGTGCTGTCTGGCTGGATCAGATCGATCCGGATGAGATCCAGGCTGGAGATATCATTGCGTGGGACGGTACGACTGCGGTTGTCGTCGGTGTAGACGAAGAGAACGTCTATATCGCCCATCAGTACTGGGACAACGGATTGGAGGTCATCACTTCCAAAAAGTCTGAATTGAAGAATTACCTGCCCGGTTCGAACGATGCCTGGTCAGACAACTGGCAATACGTTTCCCTGATGGATGAGTATTACGAAACAAAAGGGAACGGCAAAGGCAACTATACCGCAATGTGGGATTGATCGACCTGATTGACACAAAAACCTGTAATAAACGAAAAGCCTGAACGATTTCAGGCTTTTGTTTTCTTTCCGTGACTGTTTCTATGTTTCGGATTGTCCTTTTGTAGAAGCGGCAAACAACTGTATAATAAAGACAATAGATCTTTATTCTGTTTAGAAAATCAAATTCTGTAAGCTGAAGATTCGTATATTCTGTATCAAAGGGAAATTAAAAACATGATCGATTTCGATTGTCTTTTATGTCATAACGGAAAATGCAGTCAGGCATGCGGCGTTTTGGAACCGGACAGGATCCTGCGGAATCTTTATTTTGAAAATGAGGAGATCGCCAAAAACCGGCTGTACGGAAAGACTGCGTGTCTGAATTGCGATGCGAGATGCGAAGATGCCTGTCCTGTCCATGTGCGGATCAAGGATATCATGACCTCGCTGTGTGAGAAGAGCCATGAAACGACAGAACTGGATTACAAACGGCTGCAGACCGATTTCTGCGGCATTCCTTTGGAGAATCCGTTCCTTCTGTCTTCATCGGTCGTCGCTTCGACCTATGATATGTGTGCCCGGGCTTTCGAGGAAGGCTGGGCAGGCGTCGCCTTTAAAACGATCTGTCTGATGGACATCGTTGAAGCATCCCCGCGTTTTTCGGCTGTCCGGGGAGACAACCACAGGATCATCGGTTTCAAGAATATCGAACAGCTTTCCGATCATGAACTGCAGGAGAACCTTGAAACCTTCCGAAGATTGAAGAAAGACTATCCGGACAAGCTTCTGATGGTTTCGATCATGGGGCGCAATGAAGAAGAGTGGGCTTATCTGACCGACGTCATGAACGATGCCGGTGTGGATGCACTCGAACTCAATTTCTCCTGTCCGAATATGGCGGAAGGAAACACCGGAAGCGATGTCGGACAGATCCCGGAACTGGTTGAAAAGTATACGCGTGTCGTGAAGGAACACTCAAGGATTCCTTTCATCGCCAAGCTGACACCGAATGTCACGCATATCGAAGAGAGCGCTGATGCGGCGATCCGCGGCGGGGCGGACGGAGTCGCGGCGATCAATACGATCAAGAGTCTGATCGAAGTCGAACTCGATCCTGCGGACACCACTTTCCATGCGGCGATCGGCGGTTATTCCGGAAAAGCCGTCAAACCGATCGCCTTGCGTTTCATCGCCGAACTGGGCAAAGACAGGAATCTTGAAGGTCGTCATATCTCGGCAATGGGCGGAGTCGAAACCTGGAAAGACGCAATGGAGTTCATCGCTCTGGGAGCCGGAACGGTGCAGGTCACGACCGCTGTCATGCAGTTCGGGTATCAGCTGATCAATGAACTGAAAGACGGAACCGTTCTGTACATGATGAAAAACAACATCGCATCGATCAATGAAATGCGTTCGACGGCACTCGATAACGTCGTGCAGACGGAAGATCTGGACCGCTCGTTCATCATCTATCCGAAGTTTATCCGGGAGAAGTGCGTCGGATGCGAGCGCTGCTATGTTTCCTGCATGGATGGCGGCCACCAGGCGATCACCATTCAGGACGGACATCCAAGGCTTGATGTGAAAAAGTGCGTAGGCTGTCATCTATGCATCCTGGTATGTCCGCGGGAAGCGATCGTCTCTTCTGAGATCCGCGTTCCGAAGAAAAAGAATGAAACAGCTTAACTGTTTGCGATATTAGTATTTCCGAAAAGTGCATAAGAGGTTTACAATGGATTTTAAATATCTGCGGATCCAGGGACAGGAATATGCGGAAAACACCATGTGGCAGAAGGGTGTCTTTTCCATGTGCATGAAGATGCTGGAAGATGAGGTGATGGAACAGGAAGATGCAGAACTGTTCCTTGAACTGAACGACTGGTTTGCCAACGAGCTTCCCTGGCCCGAACCCTGCAAAAGACAGGAAAAGGTCATCTGCTGGTTCAAGGTCGAGAATTCTGACATCATGATGAAGATGATGAAGCCGGTCATGTGGCTTCTCGACCGTTATCACCATCCGTATTATCTCGTCTATACCAACTATCCCGGAGAGATCGTCTATGAAGATAAATATCAGGTCTGCTGCAGGGTTCCCGGAGAGATCCATATCGAACCGATGCAGAAATCATGGTCCCCGGATGATGAATGACTCCGCGGACCGGCAGAACGTACTTCTCAGCAAAATGAATGCTGCATCATGGCAAAGGAAAAGATCATATGAAACAATACAAGACATATAACGGAAATGCCCCGTACCTTTTTGTGAGCTATGCGCACAAGGACTCGGAAAGAGTACTCCCTATTGTTGAAGAATTTGACAGAAACAATTACAGGCTTTGGTATGATGCCGGAATCAATGTCGGAGCCTACTGGCCTGAGGCAGTTGCCTCTCATCTGCTTAATTCAAGCAGGGTCATTTTCTTTATCTCTCAGAATTTCCTCAATTCCCAGAACTGCATCAGGGAAGTAAACTATGCGGTAGCTGAAAGAAAGGAAATGCTTTGCGTACTGATGGATGAAGTGAAACTGCCTGAAGACCTCTCCATGCAGCTGTCTACAGTCAGGAAGATCGCAATGTCTTCGATTTCCGAAACGGCAGCGGAGATCAGGGAAGAACTTGATCCGTCATTGATAGGTGACGGGATCGAAGGTTATGAGGCTATCGACCGCAAAGATGCCTCCAGGAATATCTGGCGTGTTGTATCGATCGTTTTTGCATCACTTTTTCTTGTATCGGCGATATTCATCTTTGGCTACTTCAATAACTGGTTCTCCTTTGCGGGAGTCGATACGGTAAGCGCTTCGGATACCAGCGGTAAAGAAATTGAGATCACGGAGTTCAAGGATAATGTCAGCCGCAATGTTCTGCTCAAGGCTTACGATGGAAGCTCTCTGTATTTATGCGGCAGCTACATGGTCTCTGATCCGGAAGCGATCCGATATAAAGACGGCGATTGGTATGTAGCCGATAACAGAGCCGATCCATCGGAATTCGCCGACCTCGATCTCCTGGCAGGAAAGGAAAAGATCGAATACCTGGCGCTGGTAAATGAAAACATCACGGATGCTTCAGATCTTTCGGAAATGAAGCAGCTTGTCTATCTTGATCTCAGCGGAAATCCTCTGAGTGACGTTTCTTTTCTGAAGGTTCTTGGTAGACTGCAGGTACTCAAACTGATCGATACAAAAGTCGATGATCTTTCGATGCTGAATGATCTTGGCAGTCTTAGATATCTCTATATCAGTTATGACGCGCTTGAAGATGTGCTGAAATACATCGATACTTCCAAAGTTGATCTGATCATCAAGAAATAGGAGACACACATGGAAAAATACAGGGGTAATAAGGAACCGTTTATCTATGCATTGTTTGCGCAAGCCGACAGAGACGAAGCTCTTGAGGTGCTTGAATACCTGGCGGGCAGGAATTACAGGCTGACATATGAGGAAAACAAGCCTGAAGACTGCATCAGCCGGTCAGCCAATGTCCTGCTGTTTTTAAGCAGGGATGCGTTAAGCGATGAAAAACTGCTCAAGGAGATATCGATCGCCTCAAAACTGAATAAGACGATCATTTCGGTCTTCCTGGAAGAAACACCGCTGACTCCGGGTCTGTCTATGATGCTGGGACAGACACAGGGCATCATGAAGCATCAGCTTGATGATAAACAGTTTCGGCAGAAACTTGATAACTCGCCGGCCTTGGCACATATGGAACTAACGAGTCAGCAGAAGGAAGCCGGTAAGAAACGATCTCTTATGATGGGTGCGGGAACGGTTCTTCTGGCGGTGATTGCCGCTGTTATACTGATCTTAAAGCCGTTTTCTTCCAGCAGTGCTCTTCTGAAACAGTTAGGAATCTCAGGCAATCTGAAGGATTTAAAGAGCGTCTACGTATATGGAGAAGAGGTGAAAGACGAATACGGGATCGCTCAGTTCATTTTGACCGAAGACGGATTAAACGACCTGATCCTTCTGGATAATTCCACCATTTTACCCGGTTCGATCACCGACATCAGCGACTTCTCGGAGATCGTCAACCTTGAAGAACTGTGTCTTTCCGGCAACCGCATTGCAACGGTCGAGCCGATCCTTGGCCTGTCAAAACTCAGATTGCTTGATATATCACATAACTACGGTATTGATATAAAGGGCATATCGGCCTTGCAGAATCTTGAACAGCTCAATATTGCGGAAACCGAGATCGAAGACATTTCGGAGCTTAAGCAGCTGAAGAATCTGAAAGTACTTTATGTAAGTACCGATTATCTCACGATTCATGCAGATGTGCTCTCGCAATTAAGTGCTGAAATTAGAACGATCGATGAGCCGGCTTATTCCTTTGAAGATCTAAAGATGCTGCTAAACAGATCTGATGTCCATAGCATCAGGATCATGAACAGCATAGAGATTCCGGAAGGAGAGACCGTAACGATAACGAAAGGCGTTCTATTAAGATGCACGCCATTAACAGGACAGGATATCGTAATAGATAACTATGGGACCATTAATATCTATGGCGGCTTTGAGGTGGGCATGTGCCGAAGAAACAACTATGGCACCATCAATGTCAAAAACGGCGGTGTCTATACCGGTGGCATGTGTGACAGTTTCACCTACGGTACCTTCATTATTGAAAGAGGCGGAATACAGGTCCACGAAAGAGGGCATCTGTTCAGTATCGATGCAGGAACATACATCAACGAAGGTACCCTGATGTTCCGCGGCGGAGGGGAGTTCAGATTCAATGACGGAGAGTTCATCAACAGCGGAACGATCATCTGGAATCTGGGCAATTACGGTCCAAGTATTCGTCTTAACAGCGGAAACTATATCAATAACGGGAAGATCTACCTGAGAGACAATCGCGGAAAAGAAGAGAATATGGGCAGCCTTGTGATCGATGAAAACTGCAAAGAGATCACAATGGATGCGGTAAATACATATAATCCATGAAACGTATCGTTATCTGCGACAATTGCTGAAGATAGTTCATCATTCGAAGGAAACAGATAAATCGAAATCTGAAGAGGAGGTCAACATGGAAAAGTTCGAATACAAAGTAGTGACTTATGATACCAAAGGATTCTGGGGAGGAAAAGTTGAAATTTCACAGATCGAAGACCAGCTTAATCTGATTGGAAATGACGGATGGGAGATGGTCAGCTGTACATCTACGAACCAAAGCTACGGTTCATCCAGAAGCATTGTGTGTATTTTCAAAAGAAAGAAAGATCAATAATATATGACTGCTTACGGGGTCAGCATCGATACTTGTTAATCATTTCTTTATTCAAAAGAAGAAACAGACAGATACCGGCTTGTCGGGGGGTCTTAATGATTTGTAGTACTCATAAGCAAAACAAAAGCCCGTTAACCGGGCTTGATTCTCTCTGGCTGCGGATGAAGGAGGTTTTCCTTGAAACGCACACTATACGTGATCTTATAACGACTTATTTGATCTATTCTTCAAAACCTTTATTTTAAAGGTTTTTCTTTTAGTTTCGTATCTTCAGTTTGTTTGACATTGTCATCAGATATTGGACTTTATTTATCTTTGTGAAGACCGATCTTGCTGAAATCTTGCATAGAATTTCAAACTGTTCATAACAATAATATAAAAGTCAAAAGACATAAAACATTGCAAATATCAATTAATTAAAT
>JAEEGL010695387.1_pt1 | contig 53404 bp, 42 predicted proteins | sample 9134231 | NCBI WGS metagenome assembly JAEEGL01 (sample SAMN16246548, study PRJNA631951) | gut metagenome | biome: gut microbiome; feature: rumen; material: fiber-attached | host: Bos | place: Iran: Karaj | collected 2018-10 | reverse complement strand
TCAGTATCATCATTTAAGAAGAGCAGCACTTCACCGGATGCACGCAGGGCACCGATATTGCACATGCGTGAAAAATTAAACTGCATGCGCTCATAAAAATACTTAAAGCCGTATATATCTTTTAAGGTCTCGTACTGCTTGCGGTTTTCATCCGTCGATCCGTTGTCGATCACCAGTATCTCCATATCACGGTAATCGGTCAGACTGGTAAGCCCTATTATGCATCTTCCCAGCATATCGGGATGATCCTTTGACGGGATGATCACGGAAACCTTAACCGGCTTATCATCCACAAAATCAGGTACGATATGTTTTATCTCTTTATCTTCTATCTCTGTCGTACCCGTATAGACTATCATATCGAGATGATAGGGTTTTGTGTGTTTTATCAGTATATCCAGTACCGAATCCAGATCATACGGATCGGGGAAAGTATCAAGCCTTTCTTCGAGCATGCTCTTACGCACAGCTATCAGGCTTCCGAAATAAGGCATGGATTCATAAGTATCGGGAGACCAGTCCGGTTTAAACCAGGGGTTACGGCGCTCTGTCTTTGCCCATTCCACATCCTCATCACCGTAGATAAGCGAGATTTCCGGATCCTTCGAGAACAGCTCATACATTTTCTGGAGCGCAGCACCTGAAACCTTGCCGTACTCCTTATGGAACACTATGAATTCCTTATCCGGCAGATAATCGGGTATGCCCTTTTCGTAATAGAGCAGCGCAAAATGCTCCATCAGCTTAAGGTCCCCTCCGACGAGCTTTTCATTTTCCTTAAGCCACTGCCTGTAGGGATACAGCTGCCTGTTCAGCGCCTCATCATATTCTTTTTTTGCCTGTTCTTCCCACTCTTTCAAAACTATTCCACCTTAAGTGTCTCTTCTGCCGTATTAAACAGTCTCTGTCTTGATATCCTGCTCCTTGCTTCGACCCACAGAGTGTATTCGCCTGCGGGCAGAGCATCTTTTGCCAGCCTTACCGTAAGTCCGGACAGAGCCACATTTTTCTGGAACCTGTATATCTTCTCCACATCAGCCCTGTAACGCCGCTTAACGGGGAGTACATACTTCCTTCCGCCGCCTTCAAGATATGCATAATAGTGATAGTCCGCATTATCCCAGTCGTGAACATGCACATGCAGGTCTATGCCGATGATATCGGTTCCGGGCTCCTTGCCCATATCGTCTACTTTTATCATAAGGGCCCTGTTAACGGGAGCAAAGCCCTTCTTGTCCTTTATCTGCTGAAGCTGCGTGCTCACCGGGACTTTCTTCCGTTCGTAAGGCCGCGCTTCCTCGTACACATTACTTTCATCGCTCAAACGGTCATGCTCATAAGGATCATAAGCGATGTATTCGGGATTACGCGCATACAGCTTAAGCAGCTCACCGCGCAGGCGCTTTATCTTGGCGGGATCTTCCTTATCGTCACCCCTTGATGCAGATTCGTAATGCGTAAGCTTCACATCGTTACGGATCACGTTTCTCAGCCCCGCCTTATGAAGGCGCATACACAGATCCACATCATTATACGCCACAGCCAGGCCTTCGTAAAAGCCCTCCATCTGCTCAAAGTTTTCCCTTGCGATGGCCAGGCATGCTGCCGTAACTGCCAGCACATTACGTATCCCCCTGTTGCGTCCCCTGTCGTAAGAAAACTTATCGCACAGTCCCTGAAGTCTGTGAAGCGGGCCTCCGCCTATATTCGAGACTCCGCAATGCTGTATCTTAAGATCGTCTCCGGGGTAAAGGAGCTTGGCACCCACCGCACCCACTCCGGGTATCATCGCATGTCCCGCCATACGCTCTATCCAGTCGGGACTCATTACCTGTGTATCGTCATTTAAGAATATAAATACGTTCCCGTTTGCCTTCTTTGCCGCCGTATTACACATAGCCGCAAAATTAAAGTCCTTTTTATCGTACAGATATGTCACATCATATTCTTTTGATATAGCTTCGTATCTTTCCTTATTAAGGCCCACAGAGCCGTTATCTATCGCTATTATCTCCGGATTCTTATAAGTGCTCAGCTGCCTTATAGAACGCACGCAGTTTTTGAACATTTCCGGATGATCCTTAGTCGGGATGATGATACTGGCTTTGATATCATCCTGCATATAGATGGGATAGGAATATCCGTCTGTATCCTGCTCAAATCTGCATCTTATCTTATAATGTGCCAGAAACATTTCTTTTAAAGGTGCATACTCCGGTGAAGATCCCAGTGCATCCGCTATCAGCATGTTATCTGCAGAATTTATCTCATCAAATATCTTATGAAACAGCGGCTTGGTATGGATATGTACGGGCGCTTTATCGTTGCCCAGCCATATACACACGGAATAGACAAAACGGTATCCCTTACTGTCACGTATATCTTCCGGGATCTTTGCCAGTACGGGTCCTAAAGCTTCACGGCGTACCGCAAATATCCCGCCCAGAAAGAAATACGAAAGCATGGTATCTATGGACCAGTCCGGTTTATAGTACGGATATCGGCAATACCCGTCCTTGCATAATATATCCTCATCGGCATACAGCCAGTTACAGTCCTCTTTTGCGTCAAACTGCGATTCTATTATGCCCACCGCATCTATCTCGAGCTTGCCGCCATCGGATGCAAAGATCACGAATTCCCCGGCACCCTTCAGATTCTCGATACTTGCTTCCGAATAAGGCATCAGCGTGCAGCGCCTGCCAAGCTTCCTTATCCTCACCTCGGAAGTCGCACCGGGCTTATAAGGATAGGGATCCTTCTGTCTTTCCAGCTCCTTGTTGTAATCCTCCAATGCCTTTTCATGCCATGATGCCTGGAGTTTCTGTTTAAATTTACTCTTCGCATGCTCCTCGGTGATCAGCTCCTCATGCACCGCTTCCTCTTCTCTTACGGCGTTGATCACTTTATTGCCGAGCAGCTCGTTTAACTCTCCCAGCGCCAGCCTGCTGCCGGTCACGCTCTTTTGGAACTCCCTCTCCCTGTTCCACATTTCCTGCATGTCGAAATTCTCGGGAAAGAAAGGTATAGCCGCTCTTATCGAAGTCATATCCAGTCTGCTGCCGCAGGCGTTGTATTCCTTAAATAGGTAAATGCCTCTTACGGTATTGCGTATCAGATCCGCTCTTTCCGGACCTGCCCACTCATAATCTATCAGATTCCAGGAGCTGCCGTCATAGATCAGATTGCACAGCTGCATATCAGGATCGCTTATCTGCACTTTATTGTTATACTGCTGAAAGTTCGCGTAGGTCTTAAGCAGCTCTTTTATCTTTTCATCATCTTTTCGTGATATGGCACGGCTTAAAAGCTCATCCATAGTACTGCCTTCGATAAAAAGAAAACTCACTCCCTCCTTATCGGCAGTATCACTTACGGGACAGATATTAAGCCCGCTGCCTTTAAAGCTTTCCGAAAGCTCTTTGTACAGCCCTTTTATCTTTTGGATATGCTCCTTTGCTTCGGGCACTGCGGGATATTTCTCTACCCTCCTGCCGCCGGCATCTTTTATCATATCTGTCCTGATCGCATATACGGCTTCCCTGTCGTTCGAATACTTGCTGTATATCACTTCCGGCTGCCGTCCCAGTACCAGCAGATAGGAATTTGAAAATACCGGAAAGAGCCCGTCACGCAAAAGGGCATCATATGCCTTGCCCTCATCAAACAGTTCCATCCTGTCACGGTCCAGTTTAAGCTTATTGATATTAAGCTCTCCCTCCCTGGGCAGGCGCTCATCAGAATAGAGGCTCATCGTAAATTTATAATCCGGATAAGGATAATAGAAATGATAATCCGTAACGCCCTCTGCTTTAAGCAGCTTTTCCAGCGCCGGACGCGAAAATGTCCTTACCACGCCGCCTTCCGGATAATCCTCTATACCCTTAAAGAATTCTCCCAGATGATCCTCTCTTGCTCCGCCAAAGTACTTCATGCCCAGACGGTTCTCTATAGCTATAACGATGATACCGTCTTTGGCAACATGCTTTCTGATTATCTTTAAAAAACTGCCATAGGGATCTTGATCATGTATGTAGCTGGCAGCATATTCAAATACGCCGATCAGGAATACGGCATCGTAGTCCGTATCGAGCGTCGGCTCAATATCTTCAAAGTTACCCACATGGATGCACATATTATCTGCATCCTTATGTCTGTATGCGTTGATAAGGCTGCGCTTTTTTGATAGCTCCACGCAGTCCAGACGGGACGCTTTCTTAAGCAGCTCGCCGCTGATAGCTCCGCAGCCTGCGCCCACCTCCAGTATCTTTGCGTCTTTTTTTAATCTGAGCCAGCTTACTATATTCCCGCGTAAGTCCGATAAATGGTACAGTATCGGCCACTTAAGACGCTGCGCTATTATGGAGGAAAATTCGGAAGGATCATGCTCCTTAACAATGTCAAGGAGTTCGTCTTCCACTTCACCATCGCAGTACAGATCCTTCCCGCCGTACTTCGCCAGGTCAAGAGCAACTTTCCCTATGTATTCTGTATTATCGCTGTTACTCATAGATCCTTTATCTCTATCTTCGAATTCATATCGTAAAAGCCCACGGTATTTTTATCCGATATCACGCTGACATGCATTGCATCATAAAGTCTGTGATATACCGTAAACTCTTCATTCTCGTATCCGGTCACCCCGAAGGAAAGCAGGTATTCCCCGCCCTGCAGATCCACCTTCTGCTTAAAGATTATCTCTTTTTTCTCACCTGCTTTAGCGTCCGATAAATAGGACTTCTCAAACATGGTGTTGGTGCCCGTGATATCCGTACCCTTTACATCCTTAAAAGTAAATGCAAATATGGGTGCCGGCACATCTTCCTTTATCTTCACTATCATGTGTATGCTGCATTCATCTCCCTTTATAAGGGCGTTTGTCCTGATGCCTTTCTTATCACACACATATACTTCTTCTATCTCGGCTTTGCCCGATCCGTATTCCAGTGCCTCGGTATTTTCTCCGGGTGCCGCCTCGCTTCCGGTATTTATACTCTCATCGGCATCATACTGTCCCACCAGCACCTGTTTGTAAACATCCAGCATCTGCTTGGGACGGCCTTCACCCAGCTTCTTTCCCTTATCGAGCAGTATCACGCGGTCGCAGTACTTCGCTATACTCGACATATCATGGCTTACGAATATTATCGTCTTGCCCTGGGCCTTGAATTCCTCAAACTTGCGGTAGCACTTGGCCTGGAAGAAAACATCACCGACTGACAGCGCCTCATCCACTATCAGTATCTCGGGATCTATATTAATGGCCAATGCAAAAGCCAGACGCACAAACATACCCGATGAATAGGTCTTTACGGGCTGGTATACAAAATCGCCTATATCCGCAAAGTCCAGTATATCCTGCAGTCTTTCGTCTATCTCCTTTTCGCTAAAGCCCGTCATGGTGCCGTTTAAGTATATGTTCTCAAGTCCCGTATACTCGTTGTTAAAACCCGCTCCCAGTTCCAGCAGTGCGGAGATGCGTCCGTTCACCATAACCTCCCCCGATGTGGGAGTCAGCACTCCGGTAATTATCTTAAGTATGGTGGATTTACCGGAACCGTTGGTCCCGATCAGTCCCACTGTCTCTCCCTTAGACACGCAAAAACTCACGTCGCTTAAGGCGTGATGATCCTTATGCCTGGGATGTCTGGTCAGATGAAGCGCCTCCCTTACACGGTCGGAATTCTTCTCATACAGGCGGTAGGTCTTGCTTAAATTTTTAACTTCGATCACAGTATCCATGTATATTTATCGGCAGGCAGTGATCTTGCTCCCTGTCTACGATCCAAGATCCGGTTTTATAAAACATCGGCAAAGTGCGGCTTGAGACTCTTATATACACTTCGTCCTATCAAAAACATCACTGCGGTAAACGCCCAGAAATACAGGTTTATCCAGCCTTCCTGCCAGAACCATCTGCCTTCGAACAATGCGCTTCTGTATCCGTTCACTATGTAATAAACAGGATTGAGCTTAAACAGCAGGCGCATAGGCTCCCATTTCCCTTTCAGAAACGTTATGTCCCAGAGTATGGGCGTAGCCCACATGCCTATCTGCAGCAGTATGTTTACTATCTGGTTTAAGTCCCTGAAAAATATGACCACCGAGGAACTGATATAGGAAAGCCCCAGCACCAGCGCAAACATACAAAAGCTGTAATAAGGCAGCTGTATCATATGTATGTCCGGCTTCTGGCCATATACAAAGTACAATACCACCAGCACAAACATAAAGAAGATATGCACAAAGCTGGCGCCCACCATTTTTACAACAGGCAGAAGCTTTATCTCAAACACCACCTTCTTTACCAGATAATGGTACTGGAGGAAGGCCTGCATGCCCTGCATCACGGTCTCGTTAAAGTAAAACCAGGGCACCAGTCCCGCGGTAAGCCATAATACATAAGGCGTTTCTATTCCGCTGGCCAGAAGCTGCGAACGGTTGTGAAAGACCACTTCAAAAACAAAATAGTACAGGACCACAGTTACTACCGGCTGTACCAGCGCCCATATCACGCCCAGATACGATCCGGCGTATCTTGTCTTGAAATCATTCTTCGCCAGCTTCCATATCAGCCTGCTTTTATCGGGAGCACGGTTCATTTGCGGTATTCCTTTATGCCTCCCCAGTTTCTGTCGCGCTCGATGATATTAAGCTCCATCCCCTCGGGAATAGGCCATTCTATCCCTATATCGGGATCGTTGTAACGCAGCCCGCCCTCATCACCGGGATGATAAAAATCGCTGCATTTATAGCAGAACTCCGCATAATCGGAAAGCACCAGGAAGCCGTGCGCAAAGCCTTCGGGAACAAAGAACTGCTTCTTATTCTCTTCGGAAAGAAGCTCCCCGTGCCATTTGCCGAAAGTTTTTGAGCCTTCGCGCAGATCCACCGCCACGTCAAATACCTCGCCGCGGATCACGCGTACCAGCTTGGCCTGGGGATGGTTTATCTGAAAGTGAAGCCCTCTTAAAACTCCTTTAGTGGAAGATGATTGGTTATCCTGTACGAATACCTTGTCTATGCCGGCTTCCTTAAAGTCGTTGTATTGATAGGTCTCCATGAAATAACCGCGCGCATCGCCATGTACGGCGGGGGTTATTATCTTAAGTCCTTCTATATCACAGGTTTCTACCGTTATCTTGCCCATTTGTGTGTGTTGCTCCTTTCGTTTATTGGCACAATTAAATCTTTCAGGATCCCCAGGCAGGAAAGTTCAGCTTCGGAAATCATAGATTTCCTGCTTCACTTTTTCGCTTCGCTCAGGATGATTAGTTCTGCCATATCAGGTCCATGTCCACGCGGGTGCTGATACCGTCTATCTGTCCGCTCGAAGTATACTGCCATATGCTGAACCGTCCCGTATACAGGGGATCGGAGCGGTACTCGGCCAGCCAGTGGACAAAGTCCTGCAGCTCCTCATCATTAAGTTTATTGTAATACCACCATCTGCCGGAATATACGCCTGCGTACAGCCCTTCGCTCTCGATGGTCTTGCAGAATGCCTTTACCACATTCGTGCGGGTCTCGTTATCCAGGCCATCGGCCCTGCCGTTTCCGCCGGCGCCTTCCACATCTATGAATACCGGATAATCCAGATGATAATCCCTGCAGAGCATAGCCACCATGGATGCTTCCTCCACGGCTTCCACCTCGTTTATCGCCTGGGTGAAGAAGTAAACTCCCACCTTTATGCCCACACGCGTGGCGCCTTCTATGTTCTGCTTAAATTTTGAATCCTCTATCAAGCCGCCCTTTGTGGAACCGCGGTAACCGCAGCGGATTATGACGAACTCGACACCTGCTGCCGCCACCTTATCCCAGTCTATATCGTTCTGATAAACGGAAACATCTATGCCCAGTACGGCATCGGAGCCTTCCCATTTTCCGGTGTGCTCCGTATCATCCGCATCATCCTTTGCTTCACTTATCCTGGTATCTTCTTTTGCGACATCTACTTCGTCTTCGCTCAGTATATACTGTCCGATGTCTTCTATCACCGTGTATTCCAGCACATCGCTGACCGATACACGCATGGGATCCTGCGGCACCCTGTAGCCGTCCGCTTCATGCAGGCTCACCCAGTAATCACCGGCGCTGACCCCCGGTATATATATTATGCCGTCCTGATCCAGATCCTTGTACTCACCAAGCGGGTCTATACTCACATAAAAGGGATAACCCGCAACCGCCATGCCTTCGGCATCCGTGATGGTGATACGTATGTCTTTTAAGACACTGCTGGCCTGCAGAAAGAGCCTCTCGCTGTTATCGGCATCTTCGCTCACCTTTACGGAACTTATGAGTGAGTCACTGTCAAAAAATGTATCATCCTTAAGAAAAGCACGGTAAGGGTCATCTTCCGCTTCATGTGCTGCAACCGGCTGTGATACAGAAGGTTTCACCGGCGGCTGGTTGGCACGCCATACTATCAGCACTATCAGCAAAAGTGCCGATATCGAAGCAATTATAGCAAGATTTCTTACACGCTTATCCACTTGATCCTACAGTCCGCCTGCCACTTCCTTAAGGTACTGTCCGTATGCGGTCTTCATAAGGGGCTCCGCTAACTCAAGCAGCTGCTCCTTTGTGATAAAACCGCGTTTATAAGCTATCTCTTCTATGCAGGATATGTACAATCCCTGCCTCTTCTGGAATGCCGCCACGAAATCCGCCGCATCCAAAAGCGCGTCATGATTGCCTGTATCCAGCCATGCAAAGCCGCGGCCCAATGTCTCCACATGCAGATCGCCGCGCTCAAGATATGCATTATTGATGCTGGTTATCTCTATCTCTCCTCTTGCGGAAGGCTTAACGTCTTTAGCTATAGCCACAACATCGTTATCGTAGAAATACAGTCCGGGCACGGCATAATTGCTCTTCGGATGCTCGGGCTTTTCCTCTATCGAGATCGCCAGACCGTTTTCATCAAATTCAACCACGCCGTACTCTCTGGGATCACGTACGTAGTATCCGAATATGGTTGCGCCCTTATCACGCGATGCCACTTCACGCAGAAGCTTTGAAAAGCTCTGTCCGTAGAAGATGTTATCGCCCAGGATGAGCGCCACGCTGTCGCTGCCTATGAAATCAGCACCAATGATAAAAGCATCCGCCAGTCCGCGGGGTGTCTCCTGCACGGCGTAACTGAATTCCATACCCAGCTGCTTACCATCGCCCAGAAGCTCCTTAAATACAGGCAGATCCCTGGGTGTAGAGATTATGAGTATCTCCCTTATCCCCGCAAGCATCAGTATTGACAGGGGATAATAGATCATAGGCTTGTCATAGACAGGCATTATCTGCTTTGACACCGCCTTGGTCAACGGATAGAGTCTGGTGCCGGAACCGCCGGCCAGGATTATACCTTTCATGCTTTTATTCCTCACACATTATACATGTTTTCGTAATACTTCTGATAGTCTCCGCTGGTCACGTTCTTCATCCAGTCTTCGTGCTCGAGATACCACTGAATGGTAAGACGTATGCCTTCCTTGAACATGGTGTCGGGCTCCCAGCCCACTGCTGCCTTTATCTTATCGGGGGCTATGGCATAACGTCTGTCATGACCCTTCCTGTCCTCAACATAAGTGATCAGATCCCTGCTGACATTTGCTTTCCTGGGATCGGAATCGGGCAGTATCTCCAGCAGCGTATCGATTATTATCTGTACTATCTCTATGTTCTGCTTTTCATTATGGCCGCCCACATTATATGTTTCAAAGAGCTTGCCCTGCTCCTGTACCATATCGATGGCCTTTGCGTGATCCCTTACATAGAGCCAGTCACGTACATTCTTTCCGTCACCGTATACAGGCAGCTTCTTTCCGTTTAATGCATTGTTTATCATAAGCGGTATCAGCTTCTCCGGGAACTGGTAAGGTCCGTAATTGTTCGAGCAGTTTGTTATATTAGCCGGGAAGTGATAGGTATCCATGTATGCCTTGACCAGCATATCCGATCCGGCCTTGCTGGAAGAATAAGGCGAGTGGGGCGAATAAGGCGTGGTCTCGTAGAAGTAGCCGTTGCCTTCGGGCAGCGATCCGTATACTTCGTCGGTAGATACATGAAGGAACTTTTTCCCTTCGGGGTAGGTGCCGTCTTCCTTCTCCCATGCCGCTCTTGCACAGTTGAGCATAACGGCGGTACCCAGCACATTGGTCTTTACAAACACCTCGGGATTTTTGATGCTGCGGTCCACATGGCTTTCTGCTGCGAAATGTACCACACGGTCTATATCATTTTCCGCAAATATCTTACTGATGGCATCCTTATCACAGATGTCTGCCTTTACGAAAGTATAATTGGGTCTTTCGTCAACGCCTTTCAGATTTTCAAGGTTTCCTGCGTATGTCAGCGCATCCACGTTTATTATACGTATCTCTTCGCCGTACTTTTCAAACATGTAGTGTATGTAATTTGAGCCTATAAAGCCGGCTCCTCCGGTTACCAGATAAGTTCTCATCATTTTCTCCCTTCGCTTAATATCCAAGATAGCTGTAGTTTAGATCTACATTCCCCTTGATGCCCGATATCGAACCTTTGGAGGAATACTGCCACAGATCATAATGTCCGCCGTAATCGGTCTGGCTGGTGTAATGCGCCAGCCATATCTTGTATCCGCCTATTACGCTCATATCCAGCGAATAACCGAACCAGCTCTTTGACGAATAAACGCCGCCTGCGTATCCGCCGCTGTTTATGGTCTCGCAGAAGGCCCTGGCCACTGCCGATCTGGTAGCACGGTCAAGACCGTCGGCCCTGCCGTTTCTGTTCACCGTAAACTCCACATCGATAAAGATGGGGTAGGATATGCTGTATCCCTGGGCCAGGCTCATGCACATCGAAGCCTCTTCCACTGCTTCCACTTCGTTCACCGCCTGGGTAAAGAAGTACAGGCCTACTTTAATGCCGGCTGCCTGGGCTCCCTGTATATTGGCCCTGAAAGTAGGATCCTCTACCAGTACGCCTGTTGATGATCCGCGGTATCCGCATCGTATTATCGCAAATTTAACGCCGCTGGCCGCAACAGCACCCCAGTCAATGGCTCCGTTCCACTTGGAAACGTCTATGCCAAGATTTCCCTTGCCGGTATTTCCGGAATTTCCGCCATTGCCGCCGCCGTTATTTCCGTTGTTTCCGGTGCCGTCCAGTACGCCGTTCTCATCAAAATGATACTTGACTCCCTTTATGATCTGGTCACCGGTCACCTTGTTTCCGTTCTTGTCAAAGTAGTAAGTCTTTTCGTCAAAAGTCTGCCATCCGGTATAGATGTATTCGACCTCCGACTCCGCATAGAAGGCTTCCGCCTTGTAGTAATCGGCATATACGGCTTCCCTGTACTCGTCGCCATCCTTTACATACAGCTGGTTGCCGTTCTTATCCTTAAGCTTGGTCGTCTTATCCTTTTTAGGATTCTTCTGATCCTTGCCTGTAGGCGTGGGATCTTCATTATCGCCCGGAGTTACCGTAGGTGTGGCATCCGGATCTTTTGTGGGCGTGGGATCTTCATCGTCGTCATCGCCATCGTCCTTGGGCGTAGGCTCCGCTCCCTTTGTAGGGATGGGCGTAGGCGTATTTCCGGGGGTAGGATCCTCGGAAGCACATATCTCGCTTCCCGTAAGCAGGAAGGGCGCATAAGCCGCAAGATATGCATTTGCACCTGCGTTGGATGCCGTAGCATCCGTATACGAGGGCTCGGGGATATCATCCTTTTCCACCGGCTTGTATCCGCCGGTACCTTCCTTGGGGGTCTTGGAGGATTCCACCCATTCCACCGTATCTCCGGTAGTAGGTGTCGGAGGCGGGCCTTCCTCGGGCTCCTTGCCGTTTCCCGTATCCTCTGCCGCTGCGTTTACTTCGTTTTCTTTCTTTATCTCTTCCTTGATGTCTATCTTCTGATAGCTGATGTTTTCCTTAACGGTCACGCTGCCGGGCACGGATGAGAACTCATATCCGCTCTTGTCGACCACCGCAAGCTTGTATTCTCCGCCGGCCACTTCTTTTTTGTAAATGATACCGTCCTGATCCTCATCCACAAGGCGCAGCTTTTCGCCGGCTGCATTGGTCAGCACCACTTCAAACTCAACATCGGTGATAAGACGCTCGGTCTGGGTGTTTATGAACTTAAGCTTGATATCCTTCGCAACGGAGGTAAAGCTCAGCTTCACATAGGTGAGTGCAGCAGGATCCTTGCTGTCTTCGTTATCCTCTGTGTCTTCATCCTCCGGGATAACGCTGTTTCCCGCTCCTGCATCAGCCATCGCTATAAGTCCGCTCTGGCCGGCCGTCCCGATACGGGCAAGACGCTCGCCCACATCGTACATGTAGGGCTTGTTCTCGACCACGCTCCTGTTTCTGTAAGATTTAACGCCTATTGCCACACAGAGTGCCAGCAGTATGACAGCTGCTGCCGCAAGCACTATCATGTTTGCGGGATTCTTCTTTATGGCAGCGGCGGGATTGCTGTCTTTGCCGGTGTTACGCGCTTCATCAAGACTCATTATCTCGCCGGTCTCAAAAAGCCTGGCATCTGTTTCGCTTTCTTTTTCTCCGGCGGCTGCTGCGGTTTCACCGCCTTCCGGCATGTCATCAGCGGCGGTATCGGCAAAACCCTCTTCCGTCATGGCTGCTGCTTCACCCGGCCCGGCATTTTCCGGCGTATCTGCTGCTGCCGCTGCATCCTCTACGGCTGCTGCGCCTTCATCAGCGGCATCGTCATACTCTGCGTTGACAGTCCCATCATACTCTTCATCTACCGGTCCGTCACCGGACCCGTCGTATTCATCTACGGCTCCGTCATCAGACTCCGCGTACTCTTCATCATCATACTCATCGTCGTCGTATTCTTCGTCAGACTCGTCCTCACCGTACTCTTCGCCGGTCTCATCGTCATCGTACTCTTCATCAGACTCTTCGTCCTCGTATTCATCGCCGGACTCATCGTCTTCGTACTCTTCATCGGCCTCGTCGAATTCTTCATCCGGGTCCTCATCGTACTCCTCTTCCTCATACTCATCGTCAAGGTCTTCGTCGTACTCTTCGTCCCCGTACTCATCATCATAATCCTCATCTTCCGCGGCGGGCTCAGCTGCTTCATCAGCCAGCTCCTCAACAGGCGGCAGATCCTCCAGCAGCCCGCTCAGCTCGGAAGTTTTATCAAGGTCTAAAATGACCATGGTATCCGCCAGATCGGGGTTACTTATTACCTTGGTCTCACCCTCCGCCGCATCTATCGGAACCTGCGTCTTTTCAATAGCTTCTGCCAGGGCTTTTATGTCTGCCAGCGGCTGCGTATCCTCCATGCTCAGGGATATCTCCGCGCTCACGTCCGTAAGCAGCTGGGTATCCATGGTCACTTCTTTTGGCAGCCCGTCCGGAATCTTTATATTGCCCGTCTCGTCCAGATCGATTATATCCGGTTCTTCATTCAGTTTATCGCTCATAATCCTCCCCCGGAAAAGCCCGGCCGGCTCTTCCCCTGCAGCCCTTAAGCCGCATTTCGGACCCGATGTCCAAACATCTTATTATAACATGCAAAGCCTTGCCTTAGCAAGTCTCAGAGGTACTGCCCTCCGTTGCCGTTCCTTAAATTCTCCACTATCTTTTTAATGTCCGCAGTGTTCTCCTTATTGCATATAAGGATGGCATCGTCCGTATCGACTATCACCAGGTCCTTTACCCCAACGGCTGCTATCAGCTTCTTTCCGCCTTCTATAATGCAGTCGCTCACGCCTGTTGTGACGGTATTTCCCGATAAAAGGTTACCGTCAGAGTCGAGAGAGCGCATCCTGCCCAGGGCCAGCCAGCTGCCCACATCGTCCCAGCCGAAATCGCCGGGCAGTACGCGTATGCTGTCTTCCTTTTCGAGCACACCGTAATCTATGGACTCGGAAGGCATGGTATCAAACTCTGCGTTCAGCACCTTCTCCTCATCCGCACTGCCTATAGCCGCTTCTATAGCTGCCAGGTTCGAATATATCTTTGGAAGATGCCTTTCGATGCAGCCCAGTATAGTGGATACTTTCCATACGAACATGCCTGAATTCCAGAGGAAGCCTCCGTCAGCCAGATACTCTTTTGCCTTGGCCAGATCGGGCTTCTCCACAAAGCGCTCTACTTTATATGCATTCTTCCTGGCATCTTCACGCAGGAACCTGATGTAGCCGTAGCCGGTCTCGGGAGCGGTGGGGGTAATGCCCATCGTTACCAGGCTCCCTTCCTCCTCTGCGGTCTCTATGGCCTCGGATAGTACCGCGCGGAATGTATCCTCATCCTTTATCAGATGATCGCTGGGCAGTACCAGCATCACTGCGTCCTCATATTTCTTTCTCATATATACGGCGCCCAGGCCTATGCCGGGAGCGGTATTGCGTCCGACCGGCTCGCAGAGGATGTTTTCCTCAGGGATATCGGAAAGCTGCTCAAGTACCAGCTTTTTATAATTCTGATTGGTCGATATGAATATATCCTCAGGCTTTACCAGGGGTAAGATACGCTCCACGGTCTTCTGTATCATGGTGCGGCCGTCGCCGGTCAGGCTAAGAAACTGCTTGGGGCAGTTCTTCCTGCTCCTGGGCCAGAATCTCTCTCCCTTACCGCCTGCAAGTATCAGTGCTGTTATCTTCATATGTGGTTCCTCCTGTGTATTGATTGATTTAGTTATTCCTCAAGGGAAAGGCTTTTTTGGGTAATTGTATGCACCTGTATTATGTGCTATAATCCTAGTTAATATTTTATATATCAAGGAGGATTGTCATGATCTCCATCGTTGTACCTACTTATAATGAAAAAGATAACATCCATCCTCTGCTGGAGCGTATTCATGCTGCTCTTGGAAAGATCCCTCATGAAGTGATCTTCGTGGATGATTCCACCGATGAGACCCCTGAGGTGATCAGCCGCATCGCTGAGGACGACCCTACCGTGGTGCTGCGCCACCGCGATGATGAAAAAGGTCTGGCTACCGCAGTGGTACTGGGCTTTAAGCTGGCAAAAGGCGATTACGTTGCCTGCATGGATGCGGATCTGCAGCATCCGCCGGAGGTTTTGGTCGATATGTACGCCGCTATGCTGGCTCATGCCGATATGGCTATACCCAGCCGTTTCATTCCCGGCGGAAGTGACGGCGGACTCGATCTGTTCCGTAAGCTTGTATCAGGTACCGCCAGATACATGGGAAAGATCATACTTCCCTGCCTGCGCCGCATAAGCGACCCTACCAGCGGTCTTTTCATGATACGCCGCGACCTGCTCGAAGGCGCCCAGCTCAATCCCATCGGCTGGAAGATAATGGTGGAAGTCATAGCCATGTGCCCGGTTAAGAAAGTACTGGAGACTCCCTATGCTTTCCACGACCGTGAGAACGGCGAATCCAAGCTGTCAACCAAGGTAACTCTTCAGTATATACGCCAGCTCATCAACCTCGCCTTTGATGCAAAGAACAAGGGACGCGGTATGAAGGTGGCCCGCTGGAGTCCTAAGAAACTGGCTGAAAAGAAGGCCGGCCTGGTGTAAGAACCTACCCTTTTATCCACTGGGCCCACTTTTTACGGTAGTCTTCGGGACTCATATTTTCGTTGTCCATAAAAAGGCTTCTAAGCTTTTCTTCAGAACCTATGCCGGATTCAGCAATGACTTCCCGCATAGGTTTTATTGTGAAACGCAGCAGTTCCTTTGCCTTATTTAACATACGGTTGGCTGCGTATCCTTCTATGCTTATGCCGTAGCGCGCGTTAAAAAATGCATCCAGGCTGTCGATATCCGCACCGTAGCGTGCCACCAGGGCTTCTTTTATCCCGTCTATGGTAGGAGCACTCTTTCCCAGTTCTTCATTAAGCGCCTCCCTTATGCCGTCGAATACAACGGCTTCCTTCTTCTCGCCGGCCAGCTGCAGGCACAGAAGCATAAGACGTGTCACAACGCCGTCGGAACGCAGTTCGGCCTCTATGCTGTTCTCGCCTTTATCGGCCAGCAGCATGCCTATCAGCTCTGCGACTTCTTCCTCATGACGTCCCAGCATAAATACCGGCTGCTCGGCATTCTGTTTTTTAAACAGCGGATAGACCGCCTCCGCCTTGGCCCCGTCAAAATGTACCCACGCCAGTTCCCAGGGAGAACTCACGCTGCTTTCATGCTCGTAGTGCTCACGGCAGTCCAGAAAGACTGCATCGCCTTTTTTTAGCTCGTAAGTCTTACCTTCGTACCGCACGCAGCCCGTTCCCTCCCTCACATAAAAGAAAAGGAAGGATTCCACATTCTCACGTATGGAAGCATGGGGCTTTAAGCTCTTTAGGCAGCCCGCCTCCTGCACATAGCACAAATGCTTTCTGGCAAAGGATGAGGGTGTATAGAAGTAACGCTCCGAGCTCGTTATTCCTTCGGCATCAAACAGTTTCTCCATCTTCGCTCTCCTTTCTGCGCCAGTCTGCCAGTGTTTCATCTATAGTCTGCTCAATGGGGATCTTCGGCTCCCATCCGGTAGCTGCCTTTATCTTGCTGATATCCGCTTCAATTATGGGCACATCCACAGGCCTTATCTTGGCCGGGTCGATCTCGACGCGTATATCCGCACTCGAACGGCTGATTATCAGATCGAGGATCTGCCTTATCTCCACGGCATGTCCGCTGCCCACGTTATAGCTCTCGCCCTTAACGCCGCTCTCTGCCAGGGCCGCATATGCCCTCACTACATCACGGACATCGGTAAAATCCCTTTTTGCGGACAGATTGCCCACATACATAACGGGTTCCTTTTTCCCCAGTTCAATATCCACTACCTGCTTGCAGAAATCGGAGACCACAAAGATGGGCAGCTGCCCCGGACCAATATGATTAAAGGCCCTCACCATGATGAGCTCCAGGTCGTACGCATCTGCATAGATCCTGCCCAGCATGTTCTGAGCGGCCTTCGTGGCGGCATAGATATTGCCGGGGTCTAAAAGCGTATCCTCCTTTATAGGAGTATCCCCCGGCTTGATATGACCGTATTCTTCACCGCTGCCCACCAGAATGACCCTGGGCTTGTAGAAAAGCTCCCTCAGGGCCTCCAGCAGATTAACGGCGCCTTTTACATTAACATCGACAGTCAGCTGCGGATTTCTCCAGGCCACACTGACAGAACTTATAGCTGCCAGATGATATATCTCATCAGGCCGCTCCGAAAAAAGAAGGTCTATGATGCTTTCCTTTTCAAGGATATTAAGCTCGCAGACTTTTGCGGGCATAGGCACCAAAACCTCATGCGGCAGTTTGGTAACTACCACTTCCATACCCTTATCATCATGCAGATGCCTGACCAGGTACTTGCCCACAAAACCGGCAGCACCTATGACCAGTGCTTTTTTATGAGTTGGTTGCATACTTGATTTCCTGTTTTACCAAAGCAAGATCTGTTGCTATCATACGCTCGACCATCTGGTCAAAGCTAATCTCCCTCTTCCAGCCAAGCTTCTCTTCAGCCTTCTTGGGATTACCTATCAGAAGCTCTACCTCGGCAGGACGGAAGAACTTGGGATTTACCTTTACCACTACCTTGCCGGTCCTGGTATCGGTACCTATCTCATCCACTCCGCTGCCGGAGAATTCTACATCTATGCCCACCTTGGAGAATGCGATCTTTGCAAAATCCCTTACGGTACGGGTCTCGCCGGTAGCCACTACGTAATCATCGGGCTCATCCTGCTGCAGCATCAGCCACATCGCACGCACATAATCCTTGCTGTGGCCCCAGTCACGCTTTGCGTCCAGATTACCCAGCTCCAGACAGTCCATCAGGCCGCACTTGATGCGGGCTACGGTATCGGTTATCTTTCTGGTAACGAATTCCTTACCCCTGCGCGCACCCTCATGATTAAAGAGTATGCCGCTGCAGGCAAAGAGTCCGAAGCTTTCACGGTAATTCTTGGTTATCCAGTGTCCGTATAATTTAGCCACGCCATAGGGGCTGCGGGGATAGAACGGAGTGTTCTCATCCTGGGGTATAGCCTGCACCTTTCCGAACATCTCGGAGGTGGAAGCCTGGTAATAACGGCACTTCGGATTTACGGCCCTGATAGCCTCCAGTATATTGGTAACACCTACGGCGTCTATCTCGGCTGTAGCGATGGGCTGGTCCCAGCTTGTAGCCACGAAGGACTGCGCCGCAAGGTTATATACTTCATCCGGCTGTGCGATACGCATAGCGCTGATAAGTGATACAACATCGGTCATATCCGCGTAAATGAAGTGGATCTTATCCTTGATATGCGTAACATTGCCGTAATCGACCACGCTCTTTCTTCTTAAGATACCATATACTTCATATCCTTTATCGAGCAGAAGCTCCGATAAGAATGAACCGTCCTGACCGTTGATACCTGTAATAAGTGCTCGTTTCATTATTCTTCTCCCTTGTGTTTATTAAATAACAACTTAAAATTATACTCTATTTACTATGCGTTTGCAAATCAGCGCCCGTGCACCGATGCCCCGGAGCATTCCGATACAGGCTTAAGCGGTAAAGGCCCAGATCTTCCAGCTGCCGTCACGATTGATAAAGTATACCCTGAACAGCTGGTCGCCTCCGGAATAATCCTTACGCTGACCGTTTATAGTGGCATATGCGTGATAGTAGAAGTCCACACCCACACAGTTTCCGGCCCAGCGTATGGGGCCCCTGGTCTCCATCAGACCGTAATCGTGATTACTGTATGCCAGCCCATAGCAGGTACTGTCGAATGCCTTCTGCAGCATAGAGTACGCCACACTGTCCGAAGGAGTGTAAGCAGCGCAGGCTGCAAACCTTCCCCATACGGGATTGCCGGGTGCCGCAGTGCCGTTTGCTGCCGCTGCCTCCTTTTCCCGGTTATATTCCCTCCAGCCGGCTCCGCCGCTCATGGTGTAATTCATATATGCCTTGAAGAAGCCTTCCGCTCTCTGCATGATATCTTCGGTGGGTACGTCATCGGCCATCGCCAGATAGCAGTTATCATCATCCGACCAGACAAAGCCGTCCTCATTTGCATAACTCACCTCTGCCTCGGTCAGCATGCCTTCTACATCATATACATTCCAGACCACCGGATCGGTCATCACGTTCTCTATACCGGTGTAGGGGAAATGATCCACAGTCTCTCCCGATGCCGCTGCCGGCTGTCCGTTGATCAGAAGCTCCATGCCCGAAGGAAGCTCATCCTTTATCTCATGATCCCCCTTAAGCACCAGCTCTACCGAAGCCATGCCCCAGTTTCCCGTCATGCCTTTGCTCATGAACACGCGGGCCGCATCCTTATCCCCTATCTTTATCTTATATACAGGTGAATCCTCATCGTACATAAGGTCCAGATAATATGTCGTACCTTCTTCGGCAAGAGCCTTTGTAAAATAGCCCGATACCGTATCAGCATCCTCCGGATCGTTTGTGCGCGTATCCATCCACAGCGCCGTCCAGTCGGATACCGTCAGTCCGTCCGCATACTTTTCAAATGCGGCTTGAGCCTCTTTTATTTCATCTTTGGGCATGGGAGTGGGTGTAGGAGCGGCGGCCTGCGCCTGCTGCTTCGCATCCAGTTCCTTCTGGTAATCTGCCAGTTTGAACCAGAGCACTCCCAGTACAACAGTGGATAATATTATCAGTACTGCCAGATATATAAAGTAGATCCCAAGTGCACCCGGCTTTTTAGATCGCTTCTTCTTTTTGCCCTTATCGCCCTTCTTAGCTGCGACAGGAGGCTTTTCGCTGAAGTCGCGCTCCATTTCGTGTACGTTTCTCGCACGGTTATTATGTGTAGATTTAACTTTTTGACCTTCATCTTTCGTCGGATCTGCAAGTGCGGATTCCGGCCTTCTTTCCGGTGCAGGCTTTCTTTCACCGGCAGGCTTTGCTCCGGAGGCCGGCTTTCTTTCCCCGCCGGGCCTTCCTTCGGGGGCAGGTTTCTTTGCATTAACCGGCTTTCCCTCAGGCGCTGGTTTAGATCTGCTCACCGGCCTGTCTTCTGATGAAGCTTTACTTTCATCGGCCGGCCTTCCTTCCGGCGCAGGCTTGGGTCTGTTCACAGGTTTTTCCGCAGGTGCAGATTTGGGTCCGCTCTCAGATCTTTCTGCATGTGCGGATTCCGGCTTTCTTTCCGGTGCAGGCTTTCCCTCACCGGCAGACTTTTTTTCTGCTGAAGGATTTCTTTCACCGGCCGGCTTTCCTTCGCCTGCCGGTCTTCCTTCAGAGGCCGGTTTCTTTGCATTAACCGGCTTCCCCTCAGGTGCGGGTCTTCTTTCACCGCCGGCCTTGCCCTCAGGGGCAGGCTTCTTTGCATTTACAGGCTTTCCCTCCGGTGCAGCCTTGGGTCTGTTCTCAGATCTTTCTGCGGATGTAGTGGCAGGCTTTCCTTCACCGGCACCTTTCCCTGTGCCGGCAGCATTCATATTATTATTATCCGGAGAAGTTACCGGCTTGTTTTCTGTAGAGGTTTTTATCTCACTCATGGCGTATCCTCCGCAGCCTCAGTCACAGCTTCTTCACCCTCTGCCGGCATTACCAGCATAGCGGTAGGGAGGTAGCGCATGCCCAGGAGGTTCGATCCTCTGGTAACCTGCTCCCCATGGAAGAACATTACCGCCGATGTACCGCCGTCCAGCATGGATGCGTTAACCGCGCCGTAGCGTACAAAGATATCGCGCAGATCATCCGCCGTAGCTCCAAGGCTTCCTGCATGGCGGCCTTCGATCACCAGAAGGAGCATCGTACCGTCTTCCCTCTGGCCTATAGCTGTCCTGGGGTTAACACCGCTGTTTAAGCCTTCCTGCGGAACGCCGTCTTTTATCAATACCAGTCCGTCATAAAAACTTACCGCCGAAACGCAGCCGGCATCCAGTGCCTGCTGGGGCGACCAGTTACCCAAAAGCAGCCTGTGATCAGCGCTTATACCTATCACGTTTTTATATACCTGATCGCTGCCGTAACGTATCGTACCGTTTTCCAGGACCAGACCGTCGGGACATCCGCCCAAACCGCCGCCGCCGGGATCAAAAAAGCCGCCGGCATTGGTACCGCCTATGGCTCCGTAGTCTTCGATAAATGTACTGAGCAGCTTGCCCACTCCTCCTACACTGTAACTGGGCAGTGTACCTATAACTACTCTTGAAGGATCGGGAACTATCATTATCATTCCCTTATATATACCCTCGTTCACTTCTTCTATATAAGGCTCCGCGTACACCTTATTTTCTCCGGAACCCGCCAGCTCCGCCTTATCCTCTTCGGACAGATCCTCCATATCGGCAGGATCGTAAGACAGGGCTGCATTGTACCGCGGCAGTGTTGCCGTGGATGCCGCAGTCTGTGACTGTTCTTCATTCTTGCCCAGGATATCGTCCACGGTATCGGAGGGCAGGAACCAGTAAGGCAGGAATTTGAGTGCGCTGGTCTCCTGACAGGAGTGTACAAAAAGCTTACCGGCGTCCTCGGAAGGTCCGTAGACCAGCACCAGGCACACCAGCAGAATAAAACAGAATAATGCGACAACAGTTGTAAACAGGTATCCCAAACCGATACCTGCTATCCTAAACACCTTTTTCATCATGTAAAATATAGCGCATCGGCCGTGTTATGTCAACCAAATAAGAAGATCCTTCATATATTGAAAGGACACCTCATCCGGCCCTTCGGGCCACCTTTCTACGCTCCGCTCCGGTCGGCGCAGAGCTGGCGTCCCCCGGACGCCATACCCCTCAAAGGGGAAGGCTGTGGATGTCCTTTCACTAACGAAGGATCTTCCGAATATTCTTATAGATTATGATCTACTGTCCCTTGACGCCTCTGACCTCAAGCAGCTTGTTCTTGAGCTCGGTCTCCATACGCGCCATCTCGGCCTCGGCCTGTTTACGCTTCTCACGGCCTTCAGCCTGTATACGCATAACCTCATCAAAGGTGGAGATAAGGCTCTGGTTGGTCTTGTTAAGGGTCTCGATATCAACGATACCTCTCTGGGACTCTTTCTCGGTCTCGATGGTAGCTATCTTGAGAGCCTCTGCATTCTGCAGCAGCATCTGGTTGGTGACATCCGTTACGGCACGCTGGGCCTTTGCAGCCTCTGTAGCATTGTGGATACCCAGAGCGATTACCATCTGGCTCTTCCACAGAGGGATGGTATTCACAACAGTAGAGCGGATCTTGTCCACCATCTGTATATCGTTGGACTGGATCATACGGATCTGGGGAGCTGTCTGCATTGCGATGGTACGGGTAAGCTCCAGGTCTACGATCTTTTTGGAGAAGCGCTCACACATCTCCTGATAGTCCCTTGCAGCCTGTGCATCTTCAGGCAGCCCTGACTGTCTTGCCTTTTCCTGCAGCTGGGGCAGTATCACATTCTCTGCCTCTGCCAGTCTCTTCTTGCCGGCCAGGATGTACATGGTCAGCTCCTTGAAATACTGCAGGTTCATATCGTACATCTTATCCAGCATAGCCGAATCCTTCATCAGCCTGGTCTCATGCTGCTGAAGCATATCCACTATACGGTTTACGTTCACCTCTGCCTTGTCGTATTTGGTCTTCATCATAGCGACCTTATTGGTCTGCTTCTTGAAGAATCCCATGATGCCCTTTTCTTCTTCTTCGTTAAAGCCTTTGAGCTCTGCGACAACGCCCGTGAGCAGCACACCCACTTCTCCCATATCCTTGGTCCTTACATTATCAAGAGCCTTGTTGGAGAAATCCGCCATCTTCTGCTGGGTGGCAGCTCCGTATGTCATTATGGTATTGCTGTCGGTAATATCTATCTGGGTTGCAAAATCTTCGACCATCTTCCGTTCTTCAGCGGAAAGCTGTGACATCTGTGCCTGGGTAGCATCCTCAGCAGTCTGTGCCGGTGCAGGTGCCTGTCCCAGGGTAAGCTGCGGCGTAGGTACCGATGTGGTGCTTCCAAGCGACTGTTCTAAAGTAAGCTGGGGTGCAGGTGCAGGTGCGGCGCTTGCGGGCGACTGCTCTAAAGTAAGCTGGGGTGCAGGCGCCGAAGGTGCTGCTGCAAAGGGATCGAGCGTAAGCTGGGGCATTGTTGCCTGATTTCCAAGTTCGCCTATTGCCTGGGCATTACCTGCCTCAAGTCCCTGTATCGCCTGCTGCATTCCGTTGTCTTCCATTTTGCATTCCTCCTTAGTTTATAGATTAACCATTACCGGTAAGATTTTCCGTAGTAGCCGTGGGTGCCGTGGGCCCCGTAGGGAAAGACGGCGCCGTAAAAGGCATGGTATGATCCGATGTGAAATTATGACCCGTCAGACCTTCCTGTTCAAGAAGCTGCTTTAAAACCTCTGCATCCGTAGAAATATCCAGGCTGGTATCATCAAACAGATCGTCAAACATCTTATCAAAAGCATTGTTCATCAGATCGATGGTACTCTCGATCTCTTTTTTGGATTTCTCGATGTTTGTACTGGTCTTATCCTGGCTGTTAAGATCAATGTACGAATGCAGAAGCTTGACCATGGTGGGCAGATAGTAATTCATCAGCCTGTGCAGATCGACGGTGAGCGAAGGCTTCTGCTTCGCCCTCTCCACGATCATCCTCACCGAATGCTCCATGCGGTCTAACTTCGCCGTGATCTCATCATCGGCTATCTTTGCATTGCATTCACGTATCTGCTTGACATATTCATCACCCTGGCTGAATATCTCCAGCTGCTCCTGGGTATAGCCTTCGTTTTCCTTTTCGCGCTCTATGGCTGCCAGCGTGGCCTGCTGATACTGCGCAAAGGTCTCATGGGAGGTGATCAGAGCATTGTCGCCTTCTTCCATGTGCCCCTGCTTAAACCAGCCCTTCTTGATCATCTTCTTAAGATCCTTGCGGATCTGGTCTGGCGTGCGCCCGCTGATCTCTGAGAGCGTGTCCACATCTATATGGGTCTTATCCTTAAGGATAGCCACGTATTTTTCAAATCTCTCGGCTAAGTTTAAACTGGTGATGCCATGTATTGCCATGCCCAGTGTACCTGCCGGCAATGCGCAGAGTAAAAGCGCCGCGATCTTGACCATGGTGCTTCCCATGATCAGCCAGCCTCCGAAGACAAGCCCCAGTATTGCGGTGAACATGAAACCTATCACCACTTCCAGCGTACTGCTGAGCTTGGTACTGGAAAGATCCGCATAAAGAGGGGATCCCAGCGGAGGAACAGGCGCGTTCGTACGCTGCCTTACGGGCATGATCACAGGGCCCGGAGGCGGTATATTCACGCCGTTGGCAAATGCAGCATTCTGTCTCTGCTGGTTTATATCATGTATGTGTCTGTAGGTCTCGGTGCTCTTCCAGTTATTCCCGTTAACAGGATTCTGATACCCCATCTGTCCGGGCTTAACCCCGCGTTTATCGGTATTCTGAAAGCTCGTGTTGACCGTACGGCCGATGTTTCCGAACAGTTCCTCCAGCTCCTTGGAAACATCGCGGCTTAAATTGCTGTAATCACCGCTGGTTACGGCCTGCTGCACGGTATTCGCCACATTGCTCACACCGTTCTGGACCACATCTTTCATTTTTGAAGGGTCGTAATCCCCGATCGCCATTGTAAAATCCTTTTCTGTAGTATAAACAAACCTAAGGGGGTATAAGCCCCCTAAAAGCCGAAGATATTATATCACATGCTCTGTGTTTATTGCAATGCCTGAAAATAGCTCCGTAACTTTTGTATAAAGAGCATATATGCTAAAATCATGACTGTAAGCAGTTGATCCTTCACCGAAAGAAAAGATATGGAGATCATGACAAACAGATCTTTAACGGAGTTTATCACAAAGCTTGGAGAACACGGCATGGAACTGCCCGCGCAGGAGAGCATGGATGAGCTGAGAAAAAGCATTACGCCGTGATAAGGTAGCGGCTCTTAACAGATGATCTTCTTCATCCCAGCAGATACCTTATCACATCGCTGCGGCGTATATCGAAGGCTCCCAGGCCTCCGTCAAACACACGACCGATAAGGAACAGCGCTTTCCGGATCTTAGTATCGCTCTCATAATGCTCATAGCGTGTCAACAGTCTGATATAGGATCCGATATGCTTTTTATAAGCGTCAGGCAAATCCGCTCCGCGAAGCTGAAGCACTTCGTTAAGACGCTCCTTATGACGCTTAAGATAAAACAGGACTTTCTGTATCTGTATCCTGTCTTCTTCGCGGCTGCTGCGCTTACCGGCCTTTACACCTACAGTGTTTTTACCATGTTGCCGGTACAGCGTGAGCGGCTTATCTATACTCACCACATTACCATACGCCGGAGCATTTATCGCCAGCCAGCTGTCATGAAGCCAGCCTTTCTCGGGGATCGGGAATACCCTTTCTGCCAGGCTCTTTCTGAAAGCCATCATGGTGCCCGGTACCGCCCAGTAATACATTATCAGCTGCCTGAATTTTTCCTGTGATACATGATCGCAGAGTCCTGCCCTGCGCAGGTTAAGTGACGACCACACATCGCTGCCAAGGCTTTTTAGCTGCGCATCTACCAGTTCACCGTTACTGAATACGAACACGCAGTCCGGATCCTTTTCAAATTCTTCGGTAAAGAGCTTTATCTTATCCTTATCCCACACATCATCCTGATCTGCGGTAAAGACTATATCCCCGCTGCATGCCAAAATACATTTTTCAAAGGATGCGCGTACACCAAGGTTTTTCTCATTGACATTTATACTTACGGCAATACCGCTGTCGCTTAAGATCCCAGCAGAGAGCTTAACGGTATCATCGCTGCTCTTATCATCAAAAATAACTATCTCATCGGGCCTGCGTGACTGTCCGATGATGCTTTTAAGCTGCTCCTCTATGTACTTTTCTCCGTTATATGTGCACATGGCAACGGATATCTTCATAGCTTAAAACTCCGGTTATTTCTGTTTAATTTCTTTTCCGCACTGCATACCGCGCAGATAATATTCACATCCGGACAGGTCGTGCTCTTTCGCATATTTGATCACATCTTTTGTGATCGCATTGTTCATCTCTCCGGTACCCTTATCGCTCTCAAAAAGATTACGTCTGCTTTCTTCGGAAAACTTATCGTAAAGCCCTCTGACAAACAGTGCAAACTCATCAAGATACTTATACTCATTATACTTATCCGTAAAGCGCAGGTAAAATACGCTCTTTGCAGTATCCGTCTCTTCTTTGGTAAGACGCCCGACCTGTGCTATCTCCCGCAGCTGCTTTACATATTCATTATAATCCTTTGGTTCTTTTGTAAAACCGAATCCGGAATAATAAGTCTTACCCACTATCACCGAAGGTATGCCTACGCATGCAAATTCACCGCCGGCATTACCGCCTATGGTCACAAGTACATCCGCTATGTTACGTATGCTCTCTGCACTGATGCTGTCATCGAGCATATAGAGATTATCTTTCTTATATCTTTCAAACATAGCCTCTATGGAATCCGCAGATTCATGATAGAGTTTCCTGCTGGGATGCGGCTTTAATATCCAGTTCACATCCTTTACTTCCCCGGCTATGGCCAGAGTCTTTTCCAGCCAGTCATAGTAGTCGCGGAAATATATATCACCGTAATTAAAGACCGCATCGGTAAAGGTATGCGCCATTATCACCACATTCTTCTTAGCCTTATCAAGGCCCAGGTATTCCTGCATGCCTTCGCGGTCCAGTACCTTCTTTCCTTTAAAAGCCTGACGGTCTATATCACGTCCGCTCCTTCCGGCAAAACGGTCTTTTATCATTTCATCTGCCTTTTCGGAAACACTGTTCCCGTATTTTGCATACTTTTCTTTAAGCCATTTATTGGCCATCTCACCGCGCCGTATTATCCGGCCCTTCGCATCCTGTTCTATCTCTTCTTCAGCTTCCCAGCTGGAGTTACGTATCACCGCACCGTATTTTTTAAACAGCATTATCATAGCGCCTTCATGATATGCCAGATCGTCTGCGATAAAGATAAGCGGCGGATGCTTTTTGATATATCTCTCAACGGAATAAAGCATCCACAGGATGTGCAGGATCTTTCTCACAGCCGTTTTATTCCGTACACTGCGCAGTGTGGACAGATCGGAACTTCTGATTATATCTTCATAAAGCGGGCCTCCGATCGGAAGTCCCATTGCCTTAAACTCTTTCAGTTTCTCTCCCGATGCATTTCCGAGTAACGCTCCCGCAGTCTTTGCCATAGACTTAAATGCCGAAGGTACATCACTCTTTAATAATGCTTCCAGAGACAGGCAGTCTATGCCCATACTGCCGACCATCTTTTCCCATTTATGATTAGGCCTCCAGGTTATCGCTACGACTCTTGCACCCGTTTCCTTTGCCAGACCTTTTGCGTAGATAAGCTTGGGAAGAACAAAGCAGGTCTGAAGACGCACCATCGAAAGATTGATATATATCGTCCTGCCTTCTTTTCCGTTCTCACTGCCCAGCTGATCCGCGCAGATCCTTCCCAGTTCCTCCGCCGTTTTATCATCTAAGGGAAAACTCTCTTCTCTCATCTCTTTATCATCTTCCTTTTGATATTTCCAAGTTTATGTCTTACCTTCTGAAGTACGGATTCTTTTTCTTTCACTTCGGTATATCTGCTGCTTGGATCCACACTGTTGTTTATCTTATCTCCCGTTTCCTTTACGGGAGCTTTCTTAGCTTCATATTCCTTAAACAGATCATCCAGACTCTCTATAGACAGCTGTATCAGATTAACATATACATCGCGTTCAAATCCCTGTCCGTGCTTATCGGAATCAAATCTTATAATGCGCATATTCTTTGCATCCTGCAGTTCCTTAAGCTCATCCTGATCCAGGGCATTGTCTGCAGCATAGAAGCTGTACACCGGTACTTCGTTATCCTTAAGTACTGCCTTAAGATCGAGCTGTGATGATCTTTCGGGATCACGCAGAGCTTCTTTTATGATGTCATTTTCCTGTGTATATATTTCCTTGCCCCGGATATCTATCTGGCCGCCCCAGTTGAATACCGCTTTGGCATTAAGCTTTATGCCTGCATATACCGCCATATATCCGCCGGCGGAATTTCCGTATGTGTATACGCTGTATCCTTTGCAGAGCTCGCGCAGCAGATCCACGGTTTTATTTACTGTGTCATAAATGTCACTTATTCCGTCCACATACCAGCTCTTTTTTATATCCCTTACAAGTATCACCTGCGATACATATTCAAGGATCACCGATGATACCGCAGCCCACTCATAACGGTCCTTATACAGTACGGTCTTTCTGAAGCAATCCTCAGTATTTGGAAAGTATAATGCATTACCCGAAAAAAAGATGACACATTTGTTGTTATCGGCCAGCCCCTGAATTACCCTGTAATTGGCATTACGGTATGAGGCGGATAACAAAGGAGTGTTGTTATTTAAAAATATTGGGTTAGTGCTTGGCATGATGTGTATCCTCTTTACTTCCAGTACGGACCGTATTCTACTTTGTCGGCGACAGCCGGACGCTCTTCGATCGGGTATGTCCAGTCCTCATTATAGTAGCGCTTAAGCTCCTGTGGCATATATTCAGGCCCGCCAAAGCGTGAGCCGTCCCAGCGGCGTCCCTGTATGCCGAAGAGTATCTGCAACACTCCTCCCATGCAAACTGCCTGACGTCCGGTCCTCTTTATCTGTGAAGCGATGGGAAATCCGTACGCGCCGCAGCCTATCAGCGCTATATCAAAATCGATCTGCTCTATCTCTTTATTCATATGATCCAGAGCTTCAAACCAGTCCTTAAAACCGTCCTCATTCATACCGCCCAGGGTCATCTGCGATCTGTATGTCTTCAGTTCAAACTCGGGAAGTATATCAGATCCCGCGTATATCTTTTCCCTTTTCGCATACTGCTGCTTTACCGATTCCGTAAACGGCGTTACCACCAGTACTTTCTTTCCTTTTAATGCAGCGGTCCAGGGATCTTTTAATTTAAATACTTCAAAGATCTCAAAGCCTCGGCAGGTAACACAGTATCTCGGAAGATACTTGTTCATAAAATGGTTTTCGAGAAATTCCATATTGCAGGCATACAGATCCACATCCGCCATATAGGATGTCATCAGCTGCGTAAAACGTTTTCCAAGCGATACGTCATTGGGAAAGAACCCCGACCAGTTATAGAGATTGTTCATTATCTTCTCGTACTTGTCTTTCATATTGTATTCAAAGATACGGATAACTGCCTGCTCGGTAAAGCCCATCCTTGAAGCACAGAAGGGTTTATCGCTTAATATCATCTCTTTTATCTTTGTGCTCATCTCATCGGTGGACACCATCTCAAGCCCCGAATACGGAAGCTTGTCGAATATTTTAACTTTCTTTCTCAGTACATGTCCCGCCGCATGAAAATACCAGTCCGGTCTTCTTATCTGCATACTCACACCTTGCCTTTACTTTTCTTTATCACATCCCTGATAAGCTTTATCATAACACATAGCAATACCGATGCCGCCAGTCCGCCCGCACTTAAAAGGAGCTGTCCCGTTCCTTTGAAACGTATATGTCTGTCGGTGATGATCTTCCAGATATACTGTATTATCACAAAATGTACCAGGTACAGATCACCGCTCATATTTCCCAGCCACATAAAAGGCTTAAGACTTAAAAACTTACTGACTGCTCCCTGCTGTCTGATGAATACCCATATCCATAAAAGTGCAGGGAAGATATACAGAACTGTACGGTTTTTAAGAGCTGTCATGAATATACTGCCTCCCGGCAGCTCCATCCAGTAATAAAAGATCCCTGTCGCTATCAGCAGCAGTACTTCAAAGACTGTCCCTTTAACACTGCGCTCTTTCTTATCATCATCCTTGCTCTCCATATATATCCTTGCAAAAATACAGCCTGCAAAAGTGTCGATCAGATGCGCGAACGGACATACATAAGAGAACCAGTCAAAGTTAATGTTATCGATACCGTATTTCTTAAGGTAAAGCATATTGGCAATTATCTGCAGAGGCAGCGCTATAAGCGCTATCGCTATACTTACACGCTTATCGAGCTTACGTACAATATAAGCAAGATAAGGGATGATCAGATAGAGGATCATCATCGCGGATAAAAACCACGAAACACCGTTAAAGGAAATATTATCATAATGATCCGGCGAACAGCTCTGCAGCAGCAGTACATTAAGTATGAACTGCTTCTTGACCGGCCCCAGCTGCCAGCCGTATACCACGCCATCCATCACAAGAGGCGTGATAAGACACAGCATCACTATATGCAGCGGATATAGTTTTAAGGTCTTTTGCAGCGATCTTTTGATACAATGAAACGGAGCCGGAACAGCCGCATCTTCCTTCATGCCCAGCGTTGTAAAGAATCCTGCCAAAACAAAAAAGGCAGACACCCCCACATAACCCCAGTCAAAAAAGAATGCCGAATGATGCAGAAACACCCCAAGGAATGCCCATGCGCGCAATGCCTGTATCTCTTCGATCCTGCCTTTTTTCATGAGTTAATTACCCAGGGCTTTGCCCAATGCCTCTTCATAGCTTATCTGCGCAGCTTTCCCGTTCTCTATCCTGTAGATGATATCGCAGTTTTTAATTGTGGTTATCCTGTGGGCAATGATTATCATTGTTATGCTGCCGTTTAACTGATATATCGCATCCATCACGGCGCTCTCTGTTTCTCCGTCCAGTGCCGATGTAGCCTCATCAAGCACCAGCAGCTGCGGTCTGGTATAAAGCGCTCTGGCTATACCTATCCTCTGACGCTGGCCTCCCGATAACCTCACACCGCGGTCTCCTATATAGCAGTTAAGACCATCCGGCTGCTGACGTACGAATTCATCAAGCTGCGCTTCCTTAAGCGCTTCCCATATCCTCTCATCATCTATCTCGTCTTCGGGGATACCAAAGGCGATATTCTTTCTTAAGGTTCCGTCCATCAGGTATATGTTCTGCGGTATATAAGCTATTATGTCATGCCATGCATCAACATTCTTATGAATGTCTTTTCCGTCGGCGCTGATACTGCCGGATACCGGGTTATAAATACCCAGTATTATGTCCGCCAGCGTGGTCTTTCCTGATCCCGAAGAACCTACCAGTGCTACCGACTTCTTTGCGGGTATATCAAAGCTTATCCCGTCCAGTACTGTAACATCAGGTCTTGAAGGATATTTAAAGCAAAGATCCTTTACCGATATCTCTTTGTTAAAGCTCATATCGATACCGCTCTTCTTCTCTTTCTTCTTTTTGAGCTTCTCCATATCCTGCAGGTCCTTAAGTACCGCATCTACGGAAGCTTTGTTGAACATGATGTTGCTGAGATACCCGCCTACACGGTTAAACGAAGGCATCATCCTGAATGCAGCCACTGCAAATACCGAAAGTACCGGAATGAATAAAGAAGTATTTTCTCCGGAAAAAAGTCTTATAGCCATATAGATCAGTATGCCGCTGATGCATACCATCTCCACGCAGGGCTTTGACAGATTAGTAAGCACATTTCTCTTATAGAAGATCTCTGCATACTCAGTATACGAATCCCTGTAGCCTTTGATAAAGTATTCCTCTTTGCTCGCTGCCTTTATCTCCTTGATACCGCTGAAGCTCTGTATGAACCACTGCACTCTTTCCTCGTAGGTGGTGCGGTTCATCATCCCCAGCCATTTAAGGCGCTTCTTCATAAGTACCAGCAAAAACAGCATCAGTACAGACATAAGACCGGCCACTACAATGGTGGTACTGATATCCGTGAATGCAAGAAATACTACCAGGCATATGCACACCATAACTTCCGCAAGAAGCTCCAGTATGTTTAATATCGTGGTAAAGAGCCCGCTCACATCGTTTTCAACATTACGCTGAAGCTCTGCCAGGTTATGCTCCACATGGAAGCTGTAGTCCTGATACAGATACTGCTGTGTAAGCTTTACCGCCAGATCCTTCTGGGAATATGTCGTAAAATGATAAAATACGGAATTCATCCATATTATGTACAGATTCTTGATGATATAAACCAGAGCCAGCGCTATGGCAAACACAGCTATGAACTCACCGTTTTCTTTTATGGGGATGATGCTTTTTGCGATAGTAAACAGCCGGCTGTCATTCATTGTATCAGGTTCCGTAACCGCCTTTATCAAGGGCAATACGGCAGAAACACCAAGCAGTTCCAGACCGGAATTTATGAGTATCATAAAGAGCACTACAACAAGTTTTATACGCTGCTTAGGCTCCAGTATCTTAATAATCTTTCCTATCATTTACTGCTTCTTCTCCTGCTGTTTCTTTTCAAGCCTGTCCTGTTTTTTCCTATATGCCTTATACTTATTCGCACTCTTTATCATCTCTTTGGGCGTGATGAGCCTGTATTTATCACCGTTGTTTAATGCCACTTCCTGTGGGCTGAGCTTATATTTATCCTGCAGTTTTTTATTAAAATACTCATCATCCGCTTCCATCTGTTTGATGACGGAATATACTTTCTCATAATGCGCGGCACGTATCGCATACTTGATGCGCTTAAAGATCCCTATCTTCTCCGTATAGAATTTCTTCTCGAACATCTTATCATACGCTTTGTTCCTCTTTATCCACGAAGGATACTCTATCGGGAGATTGAGGACTTTCATGGGCACGTTTGATATATGGTCAACTTTATCCTGCGTATCTCCGGGATGTTCTCCGGCCGCATCACCCATGCCTATGTTATTCACCAGATTATACTTGGGAACTATACCCAGACGGTCATTGCTCCACATCATCAGATACCACTGATAATCCCATATCTTATACCAGTGATACTGCAGATCATCAAATACCACCGTAAAGAAACGTCTGGTATCGGCAGACATTACTTTCCGAAGTACGTTCTTCCTCTTAAGCTGCGGCCAGTTGCGGATGTTCACATCATAATCCTGCCATGCCCGCCTCCAGGTAGCCCAGCCCCAGGTCAGTGCAAAGGAAGAAAAGCTGATATCATCCTTGCCGAAACTCTCATCACCGGGATACAGATTGCAGCCCGATATCATAGCTACTCTCTTATCATTCTTATAATGCTCCAGCATGTCACGGCAGAAATAAAAGAAGTTGGGAGAAGCCTTGATATCATCCTCGATAAATATAGCCCTGTCTTCTTTTTTAAAGACCCAGGCCATACCCGAAGGCATGCGGTAACGCGCTCCCATATTAACGGGAGCATAATCACGATACACCTTGCAGTCCCAGTCGATGTGACTGTCGATAAATTCACGTACGGCCTGTACCTGTTTCTTATCCTCCGCATCCTTAGGCCCGTCGGCAATTATATAAAGCTTCTTAGGCGCCACACTGCGTACCGCGGCAAAACTCTGTTTCGTCTTATCAAGGCGTTTATATACTATCATGGCCACCGGGACATCCAGCGGTTGTTTTACTCCCATACACCCTTCTCCTTAAGCAATGCCACCGACTCAAAATACTTTGCATTTCTTTCGATCAGTACAGGATCCTTATCCCACCATTTCAAAGCTTTAAGATATTCCATATCCTCTTCGCTGAAACGGTATCTTATCAGATGTGCGGGATTGCCACCCACTATCGCATAGGGCTCGACATCCTTTACCACTACGGCACCGGCTGCGATTATGGCGCCGTCGCCTATACGCACGCCTTCCATTATCAGCACATGATCGCCTATCCACACATCATTGCCTATCTCTATGCATATCTTTTTCTTTTCATCCAGCCACTTAAATTCTTCAAAGCGCTGCTGCTTAGCATAGGTAAACCCGCTCTGCTTACGCTCCGAAAAAAAGCAGGGAGCAGTGGACACCCAGTCCCTTGACGGATGCCTGCCCCTTACCACATGCACATGATTGCCTATCGAACAGTATCTGCCTATCCTGCAGAAATCCAGTTTTGAATCAGGTGATATAAAAGTAGCGTAGCCTATACGCGAATCGTATACATCACCGTATATCACATTACGGCCTTCCAGCACGCAGCGTATGGCGCGTCCGTGAATATGGCAGCCTTCGCCCGTTACGGTAGAGCGGCTTATATCACTGCCCGGATAAAACACACTCCCGCTCTGTGCATGCAGTTTATTCTTACGCATAGCTATGACCGCTTTTCTGAATAATGCTTTCATACTCATATCCTGTTTATATCCAGTGTTTCTTCGTCAGTACTTCCCATGGTGCCTAAAAACCAGCAATGGGTGTATTCATAGCCTCCGGATAAGATATAGGCTCCCGATGCGCCGCCGGTATCGGCGGTGATAAGGCAGCTGCACTTTGACAGATAGTAGATCGCTGCCAGATAGCTTATGTTCATTGCTATGGCATCCTTTTTATAATCTGCCTTCTGCCCCAGTTTCTCATCCTGTACGCCACGGTAACGTTTCTGGTCAACGGTCATTATCATTTCCGGAAAAGCTTTGTTCAGTTCATCAAGTATCTGCTCATCTTCGGTTGCCAGAAATATACCGTCACAGTTATATTCTTCTTTTACGCTGCGTATCTTTTCGGAAAGTGTGGCCATATCGGGCTGCACCGCATGTCCCACGCCTTTGCTCAGATAATCGGTGCCCCTTGCCAGCACCCCCAGATATCTGTCCCGTTTATCGTACTCATTTGAATACTTCTTTATCTCGGCTTCCACCGCATCCGAAAAGCGGATATACTTTTTACACAGCTTGCGCCAGTAAGCTGTCTGTTTATCCATGGCCATCAGCTGCATCATCGAGCTCCCGGGAAGCCGCGGGTTTTCAAGGATCATCGTATTCTTTTTATTACGTACTTCGTCAAAACTCACGCCTGCAGGCTGCTTAAAGAAATCTTCCCATACATTACGTTCCCTGCGCTGCGCTTTGTTTAAGAAGATATTTTCCTTAGTCTGCATATCGACAACCGGAATGTATCCGTTCTGAATGCTGTAGCTTATCCCCGCCAGTGCCTTTAAAAAGAAATTGAAAAGGCCTCCCTCATCGGTATAAAGGCGCAGTATGCAGTAGATATCCTCTTTACCTTTATATTTCTTTATGACACGCTCGTTACGCGCGGCTATGCAGTTACGTTCCACTTCCCTGTAGTCGCCCGATATCAGTGTCCTGGTTTTCCAGTAAAAGCTCTTAAGGCTCATAGATTATCGTAGATCTCCTTAAGCTCCCTGTAATTGACTTCCGGCGAATATTTAAGCTCGTATTCCTTATACGCATTCTCCGAAAGCTTCTTCCTGTCCATGGTCTCAAACCGCTCAACGGCCGCATTAAGACCCTTTACGCTGTTTTTGAACTTAAGACCGTTGATACCGTCGCTTACCAGGCTGCCCGGGTTTCCGAGATCCGATGCTATAACGGGCACCCCAAGCGAAAATGCCTCTATAACGCCCATTCCGAAGGTCTCGTACCACTGCGGTGCCACGATAAGGGCTTTGGCCCCGGCTAAAAGCTCCATGGCTTCTTCATGCCCCAGCTGTCCGGCGCATTCTATGTTATCAATGCCCCTGCGCCCGATATATTGCATAAGCGCATCCTTTTGTTCGCCGTTACCTGCAAATATGATCCTTCTGCCGTTTTTGGCAAAGGCCTTTGCTATCAGGGAACTTCCCTTAAGCCGCTCTATCCTGCCGAGCACCAGATAGTAGTCACCTGTCTTTTTATCCTTATCTATATCCGCTTTGCCTGTGAAATTGGGTTTGATATATATCTTCCTTGGATCGATCAGCTTCTTACGGCGGTTGAGCAAAAGGAGTTTATCCTTATTAAACTTTGTAAGACAGATAAAATGGACTTTCTTATAGATACCGCTCATCAGATGCAGCTTATTCATAAGCAGCACCGCCGCCGTCTGCAGCAGACTGTTGCGATAACACTTGCCGTTAAGCGCACAGCCGCTGCCATGTTTTATACACTCTTCGCATACACGGCCGTTTCTGAAAAAGGTAGCCGCGGGACACAAAAGACGGAAGTTGTGCATGGTCTGTACGACAGGCACGCCTTCTGCCACCGCAGCATAATAGACTGAGGGACTTATCATAAAAAGCGTGTTATGTACATGCACCACATCTATTTTTTCGTTGCGTATCAGTCTGCGGATATCACGATAAGTCCTGAAAGAAAAGAACATATTTAAAAAGAGCGAGATCTTTGAACGATCCTCACCGTTATCTCTTTCGTAGCGGATCACCCTGTGACCGTGCTTTATCAGCAGCTCGGCCTCGTTTTTCGCCACCGTATCCTCACCACCCGGTATGCGGTAGTGATTGTGTACTATCAATACGTTCTGCATCACTACATCCTAACACATATTATGTAAATTATCAAATCAGATGCCTAAGGGGAAGCGTATCAGCCACAATATGAAAAGATGCACCGGATAAGCCAGATAAAAGAAGTATTTAAGCTGCCTGCCTCTTTTTCCGTTATAAAGCGAAAGAGGTATTATGGCCGCCGCTGCATATATCTCCCTCGGGGACGATCTAAGCAGTATCACGACGCACAGCACTCCGGCAAGTATCGGGTATCTGCGCAGCAGATAGACCGCGCAGATGGCGCAGATCCCCACATAACCGTAATCGGTCTTTAAAAAGAATGCCACTGCCGCAGCTAACGCGATCAGGCCTATATCGCAGAAGACAAAATAAAGCCGCGGCAGGTGTTTTTGCTTAGCGGCGCCGCCTCTGGCGGATTCAATGCCGCCCTCTGAAGCTATGCTGTCCATCGCATGTATGGTGATAAGGCCTATAAAAAGAGTAAAAAACACGTTTTGTTTATTTAAGTACAGCGCCTTATCGTAAAAAGCCAGATCGAAGGGGACCTCGCTTAAGAGCGCAAAAAGCCCCATACGAAGGAGATATCTGCTTACATTCCGCGTACGGGTATAGCCCTCGATCAAAAGAAAGATATATATGGGGAAAGCAACGCGCCCGATATCCCTGAACACCTCATAGGCCGTACTAAAGGGCTCGTATATGCCGTTTGCAGCAAAAAAATACTTAAGAAAGGACGCCCCGATATGGTCGGTGATCATCGTGACCAGCGCTATCCATTTGAGCACGGCTGCAGAAAGGGGCAGTTTGCTCATCCCCTGTCCCGGATCGCTGTTTTTATTGTCTTTGGACTTTTTTTCCCCTGAAAAGGGAGGATGCCAGGCAGATCTTTGCGGATCCACCTGGCATAAATTATGAAAAAGTTTTGCTGTTAATGTCTTATTCAGTATCTCCGGATTCATTTCCTTTGATGATGTAATCATATAATATAAAAATGTATGGAAAATGTTATTTAAATAAACTTAAATAAAACAATTTATGAACAAAATATGAACGATGCAAAATCTTGTTTATTCGTGAATTTACACCTTCTCCGGCTCCGGATAATCAACGCCGAAAGTGTCCACGGTAACGCTCTTCATCTTCTGTTCCTGCAGGGGACGGTCGTTATAATCCGTCCTGGTCTCTGCGATCTTATTAACAACCTCGATACCCTCCGTGAGCTTGCCAAATGCTGCATACTGGCCGTCTAAGTGGGGTGAAGTCTTGTGCATGATAAAGAACTGGCTTCCGGCAGAATTGGGCATCATGGAACGTGCCATGGAAAGCACGCCGGGTGTATGCTTTAAATCGTTCTTAAATCCGTTTCCGGAGAACTCGCCCTTTATGCTGTAGCCGGGGCCTCCCATACCGGTCCCTTCGGGATCGCCGCCCTGCAGCATAAAGCCATTGATCACGCGGTGAAAGATAAGTCCGTTATAAAAGCCCTTCTTTACAAGGCTTATAAAATTATTGACCGTATTGGGAGCTATCTCGGGATAGAGCTCCGCCTTCATTACGCTTCCGTCTTCCATTGTTATGGTTACTATGGGGTTCATTGTGTATCTCCTTTACTTTATTGATAAGATCCTTCCTCAGTTACCTGTTAATACGCTCTCTATATCGGCTACCGCCTCTTTTTCATCGCTGCCTTCGGCTATGACGGTCACTTCCGTTCCGCATTCTGCGGCCATGTTCATCATGCCCATTATGCTCTTCATATTAACACGGCGTTCGCCTTCCTTAAGGTACACGGTGCTGTCGTATTTGCAGGCCGTCTGTACCAGAAGACTCACCACATCGGCATTGATGCCCTCTTTTATGCCTACCGTTACGTTCTTTTCCATAATTTCCTCCTTACTGTATGTTGCTGTATGGCCGGGATACACCTACACCTCATCCGGCCCTTCGGGCCACCTTCTCCTCAAGGAGAAGGCAGGTGAATACCTCTGCTCTTATGCGCCGGTTTTGCGTAGTTCTTCTGCCAGCTCCTGCAGTTTTCTGAGACGGTGGTTGATGCCGGATTTTCCGACAGGGGGATCGAGCATCTCTCCCAGTTCCTTTAAGTTAAGCTCCGGATACTCAAGCCTTAGCTGCGCAGCTTCCTTAAGCTTATCCGGCAGCCTTCCCAGGCCCATCGTTTCCTTTACGTATCTGATATCCTCTACCTGTCTGGCCGATGCCGCAAGACTCTTATTGATATTAGCGGTATCGCAGTTGACCCTGCGGTTTACATCGCTGCGAAGGCCTTTTTCTATGCGCAGGTTCTCAAGATCCATCATGCACAGATGTGCCCCCGTGATGCTTAAAAACTCCGCTATTGCCTCGCTTTCCTTAAGGTAGACCACGAAGTGACCCTTGCGCTGCATGCTTCCGGCCTTTATATCAAAGCCCTCAAGCAGCGTGATCATCTGCTCTGCCTGCCCCTGTCCTGAGCAGACCATCTCCAGATGATAGCCTTTTGCGGGATCACTCATCGAACCGCCTGCAATAAAGAATCCCCGCAGATATGCGCGCCTGCAGCAGCTCATTTTCAAAAGCAGTTCCGATATCACGCCCTTATCCATATCGCTGTAACGGACGGACTCAAGGACTTCGGCTGCCTCTTCGCCGCCAAGCCCGCTGCTTTCGTCATACTGTTCTATGTTATATGTTTTTTTGAGTAATGTAAAGAGCTTTTTTTTGAAGGAATCCGAATCCCCGCCGAACACAAGCCTGCCGTCTTTTACGCTGCCCGATACCGCGATAAACGCTGCCATCTCGGCTATGCAGCAGTGTCTTGAAGCGGCCACGACCAAAGCCAGTTCTTCCTTTACTTTAGATGAAAAAGACATCAGATCACCGCCTTAAAGCTTTTCGTCACGATGGGTGATGGTGATACCGTATTTACCCTGCTTTTTAAGGCGCTCATAGATCTCCCCGGCCAGAGTCACGCTCCTGTGCCTGCCGCCGGTACAGCCGATGGCGATCACCAGCTGGTGTTTGCCCTCCTTGACATAATTGGGTATCAGGAAATGCAAAAGATCGCTCACCTTCTCCAGAAACTCCCCTGCCTCGGGAAAGCTCATAACATAATCATGCACGGGCGCATCGTTGCCCGTCATAAGCTTAAGCTCGTCTATATAGAACGGATTGGGCAGAAAACGCACGTCAAATACCAGATCCGCATCGGCAGGTATGCCATACTTGAATCCGAAAGACAGCACCCTGATTATCAGATTGGCGTATTCCCCATCCTGTAGAAAGATCTTATCCAGCTCTTCCTTAAGCACCCTGGTCAGGAGATTTGATGTGTCAAAGATATAATCTGCGGTGTTTTTTACATTCTTTAAGATCTCACGCTCACGCTGTATGCCTTCTTCGAGGCTGCCGCTGCCGGCTACGGGATGCACGCGGCGGCTCTCTTTATAACGCTTGATCAGCACTTTGTCGTCGGCATCCATAAAGATTATCTCAAAGGGATAATCCTTTCTGCGCAGGGAAAGCAGTGTACGCTCGGCCTCATCAAAATCCTGATCGGCGCGTACATCGAGACCCAGCGCCACCTTTGAGACCTCGCTGCCGGGGCCGGAAAACAGTTCTATGAACTTATCTATAAGGGGAACGGGCATGTTATCAACACAGTAGAACCCCATGTCCTCAAGCATCTTCATGGCCGTCTGCTTGCCAGCCCCGCTCATACCCGTTACTATGACAAAACGCATATATATCCCTCCGTAAAATAACGCCCCTCATCAGGAGGGGCACAAATAAGCAGCACAGCCGTGATAAACGGCTAAAGCGTCAGATCCCGAAATCCCGGTATACGCCGCAGCAGCCATACCGGCAGATAGCATACCAGATAAACGATCACGCTCCACAAAAGGGCGGCTCCGATCCTGGCAAGTCCCACAGGCTCACCGCATACAGCCAGTCTGATGTTTTCTATTACCTCTATCCTGCCATCCAGGAAAAATCCGTGCAGCAGGAAGATTCCAAGCGAACATCCGCCAAGGGATCCCAGAACACGCTCCCACGCCCTGTGTTCCCTGCGCCTGAACAGCGCCTTACATACAACAAACAGAGTCACGCAGTGCAGCATGGTGACCTCACTGTGGTACTCAGGATACATAACATAATCGCCCCTGGACACGCCTCTGTTCGACAGGATGTATGTATTATATATCATCCATATCAGATCAAGGGGAACCAGTATGAACGCCAGCTTTTTACACTGATCAACACTCATTCGGTGATGGAAGAAGTATCCCATCACGGGATAGATAAATATGACTTCCGATATCCACTCGAGCTTCATATTCATATTCAGACTGTATCTGTCCATAAGTATATATCTGTCTAAAAGCGGCAGAACCGACGAAAGTACAAATACCGCCATGATAAGATAGATGAAATCCTCATCACGCATATTCTTGACCATCGGGCGCATGAACGGAAGACAGATCAGAAAGCCCAGCGTAGCATACAGATACCAGAACTGCGTGATACGCTCCCTGTTATAAAGATCCGGGATAAAACGCGTAAGGTCGAACTGATCCCTGCCGGCCTTTACGTCCGCCAGGTAATACAGAAATGAAAAAACGACCAGTATGATGATCATGCGCAGGATACGCTTGCGCCATACGGTCTTGATAGCCTCGTGCATATCCAGCAGTATGGCTCCGCTTATCATAAGGCACAGCCACAGAGGGAAACGCACAAACATAGCCACAAAGAGGCTGATGTAATACGGAAGGGTACCGATCTGCAGGTCTATATATGCATTGACCCCGTCCGAGTACGAAAATATAAGAAAGATGATCGCTATAACCCAGAGTACATCGAAATACAGCTCTCTCTTTCTTTTTGGTCTGCGTAAATCACTTGTTTTCATCAAAAGCCCCCAGAAGTATTACCTCCGGTTCAAGCAAAACATCAAAGTCCTGCCTGACTTTCTTCTGTACTTTGCACATAAGACTGTAAATGTCAGTCGCTGTTGCATTTCCTTTATTTATCACGAAACCTGCGTGTTTTTCGGAAACACAGGCTCCGCCGATGCTCATTCCCTTACATCCGGCATCCGATATCAGCTTGCCGGCAAAATGTCCCTGCGGACGTTTGAAGGTTGATCCGGCACTGGGATATTCAAGCGGCTGTTTCTCCCTGCGTTGGCGGTTAAGCTCCGAAGCTTTATCAAGTATCTCTTGCTTATCACCGTGCGCAAGCTTTAAGCTGCTGCCAAGGACTATCCCCCGCTTCTTTTTAAGCAGGCTGTATCTGTATCCGAACTCCATCCCGGCATTGTCAACGCTGCATACGCCTTCGCCGCAGAAATAGATACGCACATCGCTCACTATATCCTTCATCTCGCCGCCGTAAGCGCCGGCGTTCATTGTGAGCGCACCGCCCAGGCTGCCGGGTATGCCCGATGCAAATTCCATCCCGCCAAGGGAATGCTCTGCCGCTACAGCCGCAATACGGCTTAGGAGAGCCGCGGGACCTGCCGTGATGGTATCCGCCTCTGCTTCTATATACTCAAAGCCTTTTCCGAGCTTTAAGATGATACCGTCATAGCCTCTGTCGCTGACTAAAAGATTGCTGCCGTTTCCCAGAAGGAACCACTCAAGAGCCTCTTCCTCTATCAGCTTCATCAGGCCAAAAAGAGCCTCTTCATCCTGCACAGTCACGAAAAAACGTGCCTCTCCGCCTGCACGGAACGAGCAATGCCTGCTCATGCTCTCATGCTCAAGTACATTGCCCTCACCCGCTATAGCTGTCAGTTTCTCTGATAATAATGCTGCCGAATCCATTTTTATTTCAAAAAATTTCAATCCAGCAATAATCTTGCTGCACCGTAGATACCGGCATCATTTCCAAGCTTTGCCAGAGCGAACTTTGCATCCCTGCTGCCGCGGAATACATACTTCTTATACTCATCTACGATATAATCAAAAAGCACATCTCCGGCCTTGGACACACCGCCGCCTATAACAAATATCTCGGGATTGACCACGCATGCCACTGCCGCAAGTCCCTTTCCAAGGTAATGTCCGAAACGCACTGCGATCTCCTTTGCCACTTCATCGCCTGCTTTTACCGCATCAAATACTGCCTTTGCTGACAGATCGCCGTTTCTTAAAGAAGAGGGCTTGTCATCCTCGGCCAGTCTCCTCTTAGCCAGACGTGATATGCCGGTAGCGGAAGCGTACTGCTCAAGGCAGCCGTGATTTCCGCAGCCGCATGTATCGCGCTCATCATCTACTATATGGATATGACCGATCTCACCGCCGGCTCCGGTAGCACCCGTTAAGACTTTCCCCTCAACGATGATACCGCCGCCCACACCGGTTCCCAGTGTTACGGCCACCAGATTCTTATAACCTTTGCCGCCGCCCTGCCACATCTCGCCAAGGGCTGCAACATTCGCATCATTACCGGCCTCTACGGGTATCCCTCCCAGAAGAACAGCCAGTTCCTCTTTTACGGAGAACACTCCCCAGCCCAGATTGGCTGCCTTATAGATCACGCCGTTTGCATCAACGGGTCCGGGAACACCTATGCCCACACCGATAACATCATTCTTCTCCATGCCCATCTCGTTCATCTTTGCCTTTATGGATGCTGCGATATCGGGCAGGATATTGCTGCCGTTATTCTCCTTACGGGTGGGTATCTCCCACTTATCCTTTACGTTTCCCTCTGTATCAAAATAGCCCATCTTTACGGTAGTACCGCCAAGGTCTACTCCGAAGATCACTTTTGACATTTATGTTATTCCTCCTGTTGATAAGATCCATTGCTTTGGATGACTCAGGCTGCGGATCTTTTACTGTAATTTATCCCTGTTCTCAAGAGCGGCCTGCATACGCTTGTACAGCTCCTGAGGCGCATTATAGCCCATCTTCTTAAGACGGTAGTTAACGGCTGCAGACTCGCAGATGAGCGCCGTATTACGTCCGGGACGGATGGGTATGTTATGGCATACCACCTTATTGCCCAGGTATTCGGTATATTCCTCTTCCATGCCCACGCGGTCGTAATCCTGATCCTTCGACCACTCGGAAAGACGTATCACCAGGTTGATCTCCTGATCTTCCTTTACGCTCTGTACACCAAAGAGCATCTTAACATCAACTATACCGATACCGCGTATCTCTATGAAATGCTTTGTTACTGCAGGTGCGGTACCTATCAGTGTTTCCTCGGACACCTTACGGATCTCCACCACGTCATCGGTTACCAGACGGTGTCCGCGCTTGATAAGTTCCAGAGCACATTCGCTCTTACCGATACCGCTCTCACCGGTGATCAGTACGCCTTCACCGAATATATCCACCAGCACGCCGTGCACTGTCATGCAGGGTGCCAGCTTGGCATTAAGCCATCTGATGACCTCTGCCATGAACACCGAGGTGCCCTTTGAAGTCGATAACAGCGGAACACCATGCTCGATAGCGATCTGCTTAAACAGCGGATCGGGCTGCAGATCCCTGCAGAATACGAATGCGGGAGTGGACTTGGAAAGCACCATTTCGTAACGCTCCCTCTTATCCTCTTCCTTCATCTGTTCCATATATGAATATTCAACAAATCCCACTATCTGCAGACGGGTAGCATCATAATGCTCAAGGTATCCGGCCAGCTGGATCGCCGGGCGGTTGATATCCGGCTGTGTGATGCGGATATCCTTGATGTCTATCTCATCCGTAAGGTTCGTGAGCTTCTGCTTATCAATAAGACGCTGCAGACTGATACTTGCCATGGGTAGTCCTCCTTTGAACACATTTGGGCTATATTATACTTCTATTTCGGATTATTTACAACCACAACACTATGGGGGTCCCGGCACCGGCCGTGTCTGTTTATAGTATTGCCGCCTCTCCCCGGCTCCCCCGAGGGATCTTCATTAAGGCCCCGGCTCCCCGGGATTTTCACCACGGCGTATCGCAGCCGTGTACGGTCACGGACACGACCGATTCCGTCGCTAAGAGGCTCCATGAACCTGCCCAAGTGCTACTAAACCGTCCGAAACCGGTCGATATTCGGCATCCCTGCCTCATATCGCCCTTGCTCAGCCATCCGGGCTTCGCATTTCCGGTGTATGCAGCAGCTTCAGGAGCCTCTAAGCTCCTCCATAGGCGGTCCGTGATCCGCACCCGGCTGCAATTACGCCATGATAAAGTATCTATGAGCCGGGACATGATCAATCATGAAAGAATTTATATATATCCTCGGCTGAGTTTCTGGGAAGGCCTGCCTTATTTATAAGCTCCTCCACGCTCGCGTTTTTGATATCCTCAAGGGAGGAGAACGCCTTCATCAGGGCTTTCCGGCGGGCCGGACCCACGCCGGGTATATCATCCAGCACGGAATGGGTCTGCTCTTTGGTGCGCAGCGAGCGGTGATATTCGATCGCAAAGCGGTGCACCTCATCCTGGATGCGGGTCAGCAGCTTGAAGGCTTCGCTGCCGGTATCGATCGGCAGCTCCACATTATTGAAATACAGGCCTCTGGTGCGGTGATGATCGTCCTTAACCATACCGCAGACAGGGATATCAAGCCCCAGTTCGCCAAGCACCTCAAGTGCGATGTTCACCTGCCCCCTTCCGCCGTCCATCAGGATGATATCCGGAAATACATCGAAATGGCCATTTTCGGCCCCTTCTTCTTTCTCTTTCAAGCCGTGGGTAAAGCGGCGGCTCAATACCTCCCTCATGCTGGCATAATCGTCGGGACCGCTCACGGTCTTTATCCTGAACTTCCTGTAATCACTGCGCTTGGGCTTGCCTTTGTCATAGACCACCATAGAGCCCACGTTCTCAAAACCGGAAGTGTTTGATATATCGTAGGATTCCATGCGGTTTAAGCCCTTCATTCCCAGTATGGCCTCCAGCTCCCTGACAGCGCCTATGGTCCGGCCTTCCTCTTTCTTGATCTTTTCCTTATCCTGGGTAAGGGCGATCGCGGCGTTGGAGGCTGCCAGCTCTACCAGCTTCTCCTTCTGGCCTTTCTGCGGTGCCAGCAGATATACCCTGCTGCCGCGCTTTGCACTGAGCCACTGCTCTATCAGCTCCTTTTCGGAGCTTTCTTCCTGCATCATTATCTGCCTGGGGATAAAAGGCGTGCCCGCATAAAACTGCTTTACAAAACTTGTCAGGATGCTTTCGCTGCTCTCACTCTCACTGTGCTTCATATAGAAGTGCTCGCGTCCCACCATACGGCCGGCACGGACAAAGAATACCTGGACCACCGCATCTTCCTCATCACGGGCAAGTGCCACTATATCCTTATCTTCCTGGTTCATATCCTCGATCTTCTGCTTCTGCGCTATGCTCTGCACATGCTCCAGCAGATCGCGGTAACGGGCGGCCTCCTCAAACTCGAGCTTTTCGGAAGCTTCCTGCATGCGCATCTTAAGCTCCTTTATGACGGGGGCATAGTCTCCGCCCAGAAAAGCCATGGCCTTATCCAGCCGCTCCTTATACGCCTCCCTGCTCACCTTGCCCTCTATGCAGGGGCCGCAGCACTGGCCTATATGATAGTTGAGGCAGGGCCGCTCACGGCCTATTTCCTTGGGAAGCGAACGGTTGCAGTCCCTTAAACCGTACAGCTTGTTGATCAGGTCTATGGTCTCCCTTACGGAGTAGGCGCTGGTAAAAGGTCCGAAATACCGGGCCTTGTCCTTCTTCATGAGCCTTGTCAGGAATATTCGCGGATAAGCTTCGTTCACGGTGACCTTTATATACGGATAGGTCTTATCGTCACGCAGCATCGTGTTGTACCTGGGACGGTGTTCCTTTATCAGGTCGTTTTCCAGTACCAGGGCTTCCAGCTCACTGTCGGTCACGATATATTCAAAGCGGTCTATCAGGCTCACCATGCGGTCTATCTTGGGTCCGCGCCCGATATTTGCACGAAAATAAGACCGCACCCGGTTGTACAGGTTAACGGCCTTACCCACATAGATTATCGTATCGTTTTTATCCCGCATCAGGTATACTCCCGGGCGGGTGGGGAGCTTTTTGAGCTCCTCACTTACGTTGAAAGTCTTTTCTTCCGACATAGCTTAAACACTGCCGTTGTCATCATTATCGCCGGGCTGTCTGTATGCGCGCTTTTTAAACTCCTCGGCAAAGGCGGATGATGTGCTCTCAGTCTTATCCGCAGCTGCGTCTTCGGACTTTTTAGCCTCCGTCATGGCATCGGAAACAGGAGCGGACGGTCCAAGATCTGCCTCGCTGTGATAAGGATCACTTTCCGCTGCCTCATTGCCTGCATCGGTTATGCTTACTGCCGCGCTGCCTCCGGCTTCGGGTGCTGTCTCTGCGACAGTTTGTGCAGGAGCAGATACGCCCATCGCCTGCGCCACCTCGGGAGATACCTTCTTTTCCGGCTTCTCGCGTCCGCGGGTCACGGATATTATCTCCTTGCCATCCTCGGTGAACTTAGGCTCCTCGGATTCATTATTTAAGATCACGCCGGCACGGTCGCTGCCCTCTTCCTTCGAAGGCATGGGCAGTCCCTTCTCACGGCAGTAGATCTCCATGAACTCATGACCGGAGATGGTCTCCTTCTCACACAGATAATCCGCTATCTTGTTAAGGATCTCACGGTTCTCGCTCAGCATCCTCTTTGCTTCTTCGTAGCTGTTGCGGATGAGGGTCTTTACTTCCTCATCGACCAGCGCTGCGGTCTCATCGGCACAGTTCGATACGGTGCTGCGGTTTAAGTATTCGTCCTGGACGGTCTCCAGTCCCATCATACCGAAGGCGCTGCTCATACCGAAACGTGTGACCATGGCGCGCGCTATACGTGTAGCCTTCTCTATATCATTTGCCGCACCGGTGGTAACGGTATCAAATACGATATCCTCTGCGGCACGACCGCCTAAGAGGCTTACCAGCTCGGAACGCAGCTCTTTCTCGGTCTGCATGAACTTCTCTTCCTCGGGATAGCTTAACACATAACCCAGGGTTCCCATGGTACGGGGGATGATCGTTATCTTCTGTACGGGTTCCGCATTCTTCATCAGCGCGGAGATAAGGGCGTGGCCGGTCTCGTGATAACTTACTATCCTGCGCTCCTGCTTTGAAAGTACGCGGTCCTTCTTTTCCTTACCAACACTCACCAGTTCCACCGCATCCAGAAGGTCTTTCTGGCTCACATATTCGCGGCCCCTCTTAACGGCCAGGATGGCAGCTTCGTTTATCATATTGGCCAGGTCGGCACCTACGGCGCCTACCGTTGCCAGACCTATCTCATCCAGATTAACTGTCTGATCCATAAGCACATCCTTTGAATGTACCTTGAGGATCTCTACACGTCCCTTAAGATCGGGCTCTTCCACGATGACACGTCTGTCAAAACGTCCGGGACGCAGCAGCGCCTTATCAAGGATCTCCGGTCTGTTGGTAGCTGCCAGGAGTATGATACCCTTCTTGGCATCAAAACCGTCCATCTCGGAAAGCAGCTGGTTAAGTGTCTGCTCACGCTCGTCATTGCCGCCGCCGTAGCGTGATTCCCTGCTGCGGCCTATAGCATCGATCTCGTCTATGAATATGATACAGGGCGCGCTCTTTTCCGCTTCCTTGAACAGATCCCTTACACGGCTGGCACCCACACCGACGTACATCTCTACGAAATCCGATCCCGCCAGTGAGAAGAAAGGCACACCGGCTTCACCGGCTACCGCTTTGGCCAGCAGTGTCTTACCTGTTCCGGGAGGGCCCACCAGAAGGGCACCCTTGGGGATCTTTGCACCTATCTTTGAATACTTTAAAGGATTATGAAGGAAGTCCACTATCTCGACTAAGGATTCCTTCGCCTCGTCTTCACCGGCCACATCCTTAAAGGTGATGCCGGTCTCCTTGCCGCCGTACATCTTGGCGTTACTCTTTCCTACGCCGAATATACCGCCTCCGCTCTTATCCATGCGCCTGAAAAGGAAGCCCATGAATATCCACAAAAGTGCTATGGGCACCACATATGTGAGGATGAAGCTTAAGATCATGCTGCGTCCGTCCTCGATGGTGCTCTTTACCTCAATACCTGCAGCGAGCATACGGCTGGTCACCGTGGTCACATCTTCCGCAAGACCGGTATAGTAGGTACGTCCGGGCATACCCTCCTGCGCACCCTTAATCTCCAGATTGATGTGATCGCCGTCGATCACCACTGCCTGGACTTTATTAGCCGATACCATGCTGAGGAATTCATTATAGGTGATCTCCTCTGCAGTAGCCGATCCGCGTCCCACGATGTAGCTGATGATAAGCAGCGCTATAAGCGTTACGATTATAAAGGCCATTATATTGGGGCCTTTACTGCCGTTGCTGCCGTTACCTCCGTTGTTGTTTCCGTTATTACCGCCACCCCCGTAATTATCGGGGCCTTCGCCCTGAGGGCCATTATTATATTCCTGCATATTTTCTCCTTATTTAAGATCCCGGTACAACACATCCAGAATGCCATTACATTTTGTCATCCTGAGGGCACCATCCTCTCTGTCATCCGAAGGGCGAGGCCCGAAGGATCTTAAGACACAGACTAGATTTTATCACATTTACACATATATATCAAAGAATTATTGTCTTATTCACAAAATCTACATCGTTTTCCGGCCGCGGGCACCTCCATCCCCTGCCGGCTGCCAATGGCGGACTCAACTGTCCCCTGCCGGGATCCGATGATGGGCATACATATTGTGCCCGCCACCGGTGGCAAGCCTGTATCATGCCTCTGTGGTAACGGACATATGAGACGGGTGCGGATTCCGTCGCTAAGCAGCTCTAAGAAACTTCCCCACATATCGATAACGGTCCGGGCACGGGGAACATTCGCCATCCCTGGCTCATGATCCCCTTGAACGGCATCCATGCCGTTCATCCCGTCGTGGCTTAGAAGTTTCCAGAGCCGCTAAGCTCCTACATATGCACCCGTGCTCATACGCCCGTCACCACAGACGTAATACGGGTAAATACGCCACCGGTGGCAGGCCCTGTCGATCCTCTGTCTGCAGCCGGCAGAATACATGTGAGGGCGGGTGCATATGGAGGAGCTTAGAGGATCCTGAAGCTGCTCCATTCACTAGAAATGCGAAGCCCGGATGGCTGAGCAAGGGAGATATGAGGCAGGGATGCCGAATATCGACCGGTTTCGGACGGTTTAGTTACACCCCGGCAGGTTCATGGAGCCTCTTAGCGACGGAATCCGCACCCGGACCACATGTCGGGCACCATAGGCGTATAAATGAAGTACCTGCCACCGGGTGGCGGGGCACAGCAATTCTGCCTGCGGTGTGCGGGAGGGATACGGGTTCTAGTACCAGCCGTCGGAGTATAGGAAGTCCCAGTTGCCCTCGGTGGTGAGCCTGTCCTCGAAGTCAAGGATGATGCTGCGGAGAATGTCGATCTCGTCGTCTACGGTGTCTGCGGTGATGATGCGGTCCCCATTGATGACGGATGCCGCCTGCAGCGCATTGATCTGCGCATCGGCATGGCAGTAATCGCAATAGTGCGAAAGATCACAGACAGCGCCGGCCGAATTGAACACGCCGCTGTAGAATGTCACGTTATCGTATCGATCCAGGCGCTCCACCGCATTCTTCCAGGCTGCGAAGTAACGCTCCATATTCCCGCTGCGGTAATGTATATCCCACCACAGGATGCCTGCCACGGTGAAAAAGAACCTGTACTCTGTTTCAGGATGCGCCGCTACCAGCGCTTCCACCATATCCATGTTGGCGTTGATCCTTCTTAAAAAGTCCTCGCCGTCGATACTGTTCATCCTGTGGATATCACCCTCAGGCTGATGGGTGGCCAGCGCCTGCTGTGCACCGAACACAGACTGCGAAGCAAATTCGTATGCCAGGCCCTGATCGTAATCCGAATGCGCGGACATGGCTATCATATTGGGGATCTCCTTAAAGATCACGTCCATACTCCATAAGTAGTTCACATCGTTAAGGGGATTTTTGTCCCTCATATAATATACCTGTTCCTGGTCGGGCACTTCATCCGGCTCGTAGCAGATCTGGTCAGGATCCAGGCCCCAGAAGACGTATTTTATGTCGTTATATCTGTATGCCTTGTCAAGGTAATAACACAACGTGGAACATTTGGCGCCGGATACCACAGCCTTTAAGGTACTGCAGCCAAAGGCCCGGTCAAAATCGCTGCTGTTTATGTTCATCGTAACGGATGAGCCCAGCATCAGGGCGTCGTGTTCCAGATGCTCCACAGCGCCGTTTAACTGGTATTCCTTTTTGGTGTAGATAGCTTTAAGAGGGGCTATAGGCGCATGGTAATGGAAATACGGGTCAAAAACAATGACCAGCACAGCTGCCGCAAGAAGAAGCAGCGCCGTCAGGATACCAAATCCCTTTATGAACTTTTTACATTCTTTTTCGCTCATGTCCTTTAAAAATTCGAATATAAGAATACTATCACCTTCGACAGCGATATGACGCTGAAGAAGAATAAAAGTGACAATGCTATCACGGTACGCTTCCTGTATCTGAGGGAATCCGCCCTTTCATAGGCGCTCTTTCCAAGCCCGGGAAGGGCCGCGATCAAAAGGCCCAGTGCCATAAAGCCAAGATACAGGGCATTATGCATGCCCTCTCCGCCCAGCTTCTTTGCCAGCACATCGGGTATGTATAAAAGGGCGCTGTCCGCCTTAAAGGCCAGCTCCAAAAGCTTTCCTTCCGAAGTAAGACCAAAGAGCTTCTTAAAGAAAAGCGGCAGGTCGCTTAAGGAATTGACCCTGAAGAGCACCCAGGAGAGATTTATCAGTATAAAAGTACACAGCCACTTTATCCCGCTGCCGATGCGGCTTTTCTCAAGACGCTCCAGAGGCTTTGCAAAGATATCCTCAAGCACCAGCATCAGGCCGTGAAAACAGCCCCAGATCACGAAGTTCCACGCGGCGCCGTGCCAGAGTCCGCTCAGCATAAAGATGATAAAGGTGTTCAGTTCCTTTCTGAACCTGCCCTTCCTGCTGCCGCCCAGCGGAAAATACACATATTCACGGAAGAAACCGCTTAAGGTGATATGCCAGCGGCGCCAGAATTCCCTTATGCTCTTTGACTTGTAGGGCAGATTAAAGTTAAGCGGCAGATCCACGTTGAACATCCGGCCCAGACCTATGGCCATATCGCAATAACCGGAGAAATCGTAGTACAGCTGGAAAGTGTAGCACAGCATCACCGCTGCAGCAGCCGGCGTATCCAGCCATGCCACGTTATCAAAACCGTGATCGGCATAGCGTGACAGCGTATCGGCTATCAGTACTTTCTTTGAGAGTCCCAGAACAAAGAGCATCAGGCCCTTACTGAAAGAGACATAGTCAAAGTGCTTCTTTTTCTCATCCTTAAACTGCGGCACCAGATCGCTGTGCTTGACGATCGGGCCGGCCACCAGCTGGGGAAAGAAAGTTACAAAGCCCATGTAATCCAGCAGATCGTAATGCCCGGCCTTATCCGTCATACGGTCTGCCATGTAGGATATCTGCTGGAAGGTGTAGAAGCTGATACCCATGGGCAGCGCTATATGTTTAAGCGCCCAGTCCGTACTGAACAGCGCGTTCACATTGCTCACAAAAAAGTCGTAATATTTAAAATAAAAAAGAAGACCCAGGTCAAAGACGATGCCGGTGATACCAAACAGCTTCTTTTTCCCTGTTTTCTTAATGAGCAGGCTGCAGATATGATTGCCGGCCACACTGGCCGCTATCAGGCAGAATAAGGAAATATTGCCCCAGGAATAAAAGACCAAAGATGCAAATACCACCCAGGCAAGCGCCGGGCGGTATTTCTTGAAATGATTCAGTGTATGATAGCCCACTAAAGCAAAGGGCACGAGTAAAAATATGAAAATGTAGGAGTTAAAATACATTACGCCTACCTGTGGTAAAGCTTCTTTGTCTGATAATTAGGCTCGCTGGTAAGGTTAACCCCCAGCTTTCTGAAAGTGCTGGTATCCACGCGGGACAGGATCACGGAAGTATGCACCTCAAGCCCCTTAAGCTTAGGGAGCTGCTCCATGGCCTTAGCCGCCTTTTCATCGCTCGCGGCACATACCGAAAGAGCGATCAGCACTTCATCCGTATGCAGACGGGGATTGTGACTGCCCAGACTGCCTACCTTAAGATTCTGTATGGGGTCGATAACCTCGGGTGATATCAGCTTCACTTCATCGGGGATCCCGGCTAATGCTTTGAGTGCATTCAAAAGAAGAGCTGCGGATGCGCCCAGAAGATCTGTGGTACGGCCGGTGACGATCTGGCCGTCAGGCAGCTCCATGGCTGCTGCGGGTGCTCCCGTCATCTCGGCTTTTAATAAAGCCGCTCCCACTACAGGCCTGTCCTCGGTGCTGACACCTGCCTGCTTCATGAGAAGCTCCAGCTTCATAACTTCTTCATCGTCGGTATTGCCCTGTCTGCGGCGGCACAGTGCATCATAATATCTGCGGATTATCTCCTGCTTTGATGCCGCACGCACTGCCTCATCGTCGGTAATGGCATTGCCGGCCATGTTCACACCCATATCGGTGGGTGATTTGTAGGGCGACGAACCCATTATCTTTTCGAAGATGGCATTGAGCACCGGGAATATCTCCACATCGCGGTTGTAATTCACGGTCTGCTCGCCGTATGCTTCCAGATGGAAGGGGTCGATCATATTAACATCGTTAAGGTCTGCGGTGGCAGCCTCATATGCCAGATTTACGGGATGCTTAAGCGGTATGTTCCAGATAGGGAAGGTCTCGTACTTCGCATACCCTGCCTGCACTCCCCTCTTAAATTCATGATAAAGCTGTGATAAGCAGGTGGCCATCTTGCCGCTGCCCGGTCCGGGTGCGGTCACTACCACCAGTGAGCGGCTGGTCTCTATATAATCATTGCGGCCATAACCCTCATCGCTTACTATATACTGCACATTCGCGGGATATCCCGGTATGGGATAATGACGATATACCTTGATGCCCAGATTCTCGAGCTTTTTCTGATAAGCCACTGCCGCAGGCTGATCGGTGAACTGTGTCAGCACCACCGATCCCACGAAGAGGCCGTAATCACGGAAAGCATCGATAAGGCGCAGCACATCCATATCGTATGTGATGCCCAGATCGCCACGCACCTTGTTCTTCTCTATATCGGAAGCGTTGATCGCGATGACAATCTCAGCATCATCTTTCATGGTGCTAAGCATCCTTATCTTTGA
>JAEEGL017368770.1_pt1 | contig 53410 bp, 40 predicted proteins | sample 9134231 | NCBI WGS metagenome assembly JAEEGL01 (sample SAMN16246548, study PRJNA631951) | gut metagenome | biome: gut microbiome; feature: rumen; material: fiber-attached | host: Bos | place: Iran: Karaj | collected 2018-10 | reverse complement strand
GGGCGCACCTCTTCCCATTCCGAACAGAGAAGTTAAGCCCGGCAGTGCCGATGATACTGCATCCGTGTGGGAAAGTAGGTCGCCGCCCACCCATACAGGAAAGCCCTCCGCGAAAGCGAGAGGGCTTTTTTGATTTAGGGGCCAGGCCTTACCAACCGGACACCGGGGCCTCTCCCCCCGGCCCCCTCTCCACGGGAGAGGGGGAGGGTTCTGCCCTGGGGCCTTTCCTACCGAGATTTAATCCCTAACCTCACCCCCCGGCCCCCTCTCCACTGTGGAGAGGGGGAGCGTTCTACCCTGGGCCTACCGAGATTTAACCCCTAACGGGGTAGCTCCCTCTAAATTCTAAATTCTCCTTCTACCGAGATTTAACCCCTAACGGGGTAGCTCCCGCTTGATTCTCACCTCTCAATTCTCACTTCTCGAAAAATTCTTCCTTGAAATTGACAAAAAACAACTTCTCCTGGGCTCGCGTGACCGCTGTATATAACCAACGTAAATCTTCCTTCTCTAACTCATCCTTCAAATTAAAAGCTGAATCTACAAAGACCTCTTTCCATTGACCGCCTTGCGTCTTGTGACAGGTGAGGGCGTATGCAAACTTCACCTGTAATGCGTTGAACCATGGGTTCTTCTTCATCTCTTTGTATCGATCCTTCCGATTCGGTATATCCATATAATCGGCCTCTATAGCCTGCCTTAGCCTTAGCTGGTCTTCTTCGGTGAGCGATGCACTCTCACTGTTTAAGGTGTCAAGCATGATCTTCACCTCTAAATCCAAAGCTTCAGGATAGTCAGGGAAATGTAGCACCACGTCCGCAAACCTGAATCCGTACATCTCCTCGTAACGGCTGATCTTGCGAATCTCTGCCATGTCTCCATTGGCAATGAAGCTGATTTCTTTGTTCCCGTCCGACCAATAATAGTTGTTCTTTACCACCATCAACAGGTCGCTGGTGGCAATCTCGCCTTCCATGTTCAAAATCCTGCTTCTGATTGCTTGGTTGAAGAGGTTGGCTCTTTTGTTCGACTTGCAGATGATGACAGATTCGTTACGGTGCTCATTGTCAAAGGCGTTTTGCAATAGCTCCTCGAAGGTCTCGGGATCAATCTTCTGAGTGTCGTCGAAACCGAGGTCAAAGAATGGTGGGGAATAAAAAGGGAGTCCCTCCAACAAACGCTCCCGTAGCTGAGTCGCATTGTAAAGGATGCCTGAGAGCAGTGCTTGACGTTTTACTTCGACAAGCTCGTAGGTGGCGATGGTCAGCGGGTATTCGTTTCGTAGGGTGTCGATGTCGAGTGCGGGACTATGACTGTTACCCACTGGTGGCAGCTGGGCGGTGTCTCCGATTAACAACAGTCGGCATCGCTCCCCGCTGAAAACATAGTTGATCAGGTCGTCCAACAGGCTCCTGGTACCGAATTCATGTTCCTCGCTAATCATTGAGGCCTCATCGACAATGAAAACCGTGTCTTTGTGTTTGTTCTCCGCCCTCACCATCCTCATGCTTCCGTCAGGAAGACTAAGGGTCTGATAAATCTTTTTATGGATGGTGGAGGCAAAGCGTTGGGTGTAGTTCCCGATGACTTTAGCGGCTCGTCCTGTGGGTGCCATCAGTACAAAGCCCATCCCAATCTGTGGTAAGGTCTTCACCATGGTGGTGACAAGGGTGGTCTTGCCCGTACCAGCATATCCTCTGAGGATATATGTGGGATTGGGCTTTTTCGACAGCAGAAAGGCAGCAAGATGATAGAGTACAGTAGCTTGACCTTCGGTGGGTTGAAACTGGAAGGCGTCAATCAGATGGTCAAAAAGCGCTTCACGGGTCATGGTTTAGAATGGATATCCGATGTTAAACGACCAACGGAGATCCCAAATACTCATTTCCTTGAATCTCCAGTAAACCCCTGTGACATCCGGATAGGGGTTGCGTATGGGCATGGCTGCGTCGAGACGGATCACGGCCAAACCCAAGTCCATACGAAGACCTATTCCCGCATCCATGGCAATCTGGTTATAAAAAGTGTCGAAGTGGAATTCTCCATTGGGAAGCAGCTGATTGGCATGGTAGTTCCATATATTGCCTGCGTCAACAAAGACCGCTCCATTGAATTTCCCGCGTAAAGGGAAACGTACCTCCGCATTGCATTCCAATTGGATGTCCCCAATCTTCTCAATGTTCACAATTTCATAACCAGGGACGTATGCGCCTGGCCCTAACTCCCTATAACTCCAACCTCGCATTCCCGTCGATCCTCCTGAATAGAAACTCCTTTCAAAAGGCATGTCGTATGAGTTCCCGTAGGGCAAACCCATACCAACCAACTCTCTGAAAACCAACCATGTGTTTTCGGCAAGGTTGAAATATTGCCTAAAGTCAATATCTCCTCTGAGATATTGGGCGTAGCGGATGCCAAACAGCTCGTGATGATCTTGATTCTGTGTGAACAGTTTTGTGTTGTTGAAAAGAGAAAGGATGCCTCCACTGGATTCAAGATTCATCCTAAGATAGATGTAATTGCTCGATTTGTTGAAACTCTGTGTGTTGTAGATGAATGAATAGCGTCCGCCAAAAACCAGATGGTTGGTGTATTGATCCTTGATGCGTTGGTTGCTCTCTTGGTCCAAGATGGCTTGAAATGCTGGTATCGGGTTGACTTTTACGGAGTTGAGGTAGAATGGGGTGATGATAAACTGCAACCTGGGGTTGGCTTTCCAGTCGTAACCGAACGATCCCATATTGATGTAGCGCGAATAGGCATACCGAATCTGCATGCTGCCGCCTAACGAGAAGGTAGTCCTTGGCTGATAGTCACGGGCGAAGGTCTTTAATGGAATGGGACTGAGGAACTTAGGGATATAGAGACTGGAGTTAAAAATTAGCTCTCTTGTATTGAAAAACGAGCCATCGGGTGGTTCCATACCGCCTAAATCGAGAATCTCTTGCATTTCCAGTCCTCCTTTGAGGCTTATTTGAAGCATCTCAGCCCCTCGGAAGATATTTTTGTTGGTGTAGATGATGCTGCCGCTGACACCTAGGTCGCCACCACTGTTCGTTCCTTCCATTTGAAGTTTGAATGAATGTGTGTTGGCCCTGCGGAGATAGATGTTGCAGTCCAAGAGATTCAAGGTGTCGTTGGTGCTGGGTACGGTGTCAAATTCAATGCTCGAATTGGCGATGATTTTCAAATTCGAGAGGGCACTATAGGTTTGAGCCACTCGTCGTTGACGATAGGGCGCACCTTGAAAGATCTGTATGATCTCGTTGAAAGTGCTAGGACGAATTCGGGGCTTCTCGTAGTTGTAGAAATGAAGGGTGTTGGTGCGGTTTCGGGAGCCTATGGAAAACGTCAGACTCGTGGTGTCAAGAGGGGAGGCGTTCGCCATGAATGGGGTGTAGTTCGGATAAATATTGATGTTATTTATGTAATAACATTTATGGGGCTCGGTGGTGTTGGTCTTTCGGTTCTTGGCGTTGGCAATCTTCATGGTGACGGTCAACGTGTTGTTGTTAAAGCTGCTGTCAACTTCGTAGGTGATGTAGTCTTTAGTGAAGAAATAATAACCGGAGTTGCGAAGCCCTTCCGTGATGATGTCGCGTTGCTCATCGAGATAATAGGAGTTGTAGATGTCGCCAACTTTTGCGGGGAAACGCTCCTTAAACCTCATGATATGCTTAGCCAACGCCGTGTCTTCAATCTGATAGTCGATGTTGCTGATACGGTAAGGTTCGGTAAGATAGACTGAGTAGGTGGCTTTTACCAGATGTTTTTTCCTTTTGCTTATTTTTTTGGTTTCGCAGGTCACATTGGAATGGAAATAGCCTCTGTTGTTGAGATACTGTTTCAATTGTTCAATACTACCGACCATTTTTCCAGCATCGTAATACTCGGGTTTCTTGGCTATACTCGTATTCATCCAGCGCCAAAATCTTTTATCGGTACGATTCTCAGTCACATAGTATAACCAGAGGCGGAAACGAAAGGGAAAACGCGCGCTGAAGCTCTTTTGTTCTAGGTAAGGGGCGATTTCGGAAGCTTTGATATTTCCTTTTTTTTCTTTGATTTCCACTTTGTTTTTGTCCAAGAAGGCAGAACCCTCAGGCACAAAACGTTTGATGGAACACGATGCAAGCAAGGTGGCCATCACGGTAAGTAGGATAATATGCAAAGCCTTTTTGGTCATACTACTTCTGCCACAATGAAGTTGGAACCGCCAACAAAGACTACATCATCGAAATGTGCGGAGTTCACAGCCGACTGGTATGCGTCGCGAACAGAGTCGTAAACTTTTCCTCTCAAACCGAGTTCAAAGGCTTTTTCTGCCAGTATTTTGGCATCAAGGCCACGTGGAATGTCAGCTTTGCAGAAATAATACTCGCAATGGTGGGGTAGCAGCTGAAGCACATGGTCGATGTCTTTGTCGTTGACCATGCCGATGACGAAATGCAGTTTGTTGTAATTCATCTCGGCCAGTTGGCTGATGACTTCTCGGATGCCATCTACGTTGTGGCCGGTGTCGGCGATGGTGAGCGGGTCATCGTTGAGAATCTGCCAGCGCCCCATGAGATGCGTGTTGCGGATGACGTTGGCGATGCCACACCGGATGTCGTCGTCAGAGAGCTGGAAAGGCTCTCGCAACAAGTCGATGGCACAGATTACCGTGGTGAGGTTCTTCTTTTGATAGTTTCCCATCAAGGGAATCTCGCAGGCTTCGAGATACAGGTTGTTGTTTTTCCAGATGTCGTATTGCTGTATGGTCTGTGATTCGATATGGATTTTGTCGCAGTCGAAGATCTGGTCGGCAAAGTAGATGGGGCTGTGACAAGCTGCTGCTTTTTGTTCGAAGACAGCATGGGTCTCTGCTTGCGTCTCACCGATGACGACAGGGATTCCTTCTTTGATGATGCCGGCTTTCTCACCTGCGATTTTCTCCAAGGTGTCGCCCAAGAACTGTACGTGGTCGAGGCCGATGTTGGTAATGACGCTCAGCTCAGGGGTGATGAGGTTGGTGGAGTCGAGTCTGCCGCCCATGCCCACTTCCACGATGGCGATATCCACCTTCTCCTTTGAGAAGTAGTCGAAGGCCATGCCTACTGTCATCTCAAAAAAGGAGAGTTGCATCTGCTCGAAGAAGGCTTTGTTTTCTTCGATGAAAGACACCACTTGTTCTTGGGAGATCATCTCTCCATTGATGCGGATGCGTTCCCTGAAATCCCTCAGATGGGGGGAAGTGTACAATCCTGTTTTATAGCCTGCTTCTTGAAAGATGGAGGCAAGCAGATGAGAGGTGGATCCTTTGCCGTTGGTGCCAGCCACATGGACTGATTTGAAGTGATGGTGAGGGTTGCCCAAACGGTCGAGCAAAGCGATAGTATTGTTAAGATCGGCTTTATATGCTGCTCCTCCGACGCGTTGGTACATCGGGAGTTTGTTGAACATCCAATCCAGGGTTTCCTGATAGTTCATCGTGGTGATAGTTGAAGGGTTAGTGTTTTTTGACGAAGTTATAAGTGATGGTTCCTTTTTGTTCTTCCGGGGCGTTGGGGTCGGGGGAGAACTTGGATCTGCGTGCTGCTTCGAGGGCTGTGGTGCGCATCTCGCTGTCGGCAATGTCGGTGCCTTTGGTGATGTTGGCACGGATGACGTTGCCCTCACGGTCCACCCAAATCTCGACGACGATATGTCCTTCTTCCGGGAACTCTTCAGAGGGGCGTTGGAGGGACTTGGCACCGCGGCCTCCTAAGTCATAGCCTAGGCCGTTGCCTTTTCCGCCTTGTCCGTCGTATTTCTTAATGTCTTTGAGCCCGTTGGGGTTGCCTTGGTCGCCAGGCTGTCCTGTGATGCCTTCCGAGCCCCCGTCCTGCGCCTTGTCTTTGCCTTTGAAGAGGGCTTTGGGATTGACAGTCTGCTGCGGTGTCTCTTCAGGTTTGTCCGGCTTTTCTTTGGGCTTCACCTCAGGTTGTTGTTTCGGGTCCTTCTCCTTTTCTTTTTTGATGGAAGGAGCTTCTTCAGTGTCCTGGGTGACGACGTCTTCTTTGCTCTTCGATGACTCATCCTCGTGAGGCTTGGGAGGCGTCGATTGTTCTGGGATGGCCGAGTGGTCGGGCTGCACAAGTCCCATGCCTTGGTTGTAAAAACCTAAGTCAACTTCCACTCCTTCTTCTCCAGGAAGCGGCAAAGGGGTGCGGAATGCCATGAAAAACAAGGCAAGCAGGATCAAAGCGTGGACTAGCAGAGTCCCCACAGCGGCGATGGTCTTATTTTTTCTTTCGTTACTCATTTTTTCGGTGAGGTGGCCAAGATGACCTTATGGTTCTGTTGCGTGGCGTTGTTGATCTCGTTGACGGCGTCGATGACGTTGACGACATATTGGACGGGTACCGACTTGTCGGAACGAAGCACGATGGTAGCATCGGCCTGGCCAGCGATCTTCGTGCTGATGCTCCCGGCCAGGTCATCATCCGTGACAGGGGTCTCTTCCACATAATATTGATATAGGTCGTTGATGTAAACAGTGACGGTTTGCTTGGCCATGGTCTTGCTGCTGCTCGATGGCAACAGCAACTTGATGGCGTTCGGCGCCACTAAGGTGGAGGTCAGCATGAAGAAAATCAACAGCAGGAACACCAGGTCCGACATGGACGAGGAATTGAAAGTGACCCCGATTTTGTTTCGTGTTTTGATAGCCATGGTGTCAGATTTTGTTAAGGTTAGGCAGGCTCGTTGAGCACATCCATGAACTCAGTGGTCTTGGCCTCGAGGAGGTTGACGACATCCTGAATCTTCGCCGCGATGATGGTGTAGAACAGATAGGCGATGATGCCCACAATCAGACCACCCACCGTGGTTACCATGGCCTCGTAAATGCCCGAGGAGAGTAATTCAATGTCAATGTTGTTGCCTGCCATCGACATGTTGTAGAAAGCTCTGATCATGCCGGTCACCGTGCCAAGGAATCCGATCATCGGTGAGGCACTTGCAATCATAGAGAGCAGTGTGACACCTTTCTCCAGCTTGCCGACTTCGATGTTTCCCACATTCTCGATGGCTGTGTTGATGTCGTTCAGCGGACGACCAATACGGGAGAGTCCTTTTTCAATCATCCTTGCGATGGGAGAGTCACTGCCGTGACAAAGGGCTTTGGCATTGTCGATGCGCCCGTCTTTCATGTATTCACGGATGCGTTCCATGAAGCTTTTGTCGATCTTTGTGGCTCTTTGCACCACGATGAAACGCTCAATGAAGATATACACAGCGATGACTGAAAGGATGGCAAGGACGAGCATGATCCAACCGCCTTTCATCGCAAGGTCGAGGATGGAGAGTTTGATTTCACTGGGTTGTGCCAGAGCCTCAGCTGGCATGGTTTGCGCCACAGCGCCGTTGGTGATGACTTGAAGGGGAAGTGACATATTTTACTATTCTTTTTATTGTTTCACAAAAATATATAATTATAACTAAAACCGTACCAAATTATTGCCATAATCTTTCTTTGGAGCCCAAATCTGTCCACCACAGGTGTCGGTGGGTGCACCCGTGACGGAGCATAGCACATTGGGATGGCCTTCTATCCGGAGCAACCCGAGCAGTGCGAAAATCAACGCTTCTTTGTAGTCAACTGTTTGACGTTCAGGGACTACAATCTTGTGATGGGTGTGTCGTTGGAGCCTTTCTATGAGATAGGTGTTGTGTGCTCCACCGCCAGTGGCGAGGAGTTTCCCCTGTGGCTGGCTGTTGACAGATTGAGCGATTTGAAGGGCGATGTGTTCTGTAAATGTTGCCAGCAAGTTGGCTGTGCTGTCGCCATCCAGCTCTTCTCGTTGAAAGCGCTCAAAGAATTCTCGACCTAATGATTTTGGGGGTGTTTGTTGGTAGTAAGGATGATTGTTGAGTTTGTCAAGCAGTTGGAGGTTGACCTGGCCGCTGCGGGCGAGTAGTCCATCGCGGTCATATTCCAGTCCTTCGCGTTGGGCGAGTGTGTTGAGGGCTTGGTTGGCGATACAGATGTCGTATGCAAGTCGTCGTCCCTCTTGTTCGTATGAGATGTTGGCGATGCCTCCAATGTTGAGGCAGAGCTCATATTCGCTGAAGAGCAACCGGTCGCCAATGGGAACCAGCGGGGCACCTTGGCCGCCTTTTCTTACATCTTCGCTTCGGAAATCGTTGACGGTGAGAATCCCACAACGATTGGCAATGGCTTGCCCATCGCCAATTTGCAGGGTGTACCGTTGTGCTGGCTTATGGAAGACGGTGTGCCCGTGTGAAGCCACAAAGTCGGGCGTGACCCCTCGTGACTCCACGAACTGGCGAATGCATTGTCCCAAATAGTCACCGTAACGCTTGTCGAGTGACTCGAGCTCCTCGGGTTTGGCATGAAACGCGTCGGCAAGCTGTCTTCGCCAAGGTTCGGGATAGGGCAGTGTCTCCGCGTCGAGGAGAGTGTAATGATAACGACCGTCCTCGCTGGTAAGTTGGGTCAGCACCAAGTCGATGCCATCGAGCGAGCTGCCCGACATTAGTCCTATGGAAAGATACTTTTTCATTGAATCAGCGGCAGCACTTTCTCCAGCCGTATGCCTCTGGAGCCTTTTACCAAGATGCTTCTCTTTGACACGGGATTCTTTTCCATGTAACTACAAAGTGCTTCCACATCGGGGAAGGTCATGAAATCGGGATTGTCGTTGTATTGGCTGAAACACGGACCAGCCAGCAACACTTGGCGGAAACCTAGGGTCTTGATTAGGTCCAGGATGGCTTTGTGCTCGTCTTTGGAAGCATCGCCCAGCTCACGCATGTCGCCAAGAATCAACATCGCTTGTTCACCACAGATGGTGCTGAAGTTCTTGATGGCAGCACTCATGCTGGTCGGATTGGCATTGTAGGCATCCATGATGATGTGGTTCCTTCCTTCAATGACTTGTGACCTGCTGTTGGTGGGTTGATATTGTTCCAGTGCCTCGCGGATGTCGTGGTCGGCTACGCCGAAATACTGTCCTACCGCAATAGCAGCAGCTACGTTCTCAAAGTTATATGCTCCGACGAGGCGGGTGTTGATGATTCCTGTTTTTTCGTTAAAGACTGTCAGATAGGGGTCGCATGTCTCTGGGCTAACGACACTCTGGGCCTCTTTTGTGCCGTAGGTGTAGTGATCCAGTGAACCGATAAGGCTCATGAGCAGTTCGTTGTCACGGTTGACAAATGCGGTCTTGTGATGGGTGCGGAGGTGGTCGTAGAGCTCGTTTTTAGTCTTGATGACCCCCTCAAAGCTGCCGAATCCTTCCAGATGGGCTTTCCCGATGTTGGTGATGATGCCGTAGTCGGGAAGGGCAAGGGCTGTCAGCGTCTTGATTTCCCCAGGATGGTTGGCACCCATTTCAACGACGGCCATCTCGGTGTCAGGAGTGATGTTGAGAAGGGTAAGTGGCACTCCGAGGTGATTGTTGAAGTTGCCTTGGGTATAGGTAATCTTGTATTTCTTGCTGAGTACGGAGGACACCAGCTCCTTTGTGGTGGTCTTTCCGTTGGTCCCCGTGATGGCCAGCACGCGGAGGGCTTTCATCTGCATCCGGTGATGAAGAGCCAGTTCCTGTAATGCCTTTAATGAGTCGTTGACTTTGATGAGCCTTGGATGGTCGGGCAGAGAGGGACGGTCAGCTACAACAAGGCTGGCCACGCCTTTCTCAGCCACTTCAATGGCGAAGTCATTGCCATCGAAATGTTCTCCTTTTAGGGCAAAGAACACCGCATCAGGTTCTACTTGACGGCTGTCGGTGGTTACCTTGTATGATTTGCAGTAAGAGTCGTAGATGGACATGTTGTGGTTATTTATTGATTGAAAAAAAGCCGTTTGAGGAGTCAAACGGCTTTTTGTATGGTTTGCGTTTTAAGTTATTTTGCCAAAGAGCTGCCGACCTTGTTCATGGCACAGCGGAAGCCAATGGAGGCCGACGACTGGTTTTGGTTGAGGTAACGTCGTGTGCCTGGACTCAGGTAATAAGGACCGTCGGCCCAGGAACCTCCTTTGTACACCCTCGACTCGTCGCTGATGAGGGTGGTACCAGAGGTCTCGTTGGTAGCGTAGTCGTACATGTCTTTGGTAAAGGAGCTCTGGTCTTCCTGAGTGTCAGTCCAGTTGCTACGGATAGATGACATATAGTCGCCGTCAGCATAGTTGGAGTTGAAGGAGGTACGGTAGTTCTGGCGTTTGGCAGCCTGGTCCTGAGGGATAGGCTCTCTGCGGATGCGTCCCAAGGAGTCCTTCTGGGCGATGAAGCCGTCTTCGTCAAGTACTTTCTGGGTGAATACGTTACCACGGAAAGGACTGTAGTCGGCCACATCCTCAAAGGTCAAAGGACGATAGACATCGCCAACCCATTCGGAGACATTGCCGGCCATGTTGTACAGACCGTAGTCGTTGGGCCAGTAGGATCCCACAGGGGCGGGCAGTGCGGCACCGTCATTGAGGTTGCCAGCGACACCCATGTAGTTGCCGGGGCCAATCTTGAAGTTAGCCATGAAGCTGCCACGGTATTTCTTGTTGTCGGTGCGAAGACCGTCACCGTTCCAGGGATAAACCTTGCGCTGGGTGATGATGTCGTTGTTGGTGTTGCCAATCAGACCCACAGCGGCATATTCCCATTCAGCTTCCGTGGGAAGACGATAGGAGGGAAGCAGGATGCCATCCGACAGATTCACGTTGCGGATGCCATCTCCGTTCTGTTTGCTGAGGTCTTTCTTGCCGTTTTTCACATTGCCGATGTATTGCCCCGCGAGATATGCGTCGGTGTTGAAGTTCTCTTCATCCTGCTGGTTTGGATCCCAGTCGAGGATGCCCGCTTTGATAAGCATCAACTCGTTCACACGGTCCGTACGCCATGAACAGTAGTCGTTGGCCTGAACCCAAGTGACACCTACTACCGGATAGTCGCTGTAGGCGGGATGACGGAAATAAATCTCAATCATCGGCTCATTATACGTCATGCGTCCACGCCATACCAAAGTGTCGGGCAAGGCGTTGCGAACAGCCATGGGATAGTTCTGACCGTAAACACGTGACAGCCAGTAGATGTATTCCAGATAATCCACGTTGCTCACTTCGGTGCGGTCCATCAAAAACGATGGCACAGTGACCTTGCGGGGCACGTTGTCCCAACTGTAAGTCAAATTGTCAGTAGTGCCTCCCATGACAAAAGTACCGCCTTCAATGGCAATCAAACCAGGACCAATCTGTTGGTCGTTGATCTCCGCCACTTCAAAACCTCCATTGTTGGGGTCGTTGTATGCCCAACCTGTGGTGCGTGAGGTCTTCTTGGAACAAGCGGTGAATAAGATCCCTGCCATAAGGCAGAGGGCTAATGTCTTTAATCCGATTCTAAATTTCATTGCAAATGAATTTGATGCTTAAAAAACTTCCTTGTCGCGCTTTTATTGTGTGAAATGGAATTTTTTTTCACTTAAAACAATTCAGCCACAAAAGTACTTCTTTTTTTCGTTTCCTAGGTCTTTTTATGTCAAAAAACTTTTCTTCCGCAGAATTCCTATTTAAATAATAAAAAAGTTGTATCTTCGTTCCTTAATTTATATTGGTGTGTTCTTTCGATGAAACCGACTATGAAAATATGCTCTCTTTTTTTGTTACTGTCGCTTACAGGTTGGCTTTCTGACTTGTACGGACAGTCGTCTTTGGATACCTTATCTAATAGATATGCGGCTCATTCGGTGCTCGCCTCTGGAAAATGGTTTAAGGTGGGCGTATCAGCAACGGGAATCCAACGGCTGACGTATTCTGATCTCTCGGAACTGGGAATGGATGTTGACCATCTTGACCCTCGCCATATCCGTGTCTATCACAACGGAGGTGGCCTGCTGAACGAGTTGAACAACCAGCCGCGTTTCGACGACTTAACCGAAATCCCTATCTTTGTCTCGGGTGAGGCCGATGGCAAATTTGATAAAAAAGACTATATCTTGTTTTATGCTCGAGGACCACTGACTTGGCGTTATCAAACAACTGAAAACGCCTTTGTCCATCTTCCCAATGCATACGATGACGAGGCATACGCTTTTCTCACCGCAGACCTCGGACAAGGGAAAAGAATTGAAACCGCACAACAGCCTGGCCAAACCGCAGGTGTCACAGTGACGGAATTCCTGGATTATCAGGTGTACGAAAAAGACAATTATAACCTTATCAATGCGGGCCGTACTTACTACAGCGATATCCTTGATGGTAATACCTCGTTGTCGAAGACCTTCACCTTCCATCATGCGAAGACAACCCGTCCTTGCAGTGTCAGAGTGAACCTCGCCGGAAGGAATTTCCAGCCGGCCACTTTTGAGCTGTATGTCAATGAGGTGCTGCAAAAGTCGTTCAATATATCATCTACAGCTCCCGGCTCTGATCATGCTTTCTCATATCCTGCATCAGGTTTTGTCTCGGGAACCGTCAATGGCGATGCCATCAAAGTGGTGCTGCGCCACCAGGGGATTGCCGGAACGACATCTATCGGTTATGTGGATTATATCGCTGTGAACGCATGGCGCTCGCTGCATTTCATGGGAGGAGAGATGTGCTTCCGCAACCCAGAGGCTATTGAAACGAGTCAAGTGTATCAATATAAGCTGACGGGCGCGTCGGCCAACCTCCAAGTGTGGAATGTGACCGACTCCGTGAATCCCATGATAATCAACGGACAGCTCTCGGGATCGTTTTTCAGCTTCAAAGTGGCTGGAAGTCCATGTAACGAGTTCATTGCCTTCGACGGCTCTTCCTACCATACTCCAACCTTGATAGGAGCCGTGAAGAACCAAGACCTGCATGGCGACCACAACTACGACTATCTGATGGTGACTTATCCCGACTTTTTGGACCAAGCGGAACGATTGAAATCTATCCATTCGGTTTATGACCCTGACCTGAGAATCAAAATCGTCACTCCCCAGGAAATCTATAACGAGTTCTCCTGCGGCGCACAGGATGTCACTGCCATCAGAGATTATTGCCGCATGCTTTATCATGACAGCACGCCCTTGCGTTACCTTCTCCTGTTTGGTGACGCCTCGTTCGACTACAAGAACAGAAACGGTGTCGTAAACTTTGTGCCGACCTATGAGTTGGTGCAGTCAACCGATATTCTTTCCAATATCGTCACCGATGATTATTTCTGCTTCATGGATGAAACCGAAGGGGCTTTGGGAAGCTCCACTCCCGACATCGGGGCTGGACGTTTCCCAGTCAGCACGGTGGAGCAGGCCACGCAGATGGTTACCAAAGTGGAAAACTACCTGACGAAAAATGAATATTCCATGGGACCCTGGCGAAACGTCATCACCTTTTTATGTGATGATGCGGAGGACAATCAGTTTTTCGACCATTCCGAGTCATACGCCAATCTCATCAAGAACACCGGAGGGGAAAACCTGGTGGTGGATAAGATCTACCTGGATGCCTATAACCAGGAAAATACCCCCAGCGGACAACTGGCCCCTGATGTTAACAAGGCTCTTAATAACCGTATGGACAAGGGCGGCCTGGTGCTTAATTATGTGGGACACGGAGGCGAGGTTCAACTGGCGGGGGAGCGTTTGATGCAACGTTCGGATGTCAACACCTGGCGCAATGGCCCCAAATATCCCTTGATGATCACCGGAACTTGTGAATTCAGTAGATATGACGACCATACCCGAACTTCCTTGGGTGAATATGCTTTTTTGAACCCGTACGGGGGAATGATTGCCATGTTCACCACGTCGAGAGTAACCTACGGAACCAATAACAAGCGGTTTATCACCGAGGTCTATAGCCATTTGTTTGAGATGATGGATGGCCAACGTCCGCGTCTGGGGGATGTTTTCCGCCTTTCCAAATCAAGACGAGAAACTGAGGCGACGACCGACAGGATTTATGTGTTTTTCGGCGATCCTGCCCTTCGCTTGCCAATGCCGACTTGGACCGTTGAGACCACTAGCCTCGACGATACGCTGAAAGCCTTGCAGCCAACTACGATTGCTGGCGTGGTCAAAGACGCTGATGGCTTGGTGGCATCGTCATTTAATGGCATCATCTATGTCAGTGTCTATGACAAAGAATCCATTTGTAAGACGCTCGGAGATGAAAATACCGCTCAACGGGAGTTTGGACTTTATAATAGCGTGATTTTCAATGGAAAGACGGAAGTTGTGAATGGTCATTTCTCGATTGACTTCATCGTTCCAAGAGATATTTCTTACCAGTTCGGGAATGGAATGGTGAGCTATTATGCCACCGACTATGTCAATGATGCCTCGGGAAAATCAGAGGATTTCATCATTGGAGGCTTTTATGAGGATGCAGTCATGGATGAGACTCCGCCTGAGATTCAGTTGTTTATTGACGATGACCATTTTGTCAGCGGGGGTATCACCGGTAACAACCCCGTGCTGCTCGCCTACGTGGAGGATGAAAGTGGCATAAACACCACAGGCACGGGAATCGGACACGATATCGTCGCTACCCTCACTGGCTCATCCAAAGAAACCTACGTGCTGAATGACTATTTTGTCTCCGACCTTGGCAGCCAAGGAAAAGGCGTGGTCACCTATCGTATGCAGAACCTTCAGGAAGGGGATTACATGCTTTCTTTGAAGGTGTGGGATGTCTTCAACAACTCCAATACAGAAACCGTCTATTTTAAGGTTAGGAACAGCGATATGATGTCATTGGAAGATCCGTATTGTGCCCCGAATCCTTTTACGGATGCTCAGGGAACAGGTTTCAGCTTCGGACATAACCAGATGGGAAACAATATGGATGTCCAGATCAGCATCTATGATATGATGGGTCGTCTTGTCGCAGTGTTGAAAGAACAGGTGTTGGGCAACTCAACCCGTATCAATCCCATCCGTTGGGACGGTCGTTCCGGAACAGGGAAACCGCTGCCTGCCGGCGTGTATGGATATTGTATCACTGTAACGAACGATAAAAAAGAAACGGCCTCTGTCAGCTCAAAACTCATAATAATCCGGTAATATGATCTCATCAAATATGATAAAAACGCGTCTGGTGTTGCTGTTGCTCATCGTTGGCTGGCATCTCCCGCTTTGTGCCCAATGGGAAAAAACCGAATCGGTGCTGAAAGACCATGCATGGTATAAAATAGGTGTGGTGGAAGAGGGAATTTATGGCCTTGGCGTGGCAGACTTGCAAGCGCTTGGCGTGGAGACCCAAAGTGTGGATCCGTCTAAGATCCGCCTTTTTGGCAACGTGCAGAGCATGCTTCCCGAAGCCAATGCCGCCTCGCGCTACGATGACTTAAACGAGATTTCCATCCAAATCACTGGCGATGAAGATGGCGCTTTCAACGGGAACGACAGAATCATCTTCTTTGGACAAGGACCGCTGACCAAGACATGGACTAACAAAGGCTATTACCAGTGCGAGCGCAATACCTATTCCGACACCGTGTTTTATTTTCTTTGCCTCGAAGGGAACGAGAACGGTCTGAGGGTGACTGACAAACCTGTTGTCACCACCTCGGAATCGGACGCTGTCATCACCCAATATCCGGATTGTTTCTATCACGAAAATGAAGAAATATCGCCTTTCGCTTCTGGGAGAACTTGGTATGGCGATATGTTTACCTCATTAGAAGGCAGCAAGGAGTTTGAACTGGACATCCCTGACCTTGTCACTGCCAAGGTGATTCACATGTTTTCACGTGTGCTGGGTAGATGCCCCTCACGCTTTTCTTACAACCTCTGGATGAACAACAATTTGCTCGTTGACCATGTTGATATTGCCAAAAGCTCTGACTTGAATTTCGGTCATGAGCATGACTTTAACAATGGGATGTGTTTTGTGGATTCGGAACATCTGTCCATACGATACGAAATCAACCCTGTCTCAGAAAACGCTTTGCTTTATCTGGACTATTTCGTAATCAATTGCTGGCGCGAGTTGGTCTTTCATGGAGATATGCTGGCCTTTGGGCTGGTGCCTTCCCAAATAGAGACTCCAGTGGCCAGGGTGCGTGTGAATGGGGCGGGGAGCACGGCATCTTGCTGGGATGTTACCGACCCCATGCATCCCAAAAAACAAGTTATGGATCATCAATTGGGATTCTCTACCTTTGGTATTGATAGCCATGAGGAACAACGCTATCAGGTATTCAACCCTTCTTCGGCACGGACAGTGGCCTCGTGTTACCCAATCCCGAACCAAAACCTTCACGCAATCTCCAATGCTGAGTTACTCATCATCAGCCCGCGTTTGTTCTGGGAAACCTCTAACGCCTTTGCGGATTTCCATCTGGAACAAGATGACATGGACTGTGTTGTGGCCGATGTGGAGGAAATCTATAATGAGTTCGGGACAGGCATGGCTGACCCTACGGCTGTCAGGGATTTCATCAGAATGGTCTATCTCCGTAGTGGGAGAAAACTGAAATATGTGATGCTGATGGGCAAAGGCACTCACGATTATCGCGACATCAAAGGATTTGGAAACAATTTTGTTCCAACCTACGAAATCCTTGAGAAACCTTGGTATGAAGTGGCCTCGATGTGTTCCGACGACTATTTCGCATTGATGGATACCAACGAAGGTGAAAAGTGTACGGGATACGTGGATATCGGCGTGGGTCGTTTGCCCATCACGACCCCTGAACAAGGCGAGGCCTTGCTGGAAAAAGTCAAACACTATGCGGATCTGTCGTCCACTCACGGTGACTGGAAAAACAACCATCTATTCTTGGTTGACAATGACGCGCGTTCCTATATGGACTATACAGAGGATTTGGAAAAGATTCTGGATACGGTCTATCCGATAGCCACGGTCAAGAAACTGTACACGGATTCTTATCCTATTGTCAACACTCCTTCTGGGAAGCGTGTGCCTGAGGCACATGACGTGTTAATGGATTACTTTGACCAAGGAGTGGGGGTGGTGAGTTATACGGGTCATGGCGGGGTGAGAGGTCTCATGGAGGAATTGATCCTTACCAATTCCGACATCCTCGCGATGAACAATTACGACAGGCTTCCTTTTGTCCATACTGCTACCTGCGAGTTCAGCAAATTCGATAACCCAAGCCTGGTCTCTGCTGGTGAGCTGTTGTTCTTGAATCCTCACGGAGGTGCCATCGCCATGCTCACCACCGTAAGGCCTACCTTGGGAACAAACAACCAAAAGGTCTCAAAATCCTTTCATAAGCATCTGTACAGCCAACGTAATAGGCAGTCTTTGCGTTTCGGCGATATCGTTCGGAGTACCAAAGCGGATCCCAAGTATTATTCCTCGTCAAACATTGGTTTCGTGCTTTTTGGCGATCCTGCTTTGCGCATTTCCACCCCTGTTTTGCGGGTCGTCACCCAAAAGATCAATGGGGTGTCTGAAAACCCCGCCGTCACTGCCGGAAGCTTGGTGACAGTGGAAGGTTGTGTTTTCTCGTCGGAGGGAAAGATTGATACCTTATTTAATGGAGAGCTTTCAGTTTGTCTCTATGACAAGAGAACCAAATACACCACATTGGGCAATTTCGTGAATCCCCGTGATTACACCTATTATAATGATGTCTTGTTCAAGGGCAAGGCAACGGTGAGGGATGGCCAGTTTACCGTCAAGATGCAAGTACCTTTGGACGTTAACTATTGGGAAGGGAATGCTCGGTTGAGCTACTACGCATACGATTCGCTTAGGCAGATGGATGCTACAGGTGTTTTCGACGATCTGGCACTAACGGGGGCGGATTCGTTGACGGTTTTTGACCATCAAGGGCCGGATATCCATCTTTATTGGAACACTCCTGACTTTGTCAGTGGTGACCAAGTGAGCCGCAATGGGATTTTGTATGCCGATTTGTTCGATGAACAGGGAATCTATCATTACAATGTTTGCATCGGAAGAAATATCCTTTTGAACAGCACCTTGGCTGAATACGACAACATGCTTTTGAACAGTTGGTTTGAGCCCGCTATGGACGATTATCGCAAGGGCAGGATTGCTATCCCTGTGAAAGAGCTTGATGATGGTACTTACGGATTCAAACTGAAAGCATGGGATACCCAGAATAATCCATCGGAAGTGGAGATTTCTTTTGTGATTAAGGAAGGTATCATGCTTGCTGATGTGTGCAATTACCCGAATCCCTTCCAAGGTGAGACCCGGTTTTCTTTTGTGCATGGCGACAAGACGGAAAACTTGTCGGTGCGTATTGAGGTGTATGACATGATGGGACGTTGTGTGGCTGATATCAACCAGCAAACCGCTGCCACTGGGGGCGTGGTGCCTCCCTTGGTTTGGGATGGCCGTGGTAGTCATGGGCAACGACTGAAAGCTGGAATCTATGTTTACAGGCTTTCCGTTACAGATTCACAGGGGAAAACCAGGACTGTATCAAAACGACTGTTCATCGGATAAAAAAATTTTTTAAAATATAATAAAGCATTCAGTATATCGTTATCTTTGTATGTTTTAATAGCTAATTGATACTAAGTATGAAGAGAAAAGCATTTCTGTTAGGAGCTGTTTTGGCGATGTCAGGTATTGGCTTGTTTGCCCAAGAAACTCCTGAATATCATGAACTTTCGGGTCAGTCACTGAATCCTAATGTCATTACTACTGCCGTTCCGTTCGTATCCATTTCTCCCGATGCCCGTGGTGGTGCTATAGGTGATTGTGGCGTGTCGTCGGAGGCGGATGTGTATAGTATGAATTATAATCCTGCCAAATATACGTATTTGACAGAACCTTTCAGTGTCGGTTTGGGCTATAGCCCTTGGTTGCATAACTTGGTACCAGATATGCATTTGGCATATCTCGCAGTGGCAGGCAAACTGAACGCAGAATCATCGTTGGCTGGTACCCTGAGGTATTTTAATGTTGGTCAAATCAAGTTTACCGATGAAAACGGCGGCTCATTGGGTGAATACAATCCGAATGAATGGGCGTTGGATCTTACGTATTCCCGTATGTTGACCGATTACCTATCGGGTGCAGTGGCGGGTCGTTTCATCTATTCAAACTTGACCCAAAGCCAAGGCGAGGGCTCTTTCCCAGGATGGTCTGTGGCTGCTGATGTGGCAGTTTATTATAAACGTCCTGTGGAATGGTTCCGTGATATGGAAGCTGATTTTGCCTGGGGCGTGTGTGTGAATAACATCGGTTCCAAGGTGAGCTATAGAAGCACCAGCATTGACAAGGATTTTATCCCCACGACTTTGCGCTTCGGACCCAGCATGAAATTACACTTAGATGAGTACCAAACTCTCTCATTCATGGTGGATGTGACCAAATTATTGGTTCCTACCCCGCCGCTCTATAAGAGAGGACCTAACGGCGCATACGAAGTGGATGCTAATGGCAACCTGGTGATTGAAGAGGGCATGTCGGACGACGTCTCTGTGATGGTTGGTATCATCCACTCTTTCTATGACGCCCCTGGTTACAGCTATAATGATTATGGTGAGAAAGTGGGCATGGGCAAGTTCTATGAAGAGCTGTGTGAATACAATGTGGGACTTGGCGTGGAATATTGGTATAATAATGCGTTCTCCTTCCGTGCTGGCTATTTCAATGAAACCGCTCTGAAAGGTAATCGTAAATACATCACCCTTGGCGCTGCCTTGAAGTACAATGTCCTGGGTCTCGATGTCTCCTACCTTGTTCCAGTCAATGGAAAAGTGGGAACCAATCCTCTTGAACACACCTTGCGCTTCAACTTGTCCTATACCATGCCTACGGTCAAGTAATTACAGGTTGAACAGAATAAGAAAAGGTGATCCGATATAATTGGGTCACCTTTTTTGTTTCCTGAAGGTGTGACATGCATCGTGTAATGGCTTCTTCAGCTGAAACAATAGCGTGACGGAAGCTTCTAGACTTTGGGTGAGAATCACAATACCTTCATCTTTGAGATTGTCAGTGGCTAAGTTAATCAATCCTTGATGACCACCCGCATTGACTTTAAGCCGGAAGTCAGATCCTCCTACGGGAATCCTTACCATAAGACCGAAACCTGCCGAGACAGCAACGTTGAGTTTGGGAAGAAAAGTTTGGCTGATTAAGGTGGTGTTATTGGTGGAAGTAGTAATCTGCATCGTGGAGGTGAGGACGGGCTCTGCGAATACTAGCTTGTCTTGTTCGTTATCCCATCGAAAACAATAAGGCAATGGGATTTCTATTGTGGGGGCAAGGTAAAGATAAGGCGTGATTCTTTTTCCCTGTTTCGTGCCGAGATAATAGGTGAGGGGAATGCTGATGGAAGCCACATCAAATGCCGTGGAGATTTCTTTGGTGATGGTTCCCTCTTCGGTCAAGGAAACCTGAAAGTTGCTTTGTCGGCGCATCCTCGTTCCGCGCTGAATCCAGCAGGCATCCAGACCGATGGAAAAATGGTTGAAAAGGTGTTCCCCCGTGATTCCAACGAGATATCCCCAATGCCCGAGATAGGTGGTCTTGCTCAAATCGTTTTTCGACAATACATTCCATCCTGACCCTATCTTCAGGCCGATATAATTACTCCCCGAGAGGGAATAGGACTCGGACGATGATTTCAGTGGCTTTCGGAATTGCCGCTGGGCATAACCTGAGCAGAGCCCTGTAAAAAGAAACAAAAGGAGAAGTATGTTTTTAACTTTCATTCGTTATTAATTATAGCGGTTGTTTCTGGGTTTTTTAATCCCATTCATAGTAAAGTGAGATGCCATCGTGTTTCTTGATTTCAATGGTGCCAGGAGCGTAAGAGGGTATCTCGGGCTGTTGCTTGTAGCTTTTGATCATCTTTCCCATTCGGTAGTTCCTGATGCCAACAAAAGTGTTGTCTTTGGGGTCTCTCACCACGGTGCCCGAGATGATGATGTAGTTGGTGGGATTTCCGGATTGTGGTTCGGGGATGGTCTCTTGGTAGTAGGCAGTGAAAACGCTGTCGTGCCCGATGAGATAAATAGTATCGTTTGTCCGGATGAAGATGTTTCCGGAGGGGTCGCTGGTTTTGAGTTTGTGTTGGGCGATTTGCTCTTTTTGATTCCAGAAATGATGATAATAGAGGGTCCCTTCATGGGTGGGTGGTGCAGTGGGGGAGAGCATGACCTCTCCATTGGGACCAAAGATGTAACGGACGCAGGTGTCGTAGGTCATTCCTTCCACTTTGAAGCTGATTTCTTCCAGGTTGGGTGGGAGAGGACCATAATGGATATGCTCTTCGCCAAAGGCCTGAATCAACGAAGAGGGGAGGACTTCTTCCAAAAACTGGGTGTCTTGCGGATCTTGGAATTCAAGCGGTATGCCTTGCCATTTATTGCAAGCGGTGATACAGACGAGACTTAGAAACAAGCCGATAAGCGAGATTGATTTCATGGCATGGCTTATTTCAGGATCAGGACTTTCTTGGTTAGGATGCCTTCTTGGCAGGTAATACGGAAGAAATAGGCTCCTGGGGGGAGATGGCTGGCTTGGTAACGATGGGTTTGATGGTCAGAGCTGTTCAAAAGCTCGAATTGGTCCACTAAGGCTCCTGTCACATCAAAGACCGAGATGCGCGTGGTGCCGGCCATATTGTCGAAGGCAAATGTCATCTCTCCCTCATTGGGATTGGGGAAAATTTCGGCATGGAGCTGCGTGGGGTTTTCTGGAACACCATGGAAACTGCAATGGATCCATTTGGAGTGTGAAAACTCACCACAGGGACCTTGTGTCTTGGCACAGAGTTCGATGGAGTCTTTCTCAAAGGTGAAGATATAGAGGAGACAGGAGTCATTGTTCAAGCCGTAGGGGATGAGTTGCCAACGGTTGAATCCTGGGTCACTGAAATACCATTCGGTGAGGTGCGTGGATTCGGACGGGGTCTCCACCCAGTATTTCTCGATATTGTATTGGAACTCGGATCCGCCCACGACCCAGCCTTTGCCTTCCACCTCGGGGAAGTTAGGACTGTGGTCGATTTGCAGCCTTAAGGTCACCGTGCTGTCACAACCGTGAACGGTCGGGATGGTGCGTGTCCAAATATTGTCAGGATGGTCGTTGGTGTAGGAATAGGATTCGTTGTCCCATCCGAAGTTCCATATATATTCGTCACATTGATTGTTGACCGTCTTGGTGCCTTCGTATGAATGGTTAATGGTCAGGTTGAGAATATGGATGCTGTCGCAGTTGAACAAAGATCCGCCGCCATTTTCATACGTCATCACTTGATGCGTGGATTGCGAGTAATATTGCCCGTTGACAGGCCAATAGTAGCTATCGCATTCTGTCACGGTTTGTTCGTCGTAATACTCCTGATGGAATTTCAAGTTGAGGCGGTATTTGATGTCGCATCCGCCTTGTGGGTCGGCAAGGATGATTTCATCGTAAGTGTCTTCCGTATAGGTCTGTTGGGTCTTGTCCCAATAGAAGGAGGGATTCTCGTCGTGGCCATAGCAAAGGTATTCGTTTTGGACGGGGGGAGTCTGGTAAGGTCCCACCGTGAGCTCAAGTTTTTCAACTACGGGGCAACCGTGGAAATCCACCGTGTCGAAATAGGCAATTTGTCCGTCTTGTTGGTATGTGACACCATGAAAAAGGAAAGTCTGTGATTCGCAGATGACTGGGTCGATCACGATGGTGTCGTTAAATGGATAGACGGTGAGATTCAGCCATACGGTGCTGTCGCAGCCGTGTTCGGTTTCCAAAGTTTCGGCATAGACACCTGAGGTGTTGTAATAATGTCCGTGGAACAGATAGCTGGTTCCTGAGCAGATGGCTTCGGTGGTGGTGTGGGCGTTCTCGTAAGATGGATAATGGAAGAGATGCAGGGTGATGGTTTTTTCGCAGCCTTGGGCGGTAGTGGTGTGGTATTCATAGTCGCGAGCCTCGCTGCATTCCTGGCCGTAAAAGTTGTAGGTGTCGCCGGGGCAGATATATTGTGTCTCCTCTTCGGTGACAGGGTAGTTGACAGTGACGGTGACGGTGGGGCTTTGGGTAGTTTGGCCGTCGGTGATGACGCAGGTGTAGGTGGTCGTTTCAGTAGGATAGGCGATGGGGGAGGCGCTGTGCGGGTCGCCCAGCCCGATGGTGGGAGACCAGGAGTAGGTGTAGTTGCCCGTGCCACCGATGGCGTTGACATGTAGTTGGGTGGAACTGCCTAAACACAGTGTATTGGGACTCGCGCTGGCTGAGGCGGCCATGGCGGCTCCTGACACCAGGATGTTGACTTGATCGCTGCTGGAACAAGTGCCTTCGGTGTTCGTGACCGTGAGGGTGAAAGTGGTGGTCTCGGTAAGGTTTACAGTGGATGTGTTTTGCGCGTTGGGATTGACGACCTTGTCGGCAGGTTCCCAATGGTAGTTGAAATTGCCTGTGCCTCCAGTCCCGTGAAGCTGGGCTGTGGTGCCATAGTCAATGACCTGTTCTTCACCAGCATTGGCGTTGGGATTGGCATAGACGGTGACTCGCTGTGTTTTGGTGCTGGTGCACACCCCGCCAGTTCCACAGCTGGCGGTAAGCGTCACATCGTATTGACCCGCGGAGGCGTATTGATGCGTGGGGCTGGGTTGCGTGGAGGTCTGTCCATCGCCAAAGTCCCAGAGGTAATTCGTGGTATATCCAGCGGGAGAGGTGGTGGTGGCGTTCGTGAACTGCGTGGTGTTGCCTTGACACACAGAGGTGCCGTTGAAGTTGGCGGTAGGTTTGGCATAAATCCTCACCTGTGTACTCGCATTGCTGCTTTGACTGCCTACCGTGATGGTGCAGGTGTAGGTGCCTGACATGTCAACAGTGCAATTGTTGAGGACCGGGTTCTGTTGGTTGGAGTTGAATCCATTGGGGCCAGTCCAGTGGTAGTTGGCTCCCGCTTGTGCGTTACCTGTCAAATGGATGTCATCACCCACACAGAAAGGACCGTCATTATCTACCAACGGGGGAAGGATGGTGCAGTCGGTCTCGCCTAAACCGCTGTTGGCCTCTTTTTGGAACGTAATGTCAGTGGGCGTGGTGGTGTTGTATTTGGTGATGACCAGGAGATAATATTGCCCGACTTGTGCACTGGAAGGGATGTCACAGGTCTCCACGTCAGAGGTGGATGCACCACAGTCGATGTATTTGCTTTGGGTCAACTGATTTGGACATGGTGTGATGGGATCATCGAAGGGACCCCAGCAGCAATAGTCGATATCCACGTGCGCCGAGTTCGACATTCTAATGGTAAATTGGCCAGCAACGCCGATTTTCATGTGAAACCAGAAGGGTGGACGTTGGGTGAACTGACTGAGACATCCGTAATGGGGACCTGCTTCACAGGAACCGCCTGGGTTGGCATCCACATGGAAGGTGACAATTTCAGAGGTGCAGAAAGGGTCGGAAGTAGCGCAGGTTTGGTTGCCATCACGAGTTATGGGTGACTCCATCAAAGTGAGTTTGAAAAGGAAGCTGAAGAGGTCGTCCGACAAAGATGCTTTCCAGTCAGTGAAACGGTCGCCTTGTTGGTTTTTTTCACTGGCTTCGTAGGCTTGGTATTCCTCGCGGATTTCTGTCTTCATGTCTTCGATATAAGAAGCGAATTGGTGGTCAGGCCAATGGTCAGCTGAGAACAACAACAAAGCGTCGTTCTCGTCGTCGATGACATAGCGGATATGGCTGTCGTTGGCGATAGTGGCACTGATGCAATATCGCATATCAGGTTGATAATCAGATAGATTAATGGTATAGGGCTGTTGCTGCGCAAAAAAGCGAGCGGTAAATAACAAAAGCAGCGTGAAAGTGAATAGTAGTTTGTGCCTCATAGAGATGAGTATTTATAAATCAAACTACAAAGATACGAAAAAGTCTTTTTGGTGTGTCGAAAAAACAAGTTATTTGTTTGTTGGATAGATGGTTGACCTGTATTAAATAAAAAAATCCCGCCATTATTGACGGGATTATAGATATCGTTAACAGAAAGGTTATTAGACCACGCCGGTGAATCCCATAAAGGCCATGGCGAGAATGCCAGCGGTGATCAGGGCGATAGGAGTGCCTTTCATGCCCTTGGGGGGTTCCATCAAATCGATGTGCTCGCGGATGCCGGCAAAGATAATCAAAGCCATAGCGAAACCAAGGGCGATGCCCACTGCATAGACAATGGATTCACCCAAGCTTAGGATATGAGCCACACCACCATAGTTGAACTCCTTGGTGACTACCGTCAACGAAACGCCCAACACAGCGCAGTTGGTAGTGATCAAAGGAAGGAACACACCCAATGCAGTATAGAGCGAGGGGCTAATCTTCTTCAAGATAATCTCCACCATCTGCACAAGGGCGGCGATAATCAAGATGAAGGCGATGGTCTGCATGAACTTGTCCAAACCCAAAGGAATGAGAAGGTATTGATTCACCAGCCATGTGACAAGGGTGGCAAGGGTTAGCACGAAGATAACGGCAGCTCCCATGCCCAAAGCGGTAGAGGTCTTCTTTGAAGTGCCTAAGAAAGGACAGATGCCCAAAAACTGGGAGAAGATCACATTGTTGACCAAGATGGTCGATAAGATAATGATAAGGTATTTCATGGCTTAGTGACTTTCTTTTTTGAATTTGTTGACAATAGCGATGACGAAGCCGAGGCAGATGAAAGCGCCAGGAGGCAGGATGAAAATCAAGATGTTGGCTGTCTCTGGCAGGATGCTAAGACCGAAGATGGAACCGCTGCCGAGGAACTCACGGATGCAGCCCAACAGTGTCAAAGCCAGGGTGAAGCCTAAACCCATGCCGAGGCCGTCCAACATGGATGGGAGCACTGGGTTCTTCGAGGCAAAAGCCTCAGCACGACCCAGCACGATGCAGTTCACCACAATCAAGGGGATAAACAAACCGAGGGTTTCGTAAATGTCGGGCACGTAAGCCTGCATCAACAGCTGAACCAGGGTCACGAACGAAGCGATGACAACGATGAAGCAGGGGATGCGTACCTTGTCGGGGATGAATCCCTTCAGCAGAGAGATGAAGATGTTCGACAACACCAGCACGAAGGTGGTGGCTAAGCCCATCGACATGCCATTGATGGCACTGGTGGTCGTGGCCAATGTCGGACAGCAGCCTAACAACAACACCAAGATGGGGTTTTCTTTGATGAGTCCTTTGGTAAAGGTTTGCAGATTGTTACTCATTGCTTTGTCCTCCTTCCATAGTTACGTTCATGAAATTAGCCTTGTTGGCCTCAAACGCCTTATAGGCCTTGTCCACCGCCTTTGAGAATGCTCTGGAGGTGATGGTAGCCGCGGTGATGGCGTCAACATCACCACCGTCTTTCTTGACGATTAATTGATAGGTGTTGGGGTTCTTATCGACAAACTGGTCTTTGAACTTGCCAGTCATGTTGGCACCAAGGCCAGGGGTCTCAGCATGTGAGAGCACCGAAGTGCCTTTGATGGTGCCGTCGGCAAGGAAACCAACCATCATGTCAATCTTGCCGCCGAAGCCGCCTTCGCTGGTCTTGACTGCCGCGCCTTGGAATTGGCCGTTGGCATTATATGCGAGGTTGCAGGGGAATGTCAAATCGACACCTTCGTAATTAAACCGTAAGGTATCCTCCTTGTAGGTAATCTCGCCATTCAATGGCAACACTTCCTGGATGGCGGCCTCGTTCTTCTTTTGGTCCACCGCCGCAATGGTGTCTTTGGTCATGCCATAGACGAGACCCAACACACCGCCTGACACCGCCGTGATGACGAACAAGGCGATGAGCATGTTAATTAATGTGGATTCTTTTTTCTTAGCCATGACAATTACTTTTTAGAGGGTTTGACAACACCGAAAACTTGGGGCTTGAAAGCCTTGTTGATAAGCGGCGTGAGAGCGTTCATGATGAGAATAGCAAATGAGACACCTTCGGGATAGGCTCCCCACAGACGGATCACCACGGTGATGACACCGATGCCGAATCCGAACAGGATCTTGCCTTGGATGGTCATCGGTGAGGTCACCATGTCGGTGGCCATGAAAAAGGCACCGAGGATGAGACCGCCATACACCAGATGATACCAAGGTGCGATGTATTGCGTGGGGTTAATGAGATAGAAGATGCCTGTGAACACGAACACCGTGAGCAGAATGCTCAGAGGCGTTTGCCAATCAATCACCTTGCGGATGATCAGATAGATGGCACCAATGAGCAAGGCAATGGCGCAGACTTCACCGAAAGCGCCGCCGCGGTTACCAAGCACCATATCGACAAACTGCATCTGGTCGAGAGAGTTGGCTCCTGCCTCTTTCAGCAGACCGAGTGGTGTGGGGCCTGTGATGGCGTCAGCGAAAAAGCCTTTTTCAAAGATGGGCGATGTTTGCGGCCAGGTGGTCATGGCGGTCGGGAACGACACTAACATGAACACACGGCCTACCAGAGCAGGATTGAAGGGGTTCTTTCCCAAGCCACCGTATGGCATCTTGCCGATGCCGATGGCAACTACACTGCCCACAATGGCCATCCAGATGGGAAGGTTGGCAGGCACGTTGAAAGCCAGCAGGAGGCCGGTGAGCGCTGCGGACCCGTCGTTGATGGTGAGAGGCCCCTTGATGAGAAACTTCTGTATCAGCCATTCAGTCAGCATACACGATGCTACCGTGACAATTGTCAGCCGCAATGCGTACCAACCGAAATAATAAATCGCCACAAGCAAAGCGGGCACTAAGGCAAGAATCACACGGTACATGATCTTCCTCGTGTTTTCCGTTGAGTGTACATGCGGCGAACCAGATATTGTATATTTCATTGTCAAATCGTTTGTTTTTATAATAAATTGTTGATTTTCTTACTTCTTACTTCTGGCTCCTTCCCCTAATAATCGCTCCTGTTTTGGCCTTGCCGTAACGGATGTAGTCGAGCAACGGGATATTGGCGGGGCAGGTGAACTCGCAGGAGCCGCATTCGATGCAGTCCATGATGTGGTTCTTCTCTGTCTCATCAAAATCATTGAGTTTGGCGACTTTGTGGAGCAGGAAGGGTTGCAAGCCCATAGGGCAGGCTTTGGCGCAGCGACCGCAGCGGATGCAGTTGGTCTGGCGACGGTCTTGCGCTTCCTTGAGGGTCATCAGCAGGATGCCAGAGGTTCCTTTCATGCATGGGAAGTCAGTGACTGACACGGACTTGCCCATCATGGGACCGCCGTTGATGACATCGGTGATGTCTTCCGGGAGCCCTCCCACTGCCTCGATGAGCAGGTTGGCAGGTGTCCCGAAACGCACACGGAAGTTCGAGGGGTTTTTCACGGATTTGCCGGTGACGGTGACGATACGCTCGATAAGGGGTTTGTTCTTCTGAACTGCCTCATAAATGGCGTAGGTGGAGGCCACGTTGACCACTACGCATCCCGTTTCGATGGGGAGCTTGCCCGAAGGCACCTCGCGGCCTGTGATGGCCTTGATGATCTGCTTCTCACCGCCTTGGGGGTACTTGGTCTTCAGCGGTTGCACCACGATGCCCGCAAACAGGTCGCGGTGTTCGTTGATGGTCTTGTCGAGTAACTCGATGGCTTTCATCTTGTTGGTCTCGATGCCGATGATGCCTTTGTCGGTGCCGACACCTTTCATGACAATCTTGACACCGACAAGGAACTCCATGGTCTTCTCTAACAGGAGCCGATAGTCGCAAGTCAGATAAGGCTCGCATTCGGCAGCGTTGATGATGACATACTCGGCCTTCTTGCCTTCAGGAACCATCATTTTGATGTGAGTGGGGAAGGTGGCACCACCCATGCCGACGATGCCGCATTCTTTCACCTTGTCGATGATGGCTTTCCCATCCAGTTTGATGTCGGTGAGCAACTCGTCTGTTTGGAGGATGCCTTCAGCCCATTCATCATTCTCCTCACGGTCGATGAAGACAGCGGGTTTGTAATAACCGGTATGGTCCATCACCACGTCGATCTTGGCGACAGTGCCAGTGGCGGGTGAGTGGACGTTGGCGGAGACGAATCCTTTGGCTGTGCCGATGAGCTGACCGGTCAACACGCGGTCGCCCTTGTTGACGATACATTCTGCCGGTGCACCGAGGCATTGTCCCAAGGGGACGATGATTTGCTTGGGCATCGGGAAGTCTTTGATGGGCTGGTCGGCGGAGAACTTGTTCTCTTCCGGATGGACGCCGCCCTTATGGAAAGTCTTTATAGGATTCATGCTGTGACGGTTTTTTCAAGTTCAACTTTTTCGACTTTGGGAGCTTCCTGTGGTTTAGGAGCTTCCGCGGGTTGTTCAGTCTTGGGTTTTCTTGGCGGGAAGTTGACGGCGTGGATGGTGCCACGGGGGCATACCTCCTCGCATTTGCGGCATGACTTGCACTTGGCTGGATCGATGTAGGCTAAGTTGCCTCGCATCTCAATAGCCTCGAACGGACAGGTCTTCACGCACTTCTGGCAGCCGATGCAGCCCACCGCGCAGTTTTTGATGACCAAGGCACCCTTGTCGGTGTTGGAGCAGCAGACATAAACACGACGGTCGTTCTTTCCGCGGGGACGGATTTCGATGATGCCTCTGGGGCAGGTCTTGGCACATACGCCGCAGCCTACACATTTGTCGGGGTCAACAACAGGCAGGCCCGTCTCGGGGTCGATGTGAAGAGCACCGAAGTTGCACTTCTTCACGCAGTCACCCAAACCGAGGCAGCCTTTCGAGCAACCGCCTTCACCAGCGTAAAGGGTGTTGGCGAATGCACAGATGTCAGCCCCTTCGTAATGCACTTTGGCGGGAGAGTTCTGGCAGCTGCCGTTGCAGCGTACCACAGCAATCTTGGGTTCAAAGGTGCCAGCAGTGAGTCCTAAGACAGCAGCCACCTTGCCCATGTCGGTGCCGGGACAGGCGAGACCGTCGATGTTGCCCTTCTCAGCAGCTTGCTTCACACAAGCCTCCGCCAAAGCACGGCATCCGGCAAAACCGCAACCACCGCAGTTGGCACCAGGCAGACATGCTTCCGCCTCGTCAATCAACGGGTTCTCCTCGACCTTGAACCGCTGGGCCACAATGTATAACACTACAGCCAATACGGCTCCCAGGATACCGAGAACCAACAATGAAATAAGTAAAATGTTACTCATTAGTGATAAGATTTTGAAATTGTTTTCATTTTTAAACTTGCAAAATTAAGGAAACTCCTTTTTTTGACAAAGCTTTTTTTTCGTTTTCTGACACCTGCCTCAATCAATGATATACTCAAACTGCTTTCTCAATTTGTCGCGACAAAGATAAAGCACTATGTAATAAGGTATCAACGCCACTATACTGATGAGTGCCGACAGACCATCGTTGAGCCCCAATCCCAAACAGACAAACAACACTGCCAGCAACAACAGAATCGGTATGAGATAGGCCAACACCGCAGCTTTGTTGCCTTGACCTACCTTCATGACAACATTAACCTTTTGAAACAAATGAAATTCCTGACCCTTCGGTCGTGGCACCGTGAGGATCTTCTCTGCCTGCTCGCCCATGCCACAAGCACTCTTGGCGTGGCAAGCTGCACACGCGCTTTGCGAAATAATCTTAATCTCCATCTCGTCGTCTGTGATCTTGGTCACAACGCCCTCGTGGGATATGGTTTCTTGATTGCTCATCTTTTTTTATTGGCAAAGATACATTTTTTTTATTTTTGCAGTAAATTAACTGGATTTATGTCGAAGGAAAAAAAGAAAAATGGCAAAATAAAAAACTGGTTCAAGACTCATTACAATGCCTTGAAAGACTGGTATCATAAAGATGACAATTTCCTGAAGGTCGTGCGTTTTCCAGGGACGAAGCTGCCGCTGTTGGATGTGGTGACCGACTTTATCAAGCTCTTCTCCAAAGGCCGCACCATCGACCGCGCCGCAGGGGTGGCATTCAACTTCTTTGTGGCACTCTTCCCGCTGTTACTCTTCTTCTTCACCTTGATTCCCTACATCCCGATTCCCCATCTATATGAAAGAGTGATGATGCTGATCAAGGATTTCTTGATTCCCTCGGGAACCCTGGATTATGTCACTGAGACTATCGACGGCATCATGAACCAACCTCATGACGGCTTGCTGTCCATTAGTATCATCTTGTGCTTGGTTTTCGGCTCCAGCGGCATCGTCGCTTTTTTCAACGGATTCCGTAACTTGTATGCCAACTACGTGACTGACAAAGGATTGACGGTAAAAGGATGGGTTATTCAACGCATCTTCGCCATCGTGATGTTGCTGATTATCGGAGTGTTGTTGGTGCTCTCCATTATACTGATTTCCATGGGTGGCATGGCTTTGAAATCTCTGGCGACACACGGAATCATCACAGCGGGTAAGTTCATCTTCTTCCTGTTCAATCTGTTGCGTTGGATCATCGCAATCTTCATGCTGTGTCTGGGCGTGTCGCTGCTGTATTATTTTGGTAACGTCAGGTACGACGAGCATTATCGGAAAGAGCTGAAGAAGCCTACCCGGAAAGGGAAGAAATACCGTGAGTTTGTGATTTTCTCTCCCGGAACCATCTTGGCAACGACTTTGTTCGTGCTGGGTACAGTGGCTTTCAATACCTATATCTCTAATTTCTCCCGATATAATGTGCTGTACGGATCCATCGGAACTTTGATTATCCTTTTGTTGTGGATTTGGATTGTCTCTATCTTGATTCTGGCAGGGAACGACTTGAATTCAGGCATCCGTCGTGAATCGGTGAAACTTAGCGCGGGTGAGGACAATACCCGAAGGAAAATGATTGTTATCGATGCCTTGAGAAAAAATATCCGTACCCATCAGCAAGCTATCGAGTTCAGGAATAGCAGAATTGCTGATTTGCGTAAGGATATCGAAGAGAAGAGCATCCTTGTCCATGATTTGGAAGAACAGAACAAGGACAGTGAGTTGATTATCAAAGCTTATAAGGATTTTGCGGCACGCGAGCTGAAGAATGCCGACCAAGAGAGCTTGGATGTTGACAACATACGGGAACAATTCGCCCAATTTGAAGAATCATAAAGCCATTGTCATGGGTGTTGTCGCACGTCAAAGCATCAAAGGAACCATTGCCACCTATATCGGAGTGGCAGTGGGTATCGTCACGACCTTCGTTATCCAGACCAAGGCTCTGGAGCCGGAGCAGATCGGCTTGATCGATGTGTTGGTGCAATGCTCCATCTTATTTGCGGGATTGGCTCAGCTGGGTACCAGTTCCTCAGCCATGCGCTATTACCCCTTTTTCAAGGACGAGAAAAGCCGTGACCATGGCTTTTTCGGCTGGACAGTGCTGGTTCCACTGATCGGTTTCCTTGTCTTCCTATTGTTATTTTTGGTTTTCAAGGATAGCATCGTACAGTTTTTCTCGGAGGATTCGGGAATGCCGGATTCGGGACTGTTCGGCAAATACGTCAACTTTGTTATTCCTTTGGCTTTCTTCCTGTTGTATATCACGGTGTTCGAGACCAATAGCAACTTGTTGCTTCGTATCGTGTTGCCGAAATTTGTCCGCGAAGTAGGACTTAGGGTAGCGACACTGGTGGTTTATCTGCTTTATTATTATAAGGTGATAGATTTCGATGGAGTTATTGTTGCATTTTGTATATTTTACGGTTTGGCCACCTTGATCAACATTGTCTATCTGTTATCGCTAAAACGGGTCTCGTTCAAGATTGACCGAAAGTATGTCTCTCAAAAGCTGCGGCACGATTTCTTGTACTATACCTTGTTTATGATTGCCGCTGCGGTGGCAGGGAATGCCATCCCTATGCTGAGCAAGTTCTTGCTTGCGGGCATGGAGGGATTTCGCCTGGCGGGTGTATTCACGATTGCCACGAACATCGCGGCTTTGGTCGAGATGCCTTACCGTTCTTTGGGTGCCATCTCCCGTCCCCATATCTCCGAGGCTATGGCGCACCAAGAAATTGCCCGAGCCGATGCCTTGTGCAAAAATGTGGCATTGCATCAGTTTATCATCGGCTTGTTTGTGCTGTTTTTCATTTGGATTAATATAGATTTCCTGTTCGACTTGCTTCCTAATGGAGAGGTATATCGATTAGGCAAATGGGCCGTGCTGATACTGGCTCTCGGCAGGTTAGTGTATTCTACCTTGGATGTCTCGCTTACAGTACTCAGTTATTCCAAATACTATTATTATTCGCTGGGGTTCACCTTGTTGTTAGCCGTTCTTTCTGTGGGACTGAACCGTTGGTTTATTCCCTATTGGGATATCAATGGGGCAGCGCTGGCGAATGTGCTTTCCTATTTGGTTTATTTTGTCTTGCTGCTGTTGTTTATCCGTTGGAAGATTGGAGTGTTTGCGCTTTCAGGAAAACAACTTATAGTGGCAGGTATCGTGCTGGTGCTGTTTGCATTGGATGCCGTTTGGAGTGCATGGCTTGCTCCTTGGCTGGTGAAACGGTTTGGCATACAGTTGATTGGGTTGGGATTCAATGCGGTGCTGAAGTCTGTCATCTTCCTTGCATTAGGAATGACCGCATTGTACAGAATGAAAGTCTCACAGTCAATCAATGATTTGATTGAAAGGTTGTTACATAAAAAATAAGCAGCGTTGGATATGATTAAATTCATCGGTTATCTCGTTTGTTATTGCATTTATCCATTTTCTTTTTTATTTCCAAGAAACAAGAATAAATGGGCGTTTGGAAGCTTCAGAGGGGCTTTTAACGACAACGCAAAATACATGTTTATCTATGCCTCCAATCAGTTGAAAGACAAGAACTGTGCGTGGTTAAGCATCAAACGCTCCACAGTTCAATTGATTCGTGACAAGGGAATGAAAGCCTATCACATCTTAAGTCCTCGGGGTATCAGGTTTGCGCTCACCTCGAAGTACTGGATTTACAACGCTTATTCCTCCGACATCATGTTTTGCCTTTCGGGGAATGCTGTATGCGTTAACCTTTGGCATGGGCTTTCGATGAAACTGATTGAGTTCAAGATTACTACCGGTCCCTTGGCGGATCGTTTTTATAAGAAAACCTTGAAAGAACGTTTTTATCATCCTGAGACCTTTAAACGTCCTGATTATGTGCTTTCATCGTCGGATTTCTTCACCCAAAGTTTCGCCGATTCGTTCCGCATTCCCGTTAACCGATGTCTTGAATTCGGCTATCCTCGTAATGAGATTCTGTTTTGGAACGAGGAGAAAAGAATGGCTTTCGTGGAGCGTTACGAGCCTGTGGAGACCAAACAGTTGTTGGAACGTTTGAAAGGTGGCGGTTATGACAAGGTGTATGCATACCTGCCTACTTGGCGTGACGCGCAACGTGACTTGTTCGTGAAAAACTTTGACTTGCAGCGCATGGATGCCTTGATGCGGGAACACAACGCCTTACTGTTGATGAAACCTCACGCCAACACCTTTGTGGATCCTGGCATTGACAAGGGCTTGACCAATGTTGTCTTTATCCCCTCCACGGTGGATATCTATCCAGTGTTGCCTTACGTCGATGTGCTGATCACCGACTATTCATCGGTGACTTTCGATTTCTCCCTGATGAAGGGTAAAAATATCATTTTTTATCCTTACGATTATGAGGAGTATAAGAAAAGCAGGGCATTCGAGTATCCCTATGATGACCTTGCGGTTGGCAAGAAAGTCTATGATTTCGACAGTCTTGTGTCGGCTATGGTTAGCGGGGAAAATTATCTTCCCGAAGCGGAACGACAGCGTTTTGTCGCGGATGTTTGGGGCAACAATAGGGAAGGGGCTTGCGAAAAAATCGGACGTTTCTTAAGAGATCTCAACAATCGTACGGTATAATTCAAGAATAGCGTCTTTCTCCAATTGAATGGGGTTGTTTTTCAATCTCACTGGATTCACCGATTGGCTTAATAACTCCAGCTCGGAATCCCTTTCACTTGTGGAATGGGGCCTTCCCAGTCCCATCATCAACATCATCTTGCGGAATTGCTGGATGGCTTCTGTAGGTTGTCCTTTCCCCATGGAACCAGCGATTTGATGGAACACCCTGGTTACATAGTCATACCCCCTTGGGTCGATACAGTGTTCAGGATGCTTGAGCATATAGGCCCAGATTTCAGGAAGGCATACTGCCACCGCATGGCCATGGGGAAGCTTGTAAAGGGAGGTGATTTTATAGCTCATGGCATGGGCGGCAGTGGTCTGCGCTAGGTTGATGGCTTTTCCACTGAAGTTGGCGGCTGACATGATTTTTTCCGCTGCATCTTCATCGTTTTCAAAGATATATCGTTCCCAGTGGGTCATGATGGTTTCCACAGCAGTCTTGGAGTAGCCCTTGCTTTCATCGGTTGAGTTCAGCGACCACCACGACTCGATGCCCTGACATAAAGCATCCATCATCGTGCATTTTTTTTGGTATAGCGGTAGCGTTTTCAATACCGATGGCTCCAAGATAGCGACATCAGGAAGGATACGTTCGTCGGTGACGGTTTGTTTGACACCGTTCAAATAGACAACAGCATTGTGGGTGGACTCTGAACCCGTACCGGCAGTGGTGGGGATGGCTATCAAAGGGATGGTGTCTCGATGTTCGAGACAGGTCAGTTTGATGCATTTCGCTACATCGATGCAGCTTCCACCCCCCACGGCAATCAACGCATCACAATCCTCTTTTAGGAATTGCTCGGCACCTTGATCCACCTGCTCTTGTAGCGGGTTGGGAGTGAAATTGTTGAAAAGAGCTTTCGGAAGCGTGATGCCTTCGATTTGGGTTTTGATACTTAAAAAAGGGAACGAAGCATCGGTCACCAACATGGGTTTCCTGAAATGGACTTGTTCCATAATTTGGTACAAGTTCTGAATGCCGTTGAGAATCTGTTGCATGGTGGTTATCGTTGAAGGAATTGCATCAGAGCTTCTTTGTTTTGTATGGGGGTGGTGGTAGGTCGTCCCAAATCTTTTCGGTTGCCCTTTCTCACCTTTACTTCCAGAAAGAGTGTGGAGAATTGAGCGTTGAGCGTTGAGAGTTGGCTTTCCAAATCTTGTTTGGTGCTGACGCTTAAGGCTGTTTTGTAGCCGACGGCTTTGGCCACGGCGGGAAGGTCGATTTTCAGGCCTACAGTGGGTTGTCCTCCTACCGAGTCGTGGGCGCCATTGTTGAACACCACATGCACATAGTTGTTAGGGGCGTTATGAGCGACGATGGCCATGGATCCTAAGTGCATGATGGCTGCGCCGTCCCCGTCGAAGCACCAGACTCTTCGTTGGGGTTGTTCTATGGCGATGCCAAGAGCGATTTGGGAAGCATGTCCCATGGAACCGACAGTGAGGAAGTCGCGTTCATGACCCTGTCCTTGGGCTGCTCGGTACTCGAAAAGTTCCCTGCTGATCATGCCGGTAGTGGAAACGATGATATCGTCGGGACCTATGGCGGCGGCGATGGTTTGTATGGCTTCCTCGCGGGTCATGGGCAGTTCGTTTTTCTCTGCATTTTGCAGCGTGTAGGTGTCGAAGGTGTCTTTCTCGATGACGAGGGCGAATGCCTCTCCAGTGTTTTTGATGGTGGTTGCCGCCTTCTCGATTTGTTTCTCCGCCAGGGTTTCCTCTTTGCTCAGCACCTCATAGTTGATACCCATCACGTTGAGGAGTCCAGTGGTGATCTTGCCTTGTTTCACGTGTTGCGGCTCATCGTGTACACCTGGACGGCCACGCCATCCGATGATGAGCAGCACAGGGATGTGGTACACTTCTTTGTCGGTGAGTGAGGCGAGGGGGTTGATGGCATTGCCTTCACCGGAGTTTTGCATGTAAACGGCTCCTACTTTGCCAGTGGCAAGATGGTATCCCGCGGCAAGGGCCACTGCGGCGCCTTCGTTGGCGGTGATGATGTTGTGTTTCGCGTCGATGTTGTCGGTGATGTATGCACAGACGTTTTTCAGCAGGCTGTCAGGCACTCCAGCATAAAACTCAATACCATGGCAGCGAAGGGTCTCGATAAAAAACTCGGGTTTGATCATGGCTTATTCCTCCGGGATTAGGGTGATGATTTCCTTGATGGGCATGCACATATCGTCGCATTCCTTGGCACGATGGTGTTCCAGGATGGTTCTGGCCGCCTTTTGCATGGCCGGAAATCCTGTGCGGGTCAGCTGGTTGGCGTAGATGACCACATTGACACCACGGGCTTTGAACTCGTCTTCAGTGACGGTGTTGAACGAAGTGGGTACCACCACGATGGGGGTGATGGTGTCTTTGGCGCGGAATTTCTCCACGAATTCGAAAATCTCGGCAGGGTCTTTCTTGCGGCTGTGGATCATAATGGCGTCGGCGCCGGCTCCAACGTATGCGAAGGCTCGGGTCAGGGCGTCATCCATGCCTTGTTCAAGAATCAGACTCTCGATGCGGGCGCAGATCATGAAGTCATGGGTCTTTTGGGCTTTCTTGCCGGCAGCGATTTTGGCGCAGAAATTCTCGATGCTGTCCTGGGTCTGTTTCACCTCGGTTCCGAACAACGAGTTCTTTTTGAGCCCCGTCTTGTCTTCAATGATGATCATGGAGACTCCCATGCGTTCTAAGCTTCGGACGGTATATACGAAATGCTCGGCGAGTCCTCCAGTGTCGCCGTCGAAGATAATGGGCTTGGTGGTCACCTCCATGATATCGTCGATGGTACGGAACCTGCTGGTCATGTCAACAAGCTCGATGTCGGGCTTGCCTTTGGCGGTGGAGTCGCAGAGGCTGGAGATCCACATGGCGTCGAATTGATAGGTCTTCCCGTCTTGAAGCACGGTGGTCTTCTCGGCAATGAGTCCCGTGATGCCACTATGGGCTTCGATGGCGGTGACAAGGCCTTTCATCTGAATCACTTTCTTAAGACGGCCTCGGCGGATGTCAGGCATGGAAAGCTCAGCGCGATGCATCTTGTCGATTTCTTTGTATTTCGGATCGCTGGAATAGGGATATTCCACGAGTTTCCCTCCATATTCACCAAGGATGTCAATCACCTCTTGGCGGATGGGCTTTTGGAACCCGTTGACCCAATCATCACCGTGAACCACGAAAGCAGGTCTCAACCGACGGAGATTCTCTGCGTAGCTAAGGGTCTTCTGCTCAACGACGTTTTCAACGCCTGCAATATTGGAAATCAGTGATTTTCGTTCTGCAAATGGCATTAATGGGAACCGACGGTAGCTAGCCACAGCTTCATCGGACAGCACCCCGATGGTCAGACGGCCAAGCCTTTTGGCGCGTTTGATGATGGCGATGTGGCCCGAATGGATGTATTCCGTAGAGAAACACATGTAAACGGTTCTTTCCTCGATGGCATGATGGAGGGCAGTCACCTTTTCAAGGTCTTCGGGGGTGTCAATCTCCGAACAGAGCAGGTCTCTCACGTCCAAAGGTGTGAGGTGGCATTGGTCGGAAACTTCGTTGAAGGCCTTCTCCGCATAGCAGTTGGTGTTGCCTGATTCACAGAACTGTATGATGCGTTCCATCCATATTTTCCAATCGTCTTTCAGAATCTTGTAAAGGGGCTGGGCTGCCATGGCATGGTCGAAAAACTCCACGCCGACTTTGGTGATCCTGTCGCCTTCAATGACGGCCTTGAAGTCTTTCTCGGGAAGCTCGGTCGTGCTGCTTACCGTCATACAACTGGTTTTGCTTTTCAAGACCGATTCAAAGACCTGATTCTCAAACACGAGATCACCGTGCATCAAGATGATGTCATCATCTTTTAAATGGTCTTTAGCACAGTAAATGCTGTAGATGTAGTTGGTCTTGTCATATACAGGGTTGTTCACGAAGGTGAATCTCAAAGGCAGATGGAGGAAGTGGCAGTAGTCAATCAGAATTTGGTCGAAATAACCTGTGGTTATCACCACTTCTTCAATGCCATAATCGACAATCTGTTGGAGCTGATGGCTTAAAATGGTATCGTTGTGGGAGATCTCAGTCATGCATTTGGGATGCTCGTTGGTGAGCACACCCATGCGGTGACCAAGACCTGAATTGAGAATTAATGCTTTCATATTGTTGTTACGTTTTTGTTCTCTTTAATTGGTTGCATTTCCAAGCAAGCCTTTGGTGACGTTTTTTCTGAAGAGGATGAGTTTGTTTCCTTTGCTGGTTTGGCCTTTCAAGGCGAAACTGACCCATAACACGAGGGTGCCGCCCCATTTGACAAGCTCGGAAAACAGTCGCTTGGCGTACTTGGCTTTGCTGATGGCTGAAGTCCGTAACTTCTCACTTTTCCCGATGGACTGGGAAAGGCGGATGAGGTATGCGTCGCTGAGTTTTGTCTCTGGAATGAGATGGTACAAGATGGCGTTGGGGAGATAAAAGATTCTCATGCCTGCAGTTCTCATCTTGTCGAAAATGTCTTTTTCCTCTGAGGCGAACAAGTTGTTGCCTTTTCTTCCCAAATCCACATTGAAGAGTCCAACCTGTTGGAAAACAGCAGCTCGATAGGCAGCGTTTCCTCCCCCAGGATAGTCGTTGGGGGCGAATTCCTTGACTTGATCCCCGTTATATTTGTATCCTGTCAATAACATCTTGATGTAATGGCTCATCCATGCGGGCTCACTGGTCTCGTATTGGGGGATAATGGGTCCGCCGGCAGCGTCGGCCTCCGGGTGTTGAGCGAAGAAATCCGCGTAGGTGCGCAAATAGGCTTCGTTGACCAAAGCATCGTCATCGACATACACCAGAAGGTCTCCTTTCGCTTCTTGGATGCCTCGGTTACGAGCGTATGAAAGCCCTTGCTGGGTCTCCTTGAAACATCGCAAGACCACATTGGGGAAGTCGTGCTGGAAACGCTGGCATTCTGATTCGGTGTTGTCGGTGCAGTTGTTGTTGACTAAAACGATCTCGTACTGATTCGGGTCGAGGTCATTCTCAGCAATGCTTTTCAACACGTTGTAGAGGTACTTGTCGCGGTTGTAGGTGCAGAGGATGACGGAGAGCATGACTTTTTCTTTCTGATGGTAAAGATAATAGTGGCAGCCAGGGAGAGCAAGATGATCAACCCACTGATTAAGGAGAGTGTCCCACCTACTTTCCAGATCCGAGGCTCATAGCGCATCGTGATTTCATGTTGACCAGCGGGGATCATGGCGGCTCTGAGCAGGTAGTTGGCACGCAGTAGCGGATGTTCCTGTCCGTCGAGATGCATCACCCATCCTTCTTTTGTCCAGATCTCGGAGAAAACTACCAGCTGGTCTTGGTTGGCACTGAATTGATAGGTGAGTTGATTGGGTTTGTATTCGGCGAGACGGATTTCTCCGTTTCCTTCTGTAGTGGGCTGGAATCCAGCTAGTTGCCGCTCAAACTCTTGATGCATGATGGCGGTATGACGTAGGTCGGTACTGGCTAAAGCATTGTATTCATCATTGGCCGTGTTGACCCATTGGATGTCGTTTACACACCAAGCATTGCCAAAAGCCTCGGGATTGCTGATGGGTTTGGAGTTTGGATTGATGATGAAGTATTTGGTGTTCAGCATGTTCAGTACTTTATTCTTTCTGAATCCAGCGAGCAGGTCGTCTTCGGATTCGATGTTTTGGAAGATGGAGCTGAACCCTTTGATTTCTTGGTTGAGATACACGTTGATGACATCTTGATAACGACGCAGTTTTGCTCCGGAATAGCCACCGATGGATTTGTGGAAATAGGAGGTGCTGGCATCGTTGAAGACGTTTTTAGTAAGATCCAGTACTCTGAAATCCAAATCTTTGTCGGCTAAGATAGCTTGATCGGCAGTGGTGGGGCTGAATGGCTGTGCGAATTGACGCTTTGGAATGAAGTCATCGTTGTTGAGGTAACGTTTGTCAATCGGCACCATGTCGAGCAGGATGAGGACCGCGAGGATGGGATAGGCGATGCCTGGCTTGAGTTTGCCTTTGGCGGTCAACAAAATAGGAACCGCGGCCAACACGATGAAGATAAAGCTTCGGATGGCGTCTTTCTTGAAGATGGCGACACGGACATTTTCTAACTGTTCGGCGAAGCTCTTGGCGATGGCTCCGTCTTTTCCAGCCATGAGGCTGCTGAATTGCTGTGCCTCAGCTTGGCTGAGGAAGGTGAAGAACACCTTGGGCATCAAGAAGAACAGCAGGCATAGTCCCGCAGTGACACCTAAGGAGATAAAGAAGAATTTCTTGTTTTTCGTGAAGCTATCGGGAGTCTTGAGAATCTCCGCCAGACCGAGGAATCCCAGCAGTGGCATGCAGACTTCTGCGATGACCAGGGTCATGGACACTGCCCTGAATTTGCTGTAACCTGGGATATAGTCGATGAAGAAGTTGGTGAACCCCATGAAGTTCTTTCCCCAACTGAGTAGGATGGAAAGAAGGGTGGCAATGAGGAGTGCCCACTTCAGCCTGCCTTTGACCACGAAAGCTCCTAAGAGGAACAGAAAGACCACAATGGCTCCTACATAGACGGGTCCGCTGGTGCCTGGTTGGTCACCCCAATAAGCGTTGTTTTGGGCGATGTTGTCTCTGAAACGGCTTTCGGCTTTCTCCAAAGCGGGGTTCTGTTTGCCGATATAGGCTGAGGCACCTCCCTTGGCATTGGGAATCATCAGGCTCCAGGTCTCGCCGATGCCGTAACTCCACTGGGTGATGTAGTCGCGCTCAAGACCTTGGGTCTGGTTATCACTTTCCAAAGTCAACACGGGTTTGCCACGGGTGGTCTCTTTGCCATACTCATAGTTGGCATACAGTTTCACGGAACAGGCAAGGACGCTGAATACGGCGGCAACCACAAGCACCATGCTGGCTTTCATGAAGTTCATGAGCTTCTTCTCGCGAAGCTGATGAATAAATTCCGCGATGACGATGATGAGGGCGGTGAGGAGCAGGTAATAGGTAATCTGCAAGTGATTCACCTTCAGCTCTAAAGCCAATGCCAAGGCGGTTAGAATCCCTCCCCAAAGGTATTTCCCTTTGTACGACAAAAGGATACCAGCAATCACAGGAGCCATGTAAGCCATTGCTGCCGCCTTGCTGTTATGGCCTACACCAATAATAATATATAGGTAGGAGGTGAGTCCGAATGCCACGGCTCCCAAAGCGCTGATGCCTACACCCACATCTAATACCAATAGGAGGAGGAAGAATCCTAACATGCTGATAAACACATATCCAGTGGGTTCTGGCAATCCTAAGGAGAGAATCTCGTGAACATACTGGATAGGATTGTTTTTTTCGGGGACTGAGATGGTCCAGGCAGGCATGCCGCCAAACATTGAGTTGGTCCATAAGGCGGTCTCTCCCGTGGCTTCACGGTAGTCCGCAAGTTCTTTCGACATCCCCTTGAACATCGCAATATCGGATTGCTTGATCATCTTTCCCTCCATCACAGGATAAAAATAGAATAAAGTGATGAGCGCAAAGCCGATGATACAGGCGATGATACCGATGGTTTTTTTGTTGTTGTTGAAGAATGAGTTTTTCATTCGTAAATGAGTTTTTGTTTTGGCTGCGAATTTACGATATTTTTTAATACTTTTGCCCCTTGCAGACAGAACGTGTCATGAAAATTGCCATTATAGGATCAGCTTACCCCTACAGGGGCGGCATTGCCGCCTTTAACGAGCGTCTGGCTCGACAGTTTCAAGCCGAGGGCCATGAGGTGGATGTTGTTACGTTTACCGTGCAATATCCCAACTTCTTGTTTCCCGGAAAGACCCAGTTCTCCACCGCTTCAGCGCCCAACGACTTGAGGATTCAGCGTTGCATCAACTCTACGAATCCTTTCAATTGGATGAAGGTGGGAAAGGAACTTGGGAATGGTAACTACGACCTGGTGTTATTCGCCTATTGGATGTCGTTTTTCGCTCCATGTTACGGGGTGATGGCTCGCCGCTTGAAAAAATCATGTCGTATTGCGCTGGTGCATAATATGATGCCTCATGAAAGGTCTTTGCTCGACCGCTTGTTGCCTCCTTTCTTTGTGAAGTCAATGGATGGCTTCCTCACCCTTTCGAAGTCGGTGCTGGAGGATGTGCAACGATTGGACAAACAAAACAAACCCAAGTGTTTTGCTCCTCATCCAGTGTATGATCATTACGGTGAAAAAGAACCGCGAGAAAAGGCCTTGGAGCGTCTTGGACTCGACCCTCGCTACCGCTATATGCTCTTCTTTGGGCTGGTACGGGCCTATAAAGGGCTGGACTGGCTGATAGAGGCTTTCGCTGACGAGCGACTCCGACGTTATCCAGTGCGACTGGTCGTGGCAGGCGAGTTCTATGAACAGAAAGAACAATACTTGCAACTCATCCAAGCAAAAGGCTTGGAGCATGAGGTCATCGTCCATGACTCGTTTGTCCCGGATGACCGTGTGAAGGATTATTTCAACGCCTCGGACCTCATCGTGCAACCTTACAAGTCAGCAACTCAAAGCGGGGTGACCCAGATTGCATATCATTTCGAGAAACCGATGTTGGTGACCAACGTGGGTGGCTTGGAGGAGATTGTCCCTGATGGCAAGGTGGGCTATGCGGTGAAACCCGAAGTGAATTGTATTGCGGATGCTTTGGTGGATTTCTTTGGCAATGAACGGTACGATGATTTCAAAGAGGGGATCGCCCTTGAAAAGGAGAAATATTCATGGTCAAAGCTGGTCGCAGCTTTGTTTTCAATGCTTAAAAATCATAATGTATGAAAATACTGATTGCTTTATTTACGAGGATCTTTCCCCGACAGTTTCTGATTCGGTGCAGTTATATCTTTAGTTTCTTAATTCGTCCATTTTATTGGGGAAATAAGGTGGAATGTCCGGTGTGTGGGAAGCATTTTAGAAAGTTTCTTCCATACGGCTATGGTCATGCGGTGGATAACCGAATGTGTCCCAACTGTCTTTCTTTGGAGCGTCATCGCCTGCTTTGGCTTTATTTGAAAGAGAAGACGGACTTTTTCACCGCTCCGTTGAAGGTGTTGCATTTTGCGCCGGAACAGCCTTATCTGAAACGCTTCCGTGCCTTGAAGAATCTCGATTATACCACGGCTGATCTGGATTCGCCAATCGCCGACTTGCATCTTGATGTCACCAACATCGCCCAACCTGACAACTCATACGATGTGGTGATTTGCAACCATGTGTTGGAGCATGTGGCTGATGTGAACAAGGCTTTCAAAGAGATTCAGCGTATCTTGAGACCCCACGGCTGGGCTATCCTGTTGGTGCCTATCAACCCCGATGTGGACACCTTCGAGGATCCCACGGTTACAGACCCTAAGGAGCGTCAGCGCCTCTACGGTCAATACGACCATGTTCGTCAGTTTGGCCGTGACTACGGCGATGTGCTGCGCAAAGCGGGCTTTGAAGTCGATGAGGACAGGCTTTATTATGAACTATCTGAGGAGCAACGCCAACGGATGCGTCTTGCTCGGCGGGGCGAAGAAATTGTGTATAGGGTATTTAAGAAGTAAGAAGACAGGAGCCGATGGGCCTCCTTCCTCCTGTCTTTTTCATCCCAAAAACAAAAGGCGACTCCGAATCGGGTCGCCTTCTGTAATACCTTAAATAAGAAATAGAAACGGCTTCTAATATCTTTATTTAGTATTCGTCGGAAACAGTAAGTTTCTTTCTGCCTTTAGCTCTTCTGCGGGCTAACACCTTGCGGCCGTTGGCAGTTGACATTCTTTCTCTGAAACCATGCTTGTTTCTGCGTTTTCTGTTCGAAGGTTGATAAGTGCGTTTCATTTTCGTATATGTGTTTGTTTATTTCTGAAAAATAAATACCCCTTGTTTTGGGACTGCAAAATTACGAATAAAAACCTTACGTGCAACTTTTTTTTGAAAAAATGTCAAAAAAGATTACTTTCCTGTTTTTTATGTCAAGCTACAGTGTCCTTTAACGGGATGTTTTTCAGTGTTTCCACTACGAAATCCCAGAATGGAGCCACGCTCTCGATGAGCAGGGCTTCGTCGGGTGAATGAGGGTGTACGAGGGTCGGCCCGAAGCTCACCATATCCCAATGCGGGTACTTGGATCCCAGGATGCCGCACTCAAGGCCGGCGTGGATGACCATGACTTTGGGCTCTTTGCCGAACTTCTCCTTATAGACGGTCTTCATCGTGTTGAGGATGGGTGAGTGGATGTTCGGTTTCCATCCTGGATAGTCGCCAGTGGAGTAGGCTTCAGCACCGTTGTCCTGGAGGTTCTTGCGGATTTGGGCGGCTAACTTGTCCTTGTCTGCATCGACAAGACTGCGGGTGAGGGAAGCGCAAACGATCTTGCCTTTTTCCATCTTGATGGTGGCGAGGTTTGAAGAGGTCTCCACCGTGCCGTCAAAGTCTTTCGACATGGCGATGACACCGTTGGGGTACTTGGCGATGCCCGTGAACAGGTTGTTCTGGGTCTTGATGTCGATCACTTGTTTCGGCATCTCCGTGGCTTCACAGAGGATGGCAGCTTCAGGTTCAATGCCAGCAAATTGTTCTTTTACGAGGGCTTCGTATTCCTTGGCGTAGGCTTCAAACGCGGCTTTTTTGCTTTCGGGTACGACGACGATGGCCATGGCCTCTCTGGGGATGGCGTTGCGAAGGCTGCCGCCGTCGATGCATGCCATGCGGAGACCGTATTTCTCAGCGGCCATGAGCATCATGGTGTTGAGCACCTTGTTGGCATTGGCACGGCCTAGGTTGATGTCCATGCCGGAGTGTCCGCCTTTGAGGCCTTTCACGAAGAGCTTGTAGGCGACCATGCCAGCAGGCACGTCTTCATATTTGGGAGTCCAGGTGCCGATGTTGTCCACGCCGCCGGCGCAGCCCACGTAGAGCTCGCCTTCGGTTTCGGAGTCCATATTGAGCAGGATGTCGCCTTGCAGCACACCGAGTTTCAGCAAGTTGGCGCCAGTCATGCCCGTCTCTTCGTCGATGGTGAAGAGGGCTTCAACGGGACCGTGTTCCAGATTGGTGGCTTCGAGCACTGCCATGGCAGCAGCGGCTCCCAGACCGTCGTCAGCGCCGAGGGTGGTGCCGTTGGCTTTCACCCAACCGTTTTCGATATGAGTCTCGATGGGGTCGTTTTCAAAATCATGCGGATTGCCGTCGTTTTTCTGCGGCACCATGTCAAGATGGGCTTGCAGGATGACACCCTTACGGTTCTCCATGCCTGGAGTGGCGGGTTTACGCATGATGACGTTGCCGCAGTCATCAACCATAGTCTCCAAACCGTGATCCTCGCCCCATTTCTTCATGAAGGCGATTACTTTGGCTTCTTTTTTCGATGGACGCGGAATCTGCGTCAAGCTGTAAAAGTTTCTCCAGATGCCACTGGGCTGTAATTCTTGGATTGTCATAGGCTTTATTCTTTAGATGATTGATTTTGTTTGTTAGAATCGGCTAAAATACAAAAAATTATTGAAATGATTGCAGATCAGTGAGCTTTTTGTAAATCCCTCCAAGGGCGATGAGTTCCTCATGTCTGCCTCGCTCGATGATCTGTCCTTTCTGAAGCACAATGATCTCGTCGGCATGTTGGATGGTGGAAAGCCTGTGCGCAATCACAATGGAAGTGCGCTGGCTCATCACCTTCGACAGGGCATCCTGCACCAAACGCTCGCTCTCAGTGTCCAAAGAGGAAGTGGCCTCATCTAATATTAATATAGGTGGGTTCTTGAGCACGGCGCGGGCAATGCTCAAACGCTGCCGCTGACCTCCACTGAGATTCATGCCCCGATCGCCAATGGCAGTGTCGTAACCATGTTCCATCTCCATGATGAACTCATGGGCGTTGGCAATCTTGGCGGCTTCGATGACGGCCTCCTTCGACACGTTCTCCATGCCGAAAGCGATGTTGTTGAACACCGTGTCGTTGAAAAGGATGGTGTCTTGAGTGACAATGCCCATCAAGCCTCTCAAGTCGTTGATCTTATAATCCCGGATATCATGGCCGTCAATCATAATCCGCCCTTCACACACATCGTAGAAACGTGGCAGCAAATCAATCATCGTTGATTTGCCTCCTCCGCTTTCCCCAACGAGCGCGACAATCTTACCTTTATTAATAATAAGGTTGATGTCTTTCAGCACATCGTCTTTTGCGTAACGGAAACTTACGTCTTTGTACTCGATTTGATGATTGAAATCTTTAATACTCAGGGCGTTTTCTTTTTCTGTAATCACCTCGTCGGCATCCAGAATCTCGAAAATGCGCTCCGCTGAGGCCACGCCTTTCTGGATGTTGTAATAACCTTGCGAGAACGATTTTGCTGGAGAGATGATTTGCGAAAACACTACTATATAAGTGATGAAATCCGCTGCTCCAATACTGCTTCCGCCTCCAAGAATCAGCTTGCCGCCAAACCATAATACGATGATGACCACAATGGCGGAGAGGAACTCGCTCATGGGAGAACTCATCTCTCGTTTGCGATGAACACCGACCAAGGTCTTGGAATACTGTTCGTTTTGCTCGGCGAACTTTTCGCTTGAATAGCGGATGGCGTTGAATCCTTTGATGATGCGTAACCCCGAGATTGACTCCTCGATGGTGGAGATCATCCCCGCGAGTCGGTTTTGGCTTTCCTTCGACTGTTTTTTGAGGGCTTTGCCTACTTTACCAATGAGGAAACCCGCAATGGGCAGGACAACCAGCACGAACAAGGTTAGTTTTGGACTCAAACTGAGCATGAAAACGAAATAGAGGATAATGGTCAATGGGTCCTTAATCAGCATCTCAATCCAGTTGAGGATGGAGACCTCCACCTCCTGCACGTCGGTGGTGATGCGAGCCATGATGTCGCCCTTCTTTTGATTGCTGTAGAAAGAAAGCGGCAAAATCAAAATCTTGTTATAGATGTCGCTCCTCAGGTCTTTGATGGCACCCACCCGGGCTTTGGCCATAAAGAAGCAGGCAAAGAACCTTCCGACATTGCGGAAGAAGAAAGCGATGAGCAGGAAGAAACAGATGAATGCCAATGCATAACTATGGCCGTTCTCGAGGATGAGGTTGCTCATCTGATAATTCAGATAACTGGTCAGATAGTCAGAAGAGAGATGGAATTCGGGTTTGGCAACGGCCTCGATGGCATCGGTCTGGAAAAGCAAGTTGAGAAAAGGCACCACCAGAGCGAAAGAAAAAAGGGAGAAGAAAATGGCCATCAAGTTGAATATCAAATTCAACAGGATGTAGAACCAATAAGGTTTTACGTAAGAGAGGATCCGGTGGAAAGGACGGTTTTTCGACATGCTTTAATAGTTGAATCCCGTGTAATTCTCCGGTGTGATGGCTCTCAGTTCTTCTTTGATGTTTTCTTTCACGGGGAGTTTGTTGATGAACTCGTCGATGGTCTCCTTGTCGATGTGCTTGTTGGTCCGGGTGAGTTCTTTCAGCAACTCGTAGGCTCCTTCAATCTCCTCGCGGCGCAGTATCGTTTGAATGGCTTCAGCTACCACGGCATAGTTCTGTTGTAGGTCTTGGCGGATCTTGTCCTCGTTGAGCAGCAGCTTATCCAAACCTTTTAACAGGGATTTAACGGCAATTAAGGTGTGGGCTATTGGTACGCCGATGTTGCGGGTAACGGTGGAGTCGGTGAGGTCGCGCTGTAACCTGCTGATGGGAAGCTTGGTGCTCAGGAAGGTGAGGATGGCGTTGGCCATGCCGAGGTTGCCTTCAGCGTTCTCGAAGTCGATGGGGTTGACTTTATGGGGCATCGCCGACGAGCCGACTTCCCCAGCCTTGATCTTCTGCTTGAAGTATTCCATGGAGACGTACATCCAGATGTCGCGCGACAGGTCGATCAAAATGGTATTGATGCGACGCAGGGCATCGAAGTATGCGGCCATATAGTCGTAATGCTCAATCTGGGTGGTGGTCTTCTGGCGTTTAAGCTTGAGGCTCTTCTCTACAAAACTCTTGGCAAAAGCCGGCCAGTCGATATCAGGATAGGCCACCTTATGGGCGTTCATGTTACCTGTGGCACCGCCGAACTTGGCAGTGAAGGGCACGTTGTTGAGCATCTTCAGCTGATCGTCGAGACGTTCTACGAACACGTAAATCTCTTTGCCGAGGTGGGTGGGACTGGCAGGCTGGCCGTGGGTGCGGGCGAGCATCGGGATGTCGCGCCACTCTTTGGCCATGCCTTTCAGCTTGTCGATGACCTCCTCGATGGCAGGCTTCACCACCAGCTTGTGGGCTTCCATCATGGAGAGCGGCACGGCGGTGTTGTTGATGTCCTGCGAGGTCAAGCCGAAATGCAGGAACTCTTTCCATTTCTCGAGTCCCATCTCGTCGAACTGGCGTTTCAGGAAATATTCCACCGCCTTCACGTCATGGTTGGTAGTCTTCTCGATTTCCTTGATTTCCTCGGCATCTTCGGTCTGGAACTCCTCGTAGATGGCACGGAGGTCTTCAAAATCACCCTCGAAGTCTTCCAACTGGGGCAACGGGATTTCGCACAAAGCGATGAAATACTCCACTTCGACCATCACGCGGTAGCGGATAAGGGCGAATTCGGAGAAGAAATCATTGAGTTCGACGGTTTTGCTGTGGTATCTGCCGTCAACAGGGGATATGGCTTTTAAAGGAGTGAAACTCATTTTTTTAAAATGTTACTATTGTGATGACCAAGAAGAGTATTGCCAAAGTGAGTAGTGAAAGGATGGAAAAGCATCTTGCATGAAGATTCTCTCGGCTACTTAATTTCGGGAACATTTTGGTGCGATAGGCGATGAATGCTGAAATACCATAAAGGATCGTAAAATAAATGAGTATTACTAATCCTATAACAATAGCTATCCATGATAGTCCGGCTTTTATCACGGGATAAATCATTGAAATACATCCGATGATGCCGTAAACTATCAAAAAGTGAAGAAAAGCTCCTTTCTCTTTGCTGAACATGGGAATGTTCCAGATCTTTTTCGGATTATTCATGGCGCTTTGTTTTTTTGCTTTTGCCCCTTTGGGGTGTTCGCTATCGTGTCCATCGTTGCCCAGGGCAACGCCCTGGGCATGATGGCTTCTGGCCTTTCAGGCCGTTTATTTTTCGATGAGCTTGTCGTTGGAGCCTAACACGTTGACAATCTTATGGATATAAAGTTTCTTCATGTTGTCACGGGCTGGTCCGAGGTACTTGCGAGGGTCGAACTCGGCGGGTTTCTCGGCGAAGGTCTTGCGGATGGCGGCGGTCATGGCGAGACGGCTGTCGCTGTCGATGTTGATCTTGCAAACCGCGCTCTTGGCAGCCTTGCGGAGTTGCTCCTCGGGGATGCCCACGGCGGCTTTCAAGCAACCACCATTGGCGTTGATGGTGTCAACCTCATCTTGTGGGACGGAGCTTGAGCCGTGAAGCACGATGGGGAAGCCGGGCAGCTTTTTCTCGATGGCCTCAAGAACGTCGAAAGCCAACGGAGGAGGAACGAGACGACCCGTGGCGGGGTCAACGGTGCATTGTTCGGGAGTGAACTTGTAGGCGCCATGCGAGGTTCCGATGGAGATGGCAAGGCTGTCCACACCGGTCTTGGTCACGAAGTCGATGACTTCCTCAGGCTTGGTGTAATGGCTCTCTTCAGCAGCCACCTCGTCTTCCACGCCGGCCAACACGCCGAGCTCGCCTTCCACCGTGACATCAAACTGATGAGCATATTCCACCACCTTTTTGGTGACAGCCACATTTTCGTCGTAGGGCAGGGCGGAGCCGTCAATCATCACGGAAGAGAAGCCCATGTCGATGCACGACTTGCAGAGTTCAAACGAGTCGCCGTGGTCGAGATGCAGCACAATCTCGGGATGGGCGCAACCCAACTCCTTGGCATATTCCACCGCTCCTTGAGCCATGTAGCGGAGCAGGGTCTGGTTGGCGTAATTACGGGCTCCTTTTGACACTTGCAGGATGACGGGTGACTTGGTCTCCACTGCAGCCATGATGATGGCTTGGAGCTGTTCCATGTTGTTGAAATTGAATGCGGGGATGGCATAACCGCCATCAACGGCCTTGGCGAACATTTTACGGGTGTTCACGAGTCCCAGTTCTTTATAGCTGATCATATTGTAGTAGATTAATGTGATTTTTTGCAAAAATACGATTTTTGTTTTATGTACAGCCATTATTGTTATTTTTGCCGTTTCAAAAAAAAGATTATATGATTAGAGAAGAGACCGTTTTCGGACCCATAAAAAGCCGTAGATTAGGGAATTCGTTGGGTATCAATTTGATGCCCGTTAATGGCAAGATTTGTTCTTTTGATTGCATCTATTGTGAGTGTGGATGGAACCGTGATGGGAAAGACGACACACGGCTTCCTTCAGCAGAAGAGGTCCATGTGGCCTTGGAGCGTAAACTTTTGAAGATGAAAGAAGAAGGGACTCCCGTGGATTCCTTCACTTTTTCAGGCGATGGCGAGTCCACGTTACATCCAGCGTTTCCACAGATCATCGACGACACCATAGCGTTGCGTGACTGTTATTTCCCACAAGCAAAAGTCTCCGTGCTTTCGAATGCCACGCAGGTGCACCGTCCTGAGATTTTCGCTGCGCTTCGTAAGGTTGACAATCCTATCATGAAGATCGATGCCCCTACCAACGCGTTGGTGGAGAAGATCAACCATCCCGCTCCGGGCTATGACGTGAACAGGGTGGTGGAGGCTTTGAAGCAATTCAACGGTGACTTCATCTTACAGACCATGTTTTTGAGAAGCAAGGACTTCGACAGCTCGTCGCCTGAAGTGCTGAACGGCTGGATGGATATCGTGCGTCTGCTGAAGCCACGTGAGGTGATGGCATATACCATCGACCGTCCCACCCCCGAGGAAGGACTTCAGAAGTTCACGGTGGAGGAGATGAATGCTCTTGTTGCGCCGCTGGTCCGGGAGGGAATTAGGGTTCAGGTGAGAGGGAAGAATTAATCAAGAATTTAGAATTTAGAGGGTGATAGACAGAGAGATGAGGGGTAACCACGAATCTCTCGAATTGAACGAATTATGATGAGGCTGCATTAGATTAATATCTTATTCCGAAATAATCGAGAAACGCCTTGTACTGGTCTTGTGCTGTCAGACAGGTGTCGCGTAGGAAGCCGTTTATTTGCCCCCAATTTTGGATGCCTCTGTAATAAAAAAGACGCAGTTCCTCGGTGATGATGAACGGCACTTCACCTGCTTGCAGGCATTGCCAAAACATCAGCAGCCGGCCAACACGTCCGTTGCCGTCCTGAAAAGGGTGGATGCGTTCAAAACGCACATGGAAGTCAAGGATGTCGTCAAAAGAGATCTGTTTCTTGGAATAATAGTCATCCAACAGCGCCTTCATCTTTTTATGGACTTCCGTGGGCTGTGCGGTTTCTTTCTCGCCTACGGTATTTGCCAAACGTTTGTAGTCGCCCACAGCAAACCACGACTTTTGGCTGTCGGAGGTGTTGGTCTTCAGTATCAAATGCAGCTGTTTAATGTGTGGCTCTGTGATCTTGTCTGTGGCATGGTCGATGACATAATCGACACAACGGAAATGGTTGACGGTCTCCAAAATGTCATCGATGCGCGTGTTCTCCGAGGTGATTCCTAAGGTGTTGGTTTCAAAGATATATCGGGTCTGCTCCTTGGTCAGGCGACTTCCTTCGATATGGTTTGAGTTATAGGTCAAGTCAATCTGGGTGCGATGATAGATGCCGCCTTTCATGTTGGCTTCCTTTTGTTTGCGCAAGTCGGAGAGGAGGGGAGAGGTTTTTGTTTTGGTGCGTTTGGGCAGTGTAGCGTCAGCGGGAATGTTCCAAGTTTTACCCGTTAGGAATGCGCCCTTAATCTTTCCAGTGGCGCAGTAATTGCGGGCGGTGCGTTCGCTGATGCCGTGGCGTTCGGCGAATTGACTGACTGAAATGTAATCCATCTATCGGCAAGTGTTGTTCAAAAACCGATGCAAAGATAGTGTTTTTTGCCGTTATCGGCAAGAAATGGTCTTTTTCTTTTTTATCTTTCAAAAAAAAAGTGTATTTGACCTTCCGTGCCGCCCAACAGAGAGATGGTAGGTGGAGAACACGAATCTCTGACTGGCACCTAAAAGATAGGCCTTCGAAAGCCTCACACCAAACCATGGCGACATGATTAAGGGTCAAGGCTCCAACTGCTCCTACGACGCCTCGACGGGTCAATGGGTGGGTACCATGGTCAAGTTGACCCCCGGCCAAGGCTACATCTACCTCAACACCGCCTCCCAAGCGAAAAGCTTCTCCTACCCGGAGAGGTGAGTGTTAGCCCTGAAAGGGCGTAACTAAACAGCCGTGGGTGTAGCTTGCGGAACCCACGGCTTTTGCGGACCCCACGGATTAGAAATACCCCGTTAGGGGTTAAATCTCGGTAGAACGGGCCCGGGGTAGTACGCTCCCCCTCTCCACTGTGGAGAGGGGGTCGGGGGGTGAGGTTAAAAAAATTCAAATCATTTCTTTTCTGAATCAAAAAAAAGTTGTACCTTTGCGCCCTCATTCAATCTATTATTAACCATTTAAAAGAAGGAAGTGTTTTAAAATGATTATTATTCCTGTTAAAGAAGGCGAAAGCATCGACAGAGCTTTGAAGCGCTACAAGAGAAAGTATGAAAAGACCGGCGTCGTGAAGGAATTGCGCGAACGTCAAAAG
>JAEEGL012277593.1_pt1 | contig 53412 bp, 46 predicted proteins | sample 9134231 | NCBI WGS metagenome assembly JAEEGL01 (sample SAMN16246548, study PRJNA631951) | gut metagenome | biome: gut microbiome; feature: rumen; material: fiber-attached | host: Bos | place: Iran: Karaj | collected 2018-10 | reverse complement strand
CTGCTTCCTGAAGATATCGCCAAGGCTGTCCGGTTTATCCTGGAAGCCGACCCGCACATGACGGTCACGGAATTTACGGTCCGGCCTCAGTTTCACCGGATAGAAAAAAAGCAGTAGATCGCTCTACTGCTTTTTTCGTTGACATATTTCTGTCCTGCGGAAAGATCCTCCCGCACATTAATTATTCGAATTACTGCTTCCAGCGCCGCGCATCGCATCGAAGACTTCCTTATCGGCGAATGAAACCTTAACGGAACGGACGAACTGGTCGTTCGAATTGGTCTTAAGCAGAAGTCCGATGATCGTCTCGGTAACCGGGGCGGTCTCCATCTGGGAGAAGGCCTTTCGGATCGTCCATACGGCATCCAGTTCTTCCTGAGACATAAGAAGGTCCTCACGGCGTGTACCGGACTTGTTGATATCGATTGCCGGGAAGATACGCTTCTCGGACAGTTTCCTGTCAAGGTAGACTTCCATGTTACCGGTACCCTTAAATTCCTCGAAGATGACTTCGTCCATTCGGGAGCCGGTCTCGATAAGAGATGTGGCCACGATCGTTAAGCTTCCGCCGTTCTCGATGTTTCTCGCCGCACCGAAGAAACGCTTCGGTCCATAGAGAGATCCCGGATCGAGACCACCGGACAGCGTTCTTCCTGTCGGTGTGATCGTCAGGTTATAGGCACGGGCCAGTCTCGTCATGGAGTCAAGGAGGATCACGACGTCCTCACCCATCTCGACCAGTCGCATCGCACGCTCGAGAACGAGCTCGGTCACGCGTGTATGGTTCTCCGGTTTCTTATCAAATGTGGAATAGACCACCTCGCCCTTGATGGAGCGCTGCATGTCGGTCACTTCCTCCGGACGCTCATCGATGAGAAGCACGATCAGCTTCGTATTCGGACTGTTCTGCGTGATCGCATTGGCGATCTTCTGCAGAAGGATCGTCTTACCGGCTTTCGGCGGAGAAACGATCATACCACGCTGTCCCTTACCGATCGGCGAAACCAGGTCGATAATACGTGTCGACAGTTCCTGTTTCCCTGTCTCCAGACGGAATCTCTCATCCGGATAGATCGGTGTCAGCCTTTCGAAATGCGGGCGACGTCCCAGTTTATCCACTTCCACGTCGTTTACCGTCGTGATATAGCTAAGTGCCAGGTTCTTCTCCTGACCACGCTTCGGAAGGGCAAATCCGCGGATCTGGTCACCGATACGAAGTCCGAATCGGCGGATCAGATTGGTCGGCACGAATACATCCTGCGGAGACGGCAGATAATTCTCACGACGGACGAATCCGTATCCGCCATCCTGTACGATCTCAAGAACACCCACAAACTCGATCGGTTCGATCTGTGGCTTAGGCGGCTCCGGTGTATTCTCACCTTCCTGCGCACCTTTGTCTTCTGAAGATCCTTCTGTCTGAGAATACTCCGGCTCACCGGCCGGACGGATCTCTACACTTCTATGGCGGCCCTTCTTATTCTTCTTACCGAAAGGCACTTGCTGGGAGGAAGGATTGTTTTCTTTTTCTGTTTTCTCCTGACCCTGCGGCTCGTCCTTCTTCGGTTCTTCTTTCTTTGTTTCCTCCGAAGATTCTTCCTTCTTCTCTTCGTTCTTCGGATCAGAAGAGTCTACCTCTTTGCTTTTCTTCTTCTTGCCGCGGGATTTCTTTTCTTCTTTCTTATTCTCTTCCGGCTTTACTTCCGAAACGGTCTTTTCTTCCGAAGAAATCTCCGGCTGAGCGCTCTCACCTTCCGGTTTCGCCTCTTCAGACTTGACCTCTTCCTTCGCCTTTTTCTTCTTTCTTCCGGAGCCCTTTTCCGAAGAAGCATCCGCCTTCTCTTCCGGCACTTTTTCTTCTTTTACGGAAGCTTCAGAAGTTTCCTCTTTTCCTTCCGGAAGCACTTCTTCTTTCGCCTTCGCCGTCTTTTTCCCACGCTTCGAAGGAGCCTTCTTCTCGACCACATGGATCGTCTCTTCCGTGTCCACTTCAGACGGCATCTCTGCGATCTTCTCCAGCGGTGTCTTCTCTTCTTCTACAGCCTGTGTTTTCTTCTTCGAGGAAGACTTCTTCGCTTTCGCCTTCGGCGCGTCCTTTGTCATTTCAGGTGCTTCTGCCTTCGGCACTTCCGCTTCGTTGGCTTTTCTCTGCTCATTATCGAGAAGCAGTGCCAGTTCGAGCTTATCCATCGTCTCCGCCTGCTCCGGCGTCACGAGCTGGAACGCCGTCGCAATTGCAGAAAGAGTCTCTTTACTCTTCGAAAAAAAATCTTCTTGTCCCACTAGGTTACCTCACATGTTTTCAAGTATTGGATTCGGGTCTCATATTCTGCGCATACAGAAAGATACAATTACACTCTTGCTGTCCTATGCAGATATTTTGTTAAATGCGAAAAATCAATTACACCTCAATCAGCATTGCCGGTTCCTCTATTCTTGCCAGAAACTCCTTCTTGCAATGCATTCATCAAATCGTTGTCATTATATAATTTGCAAAGTCGAATTGTCAACTAACGAATGCGTCATATAAACCATAGAACCATACCAAACCGGCGATGGACAATACCTGATTGAAAACAGTTAACGATAAATCGCCGAAATAAATCAAAAGTCGCGATTCCGCACACGAATTGTCGAGGATCCGCGACGTTGATTCATTTCGGCGATTGAACTGTCTTAAGATGTGATGGATCAGGTATCTCCGAGAGCCGCGAACTTATCCATCATGCCGAGAGCCTTACCTGTTCCGATGGCTACGCAGGAGACGGTATCTTCTGCGACGCACACATCGATACCGATCTTGGTCGCGAGCATTCTGTCGAGACCATAGAGCAGGGCTCCACCACCGGTCATCACGATACCACGCTGGGAGATATCGGCCATGAGCTCCGGTGGGGTTCTCTCCAGAACGGAGTGCACGGCATCGAAGATCGCCGCAACCGGCTCTTCAAGAGCTTCCAGCATCTCTGTAGAAGAAACGGTAACGGTCGCCGGAAGACCGGTGATCAGGTTACGTCCTCTTACATCCATCGTCATTTCTTCTTCTCTCGGATAAGCACATCCGATGTTGATCTTCAGCTCTTCTGCCGTCTTCTCACCGATCAGAACGTTGTGCTTACGGCGGACATGCTTCACGATTGCTTCGTCGAACTTGTCGCCCGCGACCTTAAGAGAGAAGTCCACAACCGGTTCGCAGAGGGAGATAACGGCGATATCCGTCGTTCCGCCTCCGATATCTACGATCATGGAACCGCAGGCTTTCGTAATATCGATACCGGCACCGATGGCTGCCGCGATCGGCTCACGGATCAGGAATACATCCTTCGCGCCGGCATGACGGCAGGCATCCTCAACCGCCTTCTGTTCAACCGGAGTAATGACCGACGGCACGCATACAACGATCGTCGGACGGAAATAGGTCGCACGGATACCCTGGCAAACTCTTCCGATAAATGCCTTGAGCATGACCTCCGTTACCTTAAAGTCAGAAATAACACCATCACGAAGAGGACGGATCGCCTCGACGACACCCGGCGTTCTTCCGAGCATCAGGGAAGCGCTCTCACCTACCGCAAGAACGGTACCTGTCTTCGTATTTACGGCAACAACGGAAGGTTCCTTAAGAACCACACCCTTACCGCGCACATATATAAGCACACTGCTTGTGCCCAGATCAATACCAATATCTAATCCTAAACCCATGATCGACACCTCAAATATATAGAAAAATACGCTTTTGCGTATTGTGAATGCACAATTAAGCACGTTAATGATACAATAAATACGCATATCTTTCAACGTTATAGGATTGCATTCATTTTACAAATTGGGGTGGAATTGTGAAGAAGATATTGGCATATTTGTTCATGATATGCGGAACCGCAGCGGTTTTCTTCGACGGGATCCTTCCTTCCTGCGTCCTTTTCGCCCTGTCTCTCATCGGTTATATTTCCATGCCCTTCTTCACGCAGGCCCTGGTGGACGGCTTCTTCCTGACACGGAACACGTATAAGTACTTGCTTCGTATTGCCTTTACGGCGTATCTTTCCCAGGCGGTGCTGCTGTTCATATACGTCATGTGGAATAAATCCCCACAGCCAGATCGTCTGAATATCGTTTTTTCCTACCTGATCGCCTTCTTCGTTCTCTACGGCGCCGAACTTCTGGTTTCTCTTCCTCGGGACCGCGTCGCTTCTCTGAACCTGCTCGAGCCGAATCAGAGCTCTCATAGCACCCGCTACGGAGTCGTGATCTCCAGTACCGATGAGAATAATCTTCCCAAAGGCATGAAGGTCCCTGCCTGGCCGCGGACCACGCTGCATGCGCTGGCCATCGTCCTGTTTGCGGTCTGCATGACCCTTCTTACGTTTCTTCCGCTGACGATGTCTCTTCTGACCGTCATGAGCACGCTTCTGTTCTACTTTCTCCACCGCTGGAAGATCGACAACCGCGTACTCGTCGCCACGATATTCTACAGTGCTTTTGCCGCATGCTACACATACATTTACTTCCGCATGACATCCACGATCACCTGGCAGGCAGTCTCGATCTTCGGCTTTCTTCTCTGCCTTCTTATCCCCGGCAAAAGAAGAAAGAAAAGCGCACGTTTCTACCGTGCGCTGTATCTTGCTTATCCGCTTACGATCGGGATCTGTGCGGCATTTGCCGCGTTACTTCTCAGATAAGATCCCGCTTACTGGGCCTTCTTCGCGTCTTCGTATTCGTCTTCCGGAACGAACAGATAGTACTCCAGTGAATTCATGTTCATCAGGTCCAGGGCATGCTCCTTATTGTTCGTCACGAAGAATCCGATATAAGGAGTAACGACTGTATCTTCCATGGTATTCTCGCCGTCTACGAAACGCTTCTGGTTGTGAAGAACGAGGACCACGAGATTCTCGACCTTATAGAGCTTATCCCTATCGGCAAGTTCATTTACTTCTTCTTCCGTGATGCCATAGTCATCCAGGTCATCGACGACATATTCCATCGCATCCTCTCCGACATACAGTTCATACTTTCCGTCGTAGTAATAGTCATCGAGTTCTTCGAAATTCCGGTAATACTTGAAGGTTTTCCCGGTGACAAAGACCAGATAGGAATCATCTTCGATATCGATCCACTTATTGTCTTTGATATACTCTTCGATCTTCTCGGGCGTGTCGAGTTTCTTATTTAATCCTCTGAAGGTAGTCCGTACCGTGAAATGACCGGTCGCGACCGAGACGATCAAGAAGAGGAGCAGGATGGCCGAGATCACGATTCCGGCGATGGCCATACCTTTTCCTTTCTGATTATTCTTCGCCGCGAACACGAGTCCCAGGATCGACAGGACCAGTCCGAAGATCGCCGTGACGCCACAGCAGAGGATCGATACCAGCGAAATAATAAAGCCGATGATGCACAGGACATTTGTCGTCAGATTGGTGGAAGACGATCCTGCATAGGTGGCCTGGATCGGGACCTGCGAGCCACCGAAGGAAGAAGAACCGTATGAGTTCTCCTTCGGGATCGCCGTGTTTACAGACGTATACGATGCCTGTTTGTTCTCCTGTGGAATGGCGGTCGGAATCGGAGATGGTGCCGGTGCCGGAGCAGGTGCCGGCGTCGGGGCCGGAGCAGGCTCTGCCGCAGGTGCCGGTGTCACTTCGTCTAATGGTGCTCCGCACCAGATACAGAATTTCGTGCTGTCCAGGTTCTCATTACCGCAAATCGGGCATTTCATATCGCATTCTCCTCTACTTTCTGAAATCAGAATCAACCGGGAATTTACTCTCAAGTATATATACTAGTGCTTTTTCCTCAGTAGGGCAAGGACAGGAGGAGCGGAATATCTCGAAGAAAAACCGTTTCTCCTTCGAAAAATCTGTTATAATGTCTGTTTGTAAGTTTTCTATATAAAGAGAGGTACAAGACGATGGCTTATTCAACCGATGTCGATCGTAAATGGCAAAAGAAGTGGGAAGAAACCAAGCTTTACAAATATGACCCGAACAAGAAAGGGCAGAAACTATACGTCCTGGAGATGTTCTCCTACCCGTCCGCGGCGAACCTTCACCTCGGTCACTGGTATAACTATTCTCTTACGGACTCCTGGTCCCGTATGAAGAGAATGCAGGGCTATAACGTATTGCATCCGATGGGATTCGACTCCTTCGGTCTTCCGGCGGAGAACTACGCCATCAAGACCGGTATCCACCCGAAGGATTCCACGCTCCACAACATCGAGATCATGGAGCAGCAGCTCAAGAACATGGGCGCGACGTATGACTGGGATTATGAGATCGCCACATGTAAGCCGGAATACTATAAGTGGAACCAGTGGATCTTCTTAAGACTTCTGGAGAAGGGCCTGGCTTACAGGAAGAACGCACCGGTCAACTGGTGCCCGCAGTGTAATACGGTACTTGCCAACGAGCAGGTCATCGATGGTGCCTGCGAGCGCTGCCATACTGAAGTGGAGCATAAGAACATGACGCAGTGGTTCTTCAAGATCACAGCCTATGCGCAGGAGCTCCTCGATTGTCTGCCGCAGCTGGACTGGCCGGAGAAGACCAAGAAGATCCAGACCAACTGGATCGGCCGATCCGAAGGCACCCAGATCTCCTTCCTCTGTGAGAAGAACGGCGAACGCCTGAAGGATGAGGACGGATCCGATCTGAAACTGTCCGTATTCACCACACGTGCCGATACCCTGATGGGCGTATCCTACGTCGTTGTCGCACCGGAGTCCCCGCTGTGCACACTCCTTACGACAGATGAGTGCCGTGAGAAAGTAGAAGAGTATCAGGCTTTCACCAAGAAGGCTTCCGATATCGACAGAATGTCCACCACCCGTGAGAAGACCGGCGTATTTACCGGTTCTTACGCGATCCACCCGATCACCGGAAAGAAGGTTCCGATCTGGGCATCCGATTACGTTATCGCCACCTATGGTACCGGTGTGGTTATGGCGGTTCCGGCACACGATGAGAGAGACTTCGAGTTCGCGAAGAAATTCGATCTTCCGATCCAGCGAGTCATTGCTTCCAAGCCGGATGCGGAGGATGAACTCCCGTTCATTGAAAAAGGCGTGCTGGTCAACAGTGGTGAATTTGACGGCTTGAACTTCAAGACGGCCATCGATGCGATCATCGAGAAACTGCAGCCGCAGGGCATGGCAGAAAGAAAGATCAACTACAGGCTCCGTGACTGGCTGATCTCCCGTCAGCGTTACTGGGGTACGCCGATCCCGGTCGTACACTGCGAGAAGTGCGGTGTGGTCCCGGTACCGGACGATCAGCTGCCGGTCCTCCTCCCCTACGATGTAGAATTCCGTCCGGATGGAGAATCGCCGCTTGCCAAGTGCGCCGAGTTTATGAATACCACCTGTCCGAAGTGCGGCGCTCCTGCCAAGCGTGACCCGGATACCATGGATACTTTCGTTGACTCGTCCTGGTATCAGCTCCGTTACCCGGATAACAAGAACGATAAGGAACCGTTCAACCGAGAGCTCATCGATAAGATGTGCCCGGTCGACAAGTACGTCGGCGGTCCGGAGCATGCAGCGATGCACCTGCTCTACACAAGATTCTTCTGTAAGGCACTCCGTGATATGGGTTACCTCGATTTCGACGAGCCGTTCACGTCTCTCGTGCACCAGGGCATTATCTTAGGACCTGACGGAAACAGAATGAGTAAGTCCAGAGGCAACACGGTCGCACCGGATCCGTACATCCAGAAGTATGGTTCCGACGTATTCAGAACGTACCTTGCTTTCGGTTTCGCCTATACGGACGGCGGTCCGTGGAGTGAGAGCGGACTTCAGGCCATCGTGAAGTTCACGAGCCGTATCGACCGTCTGGTCGAAGATGTCTGTGGCATTGCCAAAGGACAGGCACTCCCGGAGAATCTTTCCGAAGAGGATAAGGCTCTTCTCTACAGCCTGAACTACACCATCAAGGCCGTCACGACCGATACCGAGAGATTCCAGTTCAATACTTCCATCGCCCGTCTGATGGAACTTCTGAATGCTATCGGCAAGTACCAGGGATCCGCGAATAAGAACGATGCCCTCTTGAGATCCACGGTCGAGACCTTCCTCCTCCTGTACGCTCCGTATGCTCCGCACTTCACGGAAGAGCTCTGGGAGAGAATGGGCAACGAATACAGTATCTTCAACCAGGCATGGCCGCAGTGCGATGAGAGCAAGCTCGTGAAGGATACCATCGAGATCGCCGTACAGATCAACGGCCAGGTGAAGTTCAAGGTCAACATTGCTCCGGATGCCACACAGGAAGATGTGGAGCAGATCGTCAGAAGTGACAGTCATTTCGACACGGCACTCGCCGGCAGAAATGTCGTGAAGTTCATCTACGTCAAAGGAAGACTTGCCAACATCGTGGCGAAGTAATCTCATCTGAAATGCATACCGTAAAAAGGGGTTCTCTTCAGACTGAAGAGAACCCCCTTTTCTATTAGGCAATCATCGTTGTTTTCTTATTCTCCGCGCTTGGTACGCTCCTTGATCTCCTCTTTCGAAGCACGGAATTTGGCGCCGGAGAAATACTTCTGCTCGAAGTCTTCGGGCGACAGTGGTTTCGCAAAGTAGAATCCCTGGAAAATATCCACACCCAGAGAACGGATACGGGAAGCCTTCTGCGCGGTCTCGATTCCCTCTACACATACGGTCATGCCGATCGTACGGGTAAGAAGCACGATAGCGGAAATGAAGGACATATTGAAACGGTCGTCCTGATCGACGAAGGCTCGGTCGATCTTGATCTCATCGACCGGGAACTCACGAAGATAGTTGAAGGAAGAGTATCCTGTTCCGAAGTCATCCAGTGCGATACGGATACCGTTACTGCGGAGCTTGCTCATGTTCTGACGGCAGATCGCCAGGTTCTTCATCAAGGTCGTCTCCGTGATCTCCAGAAGGATATTCTTCGGCTGGATCCCGTACTCTCCGAGAAGCTGGATCACATAGTCGGCGAAATCGATCCTCGCCATATCTTCTGCGGTAACGTTGATATGTACGTAGAAATCTTCTGAGACACCGCTGTCGATCCAGGTCTTACACTGCTTCATGGCGGTTCGTAAGATCCAGTCGCCGACGATATTCATCTGGCCGGTCGCATAGACCGCGGCAATAACCTTCTCCGGATTGATCAGCGCACCCTGCGGCGATCTCCAGCGAAGGAGAGCTTCACAGCCGACCAGACGCTCGGATCTGGCGTCGACCAGTGGCTGGAAGTAAAGAAGGAAGTTCTTGTTTCCTTCTCGTATCGACTTGGAGATCTGGAATTCGAAATCCAGACGTTCCTTCAGTTCCACCTTATACTGCGGCGTATAGATCGCATACGTAAGTCTCGGATCCTGCTTCACGTTATGCAGTGCGATCTCCGCATTGACCAGCAGTTCTTCCGCCACATTTCCGCAGGACGGGAACAGCGCCGCACTCATGGAGAAAGATACGTAGAAAGAGCTTCTGTCTACGATCATGGGCTCATTCATCTCTTCTTTGATCGCTTTCATGTGATTCTCGACCTGGACACGTGTCGCGCTCGGCCACAGCAGACAGAATGTATCCAGATTGATCTGGTACAGTTCACTCCCCTTCGGGCGGCTCTCGCGAAGCTTCTTCGTTACGGTCACGAGGAGCTTATTACCGGTATCTCTTCCGTACCGGTCATTAAAGACGTGGAAATCCTTGATGTCGATGATCACGACGGCCGCCGAGAGCACATCACGGCTATGGATCAGCGCGTCCAGATCCGACACCAGACGGTCACGCACCAGAAGCCCGGTCAGTGCATTTCGAGAAGAATTCTTCTCCACATTCTCTCTGACCTCATTCATGGAAGTCAGGTCGAAGATCGTACCGATAATGACCAGCGCCTGCTTACTGCTGTCATAGATCGTCTTACCGCGGCTGGCGAGCCAGCGGATCTGATCGTCCTTGCCCCAGACGCGGAACTCGATGGAGAAAGTATCTCTCTCCTCATCCACGAGATAGGTAAATGTCTCTTTAAAACGGCGGCGGTCATCCTCGATCACTTCTTCCGCCATGCGGTTAATAATGTCTCCGGAATACTTCAGCTGCATATCCGGGAAAGTATTGAGAATATTCGGCGAGAACTCCAGAATGCCGCGCTTCATGTCGGCGGTGAAAGTAATGGCCTCGGATCCGTCGATGATCAGTCTCTGCAGAGAACTCATCTTCGTCTTATCCGTGACATCTACGAAAATGCCGATCTTATAGTGTTTCTGATCCGGCGAGACGAAATCAAATACGCCGCAGGAATGGACCCACACTTCGCCCTTGACCGGCGACAGGATCCGGAAATCCAGGGAGCTGTGGCCCTTCAGTTCTTTCTCTCCCTGCATCACGGCCAGGAACAGGGCATTATCCTCCGGATTCACTAAGTTCCCGACTTCTTTCGACGCATGCTTAAGCTCATGGGTCGGAAGATCGATCAGCTCCGCCAGAGAGGAATTGAAGCGGCAGTAGTCCTCTTCACTCTCATAACAGAAAACGTATCCGTCCATGGAATCGCTCAGGAGTTTCTCATACACGATCTCACCGAAACTGCTGGTATAGTCCTCGATCATGCCGAAGATCAGGTGGTGGTTCTCTTTCTTGACCGCCTGCATATTGACCTTAAGGTGATAAAGATGGCCGGAATTGGAATAGATATTATGCTCGAAAGAAACGACCTTATGGTTGGCCGCGATCAGATCGTAGAAGGCTTCCTCATACCGGACGGTCAGCGCTCTCTGCTCCTCCGGATCCGCAAAACGGATATAGTCATCCAGCAGCATGTCTTCCGATGCAACCGGGCCTAATACCTCTGTCATACCTTTCGAGAAGAAGAAACGCTTTTCTTTCGGGAAAACCACAAAAGTGCACAGAGCCACATTCTCCAGCAGGCTGTCCGCCTGAGCCAGAAGCTGTGGATCTAAGCTGATCGACGAATCATATAAAGCCGATACAAAACCGGAATCGTCGGCCACCATACCCATTTATCCCCCATGTAATATACTACCCTCTATTTTAACATTTCCAGCACTTCTGCGTATAGTGCCTTTTTGCTTTCCCCCCACTCCAAAGCCAGTGTTTTTGCAATTTCTTTCGTGGACATGCCACTACTTTCTAAATTTTTAATGCGATTTGCACGTTCTTCGGGGGTAAGACTGATTTTTGTCTCCTCCGGAGTGGCCCCCTCCATGACCAGGACGAACTCTCCTTTCGGAGGGATCTCTTCGAAGTGGGAAACCAGATCCTCCACTGTCCCCCGAACGACTTCTTCATACTTTTTCGTCAGTTCCCGGCAGGCCGACATCTTCCGATCTCCCATTCCCGCCTCGGTCAGATCACGAAGCGTGCGGAGAAGCCGGTGCGGCGCTTCGTACAGGATCGCAGTATACGGTATTGCCGCTACGGCAGCGATCCTCTGTTTTCTTTCCTTCGTTTCCACCGGAAGGAATCCTTCGAAGAAGTAGTGTCTGGTGTCCATACCCGAAAGAACGAGTGCGCTGATTCCCGCCACCGGACCGGGTACGGTCGTGACATCGATCCCTTCCTCGATGCATCTTCTGACCAGATCTTCGCCCGGATCGGAGATACTGGGCATCCCCGCATCGGAAACCAGCGCGACATTCGCGCCTTCCTTAAGCCTCTGGATCAGCTTCTCTCCGGAAGCGGCCTTGTTATGCTCGTGGTAGCTCATGAGCTTTCCGGATACGCCTGCATGCTGCAGCAGAAGTCCTGTTCTTCTTGTATCTTCACAGGCGATCAGGTCGACGCTTCCCAGGATCTCGACTGCGCGAGGCGACAGATCCTGCATATTTCCGATAGGTGTTCCGACTAGATATAACATCGCTTACGATTCCTCACTCATAGATTCTTTTCCACTGCTGCGAGTAGTTCCCGTCTTTGTCCCGCAGGATCAGAGGCGGTGTGATCACCGTTCCCGGCAGTTTCCCGCCCTTCTTGGCAGAAAGAAGAAACAGCGTGGCCTCGCGGTCCGCATAAGGGTGGACGAATGTGATCCGCTTCGGGATCAGGTGATATTTCAGGCAGGATTCCATGACACCTGAAAGGGCCTCTGCACGATCGACAAGGAACAGATCCCCCCTGCTGGCGAGCATCCTTCTTCCACAGGATAGGAAATCATCTATATCTCCATGCATCGCGAAACGCGCTTCAAGAAGCGCCGTGCTGTGGAGTTCCTCAGATGTGACCTGGCCCTGATCGGGTCTCCGGAACGGCGGATTCATAAAGACCGCATCGTATCGGTTCCCGGGAAGAATCTCGTCCGGTATATTCCGGATATCCCTAAGATAACTTCTCACCCGGTCCTCCAGATGGTTAAGGCGGATGTTTCTTTCCATCAGGAGCTGTGCTTCTTCCTGGCGCTCGACACCATCGATCGTAAGATCTTTCCGTCTTGCCGCCAGAAGCATCGTCGCCGCACCGCAATTCGCTCCCAGTTCCAGAACCCGGATCGGGCGGCTCGGCCGCACCCTCAGGTTCTCGGAAACGAACCACGAAAGCAGGACCGTATCCTCACCGAACCGGAACCCCGTCCGGCTCTGGATCAGTCGGAACCCCTCTCGTCCGAGTTCTTCCAGTGTTTCTTTCTCCGCATGAAACGTATCCAAAGACTACTCCTTAAGTAAAAAAGAGATCTGTTTCCCGAAATCCGGGTCACAGATCTCTCTGATTTCACTTCAAGTTTAAACTATCAGCCCTGAGAAATTGCGCCAGCCGGGCAGGCTGCTTCGCAGGAGCCGCACTCCAGACAAAGATCCGGATTGATCTCGTACTTGCCGTCGCCCTCGGAAATAGCACCAACCGGGCACTCACCAGCGCAGGAACCGCAAGAGAGACACTGATCAGAAATTACATATGCCATAGAATTATCCTCCTTTTTTACGTTCTATGATTTCATTAAACACTATTTTTTTGTCTTTGTAAACAATTATTCTTCCTGATTATCTGATGCCGATTTCGGCTTTCCGGACTTATCAGAGGCAGGTTTTTCTCCCTGATGCTTCTTTCTCGGACAATCTGTCTTACACTGCGGTTGAGGCGGATTGACCAGAGAAACATCAGAAGCATCGTAGATCTGCATCTCCGTTTCTTCGTCCTTCTCGAAACGCACGGTCACCTTCTCCTTAAGGAGATCCGAATAGATGACCACGCCGATCCCATCCGGTGTCTTGACCTTCTTGCCCACTTTCGGGACACGCTTATTGGCATCTTCGTAAGCGGCCTGCTCATAAGAGAGGCAGCACATCAGACGCCCGCAGGTTCCGGTGAGTTTCGTCGGATTCATCGACAATCCCTGGTCTTTCGCCATACGGATCGTGACCGGAAGGAACTGGTCGAGATACGAACAGCAGCATAACTCTCTTCCGCAGATGCCCAGCCCGCCGACCATCTTCGCCTGTTCACGCGAACCGATCTGACGGAGTTCGATCCTCGTTCTGAAGCAGGAAGTCAGGTCTTTGACCAGTTCTCTGAAATCGACACGCTTGTCCGCCGTAAAGTAAAAGGTCAGTTTCCTTCCATCGAAAGAATAGACCGCTTCTACGAGCGTCATCGGAAGCTCTCTGTTCTCGATCAGTTCCAGACACTTACGGTAAGCACCTTCCTCGCGCTTCTTCTTGTCCCGGTAGTGTTCCATTTCCTTGTCATTCGCCATACGGAGGATCGGGATGATCGACTCATCCACCTTATTATCCGGCAGTTCGAAAGGCTCATCCACCACGAATGCGATATCCTGTCCGAGCGCGGTATTGACCATCACGGCATCTCCGACCTTGAGTTTCAGGTCTCCTGCCAGAAACCGGTACGGTTTCCCCGCGTCGTGGAATCGCAGATTCACTACTTTTGCCATTTACATAACTCCTTTTTTCAATGCCAGAAGCATCCGGCACACGTTCATTTCGAAATTTCCATTTCCTTTATATGCTTTCGCCGCGCTGGTGACCGCCTCACTGCACAGCCCGATTTTTCTCATGGTAATGTTATACCGCTTGACCATACTGCTTATCTTATCTTTTTTACTCTCTCCCCGCAAGACTTCGGAGTCCGGTGAGGTCACCGCGACGGCCATCTCATCGAGGACCATATTCATCAGGGCGAGAATATCCAGGAATCGCTCCTTCTCCTCATCGAAAAACGCATACCCATCGGTAAGAAGTTCGGTTTTCGTCGTGACCGGAAGACGAAGCAGAAGATCTGTCACTTTTTCCCAATCGTCGGAAAGCCATTCCGATTCCGACAGATTCTGGGCGTATCCGATAATTCCGTTGGAGAAGCGGGCATAGAGTGCCGCATCCTCCGGGCGGATCTCCGGATTACTTTTCCGAAGTGCCGTAACGACCTCTTCTTCCGTATTCGGAAGGAGACGTATGGATTCGGTACGCGAAAGGATCGTAGGCAGAAGCTTGGCCTCATCGGATACGGTCAGGATAAAGACCACATGCTTCGGCGGCTCTTCCAGTGTCTTAAGAAGAGCATTCTGTCCTTCTTCACCCAGATAATCCGCATCGATCAGGTACACTTTCCTGCTTGCGATCTGGGACATGATGCCCACATCCGCAAGGATCTTCGAGCGGACTTCCGCGACCTTGATATTCTTCTCACCCGGCGCAACCAGAAGTTCCCTGTAATCCGGATGCGTATGTTCCCGGACATAGATGCAGTTCGGGCACGTACCACAGCCGCCGTCTTTCGTAGGATGACTGCAGAGAAGTCCTTTCGCAAATTCGCGGGCCAGTGTTTTCTTTCCGATCCCGGAAGGTCCCACGAAAAGAAAAGCGTGCCCCGGGTCTGCTGTAAGAGCCGCTCCGAGGCGCGATTTCGCACTGTTTTGTCCGATGAGTTCAGTAAAAGCCATACATCACATCTTTTCAAACTGTTCGACGTTCACAACGAAGACCGTTGCACCGCCTACCGTCACATCCACCGGATACGGAACATAGGAGCCGCCCATCGCCGACGGAGTCAGATTGGTGTTGATCGCAGACTGTCTGCTCGAGGAATACTTCCGGATCAGATCCAGAACCTCGTCTTTCTTCTCTGTCTCCACTACGATCATCAGCGTAGTATTTCCGGAACGTAAGAATCCGCCGGAAGAATTCAGCTTTGTTACCCGGAATCCGGCTTTATTCAGCTCGGCCATCAGGCGGGGCGTATCCTCATCGTGTACGATTGCAAATACAAGTTTCATCTATTTAATACCTCCCAGACAGCTTTCCTGATCTTCTGATAGATCACCTCAGGCGTATCCGTTGCCGGAATCACCTGTATCCGTGGCTGATTCCTGCTCGTAAGCAGATAGCCTTCACGGACTTTCTTCATAAATGCCAGGCCTTCGGCTTCCAGCCTGTCTTCCTCGTCTGATCTTCCATGACGCCTCTTATAGGCCGTCTGTTCATCAAGATCAAGAAGGAACGTAATATCCGGTGCAAGTCCAGCCGTACTCCAGCGGTTTAGGTAATCGACCGCTTCCAGTCCCAGATCTCTCGCGATACCCTGATAGGCTACCGTCGAATCGAAGAACCGGTCACAGATCACGACTTTCCCAAGTTCCAGTTCCGGACGGATCCGTTCCTCTACGATCTGCGCTCTGGCCGCCTCATAAAGAAGAAGCTCCGTTCTGGCATGCATCCCGCTGTTTGCTTTATCCAGCAGGATCGTACGGATCTTCTCCCCGATCTGTGTTCCTCCGGGTTCCCGGATCAGCACATACGGGATGCCGCTTGCTTTCAGATCGGAAGAAAGCATCTCGATCTGCGTGGTTTTGCCGCAACCGTCAATTCCCTCGAAGGTAACAAACAAACCACTCATCTCATCACGCCTCCTTCTTCCATACAATCATTATATACTAAAATCAGTCCAGCTTCACAGAATGGATGCTGGCGATCTCGAGCCAGATATCCTTCTCGATCCGCTCGTTATCCTTACGGATATCTTCCAGAGTCTCCTCTGCCGGACGGCGGCGGTTCCAGTTCTTCTGGCGTCCTTCACGACCTTCGCGGTTCTCGCGATGGTCCTGATTATTTCTGTCGAAGTTCTTTCTCTCGGAGCGGTACTCTCTTCTCTCCGGTCTGTCCGATCCACCCGCACCGGAAGTTCTCTCTTTATCCTGTCTTCTGTCCTCACGAGGCGCTCCGCCTTCGTTATTGGAACGGTTATTGCGGTTATAGTTATTTCTTTCGCGGTTCGGATTCCCACCGTGGTTGCCGCCATTTCCCGGTTTTCTCTTCCGGTTACGGTTATTATTGTTTCTCGGCGGTCTTTCTCCGGAAGCAGGCGCTCCCGCCGGAGCTACGCGATTGTTATTCTTATTGGTTTCCTGTTCGGCCATTCAATACCTCCATGTATCTATTCACTGAAACATCTCTATTATATCGGTTTTCCCGTATCAATCAACTCCGAAAGACCGAGGCAGCTCCCCGAAGTACCGGACGTCTTCTTTCCATTTCTCCGGAATCTCCTTACTGCCCCGGAGGAAAAGAAGCGGCACCTGGACGAATCCCCGATCTTCCATCCTCGGATGCGGGATCGTAAGCCTCTGTGTATTCATCTTCAGATCCCCGTAGGTCAGTATATCCACATCGATGGTCCTCGGACCCCACCGGATCGTCCGGACACGCAGAAGCGTTTCCTCGATACGCTGGCAGAAAGAAAGAAGCGCCAAGGGTTCCAGGTCCGTTTCAATCTTTACACAGATATTCAGAAAATCATCCTGATCCTTATACCCAACCGGCTTCGTCTCGAATACCGGCGAAACATCCAAGACTCTTACCCCTTCTTCCTCCCGGTCGAGAAGTGCTACGGCACGGCTCAGGTTCTCCAGACGGTCCCCGATATTACTTCCTAAAGAAAGATACGCTTCTGTCATAGGAAATTCTCCATTTCATCCCTCTCTCTCGTAATCACCACGCCCATATAATCGAAATCCCCATCGATCGGTGCATTCGGCTTTTTGATCTCGCAGGTGATCCTTTCGATACTGCTGTATTTCTGAAATACACGGATAATGATGTTCTCCGCCATATATTCGATCAGATTACATCCTGTCGTTTCCAGATAGTCCCTGACCATCTGAAACACCGCACCGTAATCCACCGTATCGTAGATATTATCCGTCCGGCAGGCAGGGATATTCTCCAGCTCCAGTTCCAGTGACACCACGAAATCCTGGCCGTCTCTCTTCTCTTCCTCAAGAACGCCGGAATGGCTTCGGAATCTCATGTTGGAAAGTATGATTTTATCCACGAAAGTTCCTCCTTCTTATGAATCGAGTACATCCTGCATCCGAAGCGCCGATACTGTTTCGAAGACGTTATGCACACGTATACACGCCGCATTCTTCGCTCTGACATACACGGCAACCGAAGCAGTCGCCGCGTCTCTTTCCTGTGCCGGCACGCCACCGAGCACTTCACCGATGAAGCGTTTTCTCGACGGTCCGATAAGAAGAGGATAGCCCTCTTTCTGTATCCTGGGTATCGCCTGAAGAAGTTCGATCGCCTCCTTCGTATCCGTTCCGAATCCGATCCCCGGATCGAAGAGGATCTTTGACCTGCCGATCCCTGCAGAATCTGCGATCTTCATGCTCGTTTCGAAGAAACGAAGACAGTCATCCACGATATTTCCTTCACGGGAGAATCTCTTCGGATCCGTGTAATTAGCCATGACGACTACGCCCGCACCACTCTCGGCGACGACTTCGGCCATGGCCGGATCATACTGAAGCCCCCATACGTCATTTACGATCGAAGCACCGAATTTCAGTGCCTCACGGGCTGTTTTACTCTTATAGGTATCCACCGAGATCGGAATCTTCACATTCTGCGAGATCAGATCCAGCGCCGGTATCAGGCGGGACAGTTCTTCGTCTGCAGAGATCGCCTCGCTTCCGGGCCTGGTCGACTCTGCACCGATATCCAGAATATCGGCGCCGTCTTTTTCCAGATCACGGGCACGCAGCACAGCATGATCCGGTGTATAGAACATGCCTCCATCCGAGAAAGAATCCGGCGTCACATTCAGGATTCCCATCACCAGAAGGCGGCTGTAATCCAGTTCCAGTCCCTTACAGCTCCATATCCTGTTTCCGTTTTCCGTCCCGGCCATATCGCTCACCCGGTAATCAGAGGATATTCCTCGGGCGGTTGATCAGCGCCAGCGCCTCCGAACGGGTCCTTGCATCCGAACGGCAGCCGCCGCGCATCGCCGAAGTAACCGTCTTCGAACCCGGCTTACGGATACCGCGCATCGTCATACAGAGGTGTTCCGCTTCGATCACGACACATACGGACATGGCATCGACCGCACGCTCGATCGTATCCGCGATCTCCGAAGTCAGGCGTTCCTGAAGCTGCGGTTTACGGGACAGTGTATCCACAATACGTGCCACTTTCGAAAGACCGAGGATCTTCCCGTTTCTCGGCACATAGACGACATGGGCTTTACCATGGAACGGGAGCAGGTGATGCTCGCACATCGAATAGAACGGGATATCGCCGATGAGGATCATCTCATCGTCCTCAGACGTAAACGTCTTGATATCCTTGCTGATATCTCTGTGAAGTCCGGAGAAGACCTCACCATACATTCTCGCCACACGGTTCGGTGTCTCAAGAAGTCCCTCTCTGTCCGGATCTTCCCCGACTGCGATCAGGATCTCTCTTACCGCTTTTTCGATCCTTTCGAGATCCATGCCTTTCCGGCTTTCTTCCGGGACACGGAAATCGTCATCATATACGCTCATTTCAAGTCTCCTTATTCTGCATATTTATGTCTGTATTCCATGGGCGTCATGCCCTTCTGCTTACGAAAAGCCACATTAAACCTCTGCGGACTGGAGAAGCCTACAGATGTCGCAATACCACTGACCTTGATTTCTTTCTGCGTCAGCAGGCGGCAAGCCGCTTCGATCCGGATCTGCATGAGATAGTTCATCGGGCTGATGCCGAATTCATCGCGAAAAGCTCTGGTAAAGTAACCCTGGCTCAGAAATACGTAGGCGGCCGTTTCCGCCACAGTGACACCGCGGTCGTAGTTCTCATCGAGATAGTCTCTCGCTATAAGGACCAGTTCTCTGGCCTTGCCGTTCTTGACACGGAGGCTCTCCTCCCATTCTTCCCGAAGCGCACGGGACAGTGTGATCAGAAGCTCCATCGTCAGGATCTGCATCATCATGTCCTTCGCATAGGCATCCTGACGGCTCTCTCTCATGATCCGCTCCGCCAGAACTCCGATCGCCTGACGGCTCTTGCCGGAGATCATGAGATACGTAGACCCGTCTCCCATCGAGCTGTCACCCTGGGCGAAGTCCAGAAAGTATTCCAGCGGCAGCGAAGAAACATTCTCCTGGAAAAACGGCACCGTCGGTCCGCCGCGAAGTCTTCCGTTCGACATGGGCTGTGTATCCTTCGGCTTCGACAGAAGCGCCTGCTGCGCTTTGGCAATATCCGAGGAGAAACCGAAATACAGCACGACCATATCGGCCGGACCTTCCAGCACACGTACGGAGTGCGTCACCTGCGGACGGATGATCAGCGTCGTACCCTTCGTGACCTGTACGATTTTTCCGTTGATCGTGAATTCGCACTTGCCACGGCGGAGATACAGAAGTTCGTGAGAGGTGTGCCGGCTCGCAGTCGGAAAGGGCGTGGAAGTCTCATAGCAGTGCTCTACGCCTTCGAATACGACCGGTATGGATCCGGAAGACTCCAGGATACTCTTTTCAAATGCCGGTAATAGATCCTCGACCATCGCGTATCTCCTTTCTGGTTTTCCTGTTACGGCAGGAAGCGGATGTTATCGATATAGATGGCGCCGGAGCGCTGTCTGTCGAATATGGTGAACATCAGTTCCGATATCTGCATGTCATCGAATGACGCCCAGTTCAGCGTGATCGTCTGCCACCTAAGCCCGATCTGGATCGTCGCCTCGCCCCGGAATCCCGAGATCTGCATCGTCTTCTCGACCTGATCCGGATTAAAAACATCCAGGCAGATCCTTCTCGCTTTCGAGAACCGGAGCGGTGCCATTACAGAAGCATAAGACAGTACCGGTCCGAATGAGAGAAGACTGTTCTCCGGTTCATATTCGATCCGCAGAGATGCGGCGCCCTGCGTCTTATTCATCACTTCACGGAAGATCGTGGCTTTTCCCTTCCTGATCTGATATGTCTCCAACCGCTCGAAATCACTGTCCCAAGTCCTTTTGCCGATGAAATCAATATCTTCACAGGCCGTGAAGGTCAGATCCGGACAGTACTCGGACGGGATCCGGTCGAACCGGAAAGGCAGTACCGGAAGATCGATACGGTTCCGGAATGTTGCCTGATGCGGGATCGGGCAGTATCCGTATGTGACACCGACCGGGTCGAGGACATCGTCGTTCCAGACCATAACGCGCACACCGTGCAGGATCCTTGCCTGTGCCGGTACGTACACGCGGCTTTCATCGCAGACGGCAAATCCGCGAAGGATCGACTCCGTCTCGGAAAGGCGGAGACCATCGACCGTATTGTCGAAGGACAGCATGACTTTATTACCGATCACTTCTACACCGACACATTCCGGGCAGGATGCCGGCATCTTCGGAGTGAAGTGAAGACCCAGTGCAATACAGGACAGACGGCGGCCTAACGTAAAGGAGACCGCTTTATTCGGAAGCAGCAGATCGTGCTGTCCCAGGATACCGATCGGCATCGGGAACCTTCTTCGTATCGCGCACAGGTTCTCATTAAACTCGACATGGCGGTACGGATGCTCCGGATCCATTACATCCGGATGCAGCTGCATAATGATAAACGATGGCACCTGATGCTTGTCCGTGATCTCCCTGGGACCGAATACCCCGGCAAGATCCATCAGGAGCTGACGGACCATCGCCGTATAGGGCTTGCCGATCTGTGCATCGGAAGCATCCGGCGCGAAAACGATACCACGGATACTCAAGTCACAGAGCGGTGCCAGTTTGTGGTTATAGAAAACGGACATCATATCGGCCGGACCGACAAGCGGACGGTGCGCCGCTTCCGAAACGAGAGTCTCCGTCTCGACCGTCTCGGCAGAAGGGATCATGGAGTTGATCAGGTCATGATTGTTCTTCTGCTTCTCGAAATGCTTCAGTTCTTCTGTCGGGAAAGAAAGCGGCGGGACATCCTCGTCCTCTTCATTTTCTCCACCCTCTGTCTCATTCTTCGGTTCTTCGTCAGATTCCGGTTTCTCTTCTTGGTTCTCTTCCCCGTCCCCGGAGACCTTCCCCGCCTTCTGATCTTCGAAGGCCAGTGCGCCTTCCGGATCGACCGGAACATCGATCTTCTCTTCATCTTCGAAGACGAAGGACTCTTCGCTCTTCGCTTCTCCGTCTTCATCCTTCAGGATGGTTCCGGAAAGGATCGCATCCTTTTTATCCGTAAGACGGGCAATATTGACACGCCAGCCTTCTTCATCGAAGTACAGATTCCTCTCTTCGAGGTAATTCCGGATCGTCTCATTGGCATCGATCCCCTGATGGGAGAGCCAGCGGTAGATCGGTGCATACTCTTCAGCCAGATCCAGGATTCCTACCGGATAGTGAAGCTGCTCTGCCAGATGGTATGCATAGGAGAAGGCAACAGACGAGACCTTCGCCAGTTCCTTCGTATCCCGGATACGTATCCAGTTACTGTCGTCCGTATTCAGGATCGGCTCATAAGAAAGCGCTTCAACCTGATCCAGTACATTTCTCTTCGGAGAATAGAAACGAAGAAGCGGCATGACATCTTTCTTAAGCGGTGTACGCGGTGCCGAGGTCTCCGATATGGCCGAGGAGATCGGACGTCCACCGAACATGAGCCACACATCTCCGCATCGGCAGTCCTCGATCGTCAGAGTCTTGGTAAGCGAATGGAAAACGAGTGTATATGCGTCGGTGGAGGAGCGGTAAGCCGGAAGCTCGAACCGGAAACCGCCGTTATCATCCGAGACTGTCTCCAGGCTCAGGATAACACCATAGTCCGTATCCAGTTTCGATACTTTACGACCGTCGGTCGGGTCCTTCATAACTTCCAGCGTGACCGGAGTCTGCGCAGACTCCACCTCACCTCGAAGGATCACAGGCACACCCTGCTGGAACACCATTCCCGGAGAGATCCAGGACGGCAAACGAATATCACTACTTTGCGCCATAAAAAGAATCGGTACCTTTCCGCTATTTCTCACTTCATTCTATTATACGACAACTTTGTCCTGTTTTCTCGTCCCTATAGAAGAATAAATGGAAGAATATACACAGAAAGTATAATTCTTCTGCTACGTTCGGCATTCCGCAGAAAAAGAAGAGAAACTCTCTCTTTCACACTTACCAATTGATTCGCCCGGTTGTAAGATGAAAGCAAGAACGATTCTCCACCCGAAAGGAGGCACCGGAAATGGATCTATATAAGATCATTGGCTATACGATCCGCAACATCCGTCTGCAGAAAGATCTCTCCCAGATCAAGGTCAGCAGCACAAGTGGCACCAATCATTCCTACTACTGTGAGATCGAGCGCGGATGCGCCAATCCGTCGATCAAGAAGCTCTATGCGATCCTTCTGGCACTGGGTGTCTCCCCTCTCGAATTCATCGAAGCCGTCTCCTCTGTTGTCCACGGCATCGACCCGGAGCCGGATACAGAGGGCACAGGCAAATAAAAATTGCACTATTTTGCTCTTTTTCTTTATTTCTTTGTCCGATAATGGTATTCTGAAGGTACTTTAATTCGATCGGAGTGCGTACAGTTATGGAAATGAAGCGTGATCTAAAGACGGGTGAGGCTCTGTATGAGGATCTTCACCGGGTGCACCTGTCGGGAGCGATCGCTTCCTGTCTTCACTTTTTGGACAATGAGAATCCATCCCGTGAAGTGCCGCCGCACTACCACGAGTTTATTGAGATCATCTACGGGATCCGTGGCAGTTTCTACGCGTCCATGTCGAACCGGAACATTCTGGTCCACGAAGGAGACATGCTCCTGATCAACGTGAACGAAGTCCACACTTTCCGGCATTTCGAACCCTGCGAGTATTATTGCCTGCAGTTTGATCCTGCCCTGATCTTCACAAGTCCCGTATACAGTACCGGCGCTAAGTATATCCTTCCTTTCCGGACAGCTTCGGCCGGAAATGCATCCGAGAGCGACTTCTCTCTTCTGGCCACGAAGGAAGAACTGGAAGGCACACGCATCCCGGAATATATCCGTGATTATCACCGGGAATTCACTACGCAGGAGACCGGGTACGAACTGGCGATCCGGGCCGATATCCTCCGCATCTTCCTTTGGTACTTGCGGCGGATGGAACAGAGCGGTCTTTCGCTGTATAAGACATCTTCGATTCGCCAAGAAGACCTTCTTCGTTTAAACCAGGTACTCGATCACATTCATGAGAACTATATGCAGCCGGTCCTTGCCGAGAAGATGGCGAAGATGTGTAATATGAGCTACAGCTATTTCTCCCGTTTCTTCCGGAACTGTATGGGGCAGACTTTCTCCGACTATCTGCTGTTCGTCCGTCTGACGGAAGCGGAGAAACTCCTGATCACCACGTCCAGAAGCATAAGCCAGATCGCCCTTGATACCGGATTCTCCACATCCAGCTACTTCATCACGCAGTTTAAGAAGCATAAGAATATTACGCCGAAGCAGCTCAAGCAGAAGATCGCTTCTTCTGAGTACGTGAAGAAAGGTTCAGCCTAATTGGGCGATGACAAGTTCGATTCCGAAATCACGGATCTCCTGGGCCATCTGATCGGATATACCGGAATCCGTGATCAGGACATTGATCTTCTCCGCAGGAATAAACGAAGAGGCCGAATCCGAATTGAGCTTCGACGAGTCGACGAGAGCGATGCATCGCTTGCACTTCTCCGCGAAACGCTTCTTCAGTTCCAGTTCATAGAAATTGTGACCGGTCAGGCCCGAGTTAATAGAGAATCCGTTTCCCGATACGAAATAACTGTCGCCGCTGATGTGGCGGAGCATTTCTTCACACAGAAGCCCCTCGATCGCGCCGGAATGCGGGCGAAGGACGCCACCTACCAGAACGGTTCTGAAATTACTGTATCTCTGGATTTCCATCGCGGTATGGATACCGTTCGTTACGATAGTAATATTATCCAGTTTGCTGATAAACGGGATCATATGAAAGGTCGTGGAACTGGCATCGATAAAGATCGTCTCGCCTTCATGTACGAAACGGCCGGCTTCTTTGCCGATGGCAGTCTTCTCGGCCACGCACATAACCGATCTCCACATGTAGTTCTCCGGGTTGGAAGACTGCTTCACGGAATCAGACATCCTGGCTCCGCCATGGAAACGCACGATCGCGCCTTCTCTTTCCAGATCCCGAAGATCACTTCGGACCGTCGCACCGGTGACACCCAGACGGGTCTGCAGATCCGTGGTAGAAATACGGCTCTCATTCTCCAGAATTTCAAGTATCGTTTTTCTTCTATCGATATTAATCAAAGGATCATCCCCACTTATCACTATTTTCAAAGCGAATATATAATAAATGCATCCGTTTCACTTGTCAACGAGATATTTTCATTTACTTTCATATGAAAAAGAAATCCGCAGATTCCCTTTTCGGAAATCTGCGGATCAAACAGCATGCATATCTGCTGTATGGCTGCCGAACTAGGATTCGAACCCAGACAGACGGTGCCAGAAACCGGAGTGCTACCCTTACACAATTCGGCAATGTTGTTAATCAACGGAAAAAAGTATACCAAAACTATTCCCTTCGCGCAAGACTTTTTTGCTCCGATTTCAGAAGAAAATGCCCAAGATGTGAAGAAAAGACTTTCTTTCTCTCCTGTGCGCGATCTTCTAATCGGCAGAAGGCCGGGATGAAGGCATATCCGGCGGAGTCGGGAGCGGCTCCATGAATCCAAGTTCCTCCGCCTTCCTTCTGACCATGGCGATATCCTGCCAAAGCTTGATGCGCTCATTATTGTTCCGGAGAATATACGCAGGATGAAACGTCGGCAGGATCAGATATCCGTTCTTCTCGAGGAATACCCCGCGGATCTGTGTCATCTTCGCATTCTTATCTCCCGTAAACAGCGTATAGGCTGTCTTCCCGAGAAGAACGATGATCTTCGGCTTGGCGATCAGGATCTGCTTACCGAGAAGCTTCTTACAGGCCGATGCTTCTGCATCCGTCGGAACACGGTTCTCCGGCGGCCTGCACTTGACCACATTGGCAATATGGAAATCCTTCTCCTTAAATCCCTGTGCATCCAGAAGCAGCTGCAGAAGCCTTCCCGCCTGGCCTACGAACGGCAATCCCTGTTCATCCTCCGTAGCACCCGGGCCTTCCCCGACGAACATGATCGGCGCGACTACACTTCCACGGTAGATCACGACATTCTTTCGGGTCTGCGCCAGCGGACAGGCCTGGCAGGACCTGCATTCTTCCACAAAATCGTTCCAGGAAATTTTCATCGGATAAGTACCACAGTGATCCCGTCATTGGCCTTCGCCCAATCCGGATCATTACGGAAAGAAGGACACTTCTCCACGATGGACTTACCGAGCGTCTCGAAGGGACCGAACTGCTCACCCGGACAGAAAAGACTGATCTTGCCTTCATTCTGCATCGTACGCAGTACTTCATGGGTGGCGGACTTGATCACACCGCCCTTTCCTGTCGAACCATATCCGTGAATGATCTTCACCTGATTGACTCCGACACGGCGCAATGTATTCAGCTCCAGCCGTAATTTACGGGTGGCAACATCAACTTTAGGCATTCCTTCTTTGATATTGATAATACTTGCAGCCATAGTATCCCTCATTTTGAAACTTACATGTTTATTATAACACAAGTTTTTACATTTTACATGCGAGAAAAACTGGCGATTTTGTTATAATACTGGCATGAGACTGGATAAATTATTAGCAAATTCAGGGTATGGAACGCGATCTGAAGTCAAAGATATTCTGCGTTCCGGACGCGTACGTCTACGTGAAGATGTACTGACCGATCCTGCCTTCCAGATCGCGGAAGAGCAGGCTCGTTTCCTGACACTTGACGGCCAGCCCATCACCTCTTCCCGCTACCTGTATTACTGTCTTTATAAACCGGACGAATGCCTCACCGCCATGTCGGACGACCGTCTTTTCTGTGTCGGGGATCTACTCCCTCCTTCCCTTCGGACGAAGAAGATTTCTCCTGTCGGAAGACTGGATTACCATACGACGGGCGTACTGCTTCTTACCAATGACGGCGAGCTGTCCCATCGGCTCACCAGCCCGAAATGGCATCAGAAGAAAGTCTACCTCGTGACGTATAGCGGAGACGCACTGACAGAAAAGGAAGTTGTGCTTTTTTCTAAGGGAATGACTCTCACCGAAACAGGACATGCCCCCGAGAAACTGAAGCCCGCGGAGCTTATCCTTCTTTCGGACCAGCAATGCCGATTAACCCTCACAGAAGGAAAGACGCACCAGGTCAAGCGCATGCTGGCCGCGACCGGCCGTTCCGTCATTGCCCTTCACCGGGAAAGCATGGGTTCCCTGACTCTTCATGAGGGGCAGAAACCCGGCGAGATGTATGCCCTTTCTTCTGAGGAAATAGAAGCTCTGATCCGACCGACGCTTAATCCGTGATCAGTCCGTTGACTCCGCGTACGGATGGGTTTCCAGATACATCGTTCGGAAAGCAGAGATATCCTTCAGCATTTTCAGCATAATATCCGTTGCCTTATCCACCTGTATGCTGCCGATATTGACACTGATGATGATACAAGGATCCGTCTTCTTCCACTTGACCGTATACCCTAAGCTCAGACGGTCGATCTCATCGTTTACCTTAAACCCATAGACATGCTCGATATAATCTTCCTCAGTCAGTTCATCGAGATCTTCCCTGTAATCCTGAGGAAGCGTATCTGCATACTCTTCGTAGAATCTAGCCTTCGAATACATGTACGGCTCGATATGGGAGAGTTCTTCCGCGCTCCACGTCGCCTGCATCTGTGCATACACATCGTCAAGATTCATCGTATTCTCTCCCATGACATAGGCAGGCGCCGTCATCGCATCCAGGACCAGGATATCCGGCTTCACGGCTATCAGCGATGCCGCCTTCGAAGTGGCATAAGGTTCGACCTCTTCGCCTTCATCATTATCGGAGACGACATTGGCGAAATCCACATCCGGATTCGTAAGTCCGTAGTTCTCTTTCATGTAATCGGCAAGAAGTTCTGTATTCTGCGAGAAGTGTCCGATGGAAGCAACACGGAAGTCCGTCTTCGGTTCCAGGAAGAAATACTGGACCACCGCGACGATAATCACGATGGCGGCAGCAGCAATCGCGAATTTCCACCACTCATAGTGCCAGAATTCCGCCCACTGCTTCTTCGTCTTTCCGAAGTAATGCTTCGCCGTATCTTCTTCGAGTTTCTCTTCTCTTTTGCGGTCCCGTTCACCGGTTGCGATCGCATAGGCAGCAGAGATGTCTGCCAGCTTCTGTTCGTCTTTCTTCGCCTGATAGATCTTGCAGAGTTTCCAGAACTGTTTGTCGAGATCCTCTCTCTTTCCCCATGCCGGCAGCTGGAAGTACTCCATCGCCTCGTCACGGGTCATGGCTTCAATAGACGGATCCGCATGCACCGCTTCTTTCGCAGCGTGCGTCTGCCGGTCTTGGGTTTCTTCTACCGAAGCAGAAGTCTCCTTCTTCTTTTCTTCACTCATATTTCAGATCGTTCTTTCTATAATTGTACTTACCGGAATGATCAGCCCTTCTTCATTTCCTTCTTAAAAGCACGGAAATCCGCAAGCGCTGCCCAGCCGATCTTGATGATCTTCTTAATGTTAATGGAGTTCTTGCCTCCCTGACGCGGCTTAAAGGTGATTTCGCGAAGCGTGTAGTTCTCCTTATAGTAAGCAAAGAAAGTCGTCAGCATGACATTCGGAAGATTATAATCCTCTCTGAATCTGCCCACATACTTATTCACCAGGGAAGACTTCATGAGACGGAAGGGGGCATTACTGTCCTTGACCTTTACACCGAAGTGCAGTCTCAGAAGGAAACACAGGAAGTTCTCGACGAACTTTCTGGACTTACCGTCGCCGCGTACGACACGGTTACCCAGGATCGCATCATGGGTATTCCGAAGTTCCCAGAATTTCGCAAATTCTGCCGGATTCGTCTGTCCGTCCGAGTCAGTCTGGAAGATATAATCCGCGCCCTGTGCGATGGCATATTTATAGAGCGCGATCAGCTTCGGGCCATGCTGCTTCAGCGTATCCGGAAGCACTTCAAGTTTCGGGTATTTTTCCTTAAGCGAAAGCAGGATTGGGTGGGTCTTATCGACACTTCCGCTATCCGCTACAACCAGGCGGGATCCTTCGCCCTTTCCTTCAAGGACCGGATACCAGGCCGAAACCACTGATTCGATGTTCGCTTCCTCATTATAGGCCGGCATTACAATATACAGATCATCCATTTCACTGTTCCTCCCTTACGGCATCAGTTATTTACAATGTATCATTTCAACTCTTCTTTGACCATAGACAGCGCCGATGCAACGACCGCATCCATGTCATAGTATTTATACTCACCCAGACGTCCGCCGAATATGACTTTCGTTTCCTGATCAGCCAGTTCACGGTACTTGCCATAGAGCGCCCCGTTCGTTTCATCGTTGACCGGGTAGTAAGGCTCATCTCCCGGCTTCCATTCCGAACTGTACTCGCGGCTGATAACGGTTTTCGGAAGATCCTTTCCCTCTTCATCTTTTCCGAAAGTGAACCACTTATGCTCGATAATACGTGTCCACGGCGTCTCTCTGTCGGTATAGTTCACCGCAGCATTCCCCTGGAAATTCGGCATATCCAGAAGCTCCGTCTCGAAACGCACCGAACGGTACTGAAGATATCCCAGAGCGTACCCGAAATAGGCATCGATCGGACCTGTGTAGATGACCTTGTCTGCCATCTCATTCCACATATCTTTATCGTCGAGGTAGTTCGTATTGCAGCGGACTTCGATCCCCTCCAGCATATTCTCTACCATCTTCGTATACCCCTTCGTTGGAATACCTTGATAGAGCGCATTAAAATAGTTATTGTCGAATGTAAGGCGTACCGGGAGTCTCTTAATGATGAATGCCGGAAGATCCTTGCAGTCTCTTCCCCACTGCTTCTCCGTATACCCCTTAACCAGTTTCTCGAAGATATCTCTTCCGATCAGCGAAATCGCCTGTTCTTCCAGATTCGAGGGTTCTTTACCAGCCATCTCCGACTTCTGTTCCTCGATCTTGGCCATGGCCTCCTGCGGAGTGACAACTCCCCACATCTTGTTAAATGTATACATGTTAAAAGGAAGCGAATAGAGTTCACCCTTATAGTTCGCCACCGGGCTGTTCGTAAAACGGTTAAACTCCGTAAACTGATTCAGGTATTCCCACACTTCCGTGTTATTGGTGTGGAAGATATGCGCGCCATACGTGTGTACCTTGATGCCTTCGACATCTTCGCAGTATACATTTCCAGCAATATGCGGACGCTTCTCGAGCACCAGTACACTCTTCCCGCGTTTCTTTGCTTCGTGTGCGAACACCGCACCGTACAACCCTGCTCCAACCACAAGATAATCGTACTTCTCAGCCATTTACCTTCCCTGCCTTTCTCTTCTCTTTACGCATTTTCCCGATTTTCTTTCGTATTTTGAAAGTATCTTTAAAAACCTGCCAGATATCCGACATGCGGATCCTGGAGAAACCGCCCGTACGGGTAAATACAAGCCGGATCGGACGCTCGATGATCTTCGCGCCCATTTCATTGGCTACGGCAAGAAGCTCAATATCGTACGCAAATCCCCGTGTCATAACATCCGGAACGATCCTTTTCAGCAGATCACCACGATAGAGTTTGATCCCGGTCTGGGTATCATGCACATGCAGATGAAAAAGCACCCGCAGCATCACATAGTACCCGAAACTGATGAATCTGCGAAGCGGTGGATAATCAAGCTTCGATTCTTTATGCATCTTCGAACCGATCACGACATCGGCCTTCTCTGAATCCATGTGAGAAAGGAAATCTTCGAAGTGATCCGGAGAAAGGTCCAGGTCCGAGTCCAGGAACGCGATCCGGTCTCCTAAGGAAGCTTCAACACCCTTTTTGATCGCATGTCCCTTACCACCGTTGGGCATATAGGAAACGATACGGATCCGGCCGCATTGTTCCATCGCTCTTCGGATCTCCTGTTCCGTATTATCCTTACTTCCGTCATTGACACAGACGATCTCATAGGATTGGCAGAACCCGGAAAGGATCTCGTCTGTTTTCAGCAGATTGGTATATATATGATCTCCCTCGTTATAAGCGGGCATGACCACAGAAAGATCCATGGATGACTTCCTCGGGTTTCTTAAGAATCAGCCATAACGGCTAAATGTTATTTTACCATCAATTACCTGTTTCTTGCAATTTTCACACGAAAAAGCGACATGATCGGGGCGTACTACATCATCCGGACATAAAAAAGAGGCGTCTTCGAAGTGAAGACCCACTTCGAAGACAGCCCCCTCGCTTATGACTTTATTAAGCAGTGGCTCAGGAATTCTTCGCCATCAGCTTACCGCCACGCTTACTTACTACGTCGAAGATAACGGCAGCAAGAAGAACGAGACCCTTAACGACCTTCTGCATGTTCTGGTCAACACCCATGGAGAACATACCGAGGTTGATAACACCCATCAGGAGAGCACCGATGATAACGCCAGGAACAGTTCCGATTCCGCCGTATGCGGAAGCACCACCGATGAAGCAGGATGCGATCGCGTCCATCTCGTAGTTCTGACCATATGTCGGCTGAGCCGAGGTCATACGTGCGATGGTAACCATACCGGCCAGAGCCGAAAGAAGTCCCATGTTGGTATATGCCAGGAAGTACACCTTATTGGTATCGATACCGGAGAGTTTCGTCGCCTTCTCGTTACCACCAACCGCATAGAAATAACGGCCGGTCGTAGTATTCGATGTGATGTAGGAATAGATAATGATTACACCGATAACGATGACGAGAACGTTCGGGATACCCTTGTGCTGAGAAAGACGGAAGCCGAATGCACCGATTACAACAGCGATGATGATCAGTTTCGTCAGCCACGGTCCCATGTTTTCGACTTCATAATTCTTCTTAAGTCTCGTTGCACGATTTTTGACCATGATCAGAACGAGGATCACAATCGCCAAACCGGTAGCTACAAGACAAGTGATATTCAGGCTGCTTCCGGAACCACCGATAAAATCCGGGATGTAGCAGTTCGCACCACCACCGAAAACCTTAACAAATCCGGCAACATTCTGAAGAGAAACGGTCATACCATCCAGAACAACGTTACTCAAACCACGGAATATCAACATTCCGGAAAGGGTAACGATGAATGGAGGGATACGCACATATGCAATCCAAAATGCCTGCCATGCACCGATCAGCGTACCGATCACAAACATAATGATCACAGCCACAACCGGGTTCACATTCTTCGAAACCATGAGGGTTGCCCCCACGGCACCGACGAAGCAAACAACGGATCCGACGGAAAGATCGATGTTACCACCGGTAAGGATACAAAGAAGCATACCTGTGGCCAGTACGAATACATATGCATTCTGTGAGATCAGGTTACTTACGTTACTTGGAAGAAGGATATCTCCTCCTGTCCGAATACTAAAGAAAATGATGACCAGGGCCAACACGATGACCATGGTGTACTTATTGATAAAATCAAGTACTTTAGTTCTGCTGTTCATCATTCGACTCCTTTCCTACTTCATTATTGTTCTGTTCTTCCGAGTAGTTATCGACATTGATGATCATGGACATGATCTTCTCCTGTGTCGCTTCCTCACCGGAAAGTTCACCCACGAACTTACCTTCACTCATAACATAGATACGGTCACACATACCCAGGAGTTCCGGCATTTCCGAGGAGATCAGGATGACTGATTTTCCTTCGCTTACAAGCTGGTTGATGATGCAGTAGATCTCGTACTTGGCGCCGACATCGATACCTCTTGTCGGTTCGTCGAGGATAAGTACATCCGGATCTGCGAACATCCACTTCGCCAGCAAGACCTTCTGCTGGTTACCACCACTGAGATTTCCGACATGCTGTTCGACCGTCGGAGTCTTGGTGCGAAGTTTCTCCTTGTAGTCCACCGCCACCTTATACTCTTTATCTCTGTCGATGATGCCTCTGTAACTGACACCCTTGAGATTCGAAAGAGTCGTATTGGTCTTGATGGCATTACTCAGGATCAGTCCGTTACCCTTACGGTCTTCGGTGACATACGCGATCTTGTTCTTGATCGCATCCTTAACCGAATGCAGGTGTAACTCTTTTCCGTCTTTAATCAAAGTACCTGTGATGTTCTCACCATATGACTTACCGAAGATACTCATCGCAAGTTCGGTACGTCCTGCGCCCATCAGACCGGAGATACCAAGCACTTCACCCTTTCTGAGGTTGAAGCTTACGTTATCAACGATCTTTCTCTCCGAATAGAGCGGATGGTAAGCATTCCAGTTCTTGACTTCGAAGCAGACCTCACCGATATGCGAAGTACGCTTCGGGAATCGGTCAGAGATCTCTCGGCCGACCATGCCCTTGATGATACGTGCTTCCGACAGATCGTCGACACCCTTGGTCAGTGTCTCGATCGTCATACCGTCACGGATAACCGTGATCTTGTCTGCTACGTAGGAAACTTCGTTCAGCTTATGGGAAATAATGATCGAAGTCATTCCTTCAGACTTGAACTTAAGAAGCAGATCCAGGAGATGTCTGGATTCTGATTCATTCAGAGAAGATGTCGGTTCATCAAGGATCAGCAGTTTCGCGTTCTTGGCCAATGCTTTAGCAATCTCAACGAGCTGCTGCTTGCCTACACCGATATCTTTGATCAATGTACGGGAAGATTCGGATAATCCGACGATACGGAGATATTCATTTCCCTTCCCGTAAGTTTCGTTCCAATCAATTTTATAGCGAGAACCCTGCTCGTTTCCGAGGAACATGTTCTCACCGATCGTCATATAAGGAACCAGAGCCAGTTCCTGATGGATAATGACGATTCCCTTCCGTTCACTGTCTTTCGTATTTGTAAAGTGGCACTCTTCTCCGTTATAATAGATGCTCCCCTCATATGAGCCATACGGATAGATACCGCTTAATACATTCATTAACGTGGATTTTCCGGCGCCGTTTTCGCCAACCAATGCGTGAATCTCGCCCTCTTCTACCTGAAGGTTAACATTGTCCAACGCTTTGACGCCTGGGAAGGTTTTGGTAATATTCTTCATTTCCAGCAATATTTTTGCCAATTCTATCCCTCCTAGCAATCCTCATGTGTAGCCTTGCATGAAGAAGTCCCCTTAAATCTCTTGCCAAAAAATAAGGGGACTCGACATGTCAATTTTCGCAAATCAATCTATTTGGAAAACAGAGATTAAGCCAGATCAGCCTCCTTGTAGTAGCCGGATTCGATCAGGATCGTCTTGTAGTTGTTTACATCAGCAAATACAGGTGTGCAGAGGTAAGACGGAACAACCTTCGTACCATTGTTGTATGTCTCTTTATCGTTTGTCGGAGCCTCTTTACCTTCCATGATAGCCTTAACCATTTCAACAACCTGGTCAGCCAGTGTACGTGTATCCTTAAATACGGACATGGACTGCTTGCCGTTGATCATGTTCTTAACGTTTGCGATATCGCAGTCCTGACCGGTGATGATCGGATAATCACCTGTGTAACCGGCTTCGAGAGCATTCGCAACACCAAGAGCTGTAGAGTCATTGGAGCAGAGAACTGCATCGAGCTTAGTGCCGTCAGCATAGTTACCGGAGATGATCGCATCCATTCTGGACTGAGCATTCTCTGTAGCCCAGGACTGTGTAGCAACCTGCTCGAACTCGATCTGACCGGACTTAACATGGATCTTACCAGCCTCAATGTAAGGTCTCAGAACATCCATAGCACCGTTGTAGAAGAAGCGGGCGTTGTTGTCACCCGGGTCACCGGTGAAGATTTCCATATTGAACGGGCCTTCTGCGGAATCCAGCTTCAGCTGATCGCGGATATATTCACCCTGGATAGTACCAACTTTGTAGTTGTCGAATGTTGCATAGTAAGCAACAGCATCTGTGTTCATGATGAGACGGTCATAAGCAATAACCGGGATGTTCTTCTCTTTAGCTGTGGCAAGTACTGTACCAAGAGAATCACCTTCGATAGAAGCAATAACGAGAACCTTGCAGCCGCCGTTGATCATACTTTCGATCTGGTTCTGCTGTGTCGGGATGTCGTTACCTGCATACTGCAGGTCAACCGTAAATCCGGCCTCTTCCAGCTTCTTCTTCATGTTGTCGCCGTCCTGGTTCCATCTCTGGAGATCCTTGGTCGGCATAGCAACACCGATCTTCTTGCTGTCCGACTTCTTAGCGCAACCTGCTGCAAGTGTGAACAGCATAGCTCCTGCCAGAAGTACACTCAAAAACTTCTTTTTCATTTTTCTACCTCCATATTCGCTTTCGCGATTATTCACAAATAAAGATTAACACAATATCGAACGTCTGTCACAAAGAATTTGACTATTTTCTTCTTTTTTTGTGTATTTCACACTACACTTAATCAAAAGAACTTGATATTCGAAACGATTCACCCTATTTGGAGTTCTTCCTGGCTATCGATTTTCTTCTTGCCGCGGAGGTCTAATTTGTGATAACTGCCTGATTGATCAAGGAAATGACTTCTTACTGTATCCTCAAGTTCCACTTCGAGTACTTCCATCACGCGTTTCTTGCAGTCCGGATCCTCTACCGGGAACAGAAGCTCGACTCTGCGGATCAGGTTTCTCGGCATCCAGTCAGCAGAGGAAAGATAGATATCTTCCTGACCTTCATTATAGAAATAATAGATACGAGAGTGCTCAAGGAACCGGCCGGTAATGGAGCGGACCGTGATATTCTCCGACAGTCCCGGCACACCTGGTCTTAAGCAGCAGATGCCACGTACGATCAGATCGATCTTGACTCCTGCACAGGATGCGTCATAAAGGGCATCGATGATCGACGCATCTACTAAAGAATTCATCTTCGCGATGATACGCGTCTTCTTCCCTTTTCTGGCATTCTTGGCTTCCTGAGAGATCTTCTCCAGGAAGTAGTTCTTCATTCGGGTCGGTGCCGGAATCAGTCGCTTCCACTCCGGTGGTTCGGAGAATCCGGATAAGGTGTTGAAGAATTCAGAAGCATCCACGCCGAACGTTTCCGACGCAGTAAAAAGACCGATATCCGTATAGATCTTTGCAGTGATATCGTTGTAATTTCCAGTTGCCAGATGCAGATATCTCCGGATGCCGTCCTCTTCTTCACGGACTACAAGTGTGATCTTACTGTGCGTCTTCAGTCCGACAAGACCGTAGATAACATGGCATCCTGCTTTCTCCAGCATCTTCGCCCAGTTGATATTATTCTCTTCATCGAAACGAGCCTTCAGTTCAACAAGGACCATGACCTGCTTGCCGTTCTGTGCCGCTTCCGCCAGGGACTTAATGATCGGCGAACTGCTGCTGACGCGGTACAGCGTCTGCTTGATTGCAAGGACCTTCGGATCTTCCGCCGCCTGACGGACGAACTCCACCACCGGATCGAAGGATTCGTACGGATGGTGGACCAGTCTGTCCTTGCTCCGGATCGCGTCGAAAATATTGACCCCATCCGGGAACATCTTCGGTTTCGCCGGTGCGAATGCATGGTAGCACAGTTCCGGGTACTCATCACAGACCTTGCCATATACTTTCATCAGGAACGTCAGATCGATCGGTCCGCTGACCGAGAACACATCTTTCTTGGAGATCTTAAGAGAAGAAGTCAGGAACCTAAGAAGCTCCGGCGCCATGTCTTCATTGACCTCCATCCGGATGATCTCACCGAAGCGGCGTTTCCTGACCTGTTCCTCGATTTCCTTGAGAAGATCTTCTGCCTCATCTTCGTCAATATCAAGATCAGCATTACGCATGACGCGGTAGAATCCGCTGCTTAAGACCTTAGACCCTACGAACAGCGAGGCAAGATTGGCCCGGATGATCTGCTCGATCGGGACGAAGCACACGCCTTGCGACAGGTGAAGCTCGAAGAGACGCGGAACGACGGTCGGTACCTGGAGCGTCGCGAACCGATAGAGCGGCTCGTAAGTCTTCCCTTTTTTCTCCTGCTTGGCAAGCCTGGCCTCACGGTCCTCTTCCGTCTCGTCGATCAGCACGCAGAGATTAAGCTGACGGTTATAAATCAGAGGAAACGGCCGGGACGCATCCACTGCCATCGGCGTAAGGATCGGATATAGAGTCGACCGGAAATAGTCATCGCAGACTTCTTTCGCATGGTCATCCAGATCCGCATAATCGCTCATCAGGATGTTGTGGTTCTTAAGAGACGGAACCAGGGAACGCGTATAGGTCGAGTACATCAGGGCCATCGCCGCTCTCGCCTTCTCGTCGATCTCCTGCAGTTGCTGTTTCACCGTTCTTCCGGAAATATCCAGTTCATCGTAACTGACACTCATCAGATCCCGAAGGGATGCCACACGGACGATATAGAACTCATCCATATTCGATGCGGTGATCGAGAGGAATTTCAATCTTTCCAGAAGCGGGTTCTTCGTGTCCCGGGACTCGAAGAGGATACGGTTATTGAACTCAAGCCAGCTGAGTTCCCTGTTAAAATACCGGTTTGAATCTGCCTCGATATCGGCATTATCCATAGCAGAATGTGCCACCTCGGTCGACACGCCCTGCAGTTTCTTTTCCTTCTTATCTTTCTTCGTACTCATCTGATACTCCTCCGGACTCGTAAGAATGCTTTCACTCTGAAGAACTGCTCGAACAGATCGGTATGGTTCTCGAAGAACCACTTGTCGTAAGTCATGTCATACATGGTATCTCCGCTGATGACCAGCCCGTCTGTTCCCATGGAGACCGATATATCGCGAAGCTTCTGCCTGTGCGATCCGTCCAGCGCATCCGCCATACGAAGGATGGCCGTCAGCTTACTGATCCGGACCTGATCAGCTGTCGGGATCTCGGCATACCGCGCGTCCAGATAGAACTTCGGATCGGTATAGTACCGGCCGACAAAGGCCACGATCTTTCGTTCCTGCTCAGACAGACCGATCAGCTCCGTTCTGTCGATAATACTGTATGTCGAGGGATTCGGATTCGCGATATTGATGAACTTACCCAGCTCATGGCACAGCGCCGCCACACGCAGCAGCAGTCTGTCCCGGCTGTTCATGCCGTGAAGCTTCTTCGTGGCATCGAAGATCGTCATCGCCGCATTCTCCACGAAGGTAATATGTTTCTTCTCCGACTTATACCGCTTCGCCACATGACGTGCAGCCGAGATCAGATCCTGATCCGGATCGATCACGAGGTCGTAGTGCTTATGGGACCACGCATAATCGTACATGACACCCTCGGTAAGAGAGGCATCCGGCATATGCACGCCGTCGATCCCCGTATAGTCCAGCATCTTCTTGATCATGAGCGCTGTCGGAAGAAGCAGCGGCGCCGTCTGCGGACGGATATCCAGTTTTCTCGCCAGGTTTTCCGAAGAGGTATGCAGCAGCTGCGAAAGGACCTCATCGAATTTTCCGATCGGCAGATAGCAGTATTCTCTCGGAGACTGACCTGCCAGCGCCTTAATAAATCCCATATCCGAACCGAATACGATCAGATTCTTATACTTGATATTCTTCGGCTCGATCGCGTGATACTCTGCCAGATCCTGCGAGATATACTCCTCCAGCACTTCCGTGTAATGTGTGGTCTGCTTGACCAGATCCGAAAGCAGCTCGCTGACACGAAGGGAACCCAGACGCGTATTCTGGCTGAACACGAGATCGGACTTATCATAGAGCGTCGCCTGCATGCTGCCCGCACCGATATCGAGTACCATCGTACCTTCCGAAACAAGCTTCGCGAAATCCGGCTGGCTCTCCTTTACCGCCAGATTATGGAAGTACCTCTCCTGCGCATTATCGAGAACAGTGACTGTGATTCCCGTCTGCACACGGATCTGCTCGATGACCATTGCCCGGTTACTTGCCTCGCGAAAGGCACTCGTCGCCACGCATATGACTTCTTTGATCTTGTATTCACGGATCTTGCCGGCAAACCCGGTAAGCACTTCGATGATCTCAGCCGCCAGATCGGAAGGGATCACGCCTTCACTATACGCCCGGGAAGCCAGTGACAGATATTTGCGGACTGATTCGATCTCTTTCGGCGCACACTTATCTCCCAGCTCGAAGATCTTGAGCCGCAGAGACAGCGATCCCAGATCGATGACCGCCAGTAATGTCTTTTTACTCATATCGGATATCTCCTCGTAAGGTTATATACAATAACAGTATACCCTTGAAAAATGGCTATTCCGTTAACAACCAATCTTAAAGTTTCTCGTATTCGTCGATTACTTTCTCCGTGATCTCCTTCGTTCCGAGGAAGCTGTCGCCCCTATTCTCGACAATATCCGCCGTGCGGAATCCCTTCGCCAGCACTTCACTTACCGCCTGTTCGACCTTCGCGCCCTCACGCGGAAGACCGAGTGAATAGCGGAGCATCATGGCCGCAGAGAGGATCGTAGCCAGAGGATTCGCGATCCCCTTCCCCGCGATATCCGGCGCCGAACCATGCACCGGCTCGTACATACCCGGAGTTCCTGGCACACCCAGCGACGCCGACGGCAGCATGCCGATCGATCCGGTGATCATGCCGGCCTCATCCGAAAGAATATCGCCGAACATATTGCTTGTGACGATCACGTCGAACTGTTTCGGACAGCGCACCAGCTGCATCGAAGCATTATCCACATACATGAAGTCTGTTTCGACCTCGGGGTACTCCTTACTGATCTTCTCGGTCACCGATCTCCAAAGCCGCGAAGTCTCCAGGATATTCGCCTTATCCACTACCGTCAGATGCTTATTCCTCTGCATCGCCGAATTATATCCGACCCGAAGGATCCGCTCGATCTCCGCCTCACAATAGCACTCCACATCGAAGGCCTCCACCCCCTTCGGCGTACCATCCTCAAGCTTCTCCACCTTCTTCTCTCTGCCTCTTTTACCGAAATAAATACCACCGGTCAGTTCCCGGACGATCAGGATATCGACACCGTCTTTCACCAGATCCGGCCGAAGCGGACTGGCATCCCGAAGCTCTGGAAAAAGCACTGCCAGCCTAAGATTCGCGAACAGTCCCAGTCCTTTCCGAAGACCGAGAAGTGCCGCCTCCGGACGGGCATCTCCCGGAAGATTATCCCACTTCGGTCCGCCCACGGCACCCAGAAGCACCGCATCACTCTCTTTCGCCAGCCTCAGGGTCTCCTTCGGAAGCGGCATCCCGCAGCTGTCGATCGCCGCACCACCGGCGGCCACCTCCGTATAGGCGAAGGAGTGCCCGCTCTTTCTTCCCACCGCCTTCAGGACCTCACAGGCACTTTCCGTCACTTCCGGTCCGATCCCGTCGCCAGGGATCACTGTGATCTTATACTTCGTCATGCTCCTTCACCTCATTTCAGTTTTGCTTTCGTATAACCGACCAGACCATCGGCTCCGATGATCTCGCTTATAAACTCTGGAAAAGCACTGGCCTTATATGTTTTGCCGGATGTAATATCCGAAATCTTCCCTTCTTCTGTATCGATCTCGATAAAATCTCCGTCCTTTATCTCCTCTGCCGCCTCGGCACATTCCAGGATCGCAAGCCCGGTATTGATACTGTTCCTATAGAAGATCCTGGCGAAAGACGGCGCGATCACACAGGAGATCCCGCTGCCCTTGATCGCAACCGGTGCATGCTCACGGGAAGAACCGCAGCCGAAATTACTCCCTGCCACGATGATATCCCCGGGCCGGACCTTCTCCTTAAAATCCGGATCCAGATCCTCCATACAATGAGACGCAAGTTCCGAAACATCCGAAGTATTCAGATAACGGGCCGGGATGATCACATCCGTATCCACATTGGCTCCGTACTTAATGACCTTTCCTTTAAAATGCATACTTCCGCCTTCTTTCTTCAGTTAAGTTCTTCCGGACTGCCTATATACCCGAGCACCGCCGTCGCCGCAGCCACTTCCACACCGGCCAGGTACACCTCGGACTCCTTATGCCCCATTCTTCCGACGAAATTCCGGTTCGTCGTCGAGACACACTTCTCACCCTTCGCCAGCACCCCCATGTGCCCGCCAAGACACGGACCACACGTCGGCGCCGACACCACGCAACCGGCATCCACGAACACTTCCAGAAGTCCTTCCTTCAGTGCCTGCTTATAGACACGCTGCGAACCGGGAAGCACGATCGCACGCATCCCCTCCGCCACTTTTCTACCTTTCAGGACCGCTGCCGCCCGGCGCATATCTTCAATACGCCCGTTCGTACATGATCCGATCACCACTTGATCGACCTGTATCTTTCCGAACGTCCCCACCTCATGCGTATTCGAAGGCAGATGCGGGAACGCCACCATCGGCCGGACCGAAGACAGATCGATCTCGATCGTCTTCTCATACACGGCATCCTCATCCGGAAGAATCCATTCCGGCGCCGCCTGGTAGCCGCCCGGCACCCGTTCATTCAGATATTCGATCGTGATCGCATCCACCGGGAAGATCCCGTTCTTCGCACCACACTCGATGGCCATATTGCAGATCGTCAGCCTGTCCGCCATCGACAGCTTCGCGACTCCCTCACCCGAGAATTCCAGCGAACGGTAGAGCGCACCGTCCACGCCGATTTTCCCGATCAGATAGAGGATCACATCTTTACCGGTCACATACGGTCCGGCTTCCCCATGAAGCACGACAGAGATCGCATCCGGCACACGGAACCACGTCGACCCGCTTGCCATCGCGCACGCCAGATCCGTTGAACCCACACCGGTCGAGAACGCACCCAGCGCACCATACGTACACGTATGCGAATCGGCGCCGATGATGCAGTCGCCCGGTTTGACCAGTCCGTTCTCCGGAAGGATAACGTGCTCGACGCCCATTCCTTCCTGACCTTGTTCATAGTAGTGGGTAATCTTCTGTTTCTTCGCGAATTCCCGCATCTTCTGGCACTGCTGTGCCGACTTGATATCCTTATTCGGAGCGAAATGATCCGGTACCAGCACGATCTTCTCTTTATCAAATACTTCGCCAAAAGCACTTCTCTCGAAGATATCGATGGCAGGAGGTGTCGTGATGTCGTTTCCCAGAAGAACATCCAGAGACGCCTCGATCAGATCTCCGGGGGCGCATTCCTTCTTCCCCGCATGTTTCGCGAGGATCTTCTGCGTCATTGTCATACCCATAACCGATCGCCACCTTCCCGATATCTTGTTATCATCTATTTCCATGTTACTTGCAAAAACTAAATCACGCAATAAAGAATCCGTAAGGAATGTTTAGAATTCTTAACTTCTTTATATATGTGATATAATGTGTCTACATTACTCTCTATGAAGGAGTGTCGATCGATGAGCAGATTTAACTTATTACCGAACAATAATGGTGCCTACGCACCGAATACCAGCACGAAAGTTCACGAATACAGTGAAGAGATCGCCCAGCTTAAAGGCGAGATCGAAAGACTTGATCTGATCACACAGGCCATGTGGAAACTTCTTCAGGAGAAAGGTCTGACGGACGAAGATCTGGTCAAGGCCATCACCGAGATCGATAACGCGAAGAAGCAGAAGAAGAAGGCGCTGGAGGAAGGTGAGAAACCGGAAGCCCAGCTCTGCCCGAACTGCCACGTTCCGCTCCAGAATAACGGAAAGCTTGCCGACCGCTGCATCTACTGCGGTCACGAGATCATCACAAGTCCGTTTAAGATCTGATTCCGATCCATACAGGAAGAGATCTTTCCCATGCCTCTGATATCGGTAAACAAAGTTTCGAAGACTTACCATTCCAGGCTGTTACTTGATCACGTCTCTTTTTCCATCGATCGAGGAGATAAGATCGCCCTTATCGGAAGTAACGGCACGGGCAAGTCTACCCTCTTTAAGATGATCCAGGGGAGAGTTCAGCCCGACGAAGGTGAGATTCTGCACCACGGCACGGCCATTGCCGGATACCTTACCCAGAACATGGAAGAACTCGAACTGGGCGGGAATCTTCTCGTCAGTGAGGAACTTCAGGAGATCGAAGATAAGATGCGCGAAGCGGAATACCGTCTTGCCAATGCCAACGATGCCGAATCCCAATCGATCCTGCGTACATACGAACAGCTCACCTCCCGCTTCGAAGCCCTCGGCGGATATGACTACGAACCCCGCATGAAGGCCGCTCTCGCCGGTCTCGGGCTCTCCGATATTGACTGGACACGGGATGTCAGCAGTTTCTCCGGAGGCGAGAAGATGCGCATCTGCCTGGCCCGTCTCATCGTGTCCAGACCGGACATCCTTCTTCTGGACGAACCGACGAACCATCTCGATACGGACGCACTGGAATGGCTGGAAGGCTTTATCCGTTCTTACGGCGGCGCGGTCCTTCTGATCTCACACGACCGTTATTTCATTAACCGCACCGTGACGAAAGTCCTGGAGCTTCAGAACTCCACCATCACCGCCTACCGCGGAAATTACGATGACTATAAAGAGCAGAAACGTCACTTCCTGGAAGACCAGCGCCGTCTTGTCCAGTCCCTGGAGAAAGAACTCGTCCGTCAGGAAGGCGTGACCCAGACCATGCTCTCTCACCGGAACATTTCCGGATACCACGCCCGCGAGAAAGTCGTGGAGAAGCTTTCCGACCGCCTTGCCGCGGAAAGAAGCAAACTCTCCGGCGGTCCCATGCAGATGAGTTTCCGTCTCATGCCGGAAGAACGATCCGGCGATCCGAATAAGATCCTTCTTCAGGCCAGGAACCTCGGCAAGACTTTCCCCGACGGGAAAGTTCTCTTCGAGGATGTTTCCTTCGAGATCAAGGCCTGCGATAAAGTATTCCTCGTCGGTCCGAACGGATGCGGTAAGACTACCATGCTCTCCCTTCTTCTGGGACGCGTCCCGGAATTTGACGGAGACGTTCTGGTGTCCGGCTCCTCACGGATCGGCTATATGGGGCAGTTCGTCCCCTTCGAAGATGAGACAAGAACCGTTCTCGATGAACTGATGGAACGTTCCGAACTCTCCGAGACCGCCTCCAGAAATCTCCTCGCCCGCTTCGGATTCCGGGATATCGATGTCTATAAGACCATCTCGGTCCTTTCCGGCGGAGAAAGATCACGGCTGTATCTTTGCTGTCTCCTTGAGGAGAAACCGGAGATCCTGTTCCTCGACGAGCCCACCAACCATCTGGACATCGAATCCCGTGAAGTCCTCGAGGATGCGCTCTCCGAATATAACGGTGCGATCCTGGCCGTCAGCCACGACCGCTATTTCATCGAGAAGTGCCAGAGCAAGATCCTCGGCTTCTTTGGAAGAAACGTCGATCTTCTGGACACTTACGCCTACTACAGGAAGAAGTATCACGAATTCCTCGAGACCGAGGACGAGAAGCGTGCCGCCTTCCTCTCCTCGAAGAGAAAGGCCGATAAGGAGCGACGCGAAGCCGAGGCCGAAGCACCCTCATCCGAAGGCAGCAGCAACCGCTCTCCCCGCTCCCCCTCCGTCAACCGGGCGAAAGAACGAAGAGACATCGCCAAGAGAAAAGAGCGCATCCGCTATCTCGAGAAGGCCATCGCCGAACTCGAAGAAGAGCAGAAGCAGCTTGAATCCTCCTTCGGCAAAGACACTTCTCCGGAAGAATACGAGAAATACGCCCAGAATACAGAAAAACTCGAGTCCATGTACGCAGAATACATGGAACTCGAGAATGAATGATCTGTTTATTCTTTCAGCCTAAGGCTCAGCCCTTCTTCTCGAAGATCATCTTCTCGGAAGAATATGCGTAACGGATACCGTAGATCGGTCCACCCGGATACGCTTCCACAAGCTTGCTGGTATCCCAGCCCTTGGCACCTGCCTCTTCAATCGTCAGGTTTCCGACACGAGCCTCGAGAAGCTGGCTTACCGTTACGAATACGTATCCCTTCTCCTTCAGACCCGCGATCATCTTATCCAGAGAATCGACCGTCGACTTATGGGAATCATGCAGAAGGACCATATCTCCATCGATGGCATGATCGATAACATACTGGGCGGTATAATCGGCATCTCCGAGAGCCGGCGCCTGCCAGTCTGACGGGCAGCTGGAATCGTTCCAGTTCACAACATATTCGCGGCTATCCACAGAATAACGGAAGAGACCTTCCTGCTTCAGTCCGGCACCCGTCGGCGGACGGATCACGGTCGCCTTCTGCCCGACCTTCTCTTCGATCGCCTGATCGCACTTGGCCAGCTGCTCATATGCCTCATCTTCCGAGACCTTCGTCAGGATCTGATGGCTCCAGGTATGGTTTCCCAGCTCGCAGCCCAGATCCAGCATGCGCTGCAGAAGCGACGCATCCGCTCCGGACACATTCTGGCCGATCATGAAGAACGTCGCCACGACACCGTTTCTCTCCAGGGCATCCAGCACCTGAGGCGTCAGCGTCGCATCCGGACCATCGTCGAAGGTCAGAGCGATCAGCTTCGTTCCCTCCGGATAGCTCGCATGAGCCACTTCCGACACTTCAGGCGTGGTCGTCGCTTCCGGAGTCGTATCCGCAGTCTGATCCGTAACTACACCCGCACCTTCGGAAGAAGCGGAAGTAGAAACGGTCGTCTCCGTCGAATCGGAATCCTTCGAAGAGGATTTACTGTTAATGGCTGTCACCATCCATACGAAAGCGACCAGCAGCACCATAAAGATCGCCGCCATCACGGCCGTCGTATTCGCCAGAGCCCGAAGCTGCGCCGTCATGGTTCTCTTCGGGGCCCCCATCGATGGTCTTGGAGTATTCATATGACTCATAGTAAGCTCACGCCTCCTGATCATTACATATTTACACAGATATGATTATAACATATTAGTTTCTGTCGATATGTTACTAATGTGTTACTAGGTAATCCTGCTTTTCCCTTCACCGGTCATAGAAAAAGGCTGCCCCGGATGGAGCAGCCTTCCATGTTTTTGTTTATTTCGGATCTAAGATCAGGCCTTGCCGTCAGAACCCAGAACATACTGGATCTTATGAGCAACCATATCCTTAACAGCCTGACGGGCCGGCTTCAGATACTGGCGAGGATCGAAGTGATCCGGATGCTCAGCGAAGTACTTACGGATGTTACCTGTCATAGCGAGACGGATATCGGAGTCGATGTTGATCTTGCAGACTGCGAGTGTAGCTGCCTTACGGAGCTGCTCCTCCGGAATACCAACTGCATCCGGCATGTTACCGCCATACTGGTTAACCATCTTTACGAATTCCTGCGGAACAGAAGAAGAACCATGCAGAACGATCGGGAAGCCCGGGAGCTTCTTCATGCACTCTTCGAGAACGTCGAAACGGAGCGGCGGCGGAACGAGGATACCTTCCTCATTTCTTGTGCACTGTGCAGCAGTGAACTTGTAAGCACCGTGGGAAGTACCGATAGCGATAGCCAGGGAGTCGCAGCCTGTTCTACTTACGAACTCTTCTACTTCTTCCGGACGTGTGTAAGACTCGTGACCGGCCTCTACAACAACCTCATCCTCGATACCGGCCAGTGTGCCGAGCTCAGCCTCAACCACTACTCCATGAGCGTGAGCATACTCAACGACCTGCTTGGTAAGAGCGATGTTGTCCTCGAAAGACTTGGAGGAAGCGTCGATCATAACGGATGTGAAACCACCATCGATGCAGGACTTGCAGAGCTCGAAGGAATCACCATGGTCAAGGTGCAGAGCGATCGGGATCTCCGGATTCTCAATTACAGCAGCCTCAACGAGCTTTACGAGATAGGTGTGGTTCGCATATGCTCTCGCACCCTTGGAAACCTGAAGGATAACCGGGCTCTTCAGTTCGCCTGCAGCCTCTGTGATACCCTGTACGATTTCCATGTTGTTTACGTTAAAAGCACCAACAGCATAACCGCCGTCGTAAGCCTTCTTAAACATTTCAGTAGTTGTTACTAATGGCATAAGTATATCTCCTTTGTGAATGTTGGATTGTATATGTAAATGAATTTACACCACAGATTATTGTAAGATGAGAAGCCGTTTTCGTCAATCAGTCGCAGGAAAGATTGACGGATTTTTCGCATTACTCCTCTTCTTTTTCAGGCTCTTCCGAAACCGCTTTCTCCACAGATTCTTCCGCAGCTTCCGCGGCTTTCTCTGCTTCCTCTTTGATCTCGGCTTCCGCCTGCTTGGCCGCTTCCTCGGCTTCCCTTACACGTTCAGCCGTTTCCGCTTCCGCTTCTTCTTTGACTTCCTTCATGGCATCCTTAACCAGAGAGACGGACTCGTCATCCGAGATCTTCGGCGTGACTTCCTCATCGGTCTTCAGGGCGTCATACTTCTCCTTGGCCTTATATACGGAAGAAACCAGTTTGGCTTCCTTCGAAAGAAGGTCGAAGTCCTCTTTACTTGCCAGATCCTTGGAAGAGGTCTGGTAGCAGACTTCCTCGTACACATTGTCGAGGATCAGGTAGTCCGTACGTGCCATGTTCGCGCCGAGTGCGGAATTCTGAAGGAGCTGGGTCGCACGGTCTGCCGCACCTTCCCTTCCGTCGAAAGAATCGAACGGGATCGTGATCTTTGAGAACATATAGCGGAGCACGACTTCGTTATTCTTGTAGTCCATGGCCACACGATACTTCGCGATCACAAACGTATGGATGAACACAACCGCAGCAACGACCAGGATCGCACCGAATACACACCACAGGAGCGGACCCGGATCGGTCTTACCTGCCAGGAGATATCCGACTGCAGCACCATCGAGTGCCATGACCAGAAGGGTAATGATCCTTCTTCTCAGAATCTGTGTCTTCGAGGCCGGGAAACAGTGTACTGTATCCTTCGGCAGCTTATCCAGTTCTTCCTGCGGGATCACCTCTTCCGGTGCCGTCAGCTTTTTCTCTTCTACTTCACTCATGTTCCAACCCTCCTGTTATATGTTACTTCTTCAGTGCTTCCATTCTGGACAGGACATTATCCAGCATTTCCTGATACTTGCCCTGTTTCTCTCTTTCTGCGTTGATGACTTTCTCCGGAGCCTTCTTCACGAATTCCTCGTTGGCGAGCTTGGCATTCACGCGCTTCATCTCCCCTTCGAGACGCTCCTTCTCTTTACCGAGACGCTCGAGTTCTTTATCGATATCGATCAGGTCCTCAAGCGGAATATAGATCTCACCGGCGGAGCATACACAGGCAACGGCCGTATCCGGGATACCGGCCTTATCCTGCTGAGTCGTCACTTCCGTAACATTGGCAAGTCTTTCCAGGAACGCCTTACCGTCCGTAAACATCTTCCGGTTCTTCTCCTCTGCCGAAACAAGGATGATACCGATCTTACGGGACGGAACGACACCCATGTCCGTTCTTACATTACGGATCGAACGGATGGCATCCATCAGGATCTCCATCTGCTTCTCTTCCTGCGGGAAGACTTCGTTGTCACGATACTGCGGCCAATCGGAGATCATGATCGACTCCGCTTTCTCCGTGAGTACCAGATATCTGTAGACCTCTTCAGAAAGGAACGGCATGAACGGATGCAGGAGCTGCATCGCTCTTCCGAGAACATCGTTTAAGATATACTGTGCTTCTTTTCTTGTAGCACATTCCTTATCGAAGAGACGGGACTTCGCAATCTCGATATACCAGTCGCAGTACTCTTCCCAGATGAAGGAGTTGATCTTCGACAGCGCCACACCGAACTCGTAGTTATCGAAGTTATCGGTCACTTCCTTGATGACCTGGTTCATGCGTGACAGGATCCACTTGTCTTCGAGCGTGAACTTTCCGGGATCCACATCGTCGAAGGTCAGGTCTTCTTCGCAGTTCATCAGGACGAACTTCATGGCATTCCAGATCTTGTTGCCGAAGTTTCTGCCGGCCTCGATCTTATCCTGCTGGAAACGCTGGTCGTTACCCGGAGCATTACCGGTAACGAGCGCATAACGCAGAGCATCCGCACCATACTTCTCGATGATCTCAAGCGGGTCGATACCGTTACCTAAGGATTTACTCATCTTTCTGCCCTGGGAGTCACGTACGAGGCCGTGGATCAGGACAGTATCGAAAGGTGTCTGCTTCATGTGGGCGCATCCGGCCACGATCATACGGGATACCCAGAAGGTAATGATGTCATAACCGGTAACCAGTGTATTCGTCGGATAGTAACGCTTCAGGTCTGCTGTCTCTTCCGGCCAGCCGAGGGTCGAGAACGGCCACAGTGCCGAAGAGAACCAAGTATCCAGTGTATCCGGATCCTGACGCATCGGTTTGCCGCACTTCGGACATACCGGAGCTTCATCCTTAGTTACCACCAGTTCACCGCAGTCATCGCAGTAGAATGCCGGAATACGGTGGCCCCACCACAGCTGACGGGAGATACACCAGTCACGGATATCCTCCATCCAGTTGAAGTAGTTCTTATCGAATCTTTCCGGAACGAACTTGGTCTTTCCGGAACGAACTGCCTCGATAGCCGGCTCGGCCAGAGTCTTCATCTTCACGAACCACTGCAGGGAAACACGAGGCTCAACTGTCGTTCCGCAGCGGTAGCAGGTACCGACGTTATGAGCATGCGGCTCGACCTTGATGAGGAAACCGCCCTCTTCCAGATCCTTTACGATCTCTTTTCTGGCTTCATAACGGTCCATGCCGGCATACTTCGGATAATCCTCCGTGATCTTCGCGTCCTCGGTAAGGACAGTGATCACCTCGAGGTTATGGCGAAGTCCTACCTCGAAGTCGTTCGGGTCGTGTGCAGGTGTGATCTTCACGACACCGGTACCGAACTCGATATCAACATAACTGTCCGCAATAACAGGGATCTTTCTTCCGACGAGCGGGAGAACGAGCATCTTGCCGATGACATCCTTATAACGCTCATCTTTCGGGTTCACGGCCACCGCAGTATCGCCCAGAAGTGTCTCCGGACGGGTGGTTGCCAGTTCCAGATATCCGGAACCATCTTCGAAAGGATAACGAAGATGCCAGAAGGAACCCTGCTGATCTTCATACTCAACTTCGGCATTGGAGATCGAAGTCAGGCATTTCGGGCACCAGTTGATGATGCGCTCGCCTCTGTAGATCAGGCCTTCGTTATAGTACTTAATGAATACATCCTTAACCGCTTCGGAGCAGCCTTCGTCCATGGTGAATCTTTCGTGTTCCCAGTCACAGGAAGAACCGATCTTCTTGAGCTGTTCGACGATACGTCCGCCATACTGCTTCTTCCATTCCCAGGCACGCTCCAGGAACTTCTCTCTTCCGAGGTCATCCTTCGTCAGGCCTTCTTCTTTCATTGTCGCCACGATCCTCGCCTCAGTTGCGATAGACGCATGGTCCGTACCCGGAACCCAGAGCGTATCGAAGCCCTTCATTCTCTTATAACGGACAAGGATGTCCTGAAGAGTATTGTCCAGAGCATGACCCATGTGGAGCTGGCCCGTGATATTCGGCGGCGGCATGACGATACAGAAAGAATCTTTCGTCGTGTCGCCCGAAGGTCTGAAATAGCCTTTATTCATCCATTCGGAATAAAGTCTGCTTTCGGCCTCTTTCGGGTCAAAAGCCTTACTGATATTGTCTGTACGTCCCATTATTTTGCCTCCAGCTTTTCGCTATCTTTCTTTCTGATGTCGGCACGCTTGATCTTGCCGGATGTGGTCTTCGGAAGTTCATCAACGTACTCGACGACACGCGGATACTTATACGGTGCCGTGGTCTTCTTTACGTGGTTCTGAAGTGTCTTGGTCAGTTCTTCAGAAGGCTCGTATCCCTTAGCCAGAACGATGGTCGCCTTAACGGCAAAACCTCTGACCGGATCCGGTACACCGGTAACGGCACACTCCAGGACCGCCGGATGCTCCATCAGGGCGCTCTCTACTTCGAAAGGTCCGATACGGTAGCCGGAAGACTTAATTACGTCATCCACACGTCCGACATACCACAGGAAGCCGAGCTCATCACGATAGGCTGTGTCACCTGTGTGATACAGGCCGTCATGCCAGGATTTCGCCATGGCTTCCGGGTTTTCCTCATAACGAAGGAGAAGACCTACCGGACGTCCGCCGTATTCTTCGGAAGTTCTGATGCAGATCTCGCCGGTCACACCGGTGGGGCATTCATTTCCGTCCGGATCTACAACAGCAACGTGGAAGCCCGGTACCGGATAACCCATGGAGCCGGTTCTCGGCAGTACCCACGGGAAGTAAGTGCCGCAGACAACGGATGTCTCGGACTGACCGAATCCCTCATAGATCTTGCAGCCCGTGTTCTTCAGCCACTGGTTGTATACCTCAGGGTTCAGGGCCTCACCTGCCGTGCAGCAGTGCTTGAGGTGAGAGAAATCATAGCCCTCGAAGCTCTCTTTGATCATGAAGCGGTACATGGTCGGCGGTGCACAGAATGTCGTGATCTTATAATCACAGATCTTCTGCAGGATATCCGCGCCATGGAACTTATCGAAATCGTAGATGAAGAGGGCTGCTTCGCCGAACCACTGGCCATAGAATTTACCCCACATGCACTTCATCCAGCCGGTATCGGAGATGGTGAAGTGAAGTTTTCCTTCTTCTACACGGTGCCAGAATACACCTGTGAAAAGATGGCCCAGCGGCAATGTGTGGTCATGAAGAACCATCTTCGGATAACCTGTCGTACCGGAACTAAAGCACATCAACATCGGATCGGTCGCCATAATATCATCGGCGCCGGTCGGACGGGTCCACTCGTCACTCATCTTCGCAACTTCTGCATCGAAGTCGATCCAGCCTTCCTTCTGCTTTCCCCAGGTCACGCAGCGGATCACCTCGTGATCGTACTGATCCTGATCCTCATCGAAACGCTCGGTGCAGTCGTCATCACCGGTGATGACCGCCATCTTGATATGGGCACTGTTGACACGATAGACATAGTCTTTTGCCATCAGCTGGTTGGTCGCCATAACGGTAACGGCACCGATCTTATGAAGGGCCAGTACCGAGAACCAGAACTGATATCCTCTCTTAAGTACCAGAAGAACGCGGTCGCCCTTTTTGATGCCCTGGCTCTTAAAGAAATTCGCGGTCATGTTGGAATACTTCTTCACATCACCGAAAGTAAAACGCTTCTCTTCATTATTCTTGCTGACCCACAAGATCGCCAGATCATTCGGCTTCTTGGCCGCGATCTCGTCCATAACGTCATAGGCGAAATTGAAGTTTTCCGGATAAGTAACTTTATAGTTTTTCTGCAGATCATCGAGGGTCACAAAATCGTCTCTGTTGCGGCCCACAAATTTTTCATAAATTGGCACGGATCAAATATCCCCTTTCATTACGATCGCCAGGAATTTACAAGGCTTCCCGTTTGTTGCCTTCATAGCATGCGGCAGGTCGGAATTGAAGTACACGCTATCGCCTTCGTTCAGTTCATAGACGATATCGCCGATGAAGAAAGTCATCGAACCTTCAAGCACATAGTCGAATTCCTGTCCCTCATGAGCATGCTGGGTCGGCTTCTCGATATCATTCGGTTCCACCGTTACATAGAACGGCTCCGCGATCTTTTTTCTAAATGTAAAAGCTAAATGTTTATAGTTATACGCCGCACGGCGGTCAATTTCAAATCCCTCGCCCTTGCGGACGACACATGCCATGGAGAGTTTCGGCGAGTCGCCGACCATAAGATCGACCATATCGACGCCCAGGATCACCGCTACATTGTTAAGAAAAGAGACGGAAAAGTCTTTCTTTCCTTCTTCATAAAGAATGTAATCCTCTTCGGACATTTCGCATCTTGCAGCCATCGTCTTCACATCGATCTCTTCGATCTCACGAAGTGCCGCGATACGTTCACCGATCTGACGCAACTGATCTGTCATATTGATCCCTCCTAAAACGTTTCATACCGATTTTTCAACACAATTAGTCCATAATATCGGTCTTATTATAATAGATTTCGGAAGAAGAAGTGTCAACTGACAAATCAGACAAATACATATATAATACAAAACCAATTGATAGTCTGAGTATGCTTTGGGGGCTTTTACGGAGTGGCAAACTCAAAGTGGAGTCAGACCGCAAACGCCTGAAATTACAGCACTCTACCATCAGTCGATTGACTGGATGACGTTTTGCTGATAGGTTTAGAGTAGAAAACCATCAGGAGGTGCCTCATGGGTAACCGGAAGTTCTTAAGTTTTTTGTTGTCGATCGTTATGGTCGTAACCACATTCTTTTTCGCATAATATTGGTCGCTTTTCGGAGGTTTTATGGACAATACAGCAGGTACAAACGGAAATCAGGTGATTTCCAGCATTATCGAAAATGTGGGAAAGGTCATCGTTGGGAAGGATAAGCAGATTGAACTTCTCATGGTCGCCCTTCTTACCAGCGGACATGTGCTCCTCGAGGACGTTCCCGGAACCGGAAAGACCAAGACGGCCCGAGCACTAGCTCAATCGCTTTCTCTGGACTTTAAGCGTGTCCAGTTCACGATCGACCTTCTCCCTTCCGATCTGACGGGTATCCACTATTTCGATAGAAAAGCTGACCAGTTCGTCTTCCGTAAGGGCCCGATCTTCACCAATATCCTTCTGGCCGACGAGATCAACCGCGCCACAGCCAGAACCCAGTCGGCACTTCTGGAGTGTATGGAAGAAAAGCAGGTCACCGTAGACGGGCAGACCAGCAAGCTCCCGCCTCCGTTCCTCGTCATCGCGACGCAGAACCCGATTGAATCCCAGGGCACCTTCCCGCTCCCGGAAGCCCAGCTGGATCGTTTCCTCATGATGCTGTCCATGGACTATCCGTCCCATGAAGAAAGTATCGCTATCCTGAAGCGCTACGATACCGAAGACCCGCTTACTGATCTTGCATCCGTGGCCGATGCCTCTTCGCTGCTTGCCATGCAGAAAGAAGCCAGAAAGATCTTCGTTTCCGATCTTCTTTTCGACTATGCCACTTCTATTGTTGATGCTACGCGTCATACATCGGAGATCCGTGTCGGGGCCAGCCCCCGAGCCCTTCTTGCCTTCGTCGCAGCAGCCAAGGCACTGGCATATCTTCGCGGCCGCGATCACTGCGTTCCGGAAGATTTCAAAGAACTGGCTGTACCGGTACTGGCCCATCGTCTGTCCATGCAGTCATCCGGTGCTTCTTCCCGCAATGCCAATGGTTCCTTTATGAGCCAGCACGAATATGCTTCCACCATCGTAGGTAACATCCTGGACTCG
>JAEEGL016249004.1_pt1 | contig 53430 bp, 46 predicted proteins | sample 9134231 | NCBI WGS metagenome assembly JAEEGL01 (sample SAMN16246548, study PRJNA631951) | gut metagenome | biome: gut microbiome; feature: rumen; material: fiber-attached | host: Bos | place: Iran: Karaj | collected 2018-10 | reverse complement strand
TCGAGAGGGGTACGCCGTAAGACGTGGGGGTATGTATCGAACCATGAACTAATTACATCAAAATAAAACAGATTCTTCTAAATTAGATTTCCCTAGGATTTCTGGATTTCGCGAAGCGGGGAAATATATAACCCCCTCCTGCGGCGGAAATCCAGAAATCTTGGAGAAATTAGAGTTAATAATAGGACTTTTTTGATTTATGCTGGCTCCGCCAGCTGGCATACCCCGCCACTTCGGACGTAAGTCCACAGGACTTCCTTAACCCCTCTCAAGAGGGGATGGCTGACGCGGTCAAAAGTATACCACAGTGTCGACAATGACGGCTCCCGCGACGTAAGTCCACCGAACTTCCTTAATCCTCTCGAGAGGGGTACGCCGTAAGACGTGGGGGTATGTATCGAACCATGAACTAATTACATCAAAATAAAACAGATTCTTCTAAATTAGATTTCCCTAGGATTTCTGGATTTCGCGAAGCGGGGTGAATTTCAACCCCCGCCTGCGGCGGAAATCCAGAAAACTTGGAGAAAAAAGTAATCGTAGAATATTTTAGTGTCGGAATACGATTTTTTGCCATTGTGCGTTAATGGGTAAAAGGATTTGAAAGATTAAAAGTTTTAAAGGTGCGTTTATCTTTTTACCTTTTAGGAGAAGCGGACTTTTAAAGATGTTAGATCGGATTAACACATGGCAAAGCGAATCATCATGGCGGTGACCAACGACCTGCTGACCGACCAGCGGGTGGACCGCAGTTGCCGTGCGCTACAGGAAGCAGGATACGAGGTGACCCTTGTAGGCCGCAAACTGCCTACGAGCGAGGCACTTGAGGCACGCAGCTACCGATGCGTGCGTATGCGGCTGATGTTTAGGCGGTCGGCGGCATTCTATGCCGAGTACAACCTGCGGTTGCTGATACGCCTGCTTGTCATGCCTGCCGACGCCTTCTATGCCAACGACAGCGACACCCTGCTGGCCTGTAGGCTGGCGGCGGGACTGCGGCGCAAAAAACTGTTCTTTGATGCCCACGAGCTGTTTCCCGATGTGCCAGAGTTGGAGAACAAGCCTCGGGTAAGGAGGGTGTGGGCATGGGTGGAACGCCGCTGCCTGCCACGCGTAGATGCCGCCTTCACGGTGAGTCAGGGGGTGGCGGACGAATATTGTCGTCGCTACGGTGTGAAGATGACGGTGGTGCGCAACCTGCCTATGAGTGCCTCTTTTGCTCACAAAATACCCTCAAGCGATACAAGAAATAACAAGCCTTATATACTGCTGTATCAAGGGGCTGTTAATATAGGCCGTGGGGTGAAAGAAATGGTGGATGTGATGAGGTTATTACCCCAATGCCGACTGGAGGTGGCTGGCGATGGAGACCTGCTGGAAGAGATGCGCGACTATGCCGCCACACTGCCTTGGGCGAGCCAAATCCACTTCTATGGACGGATGCTCCCAAAACAGCTGCATGAGTTGACCGGCAAGGCTTCGTTAGGCGTGTGTCTGCTCGAGGAGAAGGGGATGAGCTACCGCTGCGCCCTGCCCAACAGGGTAGGGGACTTCGCCCAGGCAGGGGTGCCACTGCTGGCGACAGGCTTTGCCGAAATAAGGCGGGTGCTTGAAGAGTACGGCATCGGCTCTATCGTAGGACCTTGCCCCAAGGTAAAGGAGGGAGAGTCATACGGTCGTTACCTCGAAAGTCTTGCAAGCGCTATTATGGCGACTTTGCAGGAGTGGGAGACTATGGCACAGGAAGAGCGCGCCCGCCGATTTGAGAGGGCTCGAAAGGAACTCTGCTGGGAAGAAGAGAAACACCTGCTGACCGACAACGTCGCCGAGGTGCTGCCGATAGAATGAAGTGGGAAACTGGTCGGTGCCTATTTTTGTTGAGGGGGTAGGCAATAATTATTTGAGTTGGGCGTTATAGGGGAGTTAAATTAATGACTATGATATACAACATTCTGCTGATTATGTACTTTGTAGGCTGCCTGTTCGGCCTATGGTTTGTGTTCAAGAAAGCGGGCGTAAAGCCCTGGCTGTCGCTCATACCCATATATAATATTGTGGTATGGATTAAAGTGTGCAACAAGAGTTGGAAATGGTATATATACTTCCTATTGCCTGCGGTCAATATCTTCACCTTCCTGCTGATGGTGACGGAAACGGCCAAAGTGTTCCACCGCTATAACTTCTTTGAGCAGACTTTTGCAGTGATATTCCCATGGTGCTACCTCCCCATTTTGGGATTGAGCAAAATGGAATACCACGACCCTCGCAAAGAGGAAGCTCACAAGGTGAGCGAGCTGCGCGACTGGCTGGATGCCCTCGCCTTTGCATTGGTGGCTGCAGTGATCATCAGAGGCATGATAGTAGAATTCTACAACATCCCCTCAAGCTCGATGGAGAAATCGCTGCTGACGGGCGACTACCTGATGGTATCGAAGTTGGCCTACGGCCCCCGCATGGCCATGACACCACTATCGTTCCCCTTGGTACACAACGTACTGCCATTCTCGGGCGGACAGCACGAGTCGTACTTGAAATGGATCCAGCGCCCCTACCACCGCTATCCTGGACTGGGCAAGGTGGAAAGAATGGATGCCGTGGTGTTTAACTACCCCGACGGCGACACGATGTGCACAGCATGGCAGAGCAATATGAGCTACCACGACCTGGTGCGCGAAATGGGGAGAGAAAATGTACTGAATGCCAAACGGCTGCCCGTGGGCAACCAGATGGTGGAGAACCATATCAGGGTACGTCCTGTGGACAAGCGCGAGAACTTTGTGAAACGCTGCATCGGCCTGCCTGGCGAAGACTTGGAAATAGTGGATCAAACGGTATATATCAACGGTAAAGCACTGCCTTTCCCCACCGAGAGCCAACATACCTACAATGTGACTTTCACACCCGGATTGAACGTACGCAGGATATTGGATAATGCCGGCGTGTCGAACGAAGATTATGAGAATGCCCTAGGAATTATGATGTTCACAGGGTTGCCCTCCTACCAATTACCCCTGACAGAACAGATGGCAGTGCAGCTGCAGTCCCGACCCGACGTGGTTTCGGTCGAGAAGGTAATCCACCCAGCCGATGAAGCCGACCGGCAGCTCTTCCCCCATGCCGACGGATATAACTGGACCTTGGACAATTTTGGACCCATCCACATCCCCGCCAAGGGCGAAACCGTGAACCTGACGTTGGAGAACCTGCCCCTGTACCAGCGGGTGATAGAAGTGTTTGAAGGCAACACACTGGAGGTGCGCCAGGGAAAGATATTTATCAATGGCGAAGAGGCGACCACCTACACCTTCAAGATGGACTACTACTGGATGATGGGCGACAACCGCCACAACTCGGCCGACAGCCGATACTGGGGATTTGTGCCCGAAGACCACATCGTGGGCAAGGCCCGAATGGTGGTCTTCTCGTGGGACAAAGACCATAGGAAACCCCGTCTGCACCGCATTTTCCTTAACGCCTCGAAATGGTAGCCAGAAGAACTGCACAGTGACTGAGAGTCTAATGATTACCCAACTGCACCGAATTGATTGGTAGTAAGAGAGCCTTGATTATTGGGCTTTTCAGAGAGGGAAAAAGAAAAAAATGGCAATTTAAGTAAAAAAAATTAGAGGTCTCACACAATTTTTTGCAATTTTTTAAGTTAATGTGATACTTAAAAGAGAAAACAGAAAGAACATGCACGCGAAAATCATTACTCCCAAAGGAACCATGACAGCAGTCCTATATGAGAAAGAGGTTCCTAACACAGTGGCAAATTTCGCCAAGCTAGCCCAATCGGGCTTTTACGACGGATTGCACTTCCACCGCGTAATACCGGGGTTTGTGATACAGGGCGGCTGCCCTTATAGCCGCCAATTGGGCGACCCACGCGTAGGCACCGGCGGCCCCGGATGGCATATCAAATGCGAGACCAATGCCGAAAAACAGTACCACGACCGCGGAGTACTGTCGATGGCTCACGCAGGTAAAGACACAGGCGGAAGCCAGTTCTTCATCTGCCACAATCGCGAAAACACCCAGCATCTGGACGGAGTTCACACCTGTTTTGGCCGTGTGGAAGAGGGTTTGGAGGTGATTGACCAGATAAGGGCCGGAGACTTGATTGAAAAAATAGAAATCCTTAACGACTAAATAAAATCATTGATAATATGAACCTAGGTATAAAATTGCTCGTTGCAGAGGATGACCCTAATCTGGGTACCATCCTGAAAGCCTATCTGACACAGAAAGGATACACCGTTTATCTGGCAGTCGACGGACAGGCTGCCCTTGATTCTTATCAAAACGATGATGTGGATGCCTGCATCCTCGACATCATGATGCCCGTAAAGGACGGATTTACTGTCGCCAAGGAGATACGTAGGGTGGACAAACGCATCCCTATTATATTCCTCACCGCCAAGAACCTCGAGGCCGACAAGTTGAAAGGTTTTGAAATCGGTGCCGACGACTATGTTACCAAACCGTTCAGTATGGAGGAACTGTTAGCCCGTGTGAATGCGACCATACGTCGGTCGTTTGATGACGGCAAGCCCGACAAGAACCTCTTCCATATCGGCAACCTGATGTTCGACTATGCCCACCAGACACTCACTTGCGGCGAGACGGTGCAACGGCTGACCATGAAGGAAAGCGAATTGCTCCGCATGTTTGCTATGAACTTCAACCAATTGGTCGACCGCACCAGTACCCTTCAGAAAATTTGGAAGGACGACAGCTATTTCGCCGCCCGCAGCATGGACGTATATATCACCAAACTGCGCAAATACCTGAAGATGGATCCCAAGGTGCAAATCGTGAATGTACACGGTGTCGGCTTTAGATTGACTGTGAAAAACGACTAGACTTGATATAGTGATCAGTGATATAGTGACCAGTGATCAGTGACACGAGCGCATTCGTTTCACAGGTCATTGGTCACTCAGATTTAATATTAAAGATGGAACTGACCTTTTTAGGGACGGGTACTTCGATGGGGGTACCCGTTGTAGCATGTAGATGCCCAGTCTGCCAGTCGACCGATTGGCACGACCGACATCTACGTACTTCCGCCTTGATAACTACCGACGAGGGCAAGAACATTCTCATCGACATAGGGCCCGACTTCCGCGAGCAGATGTTGAGGGAGAAGGTGATGCACCTCGACAGCATCCTGATTACCCATGCCCATCGAGACCATGTGGCAGGACTGGACGACATACGCTCATTCAACTACGTACAAAAACAAAAGATGGAACTCTACTGCAACCACGAAGCGCGGGTGGCAATAGAGCGCGACTACCACTATATTTTTGTCCCGCATGAATTTCCCGGACTGCCCGAAGCAAACTTCCACGAGCTTTCGGGCGACGAACCTTTCCTTGCCGCAGGAGTTGAGATTATTCCCATCAAGGCTATGCACAAATTGCTGCCAGTGCTAGGATATAGAATAGGACAATTGGTTTATATCACTGATGCCAATTATATATCCGAGAGCGAAATGCATAAACTAGAAGGAGCCGACACACTAGTCGTTAATGCTCTGCGAAAAGAGAAACATTTCTCCCATTTCTGCTTACCCGAGGCACTAGAGGTGATAGCCCAAGTGAAACCTCGTGAAGCTTATATCACCCACGTGAGCCATGAGATGGGATTCTATGCCGAGGTGTCGAAAGAGTTGCCTCCCCACGTACATATCGCCTACGACGGCCTGAGAATCTCTGTAAACTAAGAAGTAGGAGGAGTACGGTAGCCGATCACTAATTACCAATTACGAATCAGATGCATCTTCATATCGTCACATTCAACGTTCCTTGGCCCGCTGACTACGGTGGAGTGATTGACGTATACTACAGAATAGTGGCACTCTCGAAGGCTGGGGTAAAAATACACCTGCACTGTTACACCTATGGCAGAGATGAGGCTAAGGAACTGGAACAGTGGTGTGACGAGGTGTGCTACTACCCCCGTGAGGTGGGGTTCCGCCACCAGTTGGAACGACGTCCATACATAGTGGCTTCGCGATGCTCGGAAGCCTTGCTGAAACGCCTAAAGCAAGACAGTTACCCCATACTTCTAGAAGGATTGCACTGCTGTCTAATGCTAGAAAAAATGGCAGGAGAGGGGAGGCAAATTATAGTCCGCGCACACAACGTGGAACACGACTACTACAACTCGCTCGCAGCTGTGGAGAAGAGCCCGTGGAAGTGCTTCTTCTTTCGTATTGAGGCATGCAAGTTACGCCTGTATGAGCAGTGGTTGAGCAAGGCTACTAGAGTGCTGGCCATCTCGGACACTGATGCAGCCCATTTCCGTGCCATAGGGTGTGGCGATGTGCAACTTCTACCGCCATCACACGGACACACATCTGTCACCTCACTCACTGGAAAGGGAGACTATGTGCTATACCATGGAAACCTTTCTGTGCCAGAGAATATCAATGCCGTCCACCACCTCCTGGAACAGGTGGTAGACCGCTGCCCCTATCCATTTATAGTGGCCGGAAGAAATCCGGACGAGGAGCTGCAGCAAGCCATAGCAAAGCACCCCAATGTGCGATTGGTGGCCAACCCCGACAACAAAACCATGCACCGCCTACTGCAAGAGGCACAAGTCAACCTACTGCTCACCTGGCAGGCGACAGGAGTGAAACTGAAGCTGATGAACGCCCTATACGAAGGTCGTCACTGCCTAGTAAACAGTCCGATGGTGGAAGGCACATCCCTTGCCAAAGCCTGCGTGGTGGCTGATACGCCATACGAGGTATGTGAAGCCCTTGCTCGTCTGATGGAAAAAGACTTTTCAGAAGAAAATCGTCTGTACAGAATTCACATACTTGAGCTTGCCGACCCGATGCACGACATCAAATCACTCATCGTAACTGAGAATTAAATGAAGAAACACCTTTTAGTTTTTAGTTTTTACCTTTCAGTTATAATAGCTTCTCATTCCCAGTCACAATGGTCAAGCATCGACATGCCCTTTATGCCCAAGCGCGACACCAACCACATACACATCCTGCGCACCTACACTATTGACGACACCCTCACAATGGAGCGTAAACTTCTCTCCACAGAAGAGTACGACCGCCACGGCTACCCCGTGTCGCCCGATATACAGCTCACCTATAACGAGAAAGGGCAGCTAGTCAACTATGTCAGATTCGAGCATCACTATGATTGGGAGGGACACTGGCGTAGAGACACAGTGCCAACAGTGGTGTCCCTCATACAATATACGCCTGAAGGTATAGTGTGGCAGGTGAAGAGTACACAATACTATGATAACGGAGACTCCAACTCGCTAAACACCTACGAGCTCATCACCTACAAGACTCACCCCCAATACGGAGTGTTGGACTGCTCGTATCTTCATACCGGACAGTTCGGGTTCGACCACCCCGATGGTCCATCCACATATCAAAACACCTCTTACTTCCGTCGTCAATTTGACAGCCTTGGGCATCTCCTGCACCAGGATGAAGTCGACGACTGGACAGAGACGCACACCTCGTTGCACTACCATTACCACCCCAACGGAAGAGTGGCGTACCGCACAGGAACATACTATGAGTTTGAAGACTCCATTGTGTATCAATACGACACAGCGGGGAAACTGAACGGCATGATAGGCAAATACTATGACCTAGAAGAGGAGGGGGATGTAGTCATCCGCTGCCGACCAGACGGAAAGTGGATAGAACAAATAACTCACTGGCACCCCTACGGTGACAATCCTTACCCATACCAACAGACTCAGCGTGTGCTCTACGATACCCATGGCATGCCAGTCAGCGATCGTTTGCTTGGACCAGAGGGCCATTACATCGAGTACGAGATTGTATACTGGAAATAGTATTGAAAACATTCGAGCATTCGTACAATAAAAAATGACCTAATTCGTTTTTTTTATGTATATTTGCATTTTATTATAGAAGAATGGCTAGGATATTTAGGCGATATGAATCAACAATATACGGCAACTACCGGAAAGCCTACCTCATTGACGGAGCGTTGACAGGGGTAGTGATGTCGGTTGTAATGTTGTTGCGTGACTGGCTAGCCAAGTCGCCTATGCCGTCGCCAGAAAACTATATAACCGAACTGGTGTTGGCTGTAGGAATCTTTTGGTCGAGCTACCAATACCGCAAACAGCTGCCCGAAGGTAAGGTGACACTGAAGGAGCTGATGTTGCTAGGCTTAGGCATAGGAGTGGTGAGTGCCGTGGTGTATGGACTATGGACGTGGCTGCGCTGCGGAGTGCTGAACACCTCGTTAGTGGACTACTACAACCACCAACGCATCAATATGATGGAGGCTGCGGAGAGTAGTGTAGAAGCCAAGTTGGCCGTGGAACAGGTGACAAGATACACCGCTGGCGACTGGGCTTTTATCGGAGCCTTCCGTTCGGCGGTAATGAGTGTGATTATCACCTTCTTTGCCTCCTTGATATTCCGAACCGAGAAAGCCCCTGTCCGCACAACAGGAAAACTAAGAAATAAGAAGTAATAAATACAAAGTAGCTGTTACATATTAAACCTAAACGATTAAACCTTAAAACACTTAAACTAAAAATATGGACATATCAATCATAGTACCGCTGTTCAACGAGGACGAGTCGCTACCACACCTGGCAGAGTGGATCGACCGCGTGATGGAAGAACATCATTTCGACTACGAAGTCATCATGGTGGATGATGGCAGCAAAGACCGCTCGTGGCACGTGATAGAGGACCTGCATACCAAAAACCCCAGATACAAGGGAGTGAAGTTCCGTCGCAACTATGGCAAATCGGCCGCCCTTAACGTGGGTTTTGGCCATGCCCAGGGCGATGTAGTCATCACGATGGATGCCGACTTGCAGGACAGCCCCGACGAAGTGCCAGAGCTGTATCGCATGGTGAAAGAAGAGGGATTTGATTTGGTAAGCGGTTGGAAGAAAAAACGCTACGACTCGAAACTGGCAAAGAATATCCCCTCCAAGTTCTTCAACTGGACTACACGCAAGATGAGCGGCATCAAGCTACACGACTTCAACTGCGGACTGAAAGCCTACCGTCGCGATGTAGTGAAGAGCATCGAGGTGTATGGTGAGATGCACCGCTACATCCCCGTCATAGCCAAATGGGCAGGATTTACCAACATAGGTGAAAAGGTAGTACAGCACCGTAAGAGAGAGTTTGGGGTGACCAAATTCGGTCTCGACCGCTTCGTCAACGGCTATCTAGACCTGATGAGCATCATGTTCATGTCGAAGTTTGGCAAACAACCAATGCACTTCTTTGGTTTGATTGGCAGCTTGGCGTTCTTGCTCGGATTCATAGCTTTCATCTTTGTTTGCGTCATGCGCCTTTGCGGACGCATCGCTCTGACTAACAGCGTGTGGTTCTATGTATCCATGCTGTTCATTCTGCTTGGGACCATCCTGTTTATGGCTGGATTCCTCGGTGAGCTGATATGTCGCAACTCTACTACCCGCAACCAATACCTGATAGAAAAGGAGGTGCTGGCATGAGTTTGCAATGTGGTATAGTAGGACTGCCCAATGTGGGCAAATCCACCCTGTTCAACTGCCTAAGCAACGCCAAGGCACAAGCAGCCAACTTCCCCTTCTGCACTATTGAGCCCAATGTGGGTGTCATCACCGTCCCCGACGAACGACTGGCAAAACTAGTCGAGATGGAACATCCTGCCAGTGTGGTCCCTGCTACGGTAGAAATTGTAGACATTGCCGGTCTGGTAAAGGGTGCTTCAAAAGGCGAAGGACTAGGCAACAAGTTCTTAGGCGACATCCGTACTACTGACGCCATCATCCATGTGCTGCGCTGCTTCGACGACGACAACGTTACGCATGTGGATGGTAGTGTTGACCCTATACGCGACAAACAGACTATCGACCTCGAACTGCAGTTCAAAGACCTCGAAACCATTGAGAACCGCTATGAAAAAGAGGTAAAGAAAGCAAAGGCAGGTGGCGATGCCAAGGCCAAAAAGCTGGTGGAAGTGATGGACCTCTATCGCGAGGCCCTGCTGAGTGGCAAGAGTGCTCGCACCGTCCACCTCGAAGAGAGCCAGATGGAGGCAGCTAAAGACCTGATGTTGCTGACTGCAAAGCCAATATTATATGTATGCAACGTCGACGAAGCCTCGGTAGTTACTGGCAACCACTATGTCGATGCCGTAAGAGAAGTTGTGAAAGAAGAGGAGGCCGAAGTTTTGGTGATAGGTGCTGGCATCGAAGCTGATATCGCCGAGCTTGAGACCTACGAGGAGAAACAGATGTTCCTCGAAGACCTCGGGCTTAAAGAGTCGGGCGTAAACCGCCTAATCAAGGCAGCCTATAAGCTATTGAACCTACAGACCTTCCTCACTGCCGGTCCCAAAGAGTGCCGTGCGTGGACCTTTAAGAAAGGAATGAAAGCTCCTCAGACAGCAGGCATTATCCATAGTGACTTCGAGCGAGGCTTCATCCGTGCAGAGGTTATCAAATACGATGACTACGTGGCACTAGGAAGTGAAGCAAAATGTAGAGAAGCTGGTAAGATAGCTGTGGAAGGCAAAGACTACGTAGTGCAGGATGGTGACATCATGCACTTCAGGTTTAACGTGTAACCATCATCACATTCATCATGTTGAATAGGAAGGCGATACTATCATCATTAGCAACCATGGCCATGGTTGCCAGCTTAGTATCGTGTTCCACACACAAAGCAAACTGGAGCAATATCCAGTTCCACAACACCACCGCCCACTACAATATATGGTGGAATGGCAACGAGAGCCTCAAACAGGCACTTGAGATGATGGATGCACGCTGCAAGGATGACTACACCCGCCTACTACCAGTCTACAAGATTGGGACAAAGGAGGAGTGTATGTCTCTCTATCCTCAATTGGACCGAGCCATAGAGAAAAGCATCAAAGGCATCAAGAAGCACAGTATCTTTGTTGACGGACAGGAGCATGTGCCCTATATTGCTAAATGCTACTTGCTGACAGCCTATTCCACATTCTATAAATATGATATAGCCAACGCCGCCAGCACATGTCAAATGCTGGTATCGCAATATAACGGTACAGCCATCGCCGACGAAGCTGCCGTACTACAAGCACGCTGTGCCTCAATGGACAAGCGCTATCAGGATGCCGAAAGTTCGTTGGACGAGTTGGTGACAGCCTTGGGAAAAGGAAATTTCTCCGCGAAGCAGAAACTCAACCTCTATCTAGCCATGGCAGAATGCACCCTTCCCCAAGAGAAATATAAGAAAGGCGTGCAATTCCTCAAGATGGCACTTGATGAGCATCCTTCACGTAAACAAAAGGCTCGAATCTATTACATCCTTGGGCAGATATATCAGGACCAAGATAAGCGTCCCACAGCATCGAAATACTATGAAAAAGTGCTGAAATGCGGACCGACATATGAGATGGAATTCAATGCCCGACTCAACCTTGCTTCCTGCGCCGACCTGCAGCATACCGACCGTGAGAAACTGGAGCGATTGTTGGACAAGATGCTCAAAGACAAAAAGAACGAGGAATTCCTTGACCAGATATACTATGCCAAAGGAGAAATGTACATGGGTATGCGCGAGACAAAAAAGGCATGCGAGGCATTCAAGACTTCAACCGCTGTGTCGAAAAACAACCCGGCTCAGAAAGCACGCTCAGCCCTGCGTCTAGGAGGTATTCTGTACGACAAGTTCCAGGATTACGACCAAGCCCAAATATACTACGACACAGCCATCCATCTCATTAAATCAGACTATCCCCACTACGCCAACCACAAGTCGCGATACGACCTGCTCACCTCTCTTGTAGCCTACACCCGGGTGATAGAACGCAACGACAGCCTCATCGCCGTGGCCAATATGTCTGAATCCGAACGCCTAACCTTAATCAACAACAAGATTGAGGCCCTCAAGAAGGCAGAAGAAGAAGCAAAAGAGAGGGAACTCCTTGAACAGCTGTCAAATGAAAGCAAGTCACTGCAAAACACCTTGCAGGGTGATTGGTATTTCTACAACAGCAATACGGTGCAGAAAGGAAAAGAGACCTTCCGCCAGAGATGGGGTATGCGCAACTTGGAAGACTATTGGTTCCTCTCAAAGAAAGGAATGCTCGGGATGAACATGCTGGCACAAAACAATAGCGATGAAGCGTCAGAAGAAGATGACTCTAGTGACGAAAAGAAAGAAGCGTCTGACGATGGCAAGGAAACTACTAGGGAGAGCAACTCCAACGACCCCCACAATGTAGCCTACTACCTGAAAGACCTTCCTAAGAGTAAGGAGGCTCAAGACTCGATGCAAGCCGAAACGGCCATTAGCCTACTCAATGCAGGATATATCTACTACGACGGAATCCACAATATTCCCAAAGCCTTAGAATGCTATCTGCGCCTGTCGAATGACTACACTACTAGCAGAGATATAGTCCAAGCATTTTTCATGCTGTACAAGATATACGACAAACAGGGAAACACGCCTAACGCCAACTACTATCGCGACATGGTACTGATGGGTTTCCCCGACAGCGATTTTGCCAACTTGATACTCGATGAAGACTACTATAAGGAAATCTTACGACGCAGTGCCTTGATTCGAGAAGACTATGACGAAGTGTATAACCTGTATCGCAAGCACCGGTACGACGAAGTGATAAACGCTGTCTCTACTGCCAAAGAGCTGTATGTCGACAATCCTATGTTAGGCAAGTTCCGCTACTGGGAAGCCTTATCTTACGCCCGTATGGACAATAAGAACAAGGCCGTCACCACGTTACAGGGCATCATAGCCGACTATCCATCAACCGACAGCATCGTTCCTTTGGCTCAGGCTCAACTGGACTTCCTTATGGGCAGTGGATCATCGTATGTGAACAATAGTGGCTCGGACGAAACCGTCACAGACCCAGAACCCACCACCTCGGTACTTCAGAAATCCATTGATAACACAATTGTTGAGACAAAAACGCCCTCATCAGGAGAACTCTCGCCCGAAGCCAAATTGTTCCGCTATAAGGAAAACATGGCCCACCAAGTAATCATCCTAGTGAAAGAAAAGAAAATACGCGCCACCCAGGTACAGGCAAAGGTGGGAACCTTCATAATGACATACTATGCCAACTCAGGATATAAAGTGAGTCCCTTAATGTTCAACGACTCAACACAGATGGTGACCATCAGCACCTTCAATAACGCCAAAGAGGCTAAAGACTTTGTCACCCACCTGCTACTGAAAGAAGGACCGATGGATGATTATAACACAGAAGACTACCAAGTCTATGCTATCTCCAAACAGAACTATACTACTCTATACAATCGTAAGCATGTAGACGCTTACCGGCAGTTCTACAATAAATACTATTAATAAAATGAGCGATACACCCAACAGCCTAATCAACACTATCACCGTTGGAACCACTATCAAAGGCGACATCGTTGCCAATGGTGATTTCAGAATGGACGGCACCCTAGAAGGCAACATCACCCTCACTGGCAAACTGGTAATAGGCGAACACGGTATCATTACAGGCAATGTTGTCTGCCAAAATGCCAATGTGATCGGCACTATCAACGGGAACCTCTCAGTCAAAGAGTTTCTCACCCTCTATGCCACCTCACGAGTCAAAGGCGATATCGTTGCCAACAAACTGGCCATTGAATCTGGTGCCTATTTCACTGGTAGCTGCCACATGCTAGACGAACTGACCGACTAACAGTTCCAACAACAATCATTATGACTACAAACAAGGGCAACGTTGAAGAAAGCCTAAACAGATTGTTTGAACAATGGTCTGGCGAGGCTGTCGGAGAAATGATGGCACTCACGGCTAATGGAAGCAATCGTAACTATTGGCGCATAATTGGCACTAAGCATAGGTGCATAGCCGCCTACAACGCCGATGTCGATGAGAACGAAGCCTTCTTCTACTACAGCCAAGCCCTTAAGCAACGGGGCATCAACGTACCCGAATTATATGCCATTGGTGATGATAGAACCATTTACCTGCAACAAGATTTAGGCGACACAACCCTTTATAACCTTCTGTTCGACAAACGCCGACAAGGGGTAGGGTTCGACAATGAGATGATGGGTCTGTACAAAAGAGTGATGACAGACCTGGCAAAGATGCAGGTGGCCGGTCGCGACATGGACTTCAGCAAAGCTTATCCCAGAACTGATTTCGATGCTCAATCTATCCAATGGGACTTGAACTACTTCAAATACTACTTCCTAAAAATGAAGTATGTTCCTTTCAACGAGGGACTTTTGGAAAATGACTTCCACACATTCTCTAACTATCTGCTTGAAGCCGACTGCCGATACTTTATGTACCGCGACTTCCAGTCGCGCAACATTATGCTGAGTGACGGCCAACCTTTCTACATCGACTACCAAGGAGGTAGGAGAGGTGCTGCACAATACGACGCGGCTTCGTTGCTCTATAGCGCCAAGAGCGACCTGCCCGAGCCTATCAGACAAGAACTGCTAACGCACTATATAAACTCCCTTAGTGCAATACACTCGTTTGACAAAGAACAATTTCGCCAAAGGTTTTACGGCTATGTCCTAGTACGTATCATGCAAGCACTCGGCGCCTATGGATATAGAGGTTATTTTGAACGTAAAGACTATTTCCTTAGCAGCATTCCTCAAGCAATTAGAAATCTGAGACTAATCGTAGAGAATCACCCTTTACCGATTGAAATACCTCATTTAAAACAGGTGTGGCAGAAAATCATCGAATCGGAAGAAGCACAAAGTACGGTCACCAACACTTCAGGTTTGACAGTAACCATTACTAGCTTCTCCTATAAGAAAGGACTTCCTGTTGACGCCTCGGGCAATGGGGGAGGCTATGTGTTCGACTGTCGTGCCCTGCCCAATCCTGGTCGTTATCCCGAGTACAGGTGTTACACCGGCAAAGACCGACCCGTGATAGAATTCCTAGAAGGTGACAAGGAGGTAGAGCAATTCCTCACAAGTGCCGAACAGTTAGTTGGAGCATCTATTTCGAAATATTTAGAGCGCAACTTCACCAATCTGATGGTTAGTTTTGGCTGCACAGGAGGGCAACATAGGTCTGTTTACTGTGCAGAAAGAGTCGCAAAGTGGATTTTAGAGAACTTTGATTGTCAGGTTAATATAATTCATCGCGAACATTAATATCATTCTTTTTCACTTTTTTTTTAGTCACTTCACACTTTTTTCGTATCTTTGCAAATTGATAGAATAAATAAAACACTATAATAATATGAAGAAAAGAACATTAATTCAAATCCTTCTGGCACTCGTGATAGTAGGACTGGCCGTGTGGCTGTATCTCAGCATCATGGAGCCTGTGAAATTCGACAATGAGTACACAAAGCGTCGTGACGCATGTGCTGAAAAACTGAAAGCCATCCGTACTTTGGAGGATGCTTACAAGATTACTTACGGCTGCTACACCGGCAGTTTCGACACCTTGTTCAATCGCCTGCTCAACGAAGATAGCATGAAGGTTGTGAACAAGAATATCAACTATGACAAAATTCCTGAGGACGTTGATATCAACGAGATGACCGAAGGCGACGCAATCAAAGCTGGCTACATCTCCCGCGTTGTGGAATATGTCAATCCCATTGATAACCTGCGTAAAAATAAGAAGTTTGCACTCTCCAACGAAGAGATCAAGAACCTCCGCTATGTTCCTTATCCTCGTGACAAGAAATACGACTTCGACCTGCAAGCCGGTTTCATTGAGAAGAGCGGCTACCAGATGCCTGTATTTGAATGCTTGGTGAAAATGGAAGACCTCCTCTCAGACCTCGACCACCAGTTGGTCATCAACAAAATTGCCGAACTGGAACAGAACCACCGTTTCCCCGGTTGGAAAGTGGGTGATATGACCCAGGCCATTACCGACGGTAACTTTGAATAGAATGCCTAATCAAGTCACAACGATTATCACGTCAGATAAGGCGGTGGCCAATAACGAACTAAGATTATCCATTTGCCTACGGACAAATGGATTTTCTTTTTCAGTTGTTACCCCTACCCAGGAGTTGCTGACCTTTGGTGATGTCAATTTCGACTTTCTGATGCCTCTTGGTGAAATGTCGAAAGCCATCAAAAGCCTCTTCGACAATCAGGGCATACCTACCTTTGAATGTCGACAAGTGAGGCTAATTGTGCAGTCTGACCATTTCGTATGGGTCCCCAAACATCTCTATGACCCAATGCGCGACAGGCAGTATCTGCAGATGGTATCAAACCTGCCGATGGAAATAGGAGTTTTCCACAGCTATAACGAGCAGATAGAGTCCTACATGGTCTTTACCGCACCGGTCGACATTGTCACTGCTTTTAAACTGGCCATCCCTGGAATCGATGTAGTTTGCCACCATTCGGTATTGGCAAACGATAACATACAAGCTCGTAGCGTGCAGCACCCTGTAGTGTTAATGCATGTGCGCGAAGGGGTAGGGGACTTTGAAGCCTACTATAACAACAACCTCTTGCTAAGCAACAGCTATCCCGCTGCCGACCAGAAAGAACTCCTCTACCACGCCCTTGACGTGATGAAGACTTTACATCTCGAGACTCCCGACATGGAACTTTGTATCTGCGGAGAAGTCGGACGCGAGATCTATGGTATGTTGCAACACTACTTCCCCAACGTAACACTCTATACTGGTAACCACATTACTTTTAGCAATCCTCAATTCCAAACATTTCCCACTTACCGACACGCACTTCTGCTGTCGTAATAAAGCCTATAACCCATGCGTATCATAGCAGGTTCTCTTAGAGGTCGAAAACTCAATCCTCCAACAACCCTCCCAGTCCGCCCGACGACCGACATGGCGAGAGAAAGTCTCTTCAATATCTTAAATAATTATAGAGACTATGACGAATGCACCATATTAGATCTGTTTGCAGGTACAGGGGCGGTATCGTTCGAGTTTATATCACGTGGGGCTAAGGAGGTTACAGCTATTGACATTAACAACCAATGCACCGACTTCATTAAGGCTACCTCACGCCAGTTGGGAATTAACAACCTACATGTGGTACGGACCGACGTATTCGACTTGTTGAAGAGGGCATACAAGAAATTTGATATCGTATTTGCAGATCCTCCATACGCTTTGGACAAGCTGGCAAGCCTGCCCGACATTATCTTCGAGCAGAATATTCTTAATGAGGACGGCATTTTCATTTTGGAACATCCCCGAGAATATCAGTTTGAAGAGCATCCACATTTTTGGCAACATAGACATTATGGAAAGGTGAACTTCACCTTTTTCGCCCAATCTTTTGATAAACAATAGCAACTATACAATAATAACATCTATGAAAGCAGTAGTAAAAACTCATTTCTCTTTCCCCAAACAAAAAAGTCTCTATGTGGGAAAAGTACGCGATGTTTACAACATTGACGACAAATATATGGCCATGGTAGTTAGCGACCGCATCAGTGCCTTCGATGTGGTGCTGCCCAAGGGTATTCCTTATAAAGGACAAGTACTAAACCAAATTGCATCACAGTTTCTTGATGCTACTTCCGACATCGTCCCCAATTGGAAACTATCTACCCCTGACCCGATGGTCACCGTGGGACTGAAGTGTGAAGGTTTTAAGGTTGAAATGATTGTAAGAGGCTATCTGGCTGGCAGTGCCTGGCGAGAATATAAGGCAGGTGCACGCACACTATGCGGTGTTCCCCTTCCTGAGGGAATGATTGAGAACCAAAAATTCCCCACTCCAATAGTCACTCCGACAACTAAAGCCGACGAAGGACACGACGAAAATATTTCGCGCGAAGAAATTATTCGTACAGGATTGGTTTCAAAGGCGGACTACGACCAATTGGAAAAGTATGCCTTGGCTTTGTTCCAACGTGGCACAGAAATGGCTGCAGACAAAGGTCTTATTTTAGTTGATACCAAGTATGAGTTTGGCAAACGCGACGGTAAAATATATCTCATTGACGAGATTCACACTCCTGATAGCAGCCGATACTTCTATGCCGACGGATATGAAGAAAGGCAGGCAAAAGGAGAAAGACAGCGCCAATTGTCGAAAGAGTTTGTCAGGGAATGGCTCATGGAGAACGGTTTCCAGGGGAAAGAAGGTCAAAAGGTGCCTGAAATGACAGACGAAATTGTAAACAGCATCACGGATAGGTATATCGAACTGTACGAAAAGATTACTGGTTCCAAATTCCAAAAAGCTGAAGCCTGCACAGATGTAGAGGCTCGTATAGAGAAGAATGTCACATCATATCTCAACAGCCTTCCTTAAGCCATGGAAATAGAGCGCAAGTATCTGGTGCTTTCACTGCCTAGTGACTTAGACCAGTATGAGCATTTTGAAATAGAACAGGCATACTTATGCACATCGCCCACCGTGCGGATACGCAGGATGGGCGATACCTATATCCTTACTGTCAAAGAACGGTTGAGACGAGACGACACATCTGCCATCCACAACAGGGAGGAGGAGTTTGCACTTAGCGCAAATAGCTTTCAAAAACTTCTGAGCAAGTGCGATAGCGGTAGGGTAGGGAAGACCCGTTACCGTATCGATCTCCAAAAGCAAATGGGAGACGAAGCTTATGCAGGACTTGTGGCAGAACTAGACGTATTCCACGGCAGGCATAACGGACTGAAGCTGGTGGAAGTCGAATTTCCTGACACAGAATCCGCTGATAGTTTTGTTCCTCCAGCGTGGTTTGGCGAGGATGTTTCTTCCGACCCATGCTACCGTAATAGTTTCTTAGCTTCAATGTCGTGAAAAAAATACCACATACCTTTACCATCGTCTTTGCACTGATATTGCTTGCAGCTGTATGCACTTGGATAGTCCCATCGGGGGAATTTGTCCGACAGACGGTGAGTGTACAGAATGCTGATGGAAGTATCTCAACCCGAGAAGTGGTGCAGAACGATTCTTTCCATTACGTAGAAAGCCAACCTCAGACTTGGCAGGTGTTCTCTTCGCTTTTCAACGGATTTGTCGACAAAGCCGATATAATTGTTTTTATATTAATGGTGGGGGGAGCCTTTTGGATTCTCAATAATAGCCACGCTATTGATGTGGGGGTTATGGCTTTCCTGCGCAGAGTACTCCGGCTGAACAAATATGGACTTTTTAGAAAACTAGGCGTGGAGAATATCATAATAGCTCTTATTATGATAATGTTCAGCCTCTTTGGTGCCGTATTTGGCATGAGTGAGGAGACGATTGCTTTCGTAGTAATCTTTGTGCCACTCGCCATTTCGATGGGTTATGACTCCATAGTAGGGGTATGTATGTGTTATGTTGCCGCACATGTTGGATTTGCAGGTGCTATGCTCAACCCATTCACTATCGGCATTGCCCAAGGAATTGCCGAGTTGCCTATCTTTTCAGGGCTCGAATACCGGTTCTTCTGCTGGATTATACTCACTACAATTGGAGTAGCCTTCGTATTGTGGTATGCCAACCGAGTGAAACGAAATCCTGAGAGATCGCCAATGTACAAACTCGACGATTATTGGAAACAACGAGCCAAGGTACAGCAAGAAAACCCTGTTAAATACCATTCACCTACAGCAGCTTGGGTGATGTATGGACTCTTATCTGTTGTGATGATTGTCTGTGCAGTGATGATGCCCACCACTACAATAGCCATTGGAGGTGGAGAGGCTTCTGTCTTCGTCCTTCCCATTTTGGCTGCACTATTCGTTGTGACAGGTTTCTTTCTGCTACGCAAGTCGGTTCACTTCTTTATCCTCGACATCTTGTTATTTACCATCTGTTATCTTGTTGTTGGTGTATTAGGATATGGTTGGTATGTAATGGAAATTTCCGCTCTGTTTCTAGCCATGGGCATTTGCAGTGGAATTGCCGACAAACAGAAGGCTGACGATATCGCTAAGTTATTTCTGGCCGGGTGCAAGGATATTCTTTCGGCTGCTTTGGTTGTCGGACTTGCCAGTGGAATTATCTTTATCCTTAGAGATGGCAAGGTAATCGATACCATACTCTTTGGGCTAACTCGCTCATTGGCTGAGACCGGAGAGATTGCATCAGTAGGGGTGATGTATGCTTTCCAAACTCTTCTCAATCTGATAATGCCTAGTGGTTCTGCTAAAGCTGCCTTAACGATGCCTATCATGGCACAATTTGCTGACTTGATAGGTGTGAGTCGACAGACAACGGTGCTAGCATTCCAGTTTGGCGATGGTTTTACTAACATGATCACACCCACTAGCGGTGTTCTTATTGCATGTATTGGAGTTGCCAAAATACCTTACGCAACATGGGTAAAATGGGCATGGAAGTTCATTTTAGCATTGATATTGATAGGTTTCCTATTGATTCTACCCACTTTGTTTTTCCATTTCCCTGGTTTCTAAATCAAAAAAATCATTATTATGAGAAAAACTGCTTTCCTCTTTCTTTCGATGATTGCATTATCATGTTATTCCCAAGCACAGGATTCTGCCTATGTACGCCAAATAATCAAGACACTATCATCTAAAGATATGCATGGTAGAGGAGCCAGCTATCATGGCGACAGCATTGCTGCCACATATCTGGCAGGGGAGATGAAGCGACTTGGAATCCTGCCTTTACAAGTCGACTATTTCCAAACCTATACCTATAACTGCTATAGCTTTGAAGGGGAGATGTCTCTTAAAATTAATGGGGTAGAGCTAGAACCTTACACGCAATATCGTATATACCCTACAGCTCGACAAGCGACACCAAGCAAGCTGGATAAAGCATCTTGGAAGAAACAACTGAAAGATGGTACATGGCTTATCGGAGTCAGTAAATTAGATACTTATTCGCCTTGGGTTGTGGATAAAGAACGTCCTGACCCCGTCTGCATTGAAATACTTGAAACAGCACTGCCGAAAAAGGTGAAGAAGGTGGTTGCAGATATTCCAATTCAGTATCGTTCCAACTACCTCACTCGTAATGTGGTGGGATATGTTCAAGGGGTCGTTGACACTATGATTGTCTTTACTGCACATTATGACCACTGCGGCACTATGGGAGATGCCGTCTACTTTCCTGGTGCACACGACAATGCAAGCGGTACTGCTGCTGTCATGGATATTGCTCGTATTGCAAGCCAAAAACAACCATATTACACAATAGTATTCATGCTCTTCAGCGGTGAAGAGTCGGGACTTAGAGGTTCTAAATATGCTGCTGAAAATCCACTAATCGACTATAGCAAGGTAAAACTTCTTTGCAATATCGACATGTTTTGTGGTGGAGATGAAGGTATCATGGTATTTAATGCCAATAGCAAGGAGACTATACCTTTTTTTAATCAACTCAAAGCTATCAACGATGAAACTCATGCTGCCAGATTGGTGAAACCGCGTGACAATTCTGCCAATAGCGACCATTTTTGGTTTAGTAACTATTGTCCTTCAATCTTCATTCTCACAATGGGTCAACCTTACGGAGGCTATCACGATCCCTACGACACATGTGAAGGTTGTGGACTTGGTCACTATAACCAATTTATGCAAATGATATTAAGACTAGCGCAACTAGAGTAGTTATTTGCACACCTCATAAGAAGTAGGAAGGGTATTAAGAATTCATTACTTAACATAACGTGCCTACTCGAATAAAGAATAAGCCGTTTTCTATATTGAAAACGGCTTATTTGAAGTCAATTATGTTATTGTGCAGCCTTTTGAAGGGTTTCGATACGAGCTTTAATCGGTTTCAGATCATCGTACATCTCCAGACGTGCGTAAACCGTATTCAGAGCATTCAAGCAGTGATACAGATTTGCACGATTGAGACCTTGACCTTCCTCATCCAAGTTATCAATAAACTTGATAGCATTGTTGAAATAAGGAATTGATTGGCGGAAAAGATCTTTGCATTCATTCTCCAACTTGTCATAAAGGCCCGACATGTCGTCTGGTGGTACGTTGTTAGCTTCAGTCAACTTATCAACGGCACGGTTGTAGAACATTTTACCCATACCGAAATTGGCAACGAACTGATTAGGCAGAGTCTGCAATGACTCCTTGTAACGCTGTTCTGCATTGACAAAGTCGCTAACACCCTCGTAAGTGGCACCAGCAGCAGCCAGCAGACTTGCATGCAGTTCAGGTTTGTCAACCGTCTTCTCCAAAGCTTTCTGAATCTCGGCATTACCTTGTTCCATATTACCTTTCAGCAGATAAGCCTCAGCCATCATCATGTTGGCATTGTAGTCGTCCTTGCACGACTTTACATAATTCTGAGCGAGTTTGAGAGCCTCATTGGTATCTCCGGTCGATTTGTACATGTCAAACAGCGTTCTATATACCAAATTCTCTTTGGTTTTAGTACGCACGAGAGGTTTGAAATACTTCATCACGGCCTCGTTGTTGTGTGAATTCATAGCAGCTTTACCTGCCATCAGGTACGACTCGGAAGCATATTCTCTCTTGCCACATTCATTGAAGATACGCACTGATTCCTCACACAGAGCCATGCACTCATCCCAGTTTTGTTTCTGGAAGGAGGCGACAGCCTTTTTGTAATATTCATTTCCAACGAAACTCAAGATAGTGTTGTTGCCTTCTGCATACTCCTTCTCGGTGTCCAACTCTTTGCAACGCAGAGCGGCTTCCTTGCTCTTTACCAACCAGTCGGAATCTAAATCTTTGTACTTGGAACGAGGTTTCTCTGCCTCGCCACCAATCGAACTGTAGATAAGTCCAGCATAATACCATGTCTTGGCATCGTTCTTGGTCTGCTCGTGTTCACAAGCGGCATCAATAAGTTTTTTTGCTTTGTCCAAATAGCCACGGTTTTGGGCCTCACGAGCGCTTGACACATTGAGCGACTGTGCGCTTACAGCATACCCCATAACCACGAGGGCGAGCATTAATGCGATTTTTTTCATTTTATTGAGTTTTTTAAGTTTTGATTTACTATTTTGTATGTCTAATTGTTAATTTCTTGCAGTCTCCACTCCTATTGATTATCGGTCTGTGGTTCGGATTGTTCTCCATTGTCATGGTTCTCAGGCTGGTCCGATGGCATCTCTGCCACCTCTTCTTCATTCTCAGTCGGCACTTTGGTAATGGAAGCAATGAAATCCTTACCCCTTAAGTTGATGAGTTTCACACCTTGAGTGTTGCGACCCATAACTCGCAATTCGCTAATCTTCATACGGATGGTTATTCCTGACCGATTGATAATCATCAAGTCCTCTTCATCGTTTACATTGATAAGCGAAATAATGCCGCCTGTCTTGTCGGTCACTTTCAATGTCATCACACCCTTGCCGCCACGATTAGTCTTACGGTAGTCACTTAACTCTGAGCGTTTACCATAACCCGTTTCGCTGACAACAAGGATATTCTCACGTTCGTCATTAGAGGCCAACATACCAATGACACAGTCATCTTCAGGCTCCAACGTAATGCCTTTCACACCTGATGCCCCACGGCTCATTCCGCGGAACTGCTCCTCGTCACAGCGCATCACTTTACCCTTCTTAGAGGCTATTAGTATCTCGCTCTTGCCATCCGTTAGTTGAGCACCTATCAGTTCGTCGCCCTCTCGTATACCCACGGCAATAATACCTTTAGATCGTGGACGAGAATAGCTCTCCAAAGAAGTCTTCTTCACGATGCCATTCTTTGTGCACATCACAATATAGTGATTCTTTAGATACTCTTCATCGGTCAGATTTTCAACTTTCACGTATGCCTTCACCTTGTCGTCAGGCTCAATATTGATCATATTCAGTATCGGACGACCCTTTGAATTCTTTTCGCCCTCAGGCACCTCAAAAGCTCTCATCCAATAGCAGCGACCCTTCTCAGTAAAGAATAACAGATAGTTGTGGTTGGTACACATAAATATATGTTCTACAAAGTCTTCGCTGCGCACCGAACTACCTTTTGAGCCCACACCTCCACGTGTCTGGGCGCGATATTCACTCAGCAAGGTACGTTTCACATATCCCATGTGCGAAATGGTGATAACCACCTCGTCATCAGGAATAGTGTCCTCAATGCGGAAATTCGAAGCCTCGTATCGGATAGCTGTACGACGCTCGTCACCGTACTTGTCACGGATTTCAACCAACTCACCCTTTATTACTTCAAAAAGCACATTTCTATCGCCCAAAATCTCTTTGCAACGAGCGATAAAACGCAACTTCTCGTCATACTCGTCCTGCAACTTTTGGCGTTCCATACCAGTGAGTTGACGCAAACGCATCTCAACAATAGCCTGGGCTTGCAATTCACTAAATTGCCATGTGTCCATCAAACCTTGTTTTGCCTCATCCACCGATTTCGAACGCTTAATCAGCTGAATAATCTCATCAATAATATCGATGGCACGCAAGAAGCCTTCCAACAGATGGGCACGCCGTTCTGCCTCGGCCATCTCAAACTTTGTGCGACGAGTCACCACCTCTTCGCGGTGTTCCACAAAGTTCTGAATGAGGTCTTTCAAATTCAATAGCATCGGACGTCCATGCACCAAGGCAATATTGTTCACAGCAAACGAACTCTGCAACTCGCTCAACTGAAACAGCTTGTTCAATATCACGTTGGGTACCACGTCGTGACGCAGCATATACACCACACGAATACCCTCTTTATCCGACTCATCGCGGATATCGGTAATACCAACTATCTTACCATCCTTAACCAACTGAGCCTGACGTTTAATCATCTCGCTCTTGTTCACTCCGTAAGGTATGGTATGGGCAACTATTATGTTACGACCCTTGTTGTCCACGTCTATCGAAGTATCGGCACGCAATACAACGCTGCCGCGACCCGTAGAGTATGCGTCACGCACACCATTATAACCATAAATAGTGCCGCCACCAGGGAAGTCCGGAGCCTTTACATACTGCATCAACTCCTCAATCGTAATATCATTATTGTCAATATAGGCGATACAACCATCCAACACCTCGCGCAAATTGTGGGTAGGCATATTGGTAGCCATACCCACAGCTATACCGTTTGAACCATTCACCAGCAGATTTGGAATACGTGCAGGCAGCACTGTGGGTTCCTCACGCTCATTGGTATAGTTGGGCATCATATCCACGGTATCCTTCTTGATGTCCATCAACATCTCGTTGGCAATCTGTTCCATGCGGCACTCGGTATATCGCATGGCGGCAGGGCTGTCTCCATCGATACTACCAAAGTTACCTTGCCCGTCAACCAGAGGATATCTCATATTCCATGGCTGCGCCATTCTGACCATGGCAAAGTAGACCGACGAATCACCGTGCGGGTGGTATTGACCCAGCACCTCGCCAACCACGGTAGCAGACTTACGGTAGGCTGTATTGTAAAACATCCCCATGTCGTTCATGGCATACAGAATTCGGCGCTGCACAGGCTTCAATCCATCCCTGACATCGGGCAACGCACGCGACACTATAACCGACATGGCATAATCTATATATGCCGTCTTCATCGTAGTTTCAATGTCGACACGCGTAATTTTTTCGTTCTCAGAATTCATCTTCTATATACTATATTATTGAATTACAATTATAAAATACACTTTGTGGTTTTCAAATGAAATACAAAGATACGTTTTTTTTTTTACATAACAGCCTTTTTTCTAAACGCTTTTTCCACATTTTATCACCCATACACAACACATTGTATTACAGATATATACAAAATACAACACACTAGAAGGCCAACTCTTAAGTGTATTGTGACGGATTTCAACCTCTACTTGTTGAAAACATTGTAAAGCCATCACAATCTATTCCCTCAAATAGTAGTACTTTTGCATTTGCTAAATAAGATATATGGAACCTAAGCTAACACCACACGCACAACAGGCCCTCAGCAATAGCCGTGACGAGGCTATCCGCTTGAAAAACGGGGCAATTGGAGTCGAACATCTCTTTCTCGGCATCCTTCGTGAGAAGGATTGTTCTGCCGTACAGATGCTACTCAACATGGAGGTAGATCTACATTCTATCAAGTCGCGTATCGAAACCACTATCGGACAGATGGACAGCGATATCCGCTACAATAGCGACAGCGAGATACCCATGCTGCGTCAATGTGAAAAAATCCTCCGTCTCAGTTTTCTCGAAAGTACCCGACTGAAATCCAAAGAGATTCACACCATCCACATCCTTTTAGCCATACTGCAAGAGAAGGATAATCTAGTATCTCACCTACTCAATCAACAGAACGTCAACCTCGACTCTTGTTTCAAATACCTGAAACAGCAAGGTTCTCTGCCCCCCTCGACTCCTTCTACCGACTTCAACACTCCCCTACCCGACTTCCGGGCTCAAACTAGCGAAGACGACAACGACGACCCCTACGCCGACCCGGACGACGATACCCCTCACCCTTCTGGCCGCTACAGTTCATCCAACAACCCCAAGTCCGACGGCAAAACACCTGCCCTAGAAAATTTTGGTCGCGACCTCACGCAACTAGCCCACGAAGGCAAACTCGACCCCATTGTGGGAAGAGAGAAAGAACTCGAACGCATTGCCCAAATCCTATCTCGACGCAAGAAGAACAACCCCGTCCTGATAGGCGAGCCGGGCGTGGGCAAAAGCGCCATTGCAGAAGGCTTGGCAATCAGAATTGTAGAAGGTCGTGTGCCACGCACTCTTTTTGACAAGCGCGTCATCTCGCTCGACCTGGCTTCTCTTGTCGCGGGCACCAAATACCGTGGCCAGTTTGAGGAACGAATGAAAGCCGTACTTAACGAGCTGGAAAAGAATCCTGACATCATCCTCTTTATTGACGAGATACACACTATCGTCGGCGCAGGCAGCGCCAGCGGCTCTCTTGATGCTTCCAACATGTTCAAACCCGCCTTGGCTAGAGGTGAGATACAGTGCATCGGCACCACCACTCTCGATGAATATCGCCAATTTATTGAGAAAGATGGTGCATTAGAGCGCCGATTCCAGAAGGTGTTGGTCGAGGCCACCACTCCCGAAGAAACTCTTGCCATCCTCAAAAATATCAAAGAAAAGTACGAGGAACACCATCTTGTTCAATACACCGATGACGCTCTCAAGGCTTGCGTAACTCTAACTGAGAGGTATGTGAGCGACCGCCTTCTGCCCGACAAGGCTATCGATGCTCTTGATGAAGCAGGTGCCCGAGTACGTATAGCACATGTTGAAGTGCCAGAAGATATCATGCTGTTAGAAAAAGAAATAGCTAAAGCTGAACAGCAGAAGATATCGGTACTATCTAAGAAGATGTACAACGAAGCGGCCGAGTACCGCGACCAAGAGCGCCAACTACGCGAACGGCTGAAAGAGCGCATGGAACTTTGGGAAAAAGAGGAACGCGACAAGCACATCCCCGTGACCGACCAAGACGTGGCCGAAGTGGTTGCCATGATGACAGGAGTGCCCGTACAGCGCATCGCCGAGAACGAAAGCTCTCGACTGCTCGTCATGGAGAGCGAGCTGCAAGGCTCCGTGGTTGGGCAGGACGAGGCTGTCCGCCAAATATCGAAAGCCATCCGGCGCAACCGTGCTGGCCTCAAGGACCCCAACCGTCCTATCGGTTCATTCATCTTTGTTGGCCCTACAGGCGTGGGAAAGACCTACCTCACCAAGGTGCTCGCCAAATACCTGTTCGACAGCGAAGCTAATATGATACGCATCGATATGAGCGAATACATGGAGAAATTCGCCGTCTCTAGGCTTATCGGAGCACCTCCAGGATACGTGGGTTATGAGGAGGGCGGACAACTCACCGAGAAAGTACGCCGCAAACCCTACTCTATCATCCTCTTGGACGAAATCGAGAAGGCACACCCCGATGTGTTCAATGTACTGCTACAAGTGCTCGACGACGGCCAACTGACCGATGGTTTGGGCCGTAAGGTCGACTTCAAGAACACTATCATTATTATGACTTCCAATATCGGTACCCGCCAACTCAAGGATTTCGGCACAGGTGTCGGATTCAACACGGCTGCTCGCGAGGCAGAACGCAACTCTCTTGAGAGGTCGGTCATTGAGAAGGAAATGAAGAAAAAGTTCGCCCCCGAGTTTCTAAACAGAATCGATGACATCGTATTTTTCAACAGCCTTAAGCGTGCTGACATACACAAGATTATAGATATCGAACTGAAGGGACTCTTTAAGCGTGTAAAAGGTATGGGCTATGGTATCGACATCGACGACAAGGCGAAAGATTTTATCCTCAAGAAAGGCTGGGACGAACAATACGGTGCTCGCCCGCTTAAAAGAGCTATTCAGCACTACATTGAGGACGACCTTGCCGATGAGATCATCAAGGCCGACATCCTTCCTGGTGATACAATCCACATCACCACCACCGAGGACAATGAGAATGAAGATCAAAAACTCACATTCCACATAGAGAATGGGGCTACCAGCCAACAGTTGGAGGCAGAGCTGTCCTCTTCCCTGCCCCTCCCTTCTGAAGTCTGACCCTATCAGCCATAATACAAAAAGAGTGATTGCCTATAAGCAACCACTCTTTTTTATGTATATGTATTATCTACTAGAAATACAGGTCTCTCTCGCCTTCACCAATCTTACAGAGATTGCCTTCTACACGCTTCTTGAGATCTTCCTTGCTGAAGGTCTGAGTCAGTTTCTTCAACAATTCTAAACCTTTGGCCTTGGTCTCGGGACTGGCATAGTCCTCAAGATACTCGCGAAAAGTGAACATGGCATTGGGTTTGCAGAACTCCTTAATGAGGCCAGGCTTGGCGAGGTCCATAAAGTCAGCACCCACGCGGCCCTTACGATAACAACCAGTGCAGAAACTAGGTATGTATCCGCCATCAATCATCATACTGATGACCTCGTCGAGCGAACGGTGGTCGCCAAGAGTGAACTGCGCACCGGTAGTACCTGTCTTCTCATAAGGCTTGGCAGCCGTATTGTCACCTTCCTCGTCGTAACCGCCAGGATTGGTCTCTGAAGCGGCAGAAATCTGGCTGACACCGTATTTGACCAACTTGTCGCGCATCTCTGGACGTTCGCGGGTACTGATAATGATACCCGTATAGGGCATGGCGATGCGGATGATAGAGATGATTTTCATAAAGTCCTTGTCACTCACAGGGTGCGGTATGTTCTCTGGCAAGCTGAAAGGAGTACCTTCTGCCGGCTCAATGCGGGGGAAACTGACGGTGTGGGGGCCACAGCCATAGTCTTCCTCAAGATGACGGGCATGCTCCATAAGGGCAAGTATCTCAAAGCGATAGTCTACAAGACCGAAAAGGACACCGATACCCACGTCGTTGATTCCTCCCTCCTGGGCACGGTCCATACAGGTGAGTCGGTACAGATAGTCGGCCTTGGGGGTGCCTGCAGGGTGAAACTTGGCGTATTCGACAGGGTCGTAAGTCTCCTGGAAGCAGACGTAGGTCCCAATACGCTCGGCCTTTAGCTTGGCATAATCCTCAACGCTCATAGGCGCCAGCTCTACATTGATACGGCGAATGGTGCTGCCTTTCTCGTCTTTGGCAGCATAGCAACGACGGATGGCCTCGACCATATAGTTGGCATCGTTGCGCGGACTCTCACCACATATGAGCAGGGCACGCTTGTGTCCCATTCTCAGCAGATGGAGGGTTTCGGTCTCGATCTCGTCCAAAGTGAGGATTTTGCGTTTCAAAGCTTTGTTGTCACGACGGAAACCACAATAAACACAGTTGTTCACACAAGCATTGCCGGTATAGATTGGGGCAAAAAGTACCAAGCGACGGCCATAAATCTCGTCCTTGCAATACTCGGCGGTGTCAAGTATCTTCTGTATGTCGGCCTCGTCTTCAACGCAGAGGAGTTTTGCCACATCTTCAAGATTGAGGCCTTTGAGTTTGCGGGCCTTGTTGAGGATGTCGTTCAGTTGCGACTCTGTCGGGGCATTGTTGTCAAGCATGCCATACAACTTGTCGCGGTCTATAAAGTTTTGATGTCTCATATGATTAATGGATTAATAATTATTCTTGGTCAAAATAGCTTTCGTTTCCACACCTTCCAGCCGGCCCAGCTTGCCTGTGAGGGCATTGATCCGGTCAGGCTGTCCTTCCACAATCAGCGAAATAACCGCCACGGGACGGTCGTGAAAAGGAAGGCCTTGGCGACACAGCACAAGGTCGGAGTACTCCGAAATAATGGTGTTGATTTCCGCAGACTTACTACGGTCTGATATTAGTATAGTTACTGTTCCTATTCTCTTCTCCATCAGGTGTTAGGCTTTTGGGTTAGACGAATATTTCTCCTTATTTGACTTTGCAAAAATACAACTTATTTTTGATATCTACACTTTTTTCTATTATTTTTTCACTAATCCATAAAAAAATCGTACATTTGCAAACTCAAATAATACAATATCGCATCACCATGTACGATTTTCTAAAGATTGAACAAAACGGAGCTGTCACCACGCTGACCATCTCCGCCCCCAAGTCGCTCAATGCTCTTAATAGCACTATCTTAGGCGAAATCAATACCGCCCTCGACAACCTCAACCCCTCTACCCGTGTCCTCATTATTACGGGCGATGGCGAAAAGTCTTTTGTGGCGGGTGCCGACATCAGTGAGATGGCTAACCTTCAAGAAAACGAGGGATTTGCCTTCGGTAAACGCGGTGCCGACGTATTTCGCAAGATTGAGACCTTGAACATCCCTGTTATCGCCGCCGTCAACGGATTTGCCCTCGGCGGAGGATGCGAACTCGCCATGTCGTGCGACATCCGCATCTGCTCATCCAATGCCCGCTTCGGCCAACCCGAAGTCGGCCTAGGCATTATCCCCGGCTTCAGCGGCACCTACCGCCTGGCCAAACTCGTAGGCATGGGCATCGCCAAGCAACTCATCTTCACTGGCAAACCCATCAAGGCCGACGAAGCCCTGCGCATCGGCCTGGTCAATGCCGTCTACGAACCTGCCGACCTCATGCCCGCCGCCATGCAGCTGGCCGAGAGCATCTGCAACAACGCCCCTCTGGCTGTCGCCTATGCCAAGAAATGCATCAACGAAGAGTACGACCTCCCTGCCGATGAAGCCATCGCCTTCGAGAGTCGCTATTTCGGCAAATGTTTCGCCACCGAAGACCAGAAGAACGGCATGAAAGCCTTCCTCAACAAGGATAAATGCACCTTCCAAGGAAAATAACTATTTCATTCAAATAATACCAAACAAAAAACTCTATACCATGAAAATTTGCGTTATTGGAACCGGCACCATGGCTAAAGGCATCGTCAAGGCCTTTGCTGCCAAAATGCCCGTCGTCATGAAAAGTAGATCCCAGGCCAGCATCGATAAGGCCATGGGCTCCATTGCTAAATCCTATGCCAAACTCGTCGAGAAAGGCAAGATGACCCAGGAGGCCGTCGACGCCCTGCTCGCCAACATCACCACCACCACCGACTACGCCACTTTTGCCGATGCCGACCTCGTCATCGAAGCCGCTGTCGAAGAGATGGAACTCAAGAAGAAAGTCTTCGGCGACCTCAACCTCGTCTGCAAACCCGAGACCATCTTCGCCACCAACAGCTCCAGCCTCAGCATCACCGAACTCGCTGCCGCCAGCGGCCGTCCCGCCCAATTCATCGGCATGCACTTCTTCAACCCAGCCGACCGCATGGCTCTCGTCGAGGTCATCAAAGGCCAGCTGACTTCCGCCGAAGTCTGCAAGACTATCGTCGATCTTGCCACCTCCGTGGGAAAGACCCCCGTCGAGGTCAACGAGGCTCCTGGCTTCGTGGTCAACCGCATCCTTATCCCCATGATTAACGAGGCTGTGGGCATCCTGGCCGACGGCATCGCCACCGCCGAAGACATCGACAAATGCATGATGCTCGGTGCCAACCACCCCATGGGTCCGCTGGCCCTGGCCGACCTCATCGGCAACGATGTCAACCTTGCCATCATGGAAGTTCTCTACAAGGAATTTGGCGATCCCAAATACCGTCCCCATCCCCTACTCCGCAAGATGGTCCGCGCCGGCCTCCTCGGCCGCAAAACCGGCGAAGGCTTCTACAAATATTAAACAAATCGAGAGCCGCCCAAGTGGGCGGCTCTTTTTTTTATCATAGCCACAAACAAAAATCCCGCAACCTTGCGGTCGCGGGATTGTGAGATATCTTTGATCTCAACTAGTTACTTAGTCCATAACGGTGTTCCAATGATGAACATCCTCGGATTCGCCCAGCTGGATGGCGCGGAGTGCATTGTACAGCTTCGTGCTCCAGGGACCCGGCTCTTTGCCAAAGACATAGCTCTTGCCAGTGGCGGGGTCGTCGAGACGTTCGATGGGGCTGATAACGGCAGCAGTACCGCAAGCACCAGCCTCCTGGAATTCGGCCAACTCTTCGACGTCAATAGGACGGCGCTCAACCTTCATGCCAAGGTCCTCGGCCAACTGCATAAGGCTCTTGTTGGTGATGGAGGGCAGAATAGAAGTTGACTTAGGAGTAATATAGGTGTCATTCTTAATACCGAAGAAGTTGGCAGCACCAGCCTCGTCGACATATTTCTTTTCCTTGGCATCCAGATAGAACTCGCAAGCATACTGGCCACCGTGGCAGGCCTCGGTGTGAGCCTTCAAGCTGGCTGCATAGTTGCCGCCCACCTTATATTTACCAGTACCCAGAGGAGCGCTGCGGTCGTAGTCGCGAGTGATCACATAGGGGTTAGCCTTGAAACCGCCCTTGAAATAAGGTCCCACAGGAGTGACAAAGATGAGGAACAGATACTCGTTGGCAGGTTTCACACCCACGGTAATACCCGTACCGATCAGCAGGGGACGCAGATACAGGCTGGCACCCGTTCCGTACGGAGGAATAAACTTCTCATTGAGCTTGATGACCTTCTTGCACATCTCTACAAACTTCTCGGTGGAGAGCTCAGGCATCATAATGCCACGGCAAGTGCTCTGCAGACGCTCGGCATTGGCTTCGGGGCGGAAGATGCGGATCTTACCATCCTTGCAGCGATAAGCCTTCAAACCCTCAAAAGCTTCCTGGCCATAGTGAAGGCTCGAGGCAGCCATGTGGATGTTGATGGTCTCGTCAGACGAAACTTCAATCTCGCCCCATTCGCCGTTGCGGAAGTAGCAGCGTACGTTATAATCGGTTTTTACGTAACCGAAGGGTAGGTTTTGCCAATCTATATTCATAGTATTTATTCTTTTAAGATTATAAAAAAAAGTGGTCCCACTTGGGCTCGAACCAAGGACCCACTGATTATGAGTCAGTTGCTCTAACCGACTGAGCTATGGGACCAGATTTCTGCTTTTTGAAATCGGTTGCAAAGATACACTTTTTTTTTCAATCAACAAAAAAAACTTTTCTTCACCGACCGAACGACTACAATCACAGCCTATTCGGGATAATATTCAGCGAAAGAATGGTCGTCATACATCACAATCATCTTCACTACTTTCTTCTTCTTTGGCATCGACTGCGAAGGGTCAGAGACCAATATTGGTGCTTCTGTCGAATTATCAGTGCTTTGCCCCTCGTGGACCACCTGTTCTTTTTGTGCCGGCATGGGAGACGAGGTAGACTTGGCCTCGCTTGTGGGCATAATAGGCGATTCAACTTTGGGGGTGACAGCCTTGGCAGCCGAAGGCGTGGGCTGCTGGACAGGAGCGTACACAGAGGTTGGTTCCTCACTCACTGCAGGCGCCACTTCTGGCCTTTCTTGCGACGAGAACAGGTCAAATTGCTCTGCCTCACCCTTCGATACAGGAGCCTCGGCGTCACGATTTTTCCTTTCAGGCGCATTCAAAGGCACGCTGGCATACATCTCCCCCATCCCAAACATCAACCAATTAATATTCACTTCTGGCCAACGCTTGATAACTTTCATAACAAAATCCAAACTCGGATTGTTTCTCCCAGACAGAATATGCGACATGCCGCTGGGCTGAATCCCAATTTCTTCGGCAAACTGCCTTGCTGTAACATTCTTTGCCTTTAGCAATAAATTGATACGATCTACCATATATTGATACATTATATATTAGAGTATATCGAAAAATTCAAAATAGTAATCTACATTTCATCCATCACTTTAAAATCTTAAATTCTCTAATTCTTGATTAATAAAACTCACCATAATCACAACTAACACCTTTATTACCTTTCCTTACAACAACCCAATCTCCTTGCGCTATTCGACATCTAACCCCAACCTATCGCTCTAGAACGAAAAGAAACTTGTATTCCAATTTACCCCAAATCACACCATATTTGCACAATCTCTCACTCAATCTAAATACGTATACCCAAAGAAAAACTTCCAAAACATATACATCTTTCTCACTTGACAAATTTACAAAAGTAAATCATCGAAATAATTTACAAAAGTACACAATTATTTTGATATATTCTGATTTATTTTTGTAAACTTACAAATGTACACATACTAATATATAATGATATACTTTATATTATTATATATATAATCGTTCATTATCAGAATAATAACAAATATCTAAGAGTCCCAATCAATATTAATGCGAAATTATTCGATTAATAGTTTATATTATATTAGTTAATTATCTGATTTTAATAATACTACTATAATCAAATACATTTATTCCTCCTTATTTTCTTATTATTACAAATATTCTCGTATTACATCTGTAATATTTACATTTGTTATCTATAATTTACAAGTGTATTTACATATATAATATGATTATTTTACAAAAATAACACGTTCTTTATTTTCCAAGTATCTTTAGCCATAGCATAACTATTACGTGATTCTGCACCTAAATAATGAACAAAACATCATAATTCACCCATTCCAGAAAAATCAATATTCGTCCCCTCCTACTCTGTTCAATCAATATATCCAATTCTCAATGTTAAAGGCTATTTAACAATTTAGTCTCAGCGCTCCAAGATTTCATCATATTTCCTCACTGCAGAAGCAGCGCCTAAGGCCGACCTCCGCTCCGTCTTCGATTCTTCTTCGCTCCATCATCGAATACAAAAGCGAAGAAGTAGTATTAGAGTTTACTTTTTACAATAGACATCACCCCTATTCATAGCCGATACAAAGCAAAGGTATGACCAATCCATCTAAATATTGAATCTGCGGATATAGTATAGCACGCCGCCATAGGCAGCGTGAATGGTAAAAATGAAAGTGACTTCAATGCGAGGGATATACCTATTCTATCCTAAGGATAGAATAGGATCAATCATAATTGGGACTGGGCAGAATAGTGGAAATGACGAGAAATACACTTTTCCTCCTAAAAAGACAAAGAAAACATACAAAATGTAATTATTCAAAATAATTTATGTATATTTGCATCTTGACAATAAGGTAAATTCACAATAGCAATACACACAAACACAGACCAATAGAACCGATAACATTATGAAAGAAGAGACTAAGAAAAGTTGGAAGACCAGTAATTACAAGTGGAAATACTTGAAGTTGGCAATTATTTATTTTACAACTCCAAGCAATATTTACGAGATAGCACACAAGACTCGAGGAGCAAATATGCGTGAGCGGATAATCCGTGGTCGACTGGTGGAGGAAGGTGTGTTGAGGCGCGACAAGGGAGATACCAAATCGGACATAGACCTTGAAAACAGCCATATTTGATCTGGGGATTGCAAGAAAGTCGTTAGAAAACAAACTAAATAATAAGTTAATCAAATTATAAAATCATATTAGTCATGAAAAAAGCCGTCGTAGCCGTCTGCATCGTCATGTTATTTGCAACCGTGGCAGCATCTTGCACCCATCACACGTGTCCCGCATACCGTGGTTCGATTGCCGAGGTAGTAGAATAACATCCGCACAGAACGAGATCTGCAGAGCCTTATCCCCTGAATCGGGAAAAGGCTTTGCTTATTTATCCCCATCACGCTATCGGGGTTATTAACAGGTACACCCCATCTGCCTTTCGGTCGACTTTTCAATTGATCCTACTCTATTTTGGTCTGTCTCCTAAGTCATCTTGAGGAGGCAAATCAATATAGGTAGGTTCCGAAAATAGGCTTAAACGGACGTAAGTCCACTGGACTTCCTTAATCCTATGGGAAATAAATATTGCTAATCAACGCGTTTCTATTGAACGAAAAGCCCTGACGGGCTATTATTAGAGGTTGCCTATATATATTCCTGCCACAATGTCTTATTTTCTTTCCAAAATCGTTCTGGCGAAAAATCAGGGCATGGACGACATTTGATATCTTTTATCTTAACACCACTGATACTAGACAATGGCCATATTGTCTCCATACGATAATTATGACCCAAAACATACCATACATAATCCTTCAACACCAATCCTCGTGGCTCAAAGCAATCTTGTTTATAAGGAATGCTCTGTTTGAAATCATCAGCGAGAAAAATTTGGCTGATTGAGAATAAATATATACCTTTGCACTAAGATTTGTTACGTAATACTTATTATATATGACTGAAAAAGATGGCATTTATATTAGGAGAGGAGCAGAACTGGATATCTTCCAAACACCCAACTCTAATATTTATCATTATATAATTAACTATGCCCGCAATCCCCAAAATGGATTGGATATTCAATTAAGAGGTGGCTATATAAATATCTATTATCGGGGTGGTAATCTTTTAAAACTTTATTTTAATGGAAAGGAAGCGCTTCAACCAGATTCTTTCGACAAATGGTACTTTTACCAACCAACAAAAGAAAGTGTTTTGACTAAAACCGACATAGAAAGACTTTGTAAAGCCGAATTCGAAGCGTGGTATAAAGAAACAAGCGAGAAACCTGGTAATAAGTATAATCATTATAGATACATATATTCTAATTTTGAAAAAAATAGACGAAAGGCTATTGAAATAAAGGGTATATTGAAGGATAAAAAGAATGATTTGTTATCGCGCTTGCAAAAAAGCACGGAATACAGTGAGATTGCTTCCATTATGGAGGAGTTGAAGACAACAATGGATAATTGGAAAAAGAGTATGAAAGAAACTGGACGACGCGATACTGTATCAGGAGAACGTGTTGTACAGCACTACATTTCATTGTTTAACAAAGAATATGACAAAGATACAGATTATCTTGTACTAGACTTAGAATATGCAATAAGTTCCCATGCTTTTTATCGGGATGATAGAACTCCTAACAAACAACCAAGAATCGATATTGTCGCCATAGAAAAAGGAACAGGGCAATTGTATGTTATGGAGCTGAAATATGGGATGGGAGTTGTTGATGGAAATGCAGGTGTGGATGTTCATTATAGTGATTATCTCAATACGGTGGGAGATGATGAAAAATGGATGTATTTTTGGGATGACATAAACACTCTTCTTGCAGCAAAAAAGGAACTTAACTTCTTTCTCGATAAAAATAAAGTTGTATTGAAGAAAGAAAAACCAAAATTTGCATTTATCATGAAAATGCAAAATAATACCGATAGGATAGAATTTACCAATGCCATTAAATCATCGGATTATATTCCAGATAATGTACCCATTCTTTTTTTACCCAAGGAAAAGGATGAAACATTTTTTAATCCAATACCAAGTGGTCTAAAGTTGTCTAAAAAACACTTACAATGACCATCACCATTCATCGCGGAATTAACCAGATTGGTGGGTGCATCACGGAGATTGCATCCGCCGCTGGTACTAAGATACTGATTGACCTCGGGCACAATTTACCTGATGGCGACGACCCTTCGGAAGACAAATATGACAACAGTGCTAATTTGTCAGCCTTGCTGGACGGCGTAAAGGCTGTGTTCTACACTCATCCGCATGGCGACCATGTTGGCTTTGAGACTAAGGTGTCAGAAAAAGGTATAGCTCAGTACATCGGCCATCTAAGCAAGGATCTTATGCTGCTTCTCAAAGGACACCTAGCTTATAGAGGCAATCCTAAATACAAGGCCGAGTTAGAGGCTTTTAAAAAATTCCACACCTTTGAGGCAAAAGAGAAGAAAAAAATCGGCGATATATTGATTACCCCATATTTTGTAAGTCACTCGGCTCCGGACGCATATATGTTTTTGATAGAGTGTGACGGGAAAAAGGTGCTGCACACCGGCGACTTCCGCGAACACGGCTATCGAGGAAAGGGGTTGATGCCAACAATTAATAGCTATATTGCACACCGCAAAATAGATGTTCTTATCACCGAAGGTACTATGCTTAGTCGCGACGACTCTCGCCTAATGACGGAGAATGAACTCAAGTACAAAGCCATAGACATCTTCCGACAGCATCGGAACCTCTTTGTCATGTGCTCCTCAATGGATGCCGACAGGTTGGCCTCGTTTTATCAAGCAGCACAAGCAGCGGGTAAGATGTTTGTGGTGGATGGATTTCAATGGAAAGTCCTCGAAACTATAGGGAATACTCTTGGAACAAAAAGCGACCTCTACCGTTTCCCCAAGCGCCGATACTATGATAAACACATGGATATTATTCGGAACGCCTCGAAGGCAAATGGATTTGTCATGATTGTGCGGAACAATAAGCAATGCCGAGAATTCATCGAGGCTATTTATCCTACACTTGACCCAAAAGAAACATGTTTTCTCTACTCGCAGTTCCTCGGCTACATATTACCGACACATTCGGCATTCCAACAACGAACATACGATTTTGTTCATTCCCGCGAATGGCAAATTAATTATCTCCACACTTCAGGTCACGCATCGCGCGAAACGATAGCTGCGGTTTGCACAAAGGTAAATCCACGAATCGCCATCATTCCAATCCACCGCGATGCCGAGAGCGACTTCCGCAGTCTTGATCTTTCTCAGGAGCTAAAGGATAAAGTAACCACACAGAGCACCACCATTGAAGACGTAGACATTATCATCAAGTGAAGGTTCTTCATATCTCTGACACACATAACAAGCACCATGAATTAGGCGTCATGCCAGAGGCCGATGTGCTGGTGCACAGCGGTGATTTCACCCTGGGTGGTAGCGACATGGAGGCTCTCGACTTCCTCGAATGGTTTTGTGACCAGCCATACAAACACAAAATCTTCATCGCAGGCAATCACGACGACTGCATGATTGATGCCACCTTGGAAGGATTGCCAGACAACGTGCATTATCTGCACGATAGTGGTATCACCATCGATGGTGTGTCATTCTATGGTGTTCCGATGCTGGCTGAATACAATGATGGAGAAATGAAACTGCTAGAGCACTACGACCTTATCCCCTGCAACGTTGATGTGCTTATCACCCATCGGCCACCACTGGGCATTTTGGATTGTACCAATGATAAAACGCACTATGGTAGTCCTCTGCTTTTGAACAGGGTATCTGCACTCAAACCCAAGATTAACCTCTTCGGACATACGCACGGTGCTTACGGAATAACCGAATGGAATGGAACAACACTCAGCAATGCCGGAGTTACTGACTGGATGTACAACATACAGTACCCTCCTCGAATAATTGAACTATAAACCCCAATCGGTCATTAGGCCGACTTTTTAACCCATTTGGGATAAATTTACTGAGCACTCTCGCAAGCGGTGCCGGAGCAGCAAAGCTTGAATTCAGAGACAATTGCAGATGTGTTTTTTATCAGAGTCCGGCAGTATTCGGCTTATCGAAACGTTCCTTCAGGCAGGGTGAATCATTCGCTAATATTGCCGGCAAAGCTGTGAGCCACTTTGTTGACGTAGGTCTTTGACACGGGAATGGTCTTATTACTCTGTGCCAACTCTATAACCATCCCATCTTTTTCTTTGCGGATAAGCTTGATGTTTTCGAGATTGACGAGGTAGCCACGATGGCAACGCAGCATTCCTAGGTTGGAATAGGTGCCTTCCACGTTTTTCATAGAGTTGTGAAGAATGAAACAATCTTCGTGGTCCTCATTAATATAATGTATATTGGTATAATTATCCGAGGCCTCGATGTAGAGTACATTACTTTTCTTGGTGGCAAACACAAGACGACCTCCACGGTCGAAGAAATTAATAGTCTCACCCGTCATAGTCTTCTCCTGATCCTTCGAGGGTAGCATGGCCTGCAGGGCATCTATTTCCTGTCTTTTTTCATCTAATAAAAATATAAGTATCGATATTATATAGGGAATAAGCAGTATGCCCACAATATCCAGGAAAATACGCGTCATCAGCTGGGGAAAGGAGATATCCTGGCGCATATTGATGCCGTCAGCCAATAGGGACAATGCAAAGGTAAAGACCACAATTTCCATGATAATCCACATAACATAGCCCCAAAATGCCATCTGGCGACGCTTCTGATATTGGTATAAAAGGATGCGACTAGCGAGGAGGATGACAAAGCCTGTAGCAACAACGATTATAGTATAAAATGGGAGATGAAGGCTCGACAAGGCATCGCTCATACGCATAAAACCGAGGGGCCGATAGATGGCCACAAATGTAGAAGCGAAAAGTGCCACACATATCAAAAAAAGCACAATACTGCGTTTCTGCGTCAAGAAATGGGGGGCATGTAGCTCCACTTTGGTCAATGGACTGATAGTTAATTTTCTTTTTTCGTTCATTATATTCAAATTTCGCCCAAAATAACGCAATTTCGCCCATTATATTATATAAAACATCCTTTTTTTTTTGATGGTTCATTATTTCTGTGTTTCTTTGCACCCGCAAAAAAATGTTAAATACTATGAAAATTATTGGAACTGGAAGTGCAGTACCATCAAAAAGCGTCAGCAATGAGATGCTGACAGGCTTTCTCAACACGAGCGACGAGTGGATTTCCACCCGTACCGGAATACGTTCACGCAGAATACTCACAAACGAGAAACTCGAAGACCTAGCCCTCGAGGCCACACGTGCGGCCCTTGAGTCCGCCAAGATATCGCCCGATGAGGTAGACTTCTTCATCTGCTCCAATGTGTCGAACAACTATGTCACCCCCTCGCTGAGTGCCATCGTACAAGAGGCCGTGGGAAGCCACGCCCCCTGTATCGACCTGAACGGAGCCTGTGCAGGTTTCGTCTATTCACTCGACTTCGCCGATGCCTACCTTCAGACGGGACGTGCCAACAATATTTTGATTTTATGCGCCGAGGAGCCCACCCGCTTCTGCGACTGGCACCAGCGTGAGACCAGCGTTCTTTTCGGTGATGGCGCAGGTGCCGTTGTGGTCACCAAAGGCGACGGCCTTCAGTCGCTCCATCTGACTGCATCGCCCGACAAGGATGTCATCTACTACAAACGCCGTCTGGAGAACACGCCCTACGAACACCGCGGAGTCGATGTCGACGAGCCGCTGGTCATGCAGGGACGCGAAGTCTTCCGCATGGCTGTCGAGTCTTCGCAGAAAGACCTCGACATCGTGCTGACCAAGGCAGGTGTCAAGCCTGAGGAGGTTGACTATTTCCTCCTACACCAGGCCAACATGCGCATCATCAAGGCCATCCGTGAACAAATCAAGCAGCCCGAGGAGAAATTCCCGACCAACATCGAACGCTATGGCAACACCTCTTCTGCCAGCATTCCCATCCTGCTTGACGAGCTCTCGCGCGAAGGCAAACTGAAACAGGATGCCATCTTGGCCCTGAGCGCCTTCGGTGCTGGATTTGTGACGGGTGCCGCCGTGCTCAAATGGAGCACCATCAACTACGAGAAGTAAGTATATATTAATAATGAATCAATAAATAAAATGAGACGAGTAGTCATAACCGGTCTGGGGTGCATCACCCCGCTGGGAAACAATATAGAGACCATGTGGAACGGCCTAGTGAATGGTGTTTGCGCCATTGACTTCATCAAAGGCATTCCCACCGATAATCTTCCCGTCAAATTGGCTGCCGAAGTGAAAGACTTCGACCCCATTGCAGAAGGCATCGACCGTGCCACTGCCCGCCACAACGACAATTACGCACTCTTTGCCCTTGCTGCCGCCCGCCAAGCCATGGCCGACTGCGGCATCGAGGTGGGTCGCGATGTAGCTCCCGAGCGCATCGGCTGCGCCATCGGCTCGGGCATCGGTGGCATCCAGACCTTCTTGCACGACCATTGTGTGTTGCTGAACGAAGGCCCCCGCCGTGTTCCGCCCCACTTCATCCCCATGATGATTGCCAACATCGCCTCGGCCGATGTCGCCATCATGTTCCACGCCGAAGGTCCCAACCTGCCTGTCGTAACCGCCTGTGCCACTGGCACCCATTCTGTTGGCGAGTCGTTCCGTATGATTCGCGAAGGTCTTGCCGACGTGATGATTACCGGAGGTAGCGAAGCCGCTATCACCGATATTTCCATCAGCGGTTTTGCCAACAGCAAGGCGCTTGCCACCAGCACCGACCCCACAGCTGCCTCCCTACCCTTCGACAGCCGTCGCAAAGGCTTCGTGATGGGAGAAGGCGCAGGCGTGTTGGTACTTGAAGAATACGAACATGCTGTAGCACGTGGTGCCAAGATCTACGCCGAAGTGTGTGGATATGGCAACACCTGCGACGCCCACCACTACACCGCTCCCCGTCCCGACGGCAAATGCGCTGCCAACGCCATCGCATTGGCATTGAAAGGTGCAGGCTACAAGGATACCGAGCGTCTCTACGTTAATGCCCATGGTACGGGCACCCCGCTCAACGACAAGACCGAGACCATGGCGCTGAAGATTGCCATGGGCGAAGAGGCTGCCCGCAAGGCCGTCATCAGCTCCACCAAATCGATGGTGGGACACATGCTGGGGGCTGCCGGAGCCGTGGAGGCCATTATCTCGGCCCTGACCATCAAGAATGGCATCGTCGCCCCGACTATCAACCTCAACGAACCCGACCCCGTGTGCGACCTTGACTACACTCCCCACACGGCACGCGAATACACTGCCGACGTAGCCATCTCCAATTCCTTTGGATTCGGTGGTCAGAATGCCTGCATCGCTTTAAGAAGAATCTAAATACAATAATACCCATGCAAAGAGAAGAAATAAAGACATTTCTGCCCCATCGTGAGCCCATGTTGCTGGTCGACGATGTGGAAATGGTTGGCGACCAAGCCATCGCCCACTATCATGTCAAAGGCGACGAGTTCTTCCTTCAGGGACATTTCCCTGGGTACCCTGTCGTACCAGGCGTTATCATTTGTGAAATCATGGCACAATCGTGCTGCATCCTCATCCGCGAAGAGTTAGAGAAAGGTTGCACGCCCTTCTACAGCGGCATCGATGGCGCACGATTCAAACGTCAGTTGCGTCCTGGCGACACCCTCACCATCGAAGGTCACATTACCAATCGGCGTGGACAGACATTCTTTGTCGAAGCCAAGTCGTCGGTCGATGGACAGCTTTGCTGCAAAGGCAATCTGATATTCACTCTGGTTCCCAAAAACAACTAACATAAATACATTGATATGAACTTACTACAAAATAAAACAGCCCTTATCACCGGTGCCTCACGAGGCATCGGACGCAGCACCGCACTGCTTTTCGCCGAAGAAGGTGCCAACATTATCTTCACCGACTTGCGCGAGAATGAGAACAGCCAGTCGCTTGTCGAAGAGATTACTGCCAAAGGTGTCAAAGCAATGTTCATTGCTGCCAACGCCGCCGACTTTGACGAGACCATGGGTGTAGCCGAAAAGGTTGAAAAAGAATTTGGCCGTCTTGATGTGCTGATCAACAACGCCGGCATTACCCGCGACAATCTGCTGCTCCGCATGTCGCCCAGCGACTGGGATGCCGTCATCCAGACCAACCTCCGCTCGGTATATAACTACTGCAAGGCTTTTGCCCCCATGATGATGAAACAGCGTAGCGGCTCTATCGTCAACATCAGCTCTATCGTCGCCATCAACGGCAACGCCGGTCAGTGCAACTATTCCGCTGCCAAGGCTGGTATTATCGGTTTCACCCGTTCGTTGGCCAAGGAATTGGGCAGCCGCAACATCCGTTGCAATGCTGTCGCCCCTGGCTTCATCGAAACCCCCATGACGCAGGCCCTGAGTGAAGAGGCCCGCAAGAGTTGGATGACTCATATCCCATTGCGCCGCGGTGGTACCGATGTCGATGTGGCACGGGTCAGCCTCTTCCTGGCTTCCGATCTGGCAGGATATGTCACCGGACATGTGCTCTGCTGCGACGGCGGCCTATCCCTCTAATAGCCTGAAAGGAATACAAAGATGGAAAGAACGAAAGAACAGCTCTCCGCCGAAATAGTTGAGCATATTGCCGAGCATTTGGGCATGGCCAACGCCGTCAGTTTGGACGATCGCCTCGAAGGTGACCTCGGAGCCGACTCAATTGATGTTGTGGAACTTATCATGTTTATTGAAAGATGCTACGATGTGGAATTGCCCGAGCACGAGACCGGAGAGATAAAAACCGTTCGCGATATTGTAAATTACGTTTATAACGCTATTAACCAAAAATAGACACTATGTCTGAACTTAAAATTGTCGTACTTGCCAAGCAGGTTCCCGATACACACAATGTGGGGGGCGACGCCATGAACCCCGACGGCACTGTGAACCGTGCCGCACTGCCCACAGTGTTCAACCCCGAAGACCTCAAGGCCCTTGAGATGGCATTGGAGGTGAAGGACCGCCTGCCCGGCAGCCATATCACTGTCGTCACCATGGGTCCTCAAAGGGCTTCCCAAATTATTAAAGACTCCTGTTCGCGAGGTGCCGACGACGGCTTCGTGCTGAACGATGCTCGTTTTGCTGGTTCCGATACCCTTGCCACCTCTTATGCCCTTTCGCAGGCCATCCGCACTTTGGGCAAGGTGGATATCATCTTCTCTGGCCGTCAGGCCATCGATGGCGACACCGCCCAAGTAGGCCCCCAGGTGGCTGAGAAACTGGAGATACCACAGGTCACTTACGCTGAAGAACTCTGCGAGGTCGACGGCAACAGCATCGTGCTGAACCGCCGTCTGGCCGACGGTGTGGAGCAGGTGCGTTGCTCACTGCCCGCCTTGGTCACCGTCACTGCCACCGCCCCCGACTGCCGCTATCCCCATGCCCACCGCCTGTTGCGCCTGGCCAAGGAAGAGGTCAAGTTCCTCAATGCCGACGATGTCAACCCCGACCTCTCTCGCCTAGGTTTGAAAGGTTCGCCCACCAAGGTGAAGAAGATCGACAATATTGTCCTCGCCCACAAAGAGAGCCAAGAGGTAGCAGCTACGCCCGAAGCCCTCTCGCAACTGATGGCCACCCTCTCAAAAGAACACATCATCTCGTAACCATTTCATCACAACCTCAAAAAGTAGATTAAATGAATAATGTATTAGTATACTGCGAGCTGACCCGAAGCAACCACATTGCCGATGTCAGCCTTGAAATCTGCACCAAAGGTCGCCAGCTGGCCACCGAGATGCACGGCAGACTGCAGGCTGTGGTGGCTGGTCACGACATCAAGCAGGCGGCCGCCGAGCTTTTCCCTTACGGGGTGGACGATATCTTTGTGGCAGACGACCCCCGTCTAGCCCCCTATCGCACCCTGCCCCACTTTGTCGTCCTAAGCAAAGTGATTGAACAACATCAGCCCGACGTGGTCCTTTTGGGCGCCACCACTATCGGCCGCGACCTGGCTCCGCGCATTTCCTCTTATCTGCGCTGCGGCCTCACCGCCGACTGCACCGCCCTCGAGCTGGGTCCGCACGACGATGTGAAGACCGGCAAGCACTACGAGCAGCTCCTTCACCAGATTCGTCCTGCCTTTGGCGGCAACATCATAGCCACCATCGTCTCGCCCGAGACCCGTCCCCAGATGGCCACCATCCGCGAAGGCGTCATGAAGAAAGAGGTCTTCAACGCCAACCATCAAGGCACAATGACCCCCATCGACTTCTCGAACGACATAGCTGCCGTCGACGGTGCTGTATCTATCCTCCATAGCGACATCGTGGAGAAGAACATCAACATCAAAGGCGCCCCCATCATTGTGGCTGGCGGCTACGGCATGGGCAGCAAGGAGAACTTCCAGCTGCTGCACAAGTTAGCCCACATGTTGGGCGGCGAAGTGGGTGCCACACGCGCTGCCGTCGATGCCGGCTTTGCCGAGAACGACCGTCAGATTGGACAGACCGGCGTCACCGTACGTCCCCGCCTCTATATCGCCTGCGGTATATCGGGTGCCGTACAGCACCGCGCCGGCATGGATCAGTCGTCCAAAATCATTTCTATCAACACCGACCCCCAGGCACCCATCAATGCCATTGCCGACTACACCATCGTTGGCGATGTCAACACCGTGCTCCCGATGCTGATAGACAGTTGCAACAATATCTTGAAATAATATGAACTTTTATACCGACAACCCAAGTCTTTCATTACACCTGCACCATCCCGACATGGCGCGAGTGGCAGAAACTGCCGAAAAAGGCTTTGCCGAGCAGGGCGCCGGCATCCCCGTCAACAGCGAGGAAGCTATCCAACAATATGAAATGATTCTAGACCTCCTGGGCAGTATCTCCGCCGAGGTCATCGCTCCCAATGCCGCTGATGTCGACCTTGAGGGTCCCCATCTGGTTGACGGACGTGTGCAATATGCCGCCGGCACCCGGAAGAACCTCGATACGCTGGTGCAGTCAGGTCTATATGGCATGACTCTCGAGCGTCGCTTTGGAGGCCTCAATATGCCCCGTGTCGTTGCCGTCATGGCTGCCGAGATTATCGCCCGTGCCGATGTGGGCTTTGCCACCATCTGGGGATTGCAGGACTGCGCCGACACTATCCAGCAGTTTGCCTCCGAGGAGCTCAAGCAGAAATACCTCCCCCGCATTCAGGACGGTGCCACTTGTTCCATGGACCTCACCGAGCCCGATGCCGGTAGCGACCTCCAATCCGTGCGCCTCCGCGCCACCTTCGACGAGGCCAACAACTGCTGGCGCCTGAACGGTGTCAAGCGTTTCATCACCAATGGCGATGCCGACATCCACCTTGTGCTTGCCCGTAGTGAGGAAGGCACCACCGATGGCCGTGGCCTCTCCTATTTCGTGTTCGACCGTGCCGACGGCGGTATGACCGTGCGCCGCATCGAGAACAAGATGGGTATTAAGGGCTCTCCCACCGCCGAACTGGTGTTCAATAACGCTCCTGCCCAGCTCGTCGGCGAGCGCCGCTTAGGTCTTATCAAATACGTCATGTCGCTGATGAATGGTGCCCGCCTTGGCGTGGGTGCTCAGTCCATCGGTCTCTGCGAGGCCGCTTGCCGCGAAGCCGACATCTACGCCGCCACCCGCGAGCAGTTTGGTCACCCCATTGGAGACTTTATCCAGGTGCAAGACATCCAGCGAGCCATGCACGCCCGCACGCTTGCTGCCCGTACCTTGATGTATGAGACAGCCCGCTATGTCGACCTCTCCGCCTCCTCCAAGCAGGCTTCGCGCGTAGCCGACATGCTCACGCCTCTTGTCAAGCTCATGGCCAGTGAATATGCCAACCGTTGCGCATACGACTGCATACAGATTCACGGCGGCAGTGGATTTATGAAAGAATACGCCTGCGAACGCCTCTATCGCGATGCCCGCATCCTCACCATCTACGAGGGCACCAGCCAGCTACAGGTCGTTGCCGCTCTTAAGGGTATTGTCAGCGGTGGCTATTTGAAGATTGTCGCCGACTACGAGGCTCAGGCCTCCACACTCGACCTCACTCCCGAGCTGGCCGAATGCCTCGCCGCTCTGCGTAAAGGTGTGGAACGCTACAACGCCATGTACGACAACGCTGCCACCGAAGGCACCTCGGCACCTCGTTTCGAGCATCACGCCCGTCGCCTCACCGAGCAAGTCGCCCTCATCATCATGGGCTATCTGCTCCTGTTCGACAGCGTCCGCGACAACACCTACACCGATGCCTGCCGCTGGATTACCGAGCAATTGTAGTATCATGTCATATCGACAAAAGGAGACTTGGCTTTCCAGTCAGGTCTCCTTTTCTATTACAAAAGCCAAAGAATGCATTACAGCATCTTCTCCAACTCGGCGATGCGGGCCCTTATCTTGTCGGCCTGGCCTTGGAGGAAGTCTTCGCTGTACTTGGCATCGCAGAAGCCGTTGCCACGGGCAATGTAGGCGGCATCGTCCTCCATGTCCACCTCCAGCTCTTCGTAATTGAGCAGCAGCTTCCGTTGTCGCTCAAGCTCCTCTATTATCTCTTCCCTATCCATGATAGTAAAAGGTAAAAACTAAAAGCCATAAGGCAACTTGTACCCAACAGTTTTCAGTTTTTACCTTTTAGTTTTTAGTTTATTAGAGTCCTATCTTCTCGTTGACGATCTTGATAATCTCGGCCTCTTCCTTAATAGCGCGAGCCTCAAGGTCGGCAGCCTTGGCAAGGATATCGTTCTTGAAAGCCTCATCCTTCAGCGAGCTGGCGTTGATCTTCACATTCAGGTGGGCACCCATCACGGCACTGCGGGCAGCCAATGCACCCACGCCGCCATCGGTCACACTGGCGGGGTTGCCCCATTCCACCATAGCACGGCACACCTCGAAGGCCTCGAAGCTCTTCTGCATGGTGTGGAATGGCACCTCGGTGGCGAACTTGGTAGCCTCCTGGATGGCAGCTGTGCGGGCAGCCTTCTCCTCGTCGGTCTTCTTAGGCAGGCCGAAAGCGTTCATAATCTTGTTAAAGGCATTGGTGTCTTCGTCCACCAAGTGCAGCAGCTCAGTCTTCAGTACCTGACCCTTCACAGCCACATCGCTGAACTTCTCCCACTCATCATCGTAGGCGGCCTTGCCACCCGTCAAGTTGGCGACCATAGTGCCCAACGAAGCGGCCAAAGCACCCATATAGGCGCTCACGCTACCACCACCAGGGGCAGGGCTTTCGCTTGCCGTCTCGTCGCAGAAACCCGTGCAGGTCAAGTCGACCAGTTTCTTCTGGCTGTGGTCCTCAATAAGGAACTCGATAACCTTCTCCTTCGGGTCGAAGGGTTTCAGGTCGTCCAGGCCCATGCTCTTAATGGCCACCTTCATTATCTCATCCTCACTCACGCCGAGGCTGCGCTGCTGCTTGGCAAGGTAGTATTTACCAGCGTCAATCAGCACGCTCTTAGGAATCAAACCCACGATTTCACACCCCGTCACACGCAAACCACGGTTGGCAGCGCAACGGCACACCTCATCGAAGCAGAGATGCACGGGAGCCACCTTGATACTGGTAATATTCATCGACACCTGGGCGATGCCATAGTCCTCGATAAACCAACCGATAGCCTTGGTGCCTTTCAGCGTTCCGGGAATCATAATGGTGTTGCCCTTCTCATCCTTCATAATCTTACCACTGGGCTTGCCACCCTCGCGCTGCGGACGACCCTTTTCGCGCACGTCGAAAGCGATGGCATTAGCACGGCGGGTGCTGGTAGTATTCAAGTTGTAGTTGATGGCAACCAAGAAGTCGCGGGCACCCACCTGGGTGGCACCCGTCTGAGCCACATGGTCGTTCCACTCGTTAGGACCGAAGTCAGGCTTCCACTCCTCGCTGCCCAAACGGCTGCTGAGGCTCTCATATTCGCCCGTGCGACAGTAAGCGAGATTGCGGCGCTTAGGCTGGAAAGCAGCATTTTCGTAGCAGTAGATGGGGATATTCAGCTCCTCACCCAGACGCTTGCCCAGCTTATGTGCATACTCAACCACCTCTTCCATCGTAATATTGCTCACGGGGATCAGCGGGCACACATCGGTAGCACCCTGACGGGGGTGGGCGCCATGATGGTTGCGCATGTCGATCAGTTCGGCAGCCTTCTGCACCACGCGGAAGGCGGCCTCACAAGCCTGCTCAGGCTCGCCCACGAAGGTAATCACCGTGCGGTTAGTTGTCTGGCCCGGGTCGACATCCAGCAGCTTCACACCCTCCACCTTTTCAATCTCGGCAGTCACCTGGTTAATAATATTCATATCGCGCCCTTCGCTAATGTTGGGCACACACTCAATTAGTTGTTTCATTTCTATATATATTTACGTTATTAATATTATCTACACATTTATATGTCAACTCTTTGCAGACACAACCCACAAAGAGTACACAATGCAAATTTACATAAAATTAATGACATAAACACAAGTTGAAAGTTGAAAATTGAAAAATGAAAGTTGAAAATTATTACACCTCACTTCTTACCACCACAACAAGGACTTTTTAAAATTTAAAAATTAAAAATTAAAATTATTACACCACACTCTTACCACCCAACAAGGATGATGAAATGTCCAGTGGACATTTCGACGGTGAAGCTCAGCGAGAGCGCTGAACAAAAAAAGGGCGTACACGAGGTACGCCCATACAATTTTAGGCCAAGGGAAGGTTCGCTGTAGGTTCCGTAGGTTCGCTTCAAGGGGTGAGGACTGGGCGACTCTTCTTAGCCCACTCTGAGAGGATACAGAAGAGAATGCTTGGGGCAGAATCGGCAGAAAACTGCTTTAGGTAGCATGCGCACACGGAGGGTTGCTTCTCCGCCATCTCTATCGGGATGGTCCACTGGACTTTCCTTTCACCCAGCGGTCGCAGGCGGCCAGGCAGCCGGGGAGGACGAAAAGGATAAGTATGATGGCCGAGAGGCCACCTACGGCCAGGCAGCCAACTATGGCAGAGATGGTATGGTCCTCCACCAACAGGGACATGATGCCGGGGGCTAGGACTATGATGAGGCCCGAGGTCATAATGGTGCGTATCGAGCCCCGATAGGCGGCTTTCAGCGATTCCCCTACCCCTTGCGTACGACGCCCTTCGCGGTAGTAGTTGGAGAAAAGGATGGCATAGTCGATAGTGGCACCCATGAGAATGCTCTGCACAATCAGGTAGGCCAAATATAGGAGGGTTCTGCCACCCAATCCGCTGACAAAGACATTGATGTAGACACCCGTCAAGACGGTCAACACCAGTATCACCGGCACCACCAAGGAGCGGAAAGTCAGTGCCACAATCAAGAGGATGACAAGGATGGTGAGTATCGTGATAAGCCGCAGTTCTCCACCAAAGCCTCGGCGCATCTCGTCGAACATCACCGACTCGCCCACTAGGCTGTATTCTCCGGTCAACTGGTCGTCGCAACTCTGGCGTAGGCGCTCCAGAAATTGCTGCACATCCTCGCCTTCGTCGGCATAGCCGGTCACAATTGCCGCCATCGACCAGCCGTCGCCCTTGAGCTGTCCTATGCCCTGCTGCATCATGCCTCGCACACCTGAAAGACGGCTGCGCATAGTGTCGTCCACAAAGGCTGACAATACAGGATCTTCCAACAGGTCGACCGTCAGGAAATCCACCAATTCCTCCAAAGAGCAGGTGGAGTCAACCGGAATATTCGTCTCATTAATAACAGGGGTCACCACCTCAGCCATAGGTGTGGAGGGGAGCTCCCCTGCCCCTGTCGGGTGTGTGGCCTGCAATGTGTCGGCATGATGAAGGGTGTCGGGGTGCGGCAAAGCCGTCATGGTGTCGGCGACAGATAAGGTGTCCCTCGTATTTGCTGTCAAGGTGTCCCTCACCTCCGCCACGACAGGTTCGGGAGCCTGTAGCGCCTCCTCCATGTGTCGACGAAGCGCGACGAGTTGGCGTTTCTGCTCCTTGCTGATAAAGGAGGCATACATCCGGTTGGGCAGTATCTGGTCGTTGACATAGCGGACGAACTCGAGAGGCGACATAGTACCCTTGCCCCTTCCCGCCATGCGGTAGAGGGCTGATGCCTGCTTGGCCTCGAAACCCAGATAGGCCGCCAAGACCGAGGCGGTCATGGGCGAAAGGATGGTATCGCGATAGGTAGGGCGATTCCCCATGGCAGAAACAGCCGTCACCGAGGGAATATTGTCGGTGACAGGCTCAGCCGTTGTATCGGGCTGGGCCGTAGGGGCAACAGAGACAACGGGAGCTACCGCCCCGACCGATTGGCCAGCGGCAACGGTGACTATGGGCAACGAGCCGCTGCCTTCGGCGATGCTCGCGATTTGGTTGATTTCTCCCACCTCGACGGCGAGGGCCGAATCTTCTAGTTCATCATGCTGACGCAGTTGATAGACCATGTCGAGCATTTCGGGGGTGAGCACCGAGTCGACCATCGTCGCCGCCTCGGGGTCGAGCATAGAGGCCAGTCCCTTGATATTGGCATACATCTCACGTGAGGTGAGTTGGCGACGCATAAGTGTGGGGTATGACACCACAGTGTCGACCTTGGCATCCAAGCTGAGCATGTCGGCAAGCCCGATTATTTTGTCCTCATCCTGGTTTTGATAGAGCAGCACGACAGTATTCTTGCGTGGGAACCGCTGAGTGATGGGGGTATCGTAGTTGGTGGAGAACGAGATAGTGGTGAGGTTTTGCAATAAGATAGAGCCCACAAAGACTGCCACCGACACAACGGCCAAAGGCCAGCGGTGACGCATCTCGAAACGGGCAAGCGAATCGGTATGAGGCAGGGGCACCCGCTTGTGGGTGCGCCATATCAGTGAATGGAACAGGAGGATGAGTGAGGGCAGGACCGTATAGAGACAGACGACGCTGCACAGCACCCCCTTCGCCAGAACAACTCCCAAGTCCATGCCGATGCGGAACTTCATCAAGCAGAGCACCAGCAGACCGGCCATGGTGGTCATGGCACTGCTCAGCACCGAGGGTGAGGCTGCCTTCAGAGCCCGCTTCATTGCCTCTGTGTGGTCGGCATCGGCCCCTGCTGCCGCTATCTCTTGACGGTAGCGGTTCATCAGAATGATAGAATAATCTATCGATAATACCAACTGCAAGATGGCTACGATGGCGTTAGTGGTCATCGAGACACTCTCAAGCAACACGTTGCTCCCCACGTTCAGCACGACAGCCACGCCGATGGTGGCGAGGTAGAGCAACGGCTCGACCCACGACTCGCACATAAGGAACAGCACGGCAAATACCAACAAGGCAGCGATAATGATTACTATCGGACTGGGCAGGTTGCCGTCGATGCTGGTCTCCACTACCACGGGCAGCGAGCCATCCTTTATCAGCGTCGCCACCGCCTTGGGGTCGCCGTCGGGGACAATGGCTAAGTCGTAGAGCACGTAGCCCTCCTTCTCTTGCACGGCGGTGAGCGCGCGCACATCCTCCATTTGTCGGAAGACAGCGGCCAGGCTGTCGCGCTGGGAGGCCGTCAACCCTTGATACATGGCGCGGACGCTGAGCATGTCGATGGTATTAGGGCCCAGAGCCTGAGTTATGCGGTCAAGCCCCTGCTTCATCTCCGAGTCGGCGGGGAGATAACGGGTCATGTCGGTATTGACATTCACCCGCGGAACCATCAGCCCACACAGCACCGCCACTGCCAGCATAAAGCCGAGCAGCAGGTTGCGGCGCTCAACTAGGAAGGTGTATATGGAGGTAGGGGCTTTCATGGGGAGGGGCTAGTAGGGCTAGTAGGGCTAGTATAACTAGTATAACTAGTATTTCTACTAGTATAACTAGTATTACTAGTATTTCTAGTAGAACTAGTATTTCTAGTAGGACTACTAGTATAACTAGTATTTCTACTAGTATAACTAGTATTACTAGTATTTCTAG